>WNGH01007861.1_pt1 | contig 17715 bp, 16 predicted proteins | sample 5400631 | NCBI WGS metagenome assembly WNGH01 (sample SAMN13153373, study PRJNA577476) | soil metagenome | isolation source: 115 cm soil or saprolite under Garry oak tree replicate 1 | place: USA:California | collected 2016-06-15
GGCGAGATCGTGCGGATCTTCCTGAACAACCTGTCCCAGCCCGTCAACATCACCAACGGCCCGCAGGGGATCGCGCGCATCGATCCGTTCCGGCTGGGCGGGATCGATTTTTCCAAGTCCGATACCTTCCTCGGCCTCGCCTTCAGCGGGCCGATCAAGTACTACTACCTGCTGCTCGCGGTGCTGCTCGCGGTGATCTTCATCAACGTGCGGCTCCAGAACTCGCGCATCGGGCGCGCCTGGGAGGCGATCCGCGAAGACGAGATCGCCGCGCGCGCGATGGGCATCGACACCACGCGCGTGAAGCTGCTCGCTTTCTCCATGGGCGCCACCTTCGGCGGCGTCGCGGGCGGAATGTTCTCCGCGATCCAGGGATTCGTTTCGCCGGAGAGCTTCGTGCTGGTCGAATCGATCATGGTCGTTTCCATGGTCGTGCTCGGCGGCATGGGGAACATCTGGGGCGTGATCCTCGGCGCGGTGCTGCTCTCTTTCGTTCCGGAGATCCTGCGGTTCACGGTCGAGCCGGCGCAAAAACAGCTCTTCGGCCGGATGATCATCGAGCCGGAGGTGATCCGCATGCTGATTTTCGGATTCGCCCTCGTTCTCGTCATGACGCTGCGGCCGGGCGGTTTGTGGCCGTCCACGGTGCGCAAGCGCGAGCTCGCGGAGCGCAAGCCGTGAGCGTGCTGCTCGCGGCCGAGAACGTGCACAAGCGCTTCGGCGGCGTCGAGGCGCTTATCGACGTCAGCTTTTCGATTTCGCGCGGCCAGATCTTCGGGCTGATCGGCCCGAACGGCGCCGGGAAAACCACGCTGTTCAACCTGCTCACGGGGCTCTACCCGGCTGACCGCGGCCGCCTTGTGCTCGACGGAAAGGACCTCACCGGGCTCAAGCCCGACAGGATCGCGGCACGGGGTATCGGCCGCACTTTCCAGAACATCCGGCTCTTCGCCAATCTGTCCGCTCTCGAAAACGTCATGATCGGCCGTCACGTTCGCACGCACGCGGGCGTACTCGGCGCGGTGCTGCGCGATCCGGCAACGCGCGCCGAGGAAGCGGGAATCGAGCGGCGAGCGGCGGAACTGCTCGACTACGTCGGCATCCGCGCCCGGGCGAACGATCCGGCGGGGAGCCTCCCGTACGGCGATCAGCGGCGCCTGGAGATCGCGCGCGCTCTCGCGACCGACCCCGTTTTGCTCGCGCTGGACGAGCCCGCGGCGGGAATGAATGCCTCGGAGACCAAGGGGCTCCGAGCGCTGCTCGAGCGCATTCGCGGGGACGGAACGACGCTGCTCCTCATCGAGCACGACATGCGCGTCGTCATGAACGTGTGCGACTGGGTGCTGGTTCTCGACTACGGCAAGCGCATTGCGGAGGGCGTCCCGGCCGAAGTGCAGCGCGATCCGAAGGTGATCGAGGCCTATCTCGGCGCCGCGACGGCGCCGCCTGCATGAAGCTCCTCGAAATTCGCGGCCTGGAAGTCCGCTACGGGGGGATCCGCGCGGTGAAGGGGATCGATCTTGAAATCGCCGCGGGCGAGCTCGTCTGCCTGATCGGCGCGAACGGCGCGGGCAAGTCCTCGACGCTGCGCGCCGTCTCCGGGCTTGCGCAGTCCGCACCGGGGTCGATCCGGTTCGACGGCCGCGATCTCGCCGGCGTCCCCGCGTTCGCGCGCGCGCGGGCCGGGCTGGTCATGGTGCCTGAGGGACGCGGGGTGTTCGCGCAGCTGAGCGTCGAGGAGAATCTCGCGATGGGGGCCTACGCCCGGGCCGACGCCGGGGTCGCCCCGGATCGCGCGCGCGTTTTCGAGCTGTTTCCACGGCTCGCGGAGCGGCGCCGCCAGACCGCCGGCACGCTGTCCGGGGGCGAGCAGCAGATGCTCGCGATCGGCCGCGCTCTCATGAGCAGGCCGAAGCTCCTCGCGCTGGATGAGCCGAGCATGGGGCTCGCCCCGATCGCGGCGCAGAAGATCCTGCAGGTGATCCGCGACATCAACAGCACGGGCGTTACGGTGCTGCTCGTGGAGCAGAACGCTCGGAGCGCGCTTGCGCTTGCGCACCGCGCCTATGTCATGGAAAGCGGGGAGATCACGCTTTCGGGAGAAGCGCGCGCGCTGCTCGCCGACCCCCGCGTGCGCGAAGCTTATCTAGGCGAGGCGGCGGGGTGAGCGATGGCCGGCTCGGGAAAGGAACGACTATGCTGCCTGGAATGACGAACCTAGGCGTCGCGCGCGAGGCGTGCTTCGCGGCTGCAACGCTGCTGTTGTGCGGCCTTGCCTGTCACGCCCAGGATTTTCCTTCGCGACCGATCCGCCTGATCGTGCCGCAGGCGCCTGGCGGTGGAACCGACATCCTCGGGCGCAACGTGGCCCAGAAGCTCGGCGAGCTGCTGCGCCAGCCGGCGATCGTCGAAAACCGGACCGGCGCCGGATCGCTCGTCGGAACCGAATACGTCGCCAAAGCGTCCGCCGACGGCTACACGCTGCTCGTGGGCGGCATCTTCAACATCGTCATGAACAAGGCGCTGATCAAGAACATCTCTTACGATCCGCTTCGCGATTTCGTGCCGCTTGGCTTTACCTCCGCCTATCCGTTCGTGCTCCTTGCGCGGTCCGATCTTCCGGTTTCGAATCTTGCCGAGCTCGTCAAATACGCGAAGGACAAGCCCGGGCGGCTCACCTTCGGATCGGCGGGAATCGGGACCTTGCAGCACGCCTGGGGAACGATCCTCTTCAAGAGTCTGGGAATGGACGCGCTGCACGTACCGTTCAAAGGCGCGGCCGCGGCCCACCAGGAGATGATGGCGGGGCGCCTCGACCTGTTGTTCGACAACATGTCCGCGTCCAAGCAGTACGTCCAGTCGGGGCGCCTCAAGGGCTTGGCGGTGTCCTCCGCCGGAAGATCGGGCCATCTTCCGGACGTGCCTACGGTCAACGAGACGGGCCTCGTAGAATTCGAAGGCGAGAGCTGGTTCGGCGTGTTCGCGCCCGCCGCCACGCCTGGCCCTGCCGTAGAGACCTTGCGCAAGGCGCTGGCCGGCATCGTCGCCGATCCGGAATTTGCCGCGCGCATCGAGCGCGACGGCGGCCGCGTTCTCGCGATTGCGCCGCGCGAACAGCACCGGTTCATGCAGGAGGAGATCGAGCGCTGGACTAAGCTCGTCGCCCGGTACGGCGTGACGGTCGACTAGCCCCGGGCGGCCGCGCGCGCTACGGCGCCTTGTCGGCGGCGGTAGTGAACGAATCTGCGAAGAATTCGTTTTCCGGCAGCCGGCATTTCTGGATGAAGTCGCGCCGCGCGGAATCCACCATGATAGGCACGCCGCAAGCGTACACCTGGTGGCCGGAAAGGTCGGACATGTCCTCCATCACCGCGCGGTGCACGAATCCCGTCCGGCCGCCCCACTTGTCCTCCGGCAGCGCGTCGGAAATCACCGGCACGTACTCAAAGCCCGGATGCTCGGCGACCCAGCGCTCGGCCAAACCGTTCAGGTAAAGATCCTTCGGGCGGCGCGCACCCCAGTAGAGCCTCATGGGGCGCGCGACGCCTCTTTTGAACGCGGCCTCGATGAGCGCCTTGATCGGCGCAAATCCGGTGCCTGAAGCGACGAGCACGATGGGCTTGTCGGATTCGTCGCGCAGAAAGAACGTGCCGAACGGCCCTTCGAAACGCAGGATGTCGCGCTCCTTCATGGTCCAGAACACGTGGTCGGTGAACGCGCCGCCCGGAACGTGGCGCACGTGCAACTGAACGTACTCGTCGTCGTGCGGCGCGTTGGCCATCGAGAAGCTGCGCCGCGTGCCGTCCTTCAAGAGGATGTCGATGTACTGGCCGGGGAGGAACATCAGGCGCTCGTTCGCCGGGAGCTTCAGATAGACGATCATGGCGTCGTCCGCGGCGCGCTCGAGCTTTTGCACGCGCGCGGGAAGCTTCCTTACCTGGATATCGCCCGCTTTGCGCACTTCGCGGGCTTCGATCGCCACGTCCGACAGCGGCTTCGCCTGGCAAAAGAGGGCGTAGCCCTGCTCGCGCTCCTGCGCAGTGAGCGCCTTTTCCGAGTAACGGCCGTAGTCGATCCGGCCATCGACGAGCTTTCCCTTGCAGCTGCCGCAGGCGCCGTCGCGGCAGCCGTAAGGGAGCACGAGACCTGCATCGAGCGCCGATTGGAGGATCGTCGCGCCATCCTGCGCCGGAAACCGGTGGCCGGTGTTGCGTATCGTGACCTGATGCGTCATCGGTGCGCGGGGTAGAATCCGTTCGTGGAAAATCTGCTCATCATCGGTTGCGGTGACATCGCGCGCCCCGCGGACGCGGCGCCATGTTACCACGGCGATTCGTGTACGCTGCGCCTTCCCAACCGACGCATGAAGGCGGAACTCGGCGCGTGAAGGCCGCGGACGCCTATCTCGTCGTCACCAATCTGCCCGACCGCGGCAGCGCGGCGAAGCTCGCGCACGAGCTCGTGGAAAGGCGCCTCGCTGCATGCATCAATATTCTGTCGCCGTGCCGCTCGATCTATCGCTGGAAGGGCAAGATCGAAGACGCCGAGGAATTCCCGATGCTCATCAAGACCACGAGCGCGCGCTACGCCGAGCTCGAAGCGGCGATCCGCTCGGGTCATCCCTACGAACTTCCCGAAATCATCGCGGTCCGATTGACCGGGGGCTTGCCCGCGTACCTCCAGTGGGTCGACTCCGAAACGCGGCCGGTCTGAACGCCATGCGCCAGCTGTTGCTCGTCGTCCTGTTGTTCCTGCCTGTGCCGGCGGCGCACGCCGCGGGCGCGGACGAACTACTCGAGCCCGACAAGGCGTTTCGCTTTTCGGCGCTGGCGCTCGATGCCGCCACGGTAGAGGTGCGTTACGCTATCGCCGACGGCTACTATCTCTACCGCGAGCGTTTCCGCTTCGCCGCCGAGCCCGCTTCGGTGACGCTCGGCCAACCCCAGTTCCCGAAGGGGCAGATCCACGAGGACAAGTTCTTCGGCAAGCAGGAAACCTATCGCAAGGAAGTGCGCATACGCCTGCCGCTCGAAGCGGCCGGCGCCGAGCGCCTGAAGCTCCTGGTCACCTCGCAGGGCTGCGCCGATTTGGGCGTGTGCTATGTACCGCAGGTGCAGAGCGCCGAACTTCGCCTTGCGTCGCTGGGCGGGTCGCGTTCGCCGATCTTCAAGGAAAACGAGCCGTTTGCCTCTTCGCCGGAGCGCGTGACCGCAGCGGGCGACGACGTGCGTTTCGCGGGCGTTCTTGAATCAGGCAGGCTCTGGCTGGTCATGGCGGTTTTCTTCGCCGCGGGGCTGTTGCTCACGTTCACCCCTTGTGTGCTGCCGATGATCCCGATCCTGTCCGGAATCATCGTGGGCGAAGGGCAAAAGGTGACGCGCCGGCGCGCGGTGCTCGTCTCGCTCGCTTATGTCCTCGGAATGGCGGTGACTTACACCGCTATCGGAATTGCGGCGGCGTTTTCCGGGAACCTGCTGTCCGCGGCGCTGCAGAACGCCTGGGTGCTGGGAGCGTTCGCGGCCGTCTTCGTGATGCTTGCGCTGTCCATGTTCGGTTTCTATGAGCTGCAGCTGCCTTCAAGCTGGCAAGCGCGGCTCACCGAGGCGAGCAACCGGCTGGGGGGCGGGCACTGGGGCCCGGTGGTGCTGATGGGAGCGCTCTCGGCGGCGATCGTTTCTCCCTGCGTTGCCGCGCCCCTTGCCGGCGCGCTCCTCTATATCGGCCAGACGCGCGACGCGGTGCTCGGCGGAACGGCGCTGTTCTCGATGGCGATCGGAATGGGCGTGCCGCTGGTGCTGGTAGGCGTGTCCGAAGGCGTGCTCCTGCCCAGGTCCGGCCAATGGATGCACGCGATCAGGCAATTCTTCGGAGTGCTCCTCATTGCGGTTGCGATCTGGATCATCGCGCCGGTGATTCCGGTCGCGGTGCAGATGTTCCTGTGGGCGGCTCTGCTGGTCGGATCGGGGGTGTTCCTGGGCGCGCTCGAGCCTTTGCCCCACGGCGCTTCAGGATGGAGGCGGCTTTGGAAAGCTCTCGGCGTCCTCGCCCTGCTCGCAGGCGTCGCGCAGGGCATCGGGGCGCTCTCGGGGGCACGTGATCCCTTGCGACCTCTCGCCGGGATTTTTGCGCAAGCGTCCGAAACGGCGTTGCACTTCGAAACGGTCAAAACGCTCGCCGATTTGGAAGCGCGCCTGAGGACGGCTCAAAAACCCGTGATGCTCGATTTCTATGCGGACTGGTGCGTGTCGTGCAAGGAAATGGAGCGCTTCACTTTCAGCGACCCGCAAGTTCAAGCTCGTTTGACTGGGATAGCGCTCCTGCGCGCCGATGTCACAGCCAACACGGCCGATGACAAGGCGCTGCTCAAGCGCTTTCGCCTTTTCGGGCCGCCGGGGATCGTCTTCTTCGACGCGAGCGGGCGGGAAATCGAGGGCCTGCGTGTGATCGGTTACCAGCCGCCTGAGAAATTCATCAAGTCGCTCGATCTGGCATTGCGCTAGGGGACTAGCGCTTTTCCTTCAACCACCCCGCCGCATCGAGCGCGAAGTAGGTCAGGATGCCGTCGGCGCCGGCGCGCTTGAATGCGATGAGCGCTTCCATCACGCATTGCTTCTCGGTGAGCCAGCCGTTCTTGAACGCAGCCTTCAGCATCGAGTACTCGCCGCTGACCTGATAGACGTAAGTGGGCGCTTTGAACTCGTCCTTGACGCGGCGAACGATGTCGAGATAGGGCATGCCCGGCTTCACCATAACCATGTCTGCACCCTCTTGCAGATCCAGCCCCACTTCCCAGAGCGCCTCGTCGCTATTGGCGGGGTCCATCTGGTAAGTGAACTTGTTGCCCTTGCCGAGACTTGCCGCCGATCCGACCGCATCTCGGAAAGGTCCGTAGAATCCCGAAGCGTATTTTGCCGAATAAGCCATGATGCGCGTGTGGATGAATTCCTTCTCCTCCAGCGCTGTCCGGATGCGGCCGATGCGGCCGTCCATCATGTCCGAAGGAGCGACGATGTCCACGCCCGCCGCTGCCTGGACGAGCGCCTGCTCCTCGAGTACCACGAGCGTTTCCTCGTTGAGGATGTAGCCGCTGGAATCGATCAGTCCGTCCTGGCCGTGATCGGTGTAGGGATCGAGCGCAATATCGGTCATGATGCCGAGCTCGGGGAAGCGTTTTTTCAGCATTCCGACGACACGCGGGATCAGTCCGTCGGGATTCGTTGCTTCCTTGCCGTCGGGGGTTTTGAGCGACGGTTCGATGGCCGGGAAGAGCGCCATCACCGGAACCCCGAGCTTTAGACATCGCTCGGCCACCGCCGTGAGCTTATCGGATGTATAACGCGATACCCCAGGCATAGACGGGACGGCCTGGGTCCGGCCCTTGCCCTCGATCACGAAGACAGGGTAGATGAGATCGTCGGGGCCGAGCACGTGCTCGCGCATCAACCGGCGCGAGAACTCGTCGCGCCGCATGCGGCGCATGCGCACCGCGGGGAAGCTGCCGTACACCTGCATGATTGCTCCTTTTCTCCCGGTGGATCAGTCGCTTATCTTTTAGAAGATCCGCCACGGGAACCTTTTCCCTCTCGACGACTCAGATGCTCTAGGCGACTTCGGTCGTCTCCCGCTTCTCCTCCCTGAGCGGGATGCCTTAAACCTTAAGGCATTTTGCCCCGGGCTGATTTCCCCTTTTGGCCCGGGGGCTTTTATTTCTCCACCCCCGGTCTTGCCGGGGGTTTTCATATTTGGCTCTCCGCCAGGGGCCACCCCGACAGACCTTGGCGCGCTCGCTTCCAGCCACGCTCGAAACACCGCGGCGGCCTGCTCGAGGCCGGATTTCTTAAGACTCGAGAATAGCTGCACCGAAGTATTGGGCGCGAGTGCTGCGACTTCTGCTTCCACTCGGCGCAAGATCTTCTGGGCGGCTTCCCGGGACAGTTTATCCGCTTTGGTGAGCAGCACATGCACCGGTTTTCCCGTCGGGTAAAACCATCCGAGCATGCGTTGATCGAGCTCGGTCAGCGGGTGGCGTACGTCCATTACCAGGGCCAAGCCACACAGAGGCGCGCGCGTCTGGAGATAGCCGCCCAGCAATCTCTCCCAGGGCGCTCGCGTCGCATCGGGGACCCTGGCGTAGCCGTAGCCGGGGAGATCCACGATGAATTGCTCCGTGCCCAACGCGTAGTAATTGATGAGTCGAGTGCGTCCCGGGGTCTTGCTCACGAACGCCAATTGGCTCCCGGTAAGGGCGTTGATGGCGCTTGATTTGCCAGTGTTCGATCGACCGGCGAAAGCGATTTCGCCGGCGCTCGCCGGAGCGTCCGCTAGCGAGGCTACGCTTTTGAAAAAGAAAGCGCTGCGGAAGGATGACATGGGTCGGGAAACCGGTTTTGCTAGAATATCAGCCTTTTGAGCGAAGGTTCACCGGGGGAAAACGGCATGAAGCGAGCGTTGGCGCTTTTGAGCTTCGCGGTCTGCGCCGGCGCCCTTGCCGCTGCGGAGCCCGCGGCCAAAGCTGATTCCGCCAAAGGCCAAAGTATCGCCAGCAAGGTTTGCGCGGCCTGCCACGGTGCCGACGGCAACAGCCCGACCCCTGCTAATCCGAAGCTCGCGAGCCAGATTCCCGAGTACCTGCAGAAGCAACTCGCCAATTTCAAGCCTGCGGTCGGAAAAAGGGCCGAGCGGGAAAACCCCATCATGGGCGGCATGGTTGCAGGCCTCTCCGTCGAAGATATGCGCGATGTGGCGGCGTACTACGCCGCGCAACGGGTCAAACCGGGCGCGGTGAAAAACCGGGATGCGTTCGCACTCGGTCGAAAAATCTGGCGCGGCGGCGACGTGGGCAAAGGCCTTCCTGCGTGTGCTGCATGCCACGGCGCGAGCGGGGCGGGTCTACCTGCGCAATACCCACGTCTCGCAGGACAGTACGCCGAATACACCGAAGCGCAACTGAAGGCGTTTCGCTCGGGCGAACGCAGGAACGACGCGAATAGGATGATGCAAGCGATCGCTGCAAGGATGAGCGATCCTGAAATTCGCGCGGTGGCGGATTACATCGGCGGTCTGCGCTGACACTCTCGTCGCCGAGCGGGAATAAGCCGAAGGGTGGCAGGGCCACCCTTTTTGTTTTTCGGCCTCCCGAAGATACGCCTTCCGAACCCCGCCCGAACTGGAATAGCGGGGGCTCTGCTCGTGTTTACGCGGGCCGCGCCCGGCAGAATTCCACGCGGGCGGCCACAACCTGCGGAATAAATGCGCCAAGCCGCGCGTTTGTATCGCAGGTTCGCTTTTTTGCGGGGGAGGAGCGGTGAGCAAAGTCGGTGACATTTGCCTGGAAATGACGGCGTTCGCGCGTTGCCCCGCGGTTTCCCGGCGAGCGGAGCGTTCCCGAAAAAACCCGCAGCGCGCTAGAATGCGCGGGAGATGGATCGTCGCCTCATCGTCGAGCACATTCCCCGGCTGCGGCGCTACGCCCGCGCTCTCGTCGGCGATCGCTACGTCGCAGACGACTTGGTTCAGGACACCCTGGAGCGCGCCTGGAACAAGTTCTATCTCTGGCGCCCGGGAAGCGATCTGAGGGCCTGGCTGTTCACGATCATGCACAACGTGTTCGTAAATCAAGCGAGGCGCCGCCGCTACGAGATCGAGCAGGCGATGGATGAGCTCCCGGCGGTCGCAGTTCGCGCGACCCAAGGCGAGCAGCTCGAACTTCAGGACGTGGACCGCGTGCTGCGCTCGCTTTCGGTCGAGCAGCGCGAAGTCGTACTGCTCGTTGCGGTGGAGCAGCTGACCTACGAGGAGGTTAGCTGTGCTCTCGACATCCCGATAGGCACGGTCATGTCGCGACTGTCGCGGGCACGCGAACGCATGCGCCAGCTGCTCGGCGGTCAGGCCGTGACGCCTCTGAAAGTGGTGAAGTGAAGCCGGTCACCGAGGCTGAACTGCACACCTACATCGACGGCGCCCTTTCCGAGGGCGCTCGGGCCGAGGTGGAAGCTTGGCTCACTTCTCATCCTGAGGACGCAGAGCGACTGCGCGCGTACGCCGAGCAAAACGCCCTGCTCCGTTCGCTGTACAACCCGGTGCTTGACGAGCCAGTGCCGACGGCGCTGCTTGCGGTGCGCCCGCATGCGTGGCGGCGCTACGCTGGCGCCGCTGCGATATTCGCGCTCGGAATCGGACTCGGGTGGGCGGTTCGCGGGATGTTCATCGCCCCGCAGATCCTGCCGGTGTCGCTTGCGCGACTGGCGGCGACCGCGCACGTGGTGTATTCGCCCGAGGTACGCCATCCCGTGGAGGTGCCCGCCGGCGAGGAGGAACACCTCGTGAGCTGGCTGTCCAAGCGTCTTGGCACCAACTTGAAAGCGCCCAAGCTTGCGCCGCTCGGTTATGAACTCGTAGGCGGACGGTTGCTCTCCGGACCGCAGGGGCCGGTCGCGCATTTCATGTATCAGGATGGGCGCGGGCAGCGCCTGACGCTGTACGTCTCCAGGCAAAGAGGGGAGCCGCGCGACACCGCTTTCCGCTTCAGCCAGGAGGACCGCGTGTCGGTCTTCTACTGGGTCGACGGAAATTTCGGGTACGCGCTCTCCGGCGAGATAAGAAGGGAACAACTGCTCAACGTCGCCGAAGTCGTCTACAAGCAGCTCAATCCGTGATCGCCGGGGGCGGTCCTCCTGCTCTCGTCGAACCGATTGTCTATTCGACGGCGCCCAGCCTCGCCACCTGGTGCGTGGCGCGCCGCTGCGCAAGCCATTCCTGGAGGCGCTCGAAGTAGAGGTAGATCACGGGCGTGATGTAAAGGGTCAGGAATTGCGACACCACCAGTCCCCCCACGACCGCCAGGCCGAGCGGGCGGCGCGCGTCTCCGCCTGCCCCGAAAGAGAGCGCAATCGGCAGGCTTCCCATGAGGGCGGCGAACGTGGTCATCATGATCGGCCGGAAGCGGATCAGGCAGGCCTGGTAGATCGCCTCGGGGGCGGGCTTGCCCTCCTTGCGCTGCGCCTCGATCGCGAAGTCGATCATCATGATCGCGTTCTTCTTGACGATGCCCACCAGCATGATGATGCCGACGAAGGCGTACATATTGAGCTCGATGTTGAAGGCCCACAAGGTCACGAGCGCGCCAAGGCCCGCGGTCGGCAGCCCCGAGAGAATCGTGAGCGGGTGGATGAAGCTCTCGTACAGAATACCGAGCACCAGGTAGATCACCAGAATGGAAAGCACCAGGAGGATGCCCATGCCTTGAAGCGAAGCTTGAAACGCCTGCGCCGTGCCCGTGAATCTAGTATTCAGCGTGGCCGGTACCTGCAGCTCCTGCGCCGCCTTCTGGATCAGGTCGATCGCCTGGGAAAGCGCTACGTCCTGCCGCAGGTCAAACGAAAGCGTGACGGAAGGCAGCTGGCCGAGATGGCTCACGCTCATGGGGCCGACGCCGTAAGTGAGCTTCGCCACCGCGTTGAGCGGCACGAGCGCGCCACTTGATGAGCGCACGTAGAGCATCGACAGGGCCGCGGGATCGCGCTGATACCTCGGTTCGAGCTCGAGGATCACCCAGTACTGGTTCGTCGCCGTATAGATGTTCGAGACCTGGCGCGAGCCGTAGGCATTGGCGAGCGCCGCTTCGATCTGCTGCGGGCTCACGCCGAGCGCCGAGGCTTTTTCGCGGTTGATCTCGACGTTGACCTGCGGCCGGGCGATCTGCAGATCGCTCGAGACATCGAGCAATCCCGGCAGGGTCTTGAGCTTTTCCTCGATGATCGGCACCCAGTGGTACAGCTCCTCGGTGCTCGCACCTTGAACTACATACTGGAACTGGCTCTTGGTGAGCTGCCCGCCGATGCGGATCGCCGGGACGTTCTGGATGAAGACCTTGACACCCATTATGTTGGAAACCTTCGGGCGCAGACCCCTCACCACTTCGTCCGCCGATTTGCGCTGGGAGCGCGGCTTCAAAGTCATGGTGGCCCGGCCGACATTGAGCGAAGGGTTGAACGAACTTGCGCCCATGAACCCGGTCACGGCTTCGATGTTGGGATCGGTGCGCAGGATCTCCAGCACGGAGCGCTGATACGTCACCATGGCGTCGAACGAAGTGTCCTGGGGCGCCTCGATGAAGCAGAAGAGCTGGCCCGCATCCTCGCTCGGCAGGAAGCCCTTGGGCATTTTCGCGTAGAGCACCCCGGTGGCGACGACGACGCCGAAAAACACCGCTATCACGAACCTGTGGCGCTCGAGCATCCATCTCAGGCTCGATCCGTACGCGTCCCTCACCGCATCGAAAGCCCTCTCGCTCGCAAGGAACAGCCTGCCGTGCTTGACCTCGGAGTGAGGCCTGAGGATGCGGCTGCACATCATCGGTGTCAGCGTCAGGGAGACGAACCCCGAGATCAGCACCGCGACGATGATGGTGACGGCGAACTCGTGCAGAAGGCGCCCGAGTATTCCGCCCATGAAGAGCACCGGAATGAATACCGCGGCAAGCGAAATCGTCATCGAAAGGATCGTGAATGCGACTTCCTTCGACCCGTCGAACGTCGCTTGCAATGGGCTTTTCCCCATGTCGATGTGGCGTGAGATGTTCTCGAGCATGACGATCGCGTCGTCCACGACGAAGCCCACGCACAGAGTCAGCGCCATCAGGGAGATGTTGTCCAGGCTGTAGCCGAACAGGTACATCAGCGAAAACGTGCCGATGATCGACATCGGGAGCGCCACCGTCGGAATGATGGTGGCCGGGATGTTGCGCAGGAAGATAAAGATCACCATGACCACGAGGGCGAGCGCAAGGATCAGGGAAAACTGCACGTCCTGGACCGATTCGCGGATGGTGTTGGACCGGTCGTACATCACGTTGATGTTGATCCCTGCCGGAACTTCGACGCGGAAGGTCGGCAGGAGTCTCTTGACGGCGTCCACGACCTCGATGGTGTTGGTGCCCGGCTGCCGGTAGATCGCAAGGATGATGCCGCGCTGATCCTTGAACCAAGCGGCGAGCTTGTCGTTTTCCACGCTGTCGATGACGCGGCCCAACTCGCTCAGCCGGACCGGCGCGCCGTTGCGGAAGGCGACGATGATGGGCCGGAAGGCTGCAGCTTCGTAGAGCTGGCCGGTCGCCTGTATGGCGAACATGCGGTCCTTCCCATACAGCGTGCCGGTGGGCAGATTGACGTTGGCGTTGGCGACGGCCTGCTCGACCTCGTTGATGCCGACGCCGCGCGCGGCGAGCGCGTTGGGGTCGACCTGCACGCGCACCGCATACTTCTGCTGGCCCTGCACCTGAACCTGGGCCACTCCGGAAATCGTCGAGATGCGCTGCGCGAGAAAGGTTTCCGCGTACTCGTTGACGGTGGAAAGCGGCAGGGTGTCGGAGGTGAGCGTCAGGAAAAAAATCGGCGAATCGGCCGGATTCACCTTTCGAAACGAAGGGGGTGTCGACATGGTCGGCGGCAGCTGCTTTGTCGCCGCCGCGATCGCGGAATTCACGTCCTGCGCTGCGGCGTCGATGTCGCGATCGAGCGAAAACTGGATGGTGACGCTGGTGATGCCCTGGCCGGAGAGCGAGGTCATCTGATCGATTCCGGCGATCGTCGAGAACTGCTTCTCGAGGGGCGTCGCCACCGCTGCGGCCATGGTTTCCGGGCTCGCGCCCGGAAGCTGGGCCGAGACCTGGATCGTGGGGAAATCGACGTTGGGCAGCGAAGAAACAGGCAGCAAGCGGTAGCTCGCCAGCCCGAAAATCAGGATACCGGCCATGACCAGCACGGTCATAACGGGACGACGGACGAAGAGTTCCGATAGATTCATGGTCAGGAATTTACGACTTGACTACCACCTTCGCACCGGCCCCGAGGCGCAGTTGACCCTGTGTGACCACTCGTTCGCCTTTTTCCAGGCCGCTCGCGATGATGGCGTTGTCGCCCTCGGTGCGCGCAACCGTGACTTTGCGCAATTCGGTGGTCATGTCCGGCTTGACCACGAAAACGTATTGACCATTGGGACCGGTCTGCACCGATTTGGATGGCACAACGAGAGCGTCTTTCTGGTCGTAGAGCGTGATCCTCACGTTGACGAACTGGCCCGGCCACAGCGCGTTTTCACTGTTCCGGAACTGCGCCCGCAACTTGATCGTGCCGGTGCTCGGATCGACCGCGTTGTCGACGAAGACCAGCGTTCCGGAGGCTGCGGGTTGATTCGAGCCCGGCGCCAGAGCCTCGACAGCGAGCGGCCCCGAGGACATGTAGCCGCGTACGGCGCGGAGCTCCTGCTCCGGCACGGCGAAGTTCACGTAGATCGGGTGGACCTGGTTGACCACCACCAGGGGAAGGGTATCGTTCGCCTTGACGAGGTTTCCCATCTGAATCTGGATCTTTCCGGGGTAGCCGTCGATCGGGGATCGGATGGTGCAGTACTCCAGGTTCAGCGTTGCGTTGTCGAGCGCGGCGCGGCTTCCCTGGGCCACGGCCTCGGCGGTGTCGGCATTGGTGCGGATTTGCGCGTAGGCCTCCTTGGAGACGAAATTCTTGGCGAGCAGTTCCTGGTAGCGGCGCTCCTGCGAGCGGGCCTGGTCCTTTTGCGCCGTGTCGCGCAGGAAGTTGGCTTCGGCCTGGCGCCGTGCCGCCTCGAAGGGGCGCGGGTCAATCTTGAAGAGCACGCGACCCCGCGGGACTTCCTCGCCTTCCTTGAAGCCGACCTCCACGATCTGGCCGTCGACGCGCGCTTTGACCGACACGGTGGCATAGGCCTCGACGTTGCCGATCGCCAGGAGCCGGAAAGGCACGACCTCCTGCAGGACCGGCGCAACCGAGACGGGAATGGCCGGAGGTCCTTTAGGCGCCTTGCGCTCGTTCGCGCTTATCTCGGTGCCGAAATAGGCGAACAGCACAACGGCGGCGACGAGCAAACCGACTCCGCCGAAAAAGAACAGGCGCTTGGCCGTAGGTGCTGCAACGTGCGATCGCACTGAAGAATCCTTGGCTTCGCTAACGACGGGAAAAGCCGCGTATTATCACCAGGGAGCGGCCGAGCAATGGGACCGACTGCAGCGAATAACTACGTTCATCGCCTCTTGGGTCCCCGCAACACGCGAACGCCTACCGCGGACCCCGGCCCCTCCCGTTGTCCCCCGATGACTGGTCGGCAAACGCTTAAATTTACGGCAAAAGACGCTCCGATGCAAAGAGGCCTTCGGCGCTTTCCCGGTCGCGAACGAGGTGAGCCGTTCTCCCATCGACCATCACCTCGACAGGACGCGGCCGGGAATTGTAATTCGAGCTCATCGTCATGCCGTAAGCGCCCGCCGACATGATCGCGAGAAGATCTCCGGCTGCGACCGTGAGCGAGCGCCCCCGGGCGAGAAAATCCGCCGATTCGCAGACCGGACCCACGATGTCGTAACGCTGCGCCGGGCCGCTACGCCGCGTCACCGGCAGGACCTCGTGCCAGGCGTCGTAGAGCGCCGGGCGCAACAGATCGTTCATAGCCGCGTCGGTCACCACGAAGTTCTTTGCGGCGCCATGCTTGAGGTACTCGACCCGCGTGAGCAGCAGTCCCGCATTACCCACAAGCGAGCGTCCCGGCTCGAAGAGGATCTTCAGCTTGCGGTTACCGATGCGCCCGAATAACTGTCCGAGGTAGTCCTTCAGAGTCGGTGGTTTTTCGTCGCGGTAACGAATTCCAAGCCCACCGCCGAGATCGATGTGCTGCAGCCGAATCCCGGTTGCGCCCAGCGCATCGATGAATTCGAGGGCTTTGTCGAGCGCCGCGACGAAGGGTTCGATCTCGGTCAACTGCGAACCGATGTGGAAATCGATGCCGGCGACCTGCAACGAGGGCATTGACGCCGCCTTCCGGTAAAGCCGCGGCGCCTCTTCGTAGGGGACGCCGAATTTGGTTTCGCGCAGACCGGTCGCAATGTGAGGATGCGTGCGCGGATCGACGTCGGGGTTGATGCGCAGGGACACCGGCGCGATCTTGCCCAGTTCCGCGGCAATTTTCGCGAGCCGCTCGAGCTCACCTTCGGATTCCACGTTGAAACACAGTACGCCCGCCTGAAGCGCGGCGCGCATTTCCGCTACGCTCTTGCCGACCCCGGAGAAAACGGTTTTCGTCGCGCTGCCTCCCGCGGCGAGGACCCGCGCAAGCTCGCCGCCAGAAACGATATCAAAACCTGAACCCAGCCGTACGAGGAGGTTCAGTACGGCGAGATTGGAGTTCGCCTTGACCGAGTAGCAGATGAGGACGTCGCGCCCCGAACAAGCCTGATCAAACTCGCGGTATGCGAGCTCCAGCGCGGCGCGCGAATAGACGTAGGTCGGTGTGCCGTAGCGCTCCGCGATCTCAGCGAGACGCACGCATTCCGCGCACAGCGTGTCGTCCTGGTACGAAAAAAAATTCACTGGCGCGGAGCGGGTTTGCTATTCTGCTGCGGATCTCGTTCCGGCGGGGGAAGATAGAGTGCCGCTTTGTTGCCGCAGGCCGAGAGGGCGAGGAAAACGACGATGAGGCCAACGGCGCGGCGCATGGCGATGCCGATAGTTGATTCGTGAAAACGAGTTTAGCACGGCGATGACCCCGAGCGAATTCGACAGCCTGGCCGATGCGATGCTGGAGCGGATCGCGCGGGCAGTGGAAGAAAGCGGGGCCGATTGCGACTGCGAACCCAAGGGCTCCGGCGTATTGCAGCTCGAATTTGCCGACGGCAGCCGCATTGTCGTCAATCGCCACTCTGCAGCGCGTCAGATCTGGGTGGCAGCAAGGTCGGGAGGCTACCACTTCCGCTGGGACGGGTCGGACTGGGTCGACACCCGTGAGGGCGGCGAGCTGCTGGCAGCCCTGTCGAAGCTGGTGAGCGAACAGTCGAACCGAGCGGTCGTGCTGCGCTAGGTACGCCGTGCGCGAGGTGCGTCCGCTGGAGCTTGCCGGTCGAGTCAGAACAACTGGTTCCTGGCGTCCTCGGTAGTCCGCACCCCCGGATCGACCGGACCTTGCTCAGGCGGTACGTTTTCGCGAAAGAAGAATTCCGGCTTCCCGTCGGGCGACTGAAGGCCGTTTTCGTTGACCTTGGCCACGACGACGCCCTCGGGATTGCGCTGGACCATTTCCGGCGTACCCTTCAGTGCCTTGCCCATGTAGTTCATCCAGATCGGCAGCGCCGTGACCGACCCGGTCTCCCCGGGACCGAGTTTTTTCGGCTGATCGAAGCCTACCCACGCGATGCCGACCAGGGTCGGTTGATAGCCGCTGAACCAGGCATCGATGTAATCGTTGGTGGTGCCGCTCTTGCCGGCAAGGTCCTGGCGGCCGAGAACCATGGCGCGCGCCCCGGTTCCATAGCGCATGACATCGTGCATCATGCTGTCCATGATGAAGGCGTTGCGGGTGTCGATGACCCGCAGGGATTCGTCCCCGGCGCGAGCCGGCTGTGCCTGCGCGAGAACGTTGCCACGGTCGTCGACGACCTTCTGGATCACGTACGGCTCAGTGCGATATCCGCCGGTGGCAAATACCGAAAAGGCGCGAGCCATCTGAAGGGGCGTGGCCGAGCCCGCACCGAGCGCCATGGTGAGGTAGGGCGGGTGGCGATCGGCATCGAAGCCGAATCGGGTGATGTAATCCTGTGCGTACTGCGGGCTGATCGTCTGCAGGATGCGAATCGACACCATGTTCTTCGACTTGGCGAGCGCCATGCGCATGCTCATGGGCCCTTCGTACCTGCCG
>WNGH01004475.1_pt1 | contig 17703 bp, 13 predicted proteins | sample 5400631 | NCBI WGS metagenome assembly WNGH01 (sample SAMN13153373, study PRJNA577476) | soil metagenome | isolation source: 115 cm soil or saprolite under Garry oak tree replicate 1 | place: USA:California | collected 2016-06-15
CAGCAGGATCAAGGCAGCGAGCGCGGTGCGGAAGAAGACGAGCGCGGGCGGGGACAGCTCTCCGACGGCGATGCGGATGAAGAGGTAGGGGATGCCCCAGATCACGCACATGGCGGCAAACAGCAGCAGACCGCGGCGGCTCACTGGCTTTTTAACTTACCTGCTCGTGGCGGGCTTCCATGCGCTCGCGTGGCCCGGTTACACTGGCCGAAAGGGCCCAGTCTGTTCACGCGATTAGGGGGTGTGAGATGAAGAAACTGTCGGCCATTCCGCTTGCGGCTGCCCTGGCGCTGATCGCGGCGTCCACGGCAATCGGGGCTGGGTCCGATACGCGCGTGAGCATCGGGAGCCCGCCGTCGCCTTTCTCGCAGAACAAACAGAACGAGCCGACGATCACGGTCAACGCCAACTCGCCGAACGTGCTCGTAGCGGGAAGCAACGACGAGATCGACATGGAGGACTGCAACGCCGGCAACCCGACGACCTGCCCCTTCACGCACGGCGTGGGTGTGTCAGGCGTCTACTTCTCCTTCGACTCGGGTCAGACCTGGACGCAGCCGACGTACACCGGCTGGACCGCGCGCAACTGCGTCGGCGCCACCCCCGGGTACACGTGCACGCCGGGTGTGGGCCCGATCGGGACGCTGCCCTGGTACTTCGAGAACGGCCTCGTCTCCGATGGTGATCCGGCGGTCGCATTCGGTCCCAAGCCGGTGAATGGAAGCTTCAGCTGGGCGAACGGCTCTCGCCTGTACTACGCCAACCTCACCTCCAACTTCGGCGCCAGCCGCTCCGAGGAGGCTTTCAAGGGTTTCGAGGCCATCGGGGTCTCCCGCACCGACAACGTCCAGGCCGCGGCGGCGGGCGTGAAGAGCGCCTGGATGCCGCCTGTGTTGATCTCTCACCAGAGCACGACGACCTTCTCGGACAAGGAGCAGATCTGGGCGGACAACGCGTCGTCGAGCCCGTTCTTCGGCACCGTGTACACGTGCTGGGCCAACTTCGTCGGCCAGGAAAAGGGCAACGCGGCGCCGGCCCAGATGCAGGTCGGAGTCTCGAGCGACGGCGGTGACACGTGGAGCATCCACCCGATCGGCGCGGCCGCCAACAACGCCCAGCGCAACCCGCTGGACGGCTGCACGATCCGGACCTCCAGCGACGGCACCGCCTATGTGTTCGGGATCGGGACGGTTTCGTCTGGCTCGCACCAGAGCTTCGAATTGATGTCGGTGTCGACCAGCGGCGGCGGCTCATGGTCCTCCCCCGTCCCGGTCGCGGGACCGGTGAACCAGCCAGGCGCGTTCGACCCCGTGCTCGGCCGCCCGACGATCGACGGCATCGCCGGCGCGCGCAGCGACCTAGCTCCCGCGCCGAGCGTCGACATCGCCAACGGCGCCCCGACCGGCGCCGACGCGACCAACCGGATCGTCATGAGCTACGTGAGCGGTGACCTCGCGGCGCCTCACGTGTTCTTCACCGAATCGAGCAACGGCGGGGCGACGTGGTCGACGCCGAACCCGATCGAGAGCGCGGGCGACCGCGGCTACTACACCGCACCCGCCGTCTCCCCCAACGGCACGGACGTATATGTCGTCTACAACGCGTTCACGACTGCCTACCGGACCGACACCTCGAGCCCTCGCAACCTCGTGGGCGTCGTGCTGCACGCGGACGTCGGCGCCGGCGGTACGGGCGCATTCAATGAGATCCACCGCGGCGACAACGGCGACCCGCGAGCTTCGAGCCAGAACAACCTGGTCGGCGAGTTCCTCGGCGACTACGTCTACGCAACGGCCACCCGCACCTACGGGGCGGCGGTCTGGAACGACACGCGCAACGGGGCGGATTGCCCGGCGATCGACGCGTGGCGGATGTCGCTTCGCAACGGCACCATCGTGCCGCGGCCGGCTCCCGAGCAGGATTGCGCGCCGACGTTTGGCAACTCGGACATCTTCGGCGGGGCATACCCCGACCCAACTCCGTAAGAGGTCGTGTTCAAAGGGGCGCGGCTCCGGCCGCGCCCTTTTTTCGTGCCAGGCGTTTCTACTGTGATGTTGATGCGCTTCAGGCTGACCCGCCTGATGATGTGGATGGCGCTCGCGGCCACCCTGATGTACTTCTTCGACCCCGACCGCGGGGACAAACGCCGTCGCGAGCTGCGGGCCAGGATCGACGCCTACCGCGGGCGGAGCGGCAAGACGGAGCTCGAAACCACCCCCTAGTCTGGGCGGGTGGCTCCCCGGGCACCTGTCCTCGACAGGAGGGCGCTGAACCGCGCCCTGCTGGCGCGGCAGCTGCTCCTCGAGCGCCGGCAAGCATCCGCGGCGAGCACGATCGAGCACCTCGTCGGCATGCAGGCCCAGGCGCCCAACCTGCCCTACGTCGGCCTGTGGGCGCGCGTGCGGGGCTTCGACACGGACGAGCTGTCGCGGATGGTCGAGAACCGGGAGGCCGTCCGCCTCTCGCTCATGCGCAACACGATCCACCTCGTCACGAGGCGCGACGCGTTCGGGATCAAGCCCCTCTTCATGCGCCTGGGCGAGCGCGGCTTCCTGCACGGAAGCCCATGGGGCCGGCAGTTTCGGGAGGGCGACCTCGCCACGATCGCCGAGGCGGGCGGCGAGATCATGGGCGAGAAGCCGCGCACCATCGCCGAGCTGGCGAAGCTGCTGGGCAAGCGCTTCCCTGACCACGACGCGGTGGCCATGGCCTACGGCGTGCGCTACATGGTGCCGCTGGTCTTCACGCCGCCCCGAGGCACCTGGGGCGGCAGGGGGCAGGTCACTCTCACGACCTTCGAGGCTTGGCTGGGCAAGCGGCCCGGCCCGGCAGCGCAGGACGAGGAGCTGGTCCTGCGCTATCTGCGCGCATTCGGGCCGGCGTCGGTCGCCGACATGCGGGCGTGGTCCGGGCTCGCGATGAGGGCCGTGTTCGAGCGACTCCGCCCGAAGCTACGAAGCTTTCGCGACCATGAGGGCCGCGAACTCTTCGACCTCCCGCGGGCGCCCAGGCCGCCGGCGGACGTGGAGGTGCAGGTGCGCTTCCTGCCCGACTTCGACAACATCCTGCTCGCGCACGCCGACCGCACGCGCATCCTGCCGCCCGGCAAGCACCTTGGGCTGTTCAGCAGCAACGGGATCATGCAAGGCTCGGTGCTCGTCGACGGCTTCGTCCGCGGGAAGTGGATGCCCACCAGCGCTGACGGCACGACCACCATGCACATCACGCCGTTTGACACGCCGCTCAACAAGGTCGAAGCACGCGCGGTAGAGAAGGAAGGGCGAGAGCTGCTCCGCTTCCTGGCCCCGGACCGGAAGCACGAGCTCCGGATCTCCGATAGTCGCGACTAACCGCCATCCCCGACGCCGAAATGGGCCGATAGTCGCGACTAACCGCCATCCCCGACGTCGAAAGGGGCCGATAGTCGCGACTAACCGCCGGGTTGGGCCGGAGCCCTCAGGCGATGGCCCCCGCCGGCACGGCCGATGCCTGCGGTGCGGCCGCGCGCTGCTCCTGCGACAGCACCGCCAGGGCCGCGTCGACGACGTAGGGATTCCACTGCGTGCCGGCGCCGCGGTGCAGCTCCTCCATCGCCGACGCCCACGAACGCGCGCCGCGATAGGCGCGGGCCGTGGTCATCGCGTCCAGCGAGTCGGCGACCGGGATGACCTGCGCGAGCAGCAAAAGCCGCCGGCCGACGCTGGCGTTGGGGTAGCCCCGCCCGTCGTAGCGCTCGTGGTGCGACAGCACGATGTCGAGCACCTTGGCGTACTCGGAGAAGGGGCGGAGGATGTCGCAGCCGAGCCGCGGGTGGGTCTCCATGAGGCGCCGCTCGCTGGGCGTAAGGGGACCCGGCTTGAGCAGGATGGCGTCCGGGATGCGGATCTTGCCGATGTCGTGCACCTTCGCGGCGAGCGCGAGCAGCTCGACCTCGCTCGAGCTGAAGCCCAGCTTGCGCCCGATCGCGTGCGTGTAGATGGCGACACGCTGCGAGTGGTTGAAGGTGTAAGGGTCGCGCCGGTCGACCTCGTCCGCCATGCGCTCCATCGCACGCATGGCGTCGCGGCGCATCTCGACGCGCTTCCGGAGCGAGTGGTAGACGAGCGCTGCCGGGACGATGGCCAGCAGCGGCAGCCACGCGAAGTGCACCGACGCGAACGCCGCGGCGGCACCGAGCAGATAGAGGCTGGCGAACTGGACGTACACCAGGCGGTTGGTGTTGACGAACAGGTGAATCGGGTTGCGCGATGTCGCGAGCCCGGCGGCGACCGAGACCAGGAATATGTTGGTCGCGAAGATCAGTGCCGCCGCGAGCACGAGGAGCAGGGCGTCGAGCGGCCCGGCGAGGCCGGACCGGGCGGACACGCCGCCCGCGAGCAGCAGCAGCCCCCCGAGCGCGGCAGCCAGGTACGCCTGGGCGCCGTTGAACAGGACGTTGATGGCGACCGCGCGAGGGGGCCGCTCGCCCGTCCGCCGGATCTTGCGGTAGGCGGCGACGCAGATGTCCACCGCCTGCAGCGCGCCGACCAGCGCGGCCGCCTCCCACACCGGCAGCAGGAGCACCGCGGCGAAGAAAACCGCGCTCGCGACGCTGACCTTGACGCTCAGGCTGATGTGCAGCGGGAACTCCAGCGCCAGGATCCCGGCCGCCGCCAGCGAGGCGATCAGCCACCACTCGGCGGAGGCAGGGCTCCACCGGCCGAGCGTCGCGGCGAAGGTGCCGAGCGCAACCAGCCCGATACCCAGCCGGAAGAGCTCAGACCGTCGCCGGGGCGCCATGCTCAGGAGATAGGCAGGACGAATTTGAGGTGGACGGGGGAGCCGCTGGTTCCGTTCGCCTGCGCGTACACGGCGCCGGTGCCGAGCAAGCCGCTCGTCACCATGTCGTGCACCTGGTACCGGAACAGGAGCCCGGTGGGCACGTAGATCTCCATGTCGACGGCCGTTTCCGGCCTGCCGGCGGCGTCGTACACCCGGGTCGTCTTGTAGCTCTCCAGGGGCAGGCCGAGGTCGAGCAGGCTCGACGTCCAGACGCTGTCGTAGACGGGCACAACGTGGCCGGACGGCGTGACGATGAGCACGAGCGGGTCCCAGTCGCAGTACGTCGCCCACGCACCCGCGCTCGCAGGCGAGCTCAGCAAAAGCCCGGCCGCCAATGCCGCGGCCAAAACCACCCTCTTCACTTGCTTCCCAACCCTCCCAAGTAGTCGTTGCCGAACGACCCTCAACCCCAGCGGTTCGACAACGCTACTCGCAAACTTTTCGGTCGCCTCTTAAGGAACTGTTAAGACTCGTGTGCGGAGTGCGTGCGCCGGGTCAGGTGGCGATGTCCTTGCGCGCGAACCTGAGGACGCCCAGGGCCAGGGCGGCCGCGCCCACGGCGACCACGACCGCGATGTTCGCGAGCTGGAGCCCGTGGGTGAGCGGGGTGCCGTAGTAGTAGAAGGCGGACAGGCGGAGGGTCGCGTCCGGCCACTTGAGGTCGGGTCCGATGAAGCTGATGAAGAACCAGGCCGCCAGGACGAAGCTGAGCAGCCCTGTGTCGGCGGCGGTCCGCAGCCAGCCTGCCGCCAGGTACCCGATCGCCGCGATCAAGAGGCCGAGCGGGATCATGCCCAGGCTGGCCTCCGCCAGGTTGGTGGAGTCGAGCTTGACCCCCGCCGCCTGCGCCGCGATGGCCGACGCGGCCAGGGTGACGACGCCGACGATCACGGTTGCGGTGGCCAGCGCCGCGAAGCGGCCGAGCAGGACTCGCGCGCGCGACTGGGGGGTCGACAGGATGATCTCCAGCCGGCCCTCGTCCGCGTCGGAGGCCCAGCGGTTGACCTGGGTGACGGCGAAGGCCATCAGCAGCACGGGCAGGATTTCGAACATGGCCCCGAGGAAGATGGCGTTCAGGCCTGTGGATCCTCCCCCGATGTTCTTGAGGATGGTCAGCGCCGGCGAGCCGCTTCCCACGCTGTTCAGGATGTCGTTGAGCCTGCTCACCATCTGCTGGACCACGACCACCATCCACGCTGCAAAGCCGGCGATCAGGAGGGTCCACCAGAACGTCGGGAACGCGATCATGCCCAGGCTGCGGGCATAGATCGACCGGAGGGACCAGTCGCCCGCCGGCAGGGCCCGGCTGGTTAGCGCCGGGCGGACCGGGATCAGCGGGATCCGCACCACGTCGCCCGCGTCACGGCGGACGAAGAGCCAGATCCCCGCTGCGGTCAGGACGACAGCCAGACCGAACAGCACCAGCAGGCCGCCGGCGCTGGTGCCGAAGCTGGGGATCAATGGCTTGCTCAGGTTGTAGTAGTAGATCGGCGAAAAGCGCGAGAACCACTCGGTGTTCGGCACGACGCGGTGGACCATGTCGATGACGATGAAGACGACGAGCAGGAAGCCGGTCGCGCTCGCGGCGGGGCCGCGCTCGTGCGTGAACTGGGAGATCAAGAGCGCCACGCCGCCGAAGACCATGCAGATCAGCGTCAGGTCGAGTCCGAAGAGCAGGCCGTCGACCAGCGTGAAGTCGGCCTTGAACGCCCTCCCGCCCAGGTACGCCATCACGCCCGTGATCGCGCCGATGGCGACCAGCGCCGTCCACAGCGCCGCGATCTTCTCCAGTGCGACCCGCGCCCGCGTGCGCGGCATCGAGAGAAGCACGTCGAGCGAACCGCGGTCCTCCTCGCCGCGCAGCGTGCGACTGGCGGCAAGCAGCGGCCAGACACACACAAGGAAGACGAAGATGCCGATCTTGAAGGTCGCGTAGCCGCCGATGGTGCCCGCGGCGACGGGGTCGGCGGCCCAGGCGAACTGGGCGGCCAGCTTGGCCAGCGCGACGCGCTGTGCGGGGGTGCTGATCAAGCTGGCCACGCTCGCCATCGGGGACGTGATGACCAGGCCCATGCCGACGCCCCAGCCGAGGATCGCAACCCGGTAGTCGCGCAGGGTCTTCAGGAAGATGCTGCTAAACACGGGCGGCTTCCTTCGGCGCCGGATGCCCATCCGACTCGTAGTACCTCAGGAACACGTCCTCGAGGCTCGGCTCGTAGCTCGTGAGCGACACGACGGGGTAACGCGCCGCCGCCTTGACGACGGCGTCGGCCGGTCCCTGGATGGCTATGCGCACGGCGTGCCCATTGCTCAGCGGCTCCACCTCGATCACGCCGTCCACCGACTTGAAGACGTCGGCCGGCACAGGCTGCGCGAAAGAGATCGTGACCTCGTAGCGCTTGATGTCCTTCAGCTCGTGCACGCCGCCAACGCGGACGAGCCGGCCCTCGCGGATGATGCCCACGCGCTCGCACGTCTTCTCGACCTCGCTCAAGACGTGCGAAGAGAGGAACATTGTGCGCCCCTCCTCTCGCGCCTCCTTGACCAGGGCGTCGAACTGCTGCTGGTTGAGGGGGTCGAGTCCGCTCGTCGGCTCGTCGAGGATGAGCACGCGCGGGCGGTGCATGAGGGCCTGGATGAGCACGACCTTGCGCTTGTTGCCGGTCGAGTACTGGCGAAACTTCCTGCTCGTGTCGAGGTCGAAGGTCTCGATCAGCCGCCTCAGGTAGGCCTGGTCGACGCCTCCGCGCAAGCGACCGAAGTATTCGAGGATCTGGCCGCCGGTGAGGTTGGGGTCGAGAGAAGGCTCGCCGGGCACGTAGCCGACCAGGCGCTTGATCTCGAGCGACTGTTTCCAGCAATCGAGGCCGGCGATTCGGGCCGTGCCGCCGTCCGAGCGGATGAGCGCCATGAGGATCCGGATGGTCGTCGTCTTGCCCGCGCCGTTGGGGCCGAGGAACCCGAAGACCTCGCCCTCCGCGACCTGAAAGGAGACGTCGACGATGCCCCGCTTCCCGCCGTAGCTCTTGCTGAGCCTGTCAACTTCGATGATCGCCGCCATTTGGCCTCCTTATCGGGCTCCCGTACCACGCTTCCAGAATTGAGCGGTCGATCAGGCTGATCGACCCTGCCTCCACCCCCAGGAGCCGCTCGAACGCGCCGGTGTACGCGGCAAGCCGCGACACGACCTCCTCGTAGGCGATGGTGTTCTGCTGTCGGGCGACGAAAAGGTTCGTCGCCTCCTCCTGCACGCCCTGGAGCAGCATCATCAGGACGCGCGCCGTCTCGTCCGGCGACTGGACGTGAAAGCTTCCTTCCTCGACCCCCTGGCGGACGATCCTGGCCAGCACCGGGACGAACCTGCTCACGAGCTCGCGGCGGAAGTGCTCGCGCACGACCGCGTGGTCGTCGGACAGCCAGACGTCGAGGAAGGCGAGGATGAGGTCCTGGCGGTCGGTCTTCCACCGGCCGATGCCGCCGAACACCTGGGCGAGCTTGGCCCCGGCGGGCAGGTTGGCGTCATCGACGATCGGCTGGATCGAGCCGAGGCCGGCGTCGACCATTCGCTCGATGACCGCCTCGAGCAGCGCCTGCTTCGAGTCGAAGTAGTGATAGAAGGCCCCCCGAGAAGCCTCGACCTCGTCGAGCACGTCCTGGATGCTCATCTGCTCCCAGCCCCTGGTCTGCATCAGGCGCTGGGCGGCCTCGACGAACGCCTCGCGGCGCACCGTGTGGACGGCCAGGTTCAGGGTCCGCGCCATGTGCCGCCATTATGACCGACCGACAGTCGGTCTATTATTCTCCAGCGTTCCCCCTCTCCCCATCGGGGAGAGGGTCGGGGCGAGGGGCGCAACCCCCTCTCCCCATCGGGGAGAGGGTCGGGGTGAGGGGCCTTAAGCCCGCGAGTACCCCTCCAGCCACATCTCGAAGGCGAACAGCGTCCAGAGCTGCTTGCGGTTGTCCCGCCGGCCATCGAGGTGCTCATCGATCAGCCGTCTGACCACCGAAGGCTCGAAGAACCCCTCTCGCTTCACCCGCTCCGGCGAAAGCACGCTCAGCAGCTGCTCGCGCAGCGGCCCGCGGAACCACTCCGCCACCGGGATTCCAAAACCCTTCTTCGACCGGTCGAGGATGCGGTCCGGAAGGACGCCCCGCAGGGCGCGCTTGAGCAGGTACTTCGAGCGCAGCCCGCGCAGCTTCATCCGCAGCGGCAGCCCCGTCGCGTACGCGACGAAGTCGTTGTTCAGCAGGGGCACGCGGCCCTCGAGCGACGCCATCATCGACGCACGGTCGAGCTTGACCAGGATGTCGTTCTCCAGGTAGAGGCGCATGTCCAGCATCAGCACCTGGTTGAGAGGGTCCAGCGACCGGTACTCGTCGACCAGCCCGTCGCCATGGACGTCGGCGGTGAGGATGGCGGCGCGCTCTTCGGGCGCGAACGAGCCCATCCACCGCTGATGCCGATCCGGCACCGGGTAGGCGGCGCCGCCGACAAAACGCTTGGCGCGGAAGTCGAAGCTCAGGTTGTCGTGCGAAACCGGAAGCCTGCGCACGAGCGGCTCGACGAGGCCGTGGCGCACCACACCCGGCGCGCGCACGTACCAGCCCGCGAGGCGGTGCGCCTGCATCGTCGGGTAGCCGGCGAACAGCTCGTCCCCTCCGTCGCCGCCCAGCGCCACTGTCACGTGCTGCCGCGTGAAGGCAGACAGCAGATAGGTGGGGATGATCGACGCGTCGCCGAGCGGCTCGTCGAGCAGCGTCGAAAGGCGCGGGATGAGGGCGAGCATCATCGCCGGCTCGAGGGTCAGCTCATGGTGGTCGGTGCCGAGGTGCCGCGCGACCTGCCTCGCGTAATGGGCCTCGTCGAAGGAGCGCTCGGCAAAGCCAACAGAGAAGCTCTTCACGTCTCCGCCGAGCTGCGTCATCATCGCCGTGACCGCGCTCGAGTCGATGCCGCCGGACAGAAAGACGCCGAGCGGCACGTCGCTGATGAGCTCCTTGCGGACCGACTCGCGGAGGACGTCGCGGAGACGCGCGCACTCCTCGTCGAGATCCATCGACTTTCCGTCGAGGTCGACGTTCAGCTCTGGCCCCCAGTACTGCCGGATCTTCGCGCAGCGGTCGGCGAGCGACCAGGTCAAGGTGTGGCCGGGGCGCAGCTTGCTGATCCCACGGACGATGCTGCGGGGCGAGGGGACGAACTCGTAGGCCAGGTACTCGTCGAGCGCCGTGGGATCGACGCCGCGGCGCAGCTCGGGGTCGCGCAGTAGCGCCTTCAGCTCCGATGCGAACACGAACCGGTCGCCGGAGATCGCGTAGTGCAGCGGCTTGATGCCCATTCGATCGCGCGCGAGGAACAGCACGTTCTTGTTGTGGTCCAGGAGGCAGAACGCGAACTGGCCGTTGAGGCGCTCGACCATCTGCTCGCCCCATTCCTCCCAGCCGTGGACGATGACCTCGGTGTCGGCCTGCGTGGTGAACACGTGGCCCGCGGCGAGCAGCTGCTCGCGCACCTCGCGGTGGTTGAAGATCTCGCCGTTCTGGACGATCCACACGGTCGAGTCCTCGTTGTGCATCGGCTGGTGCCCGCCGGCGAGGTCGATGATCGACAGCCGGCGCATGCCGAGCGTTACGCCGTCGAGATGGACCGAGCCTTCGTCGTCGGGCCCGCGGTGGGCCATCGCCGAGCACATCCGGGCGACAAGCTCGCCTCCGCGCGCGGGATCCCCGCCCGCGACGCCGCAGATGCCGCACATCTAACCGAAATTACCCTTTTTGCGCAAACCGGATGCATTGGTCGTCCGGATTTGACCCGTTTTGCGCAAACGGGCAACTGGCTACGTTTGGCGAATCACCTACCTCGCCCGGACGGCGGGTCTCCCGTTCGTCACCGCCTGCCGGTGCGACGTCCGCTCGATGATCTCGCGCACGACGTAGGTGGGCTTCGACTGCGACTCGTGCAGCGTGCGGATGGAGAGCTCCGCGAGCAGGCCCATCAGGATGAACTGCACGCCGACGATGAACACCACCACGGACAACAGGAGAAGCGGGTTGTTGTGGGCGTAGACGTAGGGCGGCAGCACCTTCTGCAGGAGCACGATCGCGGCGAGGACGGCCGCGATCGCCCACAGCCCGAAGGCGGCGAAGCCGAAGAAGTACATCGGCTTGGTCGAGTAGCTGCCGAGGAGCTTGACCGTGATCAGGTCGAGCATCACGCGCGACGTGCGCGACAGCGAGTACTTCGACTTGCCGTACGTGCGCGGCCGGTGATTGACCGGCAGCTCGGTGATGCGCGCGCCCGTCATCGCCGCGTAGACGGGGATGAAGCGATGCATCTCGCCGTAGAGCCTCACGTCCTGGATGACATCGCGGCGGTAGGCCTTGAGCGTGCAACCGAAGTCGCTCAGTGGGACACCGGTGACGCGCGCGATGATCCAGTTCGCGATCTTCGACGGCACCACGCGGCTCGCGGCGTCGTGGCGGTTGCGGCGCCAGCCGCTGACCACGTCGTAGCCCTCGTCGATCTTGGCGAGGAGATGCGGGATGTCGTGCGGGTCGTTCTGCATGTCGCCGTCGAGGAAAACCAGCACCGCGCCGCGGCTGTGGTCGATCCCCGCCTGCACCGCCGCCGTCTGGCCAAAGTTGCGGCGGAAGCTGACCACGCGAACGCGGCCGTCGCGTGAGGCGAGCTGCCCCAGCTTCTCGGTGCTTCCGTCACGACTTCCGTCGTCGACGTAGATCACTTCGAAGGATGTGCCGAGCCCTTCGAGCACGCCGACCAGCTCGCGATGCAATGGCTCGACGCTGTCGACCTCGTTGTAGACCAGGACGATCGCCGAGACGTACGGGGTCTCGCTGGCGGCGTGGCGGGCCATGTCCTCGGATTATGCCTTGCTAAGCTCCGACCTCGTGGCAGTGCAGGCGGCGCCGATGCCGAACGTCAAATCCGAGGCCACCGCCGACGAGGCGTGGTGGGTCTTCGCCGCGATTCCGCTGCTGGCGGCGGCGATCGCCTTTGCCTGGACCCTGCGCGGCGAGCTGCAGCGCCTCTACGGCATGACCGGCTCGGCGTGGGACTTCGCCTACGACCAGCAGGTGATCTGGAACATCACGCAGGGCCAGGGCTTCTACTCGAGCTTCGCCCGGGCGGACTTTCTCGGCATCCACTTCGAGCTGATCTTCGTCGTCCTGGCCGCCGTCGAGAAGATCTGGCCGAGCCCCATCGTGCTGCTCATCTTCTCCTCGGCCGGCCTCGCGGCCACGGCGCCGGCCGGCTACCTGTTCCTTCGCGCGCTCCTGCCGGCTGACCGGCCGGAGTCGAAATGGGTCGCGGTCGCGCTCTCGGCGCCGATCCCGTTCTGGTTCGCGATCCAGGAGGCCGCACGCGACTTCTTCCACCCCGAGAACATGGCGCTCGCCCTCGCGCTGCTCGCGGCGTGGGCCGGAATCCGCGGCCATCGGGTGGCGATGTGGTGCCTGTGCATCGTCACGCTGGCCTGCAAGGAGGATCAGGTCTACACGATCGGCGTGCTGGGCCTCCTGATGTCCTCCTACGGCGCGCCTGAGGTGAAGAAGCGATGGCGGTTCATCATCTACCTCGCCGGCGCGTGGTTCCTGATCGGCACCGGGATCGTGCAGCAGCACTTCCGCAACGGCGGCTACACCGACTTCGTCTACTACCGCTGGCTGATCGGGCTCGACTCGAGCATGCCGCTGACGCCGCTCACGGTCGTCGAGGCGCTCTTCCGGCCGACCGCGGTCATCGTGGTCGCGGCGATCTTCGCCTCGATGGCGTGCATGCCGCTTTTCGCGCCGCGCTGGCTGCTGCTCGTGATCCCTCCCTACCTCGCGAACGTGCTGAGCGGCCACAACCCGCAGAACATCCTCAACCTCCACTACGTCCTTCTTCTGCTGTTCCCGTTCATCGTCGCCGGCGGCGTGGGGGCGAGGAACTACATCCTTCGGAGCTCCGTGAAACCCGCCTGGGCGGCAGCGATGGTGCTGCCGGCGCTCTTCCTCGGCTTCACGATCGGCCGCTTCCCGCCGGCGCTGCGCGGGGACACCGCGCTTTACACGCATCCGTACACCGTCGCCGAGCTGCAGAACGCGACGGCGATGATCCCGGCCAACGCGCCGGTCAACGCCGATGACGGGCTGGCGGTGTGGCTCGCCAACCGGCACACCATCAACGACTTCCCCGACCGGCTCGACGGCTCGTGCTACGTGGTGATCGACCGCCAGGCGTACCTCAGCGGTCCGACCCATCCAGATCAGCGCCAGGCGGCTCTCGACGCGCTGCCGGGGAGCGGGCGGAGGCTCCTGTACGACGACGGGCGCTTCGAGGTCTGGAGTCCCGTGGGAGACTAGTCCCCCCTTCATGGGGAGGTGGCTCGCAGGGACAGACTGGCGTTGGTCTCCCCCCTCTCCCGCTCGCGGGAGAGGGTCGGGGTGAGGGCGTCGGGTATAGAAGGGCCGGAGGCCCGTAGGCTTAACGGTTACCCATGGCGGTGGCAACCTCCGTTCACGAGCGTCTACGTCCTCTGCCTGACGCAGCCGGCGCTCGTGACTCACGTGCACCGTGACTACCTCGAGGCCGGAGCCGACATCATCACCACCAACACCTTCACCGCGACGCGCGTCTCCCAGGCCGACTACGGCCTCGAGGATTACGTGTACGAGATGAACGTTGCGGGCGCGCGCCTGGCGCGCACGGTCGCGGACGATTTCGAGAATCGCTTCGTCGCCGGCTCGCTGGGCCCGACCAACGTCACCCTGTCGCTCTCACCGCGCGTCGACGATCCCTCGTATCGCGAGGTGACATTCGACGAGCTGCGCGACGGCTACGCGGAGGCGGCGCGCGCGCTGAAGGAGGGCGGCGTCGACTTCCTCCTCATCGAGACCGTTTTCGACACGCTCAACGGCAAGGCCGCGATCGCGGCGGTCAAAGAGGTCGCGCCGGACCTGCCTCTCTTCGTGTCGGTGACGATCGTCGACCGAAGCGGCCGCAACCTCTCGGGCCAGACGGTCGAGGCGTTCTGGACCTCGGTCGAGCACGCGCAGCCTTTCGCCGCGGGCGTCAACTGCTCGCTCGGCGCCACCGAGATGCGGCCGTACGTCGAGGCGATGTCGCGGGTCGCGCCCGTCTACGTCGTCTGCTATCCGAACGCGGGCCTGCCCAACGCGTTCGGCGGCTACGACGAGCAGCCCCCCACGACGAGCAAGCTCCTTGAGGAGTTCGCCCGGGCCGGCCTCCTCAACGCCGCCGGCGGATGCTGCGGAACCGGTCCAGAGCACATCCGCCAGATCCGCGACGCGCTGGAAGGCGTGCCACGGCGCCAGGTTCCCACGCGCGTGCCGCGGGCCCGGTTCAGCGGCCTCGAGCCGTTCGAGATCGGGCCCGATTCGGGTTTCGTGGTCGCGGGCGAGCGCACGAACGTCACCGGCTCGATCCGCTTCCGCCGGTTGATCGAATCGGGCGACTTCGGCGGCGCCGTCCAGGTCGCGCTCGACCAGGTCCGCGGCGGGGCAAACCTGCTCGACGTGAACATGGACGCCGACCTGCTCGACTCGGAGCAGGCGATGGTCCGGTTCCTCAACCTGCTCGCGACGGAGCCCGAGGTGGCGCGGATCCCGATCATGGTCGACAGCTCGAAATGGTCGGTGCTCGAGGCCGGCCTCAAGTGCCTCCAGGGCAAGGGCGTCTGCAACTCGATCAGCCTGAAAGGCGGCGAAGGGCCGTTCCTGGAGCAGGCCCGGAAGGTCCGCGAGTACGGAGCCGTGCTGGTCGTCATGGCGTTCGACGAGGTGGGCCAGGCCGACACCGTCGAGCGCAAGGTCGAGATCTGCACCCGCGCATACCGGTTGCTGGTCGACAAGGTCGGCTTGCCGCCCGAAGACATCATCTTCGACCCCAACATTCTTCCCATCGCGACGGGGATCGAGGAGCACTCGCAGTACGCCAAGGCGTTCATCGAGGCGACTCGGCAGATCAAGCGCCTGTGCCCCGGCGTGCATGTGTCAGGCGGCATCTCCAACCTCTCCTTCTCGTTCCGCGGCAACGACCGCGTGCGCGAGGCGATCCACTCCGCCTTTCTCTACCACGCGATCCGCGCGGGCCTGGACATGGGCATCGTCAACGCGGGCCAGCTCGTCGTCTATGAGGACATCCCGAAAGATCTGCTCGAGATGGTCGAGGACGTGATCTTCGACCGCCGGCCGGACGCGACCGAGCGGCTGGTCGAGCTCGCCAGGTCCGTTTCGGGCGGCGGGTCGAAGCGCGAGGTCGACACGGCGTGGCGCGAGGGCTCGGTCGAGGAGCGCCTGAAGTACGCGGTGCTCCACGGCGAGGTCGCCTACATAGAAAAGGACGCGGAAGAGGCGCGGGTCAAGTACGGCAGGCCCCTGCTCGTCATCGAGGGCCCGCTGATGGACGGGATGAAGGTCGTCGGCGACCTCTTCGGCGCCGGCAAGATGTTCCTTCCGCAGGTCGTGAAAAGCGCGCGGGCGATGAAGCGCGCGGTCGCATATCTGCAGCCTTTCATGGAGGCGGAGAAAGAGGCCGGCGGCGATTCCCATGTCCGCGGCAGGCTCGTGCTCGCGACCGTGAAGGGCGACGTCCATGACATCGGCAAGAACATCGTCGGTGTGGTGCTCGCGTGCAACAACTACGAGGTCCACGACCTTGGTGTGATGGTGCCGGCGGACAAGATCCTCGACACCGCGGTCGAGCTGGGCGCGGACGTGGTCGGGCTCTCAGGGCTGATCACACCGTCGCTCGACGAGATGGTGGTCGTGGCGAAGGAGATGACCAGGCGCGATTTCCGCATTCCTTTGCTCATCGGCGGCGCGACGACCTCGAAGCAGCACACCGCGGTGCGGATCGCGCCCGCTTACGACGGCACGACGGTGCACGTGCTGGACGCATCCCGCGTGATCGGCGTTGTCTCCGACCTGCTCGACGACGGTCGCCGTGACCGTTTCGAGCGGGACAACGTCGCGCTGCAAGAGAAGCTGCGCGCGCAGCATTCATCGTCCCGCCGCCCGCTGCTTTCGCTTGACGAAGCGCGCGCGAAACGGCTGCGCCTGCCGTTTGGGGACCTGCCGAAGCCTCCCTTCACCGGCAAGAAGCCCATCGAACCGGCGCTCGCGGAGCTGCGCGAATACGTCGACTGGACGTTCTTCTTCCACGCGTGGGAGCTGAAGGGCAAGTACCCCGCGATCCTGGACAACCCTTCGCACGGCGCGGCGGCGCGGGAGCTGTTCGCGCACGCGCAGGAATTGCTGGACGAGATCCAGGAGCACGGCTGGCTGAAGGCACGCGGCGTGTATGGGTTCTGGCCCGCGCACGCGGACGGCGACGACGTCGCGCTCGACAACGGCGTTCGTTTCCCGATGCTGCGCCAGCAGGTCCACCACGGCGACGACAAGCCATACCTGTCGCTGGCCGATTTCGTCGCGCCGGCGGGTGATCATCTAGGCGCTTTCGCGGTGACCGCGGGCCTCGGAGTCGACGAGCTGTCGGGTCGCTTTGTGGCCGAGCATGACGACTACCGGGCGATCATGGTCAAGGCGCTGGCCGACCGGCTGGCTGAGGCGTTCGCCGAGTACCTGCACGAGCAGGTCCGGCGCTCGTGGTACGAGTCCGGGCCGAGGCAGGCGAACGAGCAGCTGCTCGCCGAGAAGTACCGCGGCATCCGGCCGGCGTTCGGCTATCCCGCCTGCCCCGACCACTCCGAGAAGCAGACGCTTTTCTCGCTCCTGGACGCCCGGTCGATCGGGATGGACCTCACGGAAAGCGGCGCGATGACGCCCACCGCGGCGGTCTCCGGGCTGTACTTCGCGCACCCGCAGTCGCGCTACTTCATGGTCGGCAAGGTCGGTCGTGACCAGGTCGAGGACTACGCGCGGCGGAAGGGGATGACGGCGGCCGAGGCGGAGCGCTGGCTGCGCCCGAACCTGGCGTACGACGAGTAAGCGCCCTGCTTGATTCGCTAAACCGCGAGTGCCGGCGCTCGCGGGCATCCCGCCGCCGCGTAGGCCGCGGCTGCCGGCAGTCGCGGCAATTCAGGCCAGGTGGGCCGCCAGGAACGCGTTCGGATCCACGAACCGGTACGGAAACGCCGGGAAGCCTGAGCACGGCGACGGCGGCAGCGCGCCATTCCACGCGTGCGCCTCGAGGTCGCCCTTGAACACCGCGAAGTGGAAGTGGGTCCGCGTCCCCATGTCGGCGATCGTCGCGAAGACCTGACCTCGCTTGACACTCGAGCCGACATCGAATCCCGCCCCCAGCCACACGTGCCAGATCGAGTAGCCCACTATCGTCCCGTCCCCCGCCGCCATCACGGGCTCGCCAACCCGGGCCACGATGTCGGCCCCCGTGTGCAGCCACACCGCCCCACTCGGGCACGCCCGCAGGGCCACCCCGTTGCAGTACCGCCACTGACTCCCAAATCCCAGGCAGTGCGGAGCCCACGACGAAAGCGGCCGCTGGAACACGTCCGCCGGGTTGACCGCCGGCATCGCCGCCTGGATGGCCAGGTGAATGGCGGCAAGCAGAGCGGCCAGGATCGTCGTGATCACCGGCGAGGCTAGGAGATGTCGACGATGACGTTCTTGATCTCGGTGTAGAGGTCGAGCGCGTGAGGCCCAAGCTCGCGTCCCCATCCGCTCTGCTTGTAACCGCCCCACGGCGTCGCCGGGTCGACCACGTTGTAGCAGTTGACATAGACGGTCCCCGCCTGCAGCGCGTGCGCCTCGAGGTCGCCCTTGAACACCGCGAAGTGGAAGTGGGTCCGCGTCCCCATGTCGGCGATCGTCGCGAAGACCTGACCTCGCTTGACACTCGAGCCGACATCGAATCCCGCCCCCAGCCACACGTGCCAG
>WNGH01002400.1_pt1 | contig 17700 bp, 18 predicted proteins | sample 5400631 | NCBI WGS metagenome assembly WNGH01 (sample SAMN13153373, study PRJNA577476) | soil metagenome | isolation source: 115 cm soil or saprolite under Garry oak tree replicate 1 | place: USA:California | collected 2016-06-15
CCCCGGCAGCCAGTCTCGAGTCGGGACCTGTTCGTTTATGACGTGAGCCGGGATGGGCAGCGATTTTTGATCAACACGCAAGTGAAACAAGCGGAGACCGGGCCCATGTCGGTCGTCTTGAACTGGTCCGCGAAGCTCAACAAATAACGTCGGCGACGGCACACGCCTCGGACCCTTCGGTACAGTCAAAGCAGTGCGCGGCAGACTCCATAGATCCCCTTCTTACCAAATGGTGATTAAACTGGCCGATGCGCAAATTGTTGCTGGGGTCCGGTCCCGTCGGGGAAGTCGGAAGCTCCATTGGCGCTTCGCGCCGATTGCGGGTGGATGACGCTAGTGTGACGAGCAATCCTCACCTCATCCGATAGGGGAAGGTTTTCCGACAATTCGCCGTCAATCTCAGCTCCAGGTGTGCGATTGGCGATTCTGGCGCCCAAAATCATGCACCGACCGCAAATCCTCTCGCATCGAACTGTGTTAGGAGGAAGTGTTATGAAAGCTGCAGTCGTTCCCGCTGTCAGCAGTTCGTGGCAGATCAAAGACGTTCCGCAACCTCAACCCGGGCCTAATCAGGTGCTGGTGAAAATGCATGCGAGCGGCATCTGCTACACCGACGTACATCTGACGCTCGGACACTTTCCCGGACCATTTCCCCGAATCTTAGGCCACGAGCCAGTGGGCGAGATCGTTGCCGTGGCTCCCGACGTCACGACGCGGAAGGTGGGCGACCGCGTGGGTACCGCCTGGATTCAATCCACCTGCGGGCGCTGCGAATGGTGCCAGCGTGGTCGCAGAATGTTCTGTCCCTACATGAAGGGCACAGGAATTGAGGCACAAGGCGGGCACGCCGAGTACATGCTGATGAATGACGACGCAACCTATTTGATTCCCGACAAGGTTTCCTACGAGCAAGCAGCCCCGATCTTCTGCGCGGGCTACACGGTCTACAGCGGGCTGCGCTGGGCCGATCCCCAGCCGCATGAGCGCGTGGCCGTGCTCGGCATCGGCGGCCTTGGGCACCTGGCAGTGCAATACGCGAAAGCCGCAGGCTTCGAGACCATCGCGGTTTCGCACTCCCCCGATAAAGACAAGATGATCCGCGATCTCGGCGCGGACGAAATTGTCCGCGACGGAAAGGGCCTTGCGGCAGCGGGAGGCGCAGATGTCATCCTCAGTACTTCAAATTCGACCAAGGCGATGATGGACAGCATACAGGGATTGCGGCCGGACGGCCGGCTCGTCACCATGGGTGCCGACGCGGAGCCAATTTCGGTCTCGCTGATAGATCTCATCTCGAAGCGCATTCGAATCATTGGCAGCCAGCAAAACGGCCCCGAATATCTTTACGAAGCGCTTGATTTCGTAGCGCAAGGAAAAGTTAAAACGATTGTGGAGACGTACCCGTTGGCAGAGGCACCGAAGGCCTACGACCGTGTTGCGGAGGGCAAGGCCCGATTTCGTGCCGTCCTGACAATGTAATCGCCGATCCGAGCAGTCGGCGCCTGTTTCGGGGGGGGATCACGGGCAAACCAGAAGTCAACTTCCCAATCGCGACAATTCAGAAATGGAACGCAACGGCTACCGCCGGTTGCGCCCTCACCAAAGGCCAAGAACCTTCCACCAGGCGAAGCCCAAGATTGTCCAGATCAGAATATTGGCAAGCGACGAGATAAGGCCCAGCTTCCACCAGGTTTGCATCCGGACGTAACCGGCGCCGAAGAGAATGGGTGCGGGCGTCGTGCCGTAGTGCGTCAGCGACGCAGAAAGATTGGAGAAGTAGGCCAGCATCAGCACGGCCGGGTAAAGCGGCGCCCCGACCGCGCGCAAGACGACCAGGAACGGAATGTACATAGAAGTGACCTGGCTGGTGATGCTGGCGAATCCGTAGTGGACGTAGAAGTAAACGAGCAGCAAGATCGCCATGGCCGCCCACCAGTGCATGCCAACAGTGTAGTGCGCGGCCGCTTCGGCGAAGCGCTTGGTGATGCCCGAATCTCCCAGGGCGGAGGCCATGCGCACCAGTCCCCCGTACCAGATGAAGACATCCCAGGCGGCGTGTTCGGCCAGCAAGTCGGACCATTGCAGCACGCCGGTGAGCAGCAACACACCTACGCCGGTCAGCGCGACAACCGAGTAGTGGATCCCGTGAAGCTCAGTTGTTATCCACAGGGTGGCGACCAAGCCAAACACCAGCAGCAATATCTTTTCGGCGCGCGACATCGGCCCCATGCTGCTCAGTTCCCTGGTCGCAAGCTCGGCCGCTTTCGGTGTGTGGGTGATCTGTGGCGGGAAAATCCTGTAGAGCAGCGGCGGGATCACCAGCAGCGACACAAGACTCGGAACCAACGCCCAGAGGAACCAGTGTCCGTAACTCAGTTCGACTCCAGTCACCTGGTTCGCGAGCTTGGCGATCACGGCATTGGAAACCTGGCCCGTAAGAAACGTCGCGCTGACGACCACGTCGCCCTGATAAATCAGGGTCATCAAGAATGCGCCCAGCCGTGTCGCGGTCGGGCCAGGCTCGGAGTCGAAGGCGACGGCGAGACTCCGGGCGATGGGAAAGATCACGCCGCCGCAGCGCGCGGCATTTGAAGGAATTACACCTCCTAACACAAAATCGGTGCAGACCAGCGCATAGCCCAGACCGAGTGAGCGGCGTCCCAGGGCTCGAATGAATAGGAAAGCGATTCGGCGGCCGAGTCCGGTCTTGAGCATGGCCCGGGAGATGAAAAATGCCGGCAGGCAAATCCATACTATTGGGTCGGCGTAGCCGGCCAGCGCCTCCCCGACGGTCAAAGCGCGGGTGAGCGCGACCGTGGTCACTGCCATGAGGACGATGGCGCCGGCCGGGATGGGTTGGACGATCGATCCCACAATCGTGGAGACAAAAATCGCGAAAAGATTCCAGGACTGCCGGGTGACGCCGCTGGGCACGGGGATCAGCGCAATCGCCAGACCGGAGAGAAGGACTACACTCCAGCGCGCAAAGAGCGGATGGCGGTTCACCCAACCTCGAAGGCCGTGAACCGGTGCCGTGGTTCTTTTAGAGTTGGCGTTCATTTGCAGCCAATTCCGGGGTGCCGGATTAGCCGATGTAAGCTTATATCGTTGCGCGTTGTGAAGAAGCGCTGCCCACAGTGGGTGAAAATCCGACAGGGGAACTGATTCCTTCCCAGCCGATTAGCGGCGCATCTCGGGATTGTGCGTGGATGACGGGCAACTCTGACCGTACCGCGGCGACATCACCCGATCATTGATCGGTGGCATGGAGGCCATCGGTCATGAAGCAGAAACCGTACTCACGAAGAAAACGCACCACCACAAAATCTGTTCTGCGCCTGCCAGACCTCGAGCACGCCAAAGCCGCAGTCTTGAATAGTCTTACCAGCCTGGACGCCCAACGGGGTTATCGTCACGCCATCGATGAATTCGTTGACTGGTATTGTTCGGAACCTCGCTTGGCTCTCAACAGAATAGTGGTGCTGCGCTATCGGTCTCATCTCGAATCCCGTCAACTTGCACCTGGCACCGTCAATCTACGTCTCGGCGCCGTGCGCCGGCTCGCATACGAGGCCGCCGACTGTGGTCTCCTCAGCGCCGATTTGGCGGCTAGTATTCGCCGCGTTAAAGGCGTGAAGAAGTTGGGAGTGCGCCTCGGCAATTGGCTGACTGCGGAGCAGGGCCAAGCACTTTGGCAAGCACCCGATCATCAACGACTGAAAGGAAAACGCGACCGAGCATTGCTCGCATTGTTACTCGCGTGTGGGTTGAGGAGGAATGAAGCGGTGGCGTTGAGATTGGATCACCTCTAGCAGCGCGAAGAGCATTGGGCCATTGTTGATCTGGTCGGCAAGGGAGGCCACGTTTGAACGGTTCCGGTTCCCGATTGGGTGCGAACCGAACTGGACGATTGGATCACCGCAGCCGCAATTGATCGAGGAAAGCTGTTTCGCCGGGTCAACAAAGTAGAAAGAACATGGGGAGATGGGATGACGGTAAAGGCGGTTTGGCACATCGTCAAGGAATCCGCCAGAAGAATCGGAGTGGCTAAGTTGGCGCCGCACGATCTGCGACGGACCTGTGCTCGGCTCTGCCACGCATCGGGAGGCGAGTTGGAGCAGATCCAATTCCTTTTGGGGCACGTTTCGGTTCAAACGACGGAGCGCTACCTTGGCTGCAAACAGCGGATTCGATCAGCCGTCAATGATCGCATTGGCATCGAGCCGACTCCTTGAGCCAGGTGCGCGGTTGTGGAAGGATTGCCGACCATCCACGAAGAGTATGTGGACGAGAGCAAACAGGGGCTGCAAGAATAACGTTGGAGATCGGAATGAGCGCCGAAGGCCACTACTATCGCGAATATGATCCCGACTTTAGAGTTGCTGTAGACGAGGACAGCGTCGCCAGCATCAACGCAGGATACCGATACAGGCATCGAATCCCTGAACGGCGTTCTTCGCGCCAATGGGCCTCGGGACTTCGGTTGCTCCTGCCGCTGACGGCGGTGCTATCGGTCCACTTTGTGAGTGTCGCGAACACCGCAGGTGTCGGAGGTCCATCGCGTTAGACCAAGCGTTTCTGCCGATTCAGCACCGGGAGGCGACGTACCTGCAGTTTGCTCATGCTTTCTGCCGCTGCTTCTGTAGCCTCGTCTTCAAAGACATACTTGATGTCGGGCGACATGACTTCACGCACCGTACAATGGTCGGGCGGGTTCCCCTTCGCTACGGCCCGAAGCGTGATATCCCGGTCGGTGACCATCCCGACCAAGCGGTCATTTTCGCCGACAGGAAGCGCCCCACAGTTGACTTTTCCCATGAGCGTGGCTGCTTTTTCAATCGTGTCGTCAGGTGATGTGACCAGGACATCCCTGCTCATAACTTCGCGAACTTGCATGTGGTCCTCCTGTTCGAGGTTTAGGGTCGGAAATCTTAGCGTATTTTGGTGTCGCCAAACGGGCAATACTCTGAAGACTCTAGTCAATCCAGCGCAGCTCCGACACCGGACTATCGCTTTCCCTGAAAAATCGGAAACGAGTCGTCACTACCGCCGAGGTCAAACCCCAGCTGGAGCTTCGCCGCTTCCGACATGAGACCAGCATGCCAAGGAGGATCGAACACGACCTCCGCGTGAACTTCCTTCACATCGGGCAGCCGCGAGAGCTTACTCTCAACGTCCGCGAGCAGCACGTTACCCATGCCGCAGCCGGGGGCGGTCATCGCCATCCTGACGTCGATTCTGTTCCCTCCGTCTTCGCTGCGCGCAATTCTGCAGGAATAAACGAGTCCGAGATCTACGATGTTGACCGGTATTTCGGGATCGAAGATTGTTTTCAGCTGATCGATCACCATTTGTTCGGTTAGCGGTCCGGTTGGAAGAAATTGCGCGGCAGACGGAGCGGATAGCCCGAGAGCGTCGGCATCCTTGGCGTCAACGCGATAGATAGAACCAGTGTCACTGGCGACGGTATAACTGCCACCACGCGACTGCATGATTCTCACCCTTTCGCCTGAGGGCAGCGTTTTGTGTGCTCCGGTCGGAATTTCGATGGAGGCGCACTCGCGAGCGAGCGTAACAGGCTTGCTGGAACTCATTAGGAATTCTCGTTTCTGCTGGCCAGATTCATGAGCTCATTCGGTCGAGACCGATTCGTGCTCCCCGGCAAGCGCAGCGCGCAGCGTGTGCCATGCGAGCGTTGCGCATTTGACGCGAACTGGGTACGCCGAAACACCGGCAAATACGGACAACTTACCCACAGCCGGTACCTTGCCGTTGCTGGCGGGCGCCTCACCGGTCACAATCTTATGAAACTCTCCAAAGAGTTCTTCGACCTCAGCTTGTGTCTTGCCCTTCACGCTTTGTGTCATCAGCGAAGCCGAAGCCTTCGAAATGGCGCATCCCGACCCTTGAAAAGCGATGTCGCGTATTGCGTCACCATCCAGGTCGACATACACCGTGTAACGATCGCCGCATAATGGGTTGAACCCCTCCGCTCTTCGATTCGCGGCGCCAAGTTCACGATAATTGCGCGGAGCCTTGCTGTGCTCGAGGATCACGTCCTGATAGAGTTCGCGTAGATCGGGCATCAGGCAAATACCTCCCGCACTCTGTCGATTCCTTTGACCAGGGCGTTCACTTCTTCTCGCGTGTTGTAGAAAGCGAAAGACGCGCGCGCCGTCGCAGGAATACCGAAGCGCTCCATAACGGGCTGAGCGCAATGATGACCGGTGCGAATGGCTATCCCTTCTTGATCGAGAATCGTTCCGATATCGTGGGGATGAATTCCATCCATAACGAATGACAAAACGCTCGCCTTTTCCTTCGCAGTGCCGATCAGACGAATCCCTGGAATGGTAGAGAGCGATTCCGTGGCTTGTCGGAGCAGGTCTCGTTCGTGAGCCTCGATGCGATCGAGTCCAAGCTCGTTCACATAGTTGATCGCGGCGGCGAGGCCAATTACACCGGAAATATCGGGCGTGCCCGCTTCAAATTTGTGGGGAATCTTGTTGTAGGTGGTTTTTTCGAAGGTTACCGAAAGGATCATGTCACCACCACCCTGATAGGGAGGCATGGCGTTGAGCAGTGCGGACTTGCCGTACAAAACGCCAATTCCCGTCGGACCGTAGAGTTTGTGACCGGAGAATACGTAGAAGTCGCAATCGAGCGCGCGCACGTCCACGGCAAGATGCGGCACCGCTTGTGCCCCGTCCACGACAACAACCGCGTTGTGGCGATGCGCCAGCTCCACCATTTGCCGCAGCGGATTGATTGTGCCGAGAGCATTGGAAACGTGCGGCACCGCGACGATCTTCGTCCGCGGCCCGAGCAGGCGTACAAATTCGTCAAGAATGAGCTCGCCAGCATCATTGATGGGTGCCACGCGAAGCATGGCGCCTTTTTCTTCGCATAGGATTTGCCACGGAACGATATTCGAATGGTGTTCCATGGCGGTAATCAACACTTCGTCGCCAGCCCGGACGCGAGTGCGGCCGAGAGTCTGCGCGATGAGATTAATGCCCTCGGTGGCCCCGCGAACAAAGACGATCTCGCTCGGTTCAGCAGCATTTAGAAACCGCCGCACCGTCTCCCGGGAGTTTTCATACTTCTGCGTTGCGTGCTGCGACAGATAATGAACGCCGCGATGAATATTGGCGTTGTCCGCCTCGTAGTACCGGGTGATGGCATCGATCACAGCACGCGGCTTCTGCGTGGTCGCGGCATTGTCCAAATAGACCAGCGGCTTGCCGTTCACCTGTTGGTACAAGATCGGAAAATTCGCCCGGATCTTCTGCGGGTCGTACGCGCCCAGAGGCGCCTGAGCCGTGGTGACGTCCAGGGCCTGGTGCTTTGCGGCTACAGTCATTGGAGTTCTCCCTCCCGCTGGGGCCTCGCGGCACTTGTCGCCTCCCCGCTCATATGCGCCATTTGGCTAACGTGACTTTCGATGAGCGGCTGCACGAAGGCGCGAACGGCGCTCTCTTTCATGCGCTCCGTGCACTCGCTGGCAAAGGCCAGAAGCAGTATTTGGCGGGCGGAGACTTCATCGATGCCGCGCGTGCGCAGATAGAATAGTGCTTCGTCTTCGATCTGACCGATCGTCGCGCCGTGCGTGCACTTCACGTCGTCAGCCAAAATCTCGAGTTGTGGCTTCGTGTCGATTTGCGCATCGTCGGAAAGCAGCAGGTTCCGATTGGTTTGCTTGGCATCGGTCTTCTGCGCCTCCTTGTGGACGATGATTCGCCCGTGGAAAACGCCGTGCGCCCGATCATCCAAAATCCCGTTGTAAAATTGGCGGCTCCCGCAATGCGGACTGCGGTGTTCGACGAGCATGTAGTTGTCCAAGTGCTGGCTACCCTTTCCGATGAAAAGGCCGTTGATCAGGCATTCGCCGCCTTCGCCCGCCAAAACCGGATGCACGTTGTTCCGCACCAGCCCTCCGCCGATCAGCAGGGAATGCGAGGCCACGTTTGTGCTTCGGCCTTGCTGGATGCGTAGCGTCGAGATATGGAACGCTTCGAGACTCTCGCGCTCGACCTGGTAGTGCGACACGACGGTGCTGTCGCCCGCAACGAGTTCGGTCGCGGCATTGGAAAGTGTGGCGCTGTCGCCCAACGAGAAGTAGTCTTCCACGACAGCAGCCTGGCTGCCGTCTTCCGCGACGACCAAATTGCGTGGATGATTCATCGTGGCTCGACCGTTGCCGACCGAGACGAACTGAAGATAGACCGGCGCCTCAATAATCGCTCCGCGGCGGATGTGAATGTAGGCGCCGTCTTCGAGGAAGGCCGAATTGAGCGCGCAGAAGGGATCGCGTTCAATATTCAGATAGCGACCCAGGTATGGCTCAACCGTTTGAGGAGCCTCCGCGATTTGCCTGGCGAGGCTGCGGACAACCAAGCCATCGGGCAGACCTTCGAAGGACGAGGACTCCGGCAAAAAGCGGCCGTTCACGAAGACCAGCCGACACGCGGTGTCCTTCATTCCGTGCTGTACAATCTGCGTGTTCGAAACCAGCCCACTGCCATCCCGGGCAAGCTCGAATTCCGCGTGCGCGATCGCGGAAACGCTTGTGAAGCGCCAGTCCTCGATCCGCGTCGTCGGAAATCCCTTCTCGCAAAATCGTGCGAAAGCGTTCTCGCGCAGTCTCTCGAGCCAGGGCAATTTTCTTCCTGTCGCCTCATTGCGGAAGCTGCTAAACGCGGGCAGGTAATTTGCCAATTGCTGAGTCTCGGCGATCACAGACGGTTCTCCATATTCCTCGGTCAGGCCGGAGTCGCACTACGCGCGACCGCTTCCATCGAGCTGTATCCCTTCTCTTCAAGCTGGAGCGCGAGGTCGGGCCCACCAGAACACGCAATCCGGCCTTCCACCAGGACGTGAACGCGGTCCGGAACAATGTGGTTCAACAGCCGCTGATAGTGCGTCACGACGATCATGGCGCGATCTGGGTCGCGCATCGCATTCACACCACGGGCAACGACACGTAGCGCGTCGATGTCGAGGCCCGAGTCCGTCTCATCCAGGATAGCCAGCCTTGGTTCGAGAACTGCCATTTGCAGGATCTCGTTGCGCTTCTTTTCGCCGCCTGAGAAGGACTCGTTCACCGACCGGTTCATGAGTTTCTCGTCTATCTCCAGGAGGTTTGCCTTCTCTCGAAGCAAAGGGAGAAAATCCATCGCATCCATCTCGTCCAGGCCGCGGTACCTCCGTATCGCGTTCAGAGCGGATCGCAGAAAGTAAGCGTTCGTGATTCCGGGGATTTCCACTGGATACTGAAAGGCCATGAAGATGCCTTCGCAAGCCGCATCCTCTGGCTTCATTTCGAGAAGATCTTTGCCCTCATACAGGATTTGCCCTTCGGTTACGTTGTAGCTTTCGCGCCGCGCCAACACTTGCGCCAGCGTGCTTTTGCCCGAGCCGTTCGGGCCCATGATTGAATGCACTTCCCCGGCATCCACCGTAAGGTCGATTCCCTTGAGTATTTCCCGTTCGCCGACGTTCACATGCAAGTTCCTGATTTCGAGTAAGCTCATGCTGTTCCCCGCCTATCCAACGCTGCCTTCCAGGCTGACACCCAGCAGCTTCTGCGCCTCCACCGCAAATTCCATTGGCAGCTCGCGAAACACCCGTTTGCAGAAACCATTGACGATCATCGACACGGCGTCCTCCGTCTTCAGGCCGCGCTGCCGGAGATAGAAGAGCTGGTCATCGCCGATCTTCGATGTCGAGGCCTCGTGTTCCATCCGGGCGGTCGCATTCTTCACCTCTATATAAGGAAACGTGTGCGCGCCGCACTCCTCACCTATCAGCAGCGAGTCGCACTGCGTATAGTTCCGGGCTCCCGTCGCGCCCTTCAGAATCTTCACAAGTCCGCGATAGGTGTTTTGTCCGTGGCCCGCGGAGATGCCCTTTGCAACAATCGTGCTGCGAGTGTTTTTCCCGATATGAATCATCTTCGTGCCCGTGTCGGCCTGCTGATAGTTGTTGGTGAGCGCCACGGAGTAAAACTCACCCACGGAATTCTCTCCCTGCAGAATGCAGCTTGGATATTTCCAGGTGATTGCGGACCCGGTTTCGACCTGCGTCCAGGAAATTTTGGAATTCCTGCCAAGGCACTTTCCTCGTTTGGTCACGAAATTATAGATTCCGCCCTTGCCCTCTTTATCGCCGGGATACCAGTTCTGAACCGTCGAGTACTTGATTTGTGCATTGTCCAGGGCGATCAATTCAACGACCGCGGCATGCAATTGATTCTGATCGCGGATCGGCGCGGTGCAACCTTCGAGGTAGCTCACATAAGAGCCTTCGTCGGCAATGATCAGCGTGCGCTCGAATTGACCGGTGTCCGCCGCATTGATGCGAAAGTACGTCGAGAGCTCCATCGGGCACCGAACGCCCTTCGGCACATAGACGAATGAGCCGTCAGTGAATACGGCAGCGTTCAACGAAGCGAAAAAGTTGTCCGTGTAGGGCACGACCGTGCCCAGGTATTTTCGAACGAGCTCTGGATGCTTCTGGGCGGCTTCCGAAAAGGAACAGAAAATAACACCCAACTCCGCCAGCTTCTCCTTGAACGTGGTGGCTACAGAAACGCTGTCGAACACCGCGTCAACGGCAACACCGGCCAGACGCTTCTGTTCCTCAAGCGGAATGCCCAATTTCTCGTACGTGCTTAGAATCTCCGGGTCCAACTCGTCGAGAGTCTTCAGGCCAGGCCTGTTCTGCGGCGCCGAATAATAAACGATGCTTTGATAGTCGATCGGAGGATACTTGATGTTCGCCCATTTTGGCTCGGCTTGCGCTTTTTCAAGCGATGCCCAATGGCGATAGGCTTTCAATCTCCAATCGAGCATGAATTCAGGTTCGTCTTTCTTTGCGGAAATAAGCCGTATCACGTCCTCGCTGAGCCCTGGCGGAACGCGTTCTTCGCCAATCTTGGTGACAAAGCCCCATTGGTATTCGCGTTCCGCCAGCTCCCGAATTGTCTTTGTGTTTGCGCTCATTGCGTTCTCCCGGGCATGGCGCTGATTACGGGCAGGGATCTTCCACGCGCGTCTTCGATCGTCATTAGCCGAAGTGGCTGCGCCAAATCCGCCAGCGTCAGCCGCTCCAGCACGCCGCGAATGGCTTCGCTGATAACGCGCTGATTCTTTTTGATGGCGCAGCTTGACTCCAGGTCGCACAGACCCGCGACACCCGAACTGCAGACGGTGAGGGCAATCGGCCCTTCAAGCGCCGCAATTACGCCGCCGATGGAGATCTCGTGTGGCTTCTTCGCCAATGCATAGCCACCTTTGATCCCGCGCTGCGAAACCAGCAGTCCACCTTTGAGCAAATCCTGCAGAAGCCGACTTACGGTCGGCAGGGGCAGGCCGGATTCCAGAGCAAGATCCCGTGCAGTGCGTAGGGAAACGCCCCGACTGCGCACAATGCATGTCAACAGAAGGAGTCCGTAATCCGTTAGCTTGTCGATTCTAAACATCAGCTTCCAGGCCTCCTAAATAAGAGCGATTTACTCTAGTTTTAGGCTACACCTCTTAAACCAAACTTTCAAATGTGCTCGCGATCAGCTAACTTGGCCCAAAAATGACGCACTCACACCCATAACCCCCACGTGAGAGAAATCTCTTCCGGGTGAGAGGAATCTCTTCCGGCATGTAGAATTCACTCGCGGAGCCACACGCCGGGTACGTCAGCGTGGGTGTGCTGGCAGCCTTCGACGCCACAGCGCCAATGAAAATGGTCTTCCTTTTCATTCCGGCAACGATACAACCAGGCGCCATGTCGCGGGCATTGTAGGAGATTGGTTGCGGGTTCTTCGACAAAATAGGGTTGTTCTGGAGTTTTAACTACCGTGAAATAGCCCTGTTCATGGGTGTAGCGCACACTGCAACCTATGTAGCCACAATGATAGGAAGGCATGGACTCCGTATCTCCTGAATCGTTTTTCCAGTGAATTCCTTTCGCTTCGTAATGCATCGCATGGCTATCGCGCGGACAAAGCGGCTTCAAAGTACTGCTCAGCACGTCGGATAAAGTCTTATGCATGGATACCTCACCTTCTCGCCTGAGGATCTCGGCATCTTCGATGCCGCTAGTGCGCCTTCCAGGGAGATGTTAGTTGATGGCGGGATGTCTGGTTCGCACGATGAATCGATTCAACTTAGCTGTTCGGCTTCCTACCGCTCAAGATTATCCAGCACCCAAATACCACCTGACACTTCCGCCATCGTCAGCACCAGCTTATCCTGGTTGAGAGAAAGCTCGACTGGCGGTATCCATCGTGGGATCGTTAAGCCGCTCCCTCCAAACGTGGAAACGCGGAAGGGTTTCCCAGCTCGCTTTCCTTCGCTTGGGTCGAAGTGAATCCCCCACACATTGAAAAGACCACCGCGTCCCGAAACGAAGTAAATCGTTTTCCCATCGGGAGACCAGCGAGGCTTATCGTCCCAGTGCTTACCGTCGGTAATCCGCGTCCACGCACCACCTGCCGCGGGTACCACGTAAAGCGCTGATTCCACGATAGTCGGTGCGTTTGCCACGGCCTCGAACACGATCCATCGACCGTCAGGCGAGAAGTGTGGTTGGTAAAGAACGTACTTTGGATCCGAAATAATCTCCCGCGCCGCGGTTTCCGCATGCGGTGCCGCCGCCACAGGTAGCAGCCAAACCCCCTTCGTTTGTGACACCAGCAGCCACGCGCCATCGGGGGACCAGTCGTACGGATACCGTTGGGTTTCGCTCAATGTGGTAAGCGGCTCTTCACTATGGGTTTGACTGGACCAAATCATCAGCCGGTCAGGCGTTGCTGCGCTGGATTTCTGACGCGAGTACACGAGCTGCATACCGTCGGGAGACCACTCTGGCCCTGCGCGGTCATATTCGTCGGCGACAATCGGAACCTCGCGTCCATCCACGAGTGATTTCTCCCACAGGTTCCAGATCCCAGCGCGGAGCACCGAAAAAGCCACCCGCCTGCCGTCGCGCGACAGGTTTGGAAACAAGGCGGTCCTCCCGGCGGCCGTTATCGCTTGGCCCTTGTCGCTGATGCGGCCGGTCGTGGCATCGAACGGGAAGAGCCAATTCCGGATCTGTTGTGATTTCGCAGTGAAGGCCAATCGTCGGCCATCGCTTGAGACCGCCAAACTTCTATCAGGTCCAGGTCCGGTGGTCAGTCGCTCTACCGCGGTTGCCCGCAATGTCTCCGGTTCGATGGTCATCTTCCAAATGTTAATCGCTCCTCTGTAGCCACACTCGAAATACAGGGCCTTGCCCGAAGGTGACCATGCAAAAGAAAAATCGCCCTGGTTTTCTCCGCCTACTATTCCATTAGCTGCTTCAGCAAGTTCGTTCTTGATTGCAGGGGCGATCTCCATTTTGATGGCTTCGCCCCCTGAAATGGGCACCGTCCAGATGCTCGGGCTGGGCGCAGCATCCGAGCTGAGCGTCTGAGATCTGGCCAACGACGAGACCCAGACCGACAGTCGCTTTCCGTCTGGGTGCCAAACGGCTGCAGCCGGCCACAGTTTGTGCTGTGCTAGGAACTCGGCTAAAACTTCGCTCGGTGGGCCGCCGCCAAGATGAGCCACGTAGAATTTATTGATGTCATCGATCGGCCCAAAATGCGTTTGAAACAATATTTGGGAACTGTCTGGCGACCAGCGTGGAAAATATCCAAACGATGAAATCTTGAGTTCCAGTCCTTCTCCGCCCAACGCAGGCACGATATATAAGCCCTCTTCGCCCTCCTCGGAACGATAGGCAATATATTTTCCATCGGGTGACCAATCCGGCTGCCAATGGTGACCTGGACCTTTCGTGACTTGGACAGGGTCGCCGCCGCTGACTTGCTGCACCCAGATGTCGAATTTTCCGCCACGATCGGAGCTGTAAGCGATGTAGCGGCCATCGGGCGACCAGGTCGCTCCGATCTGCAGGCCGTCGTCAAAGGTAATTCGAGTCAGCGCACGCTGAGTTAATGATGTCGGAACTGGCCGCTCCTTGTAGGTGAGCCACCCGGCGACACCCATCAGCGCCAACGCACCGAAGAGAAGTGCCGCGCCCAGAATCCGCCATCGCCGTGGCACAGCGGTATCGGTCGTCGTGATCGTATTCGGCTTGGTGCCATTGCCGTCGCCGTCCACCTGCGCGATGAATCGGTAGCCGCGGCGCGGGAGCGTTTCAACGAACCTCGGATTCTCCGCCGCGTCGCCCAGCACCTCGCGAATCTTGTTGATGGCAGTGTTTAGGTTGTGATCGACATCGACAAACGTGTCCGGCCACAGGCGCTTCTGCAACTCTTCCCGAGTCACCAGTTTGCCAGGGCGCTCCAGCAGGATGGCCAAGACTTGGAAGGGTTGGCCGGCAAGTTTTAGCTTGGAGCCATTTTTGCGCAGTTCTCCCGCGCGAAGGTCAACTTCGAAAACGCCGAAACGAACGACAGCGGACGTGGTGGCTGCTTCTGCCACAGGCGTGGGGCCTCAAGTGGCGTCAGTCTAGCACCCTTCTCCGATTAAACAAGTCTCTAGGCTAGACACTGGCTAGTTGACATGGTCTTCCAGCCTCTCTAGTTCCAACGAGTTATCTCCTGAGTTTCATTCCATCTTTCACTTACCCGGATAGAGTTCCCATGCATTGAGGTAGCTGCACGCAAAGCCCAACGTCCTCCTCGCCGCGCAACCCGCGGAGGAGGACGACATGACCATAGGAACCAGGCAGCGGCTCTGCCTGAGGCTCGGGATGCTGCTGGGCCAGGTTGCACTTCTGGTAGGCTTCCCCGGCTTTTTATGCGTTGCATCATCCTCGCCAAGACCCAGAGAGGGTGCCGAAGACCAATCTGCGACCAAGGCCGAGATTCCGTTCCAACTCTACAACGGCAATCTGATCATCGTGAAAGCAACCATCGGAACGGTCAAGAATGTGAACATGATCCTCGATACTGGCACGAGCCCGAGTGCCATCAGCCAGGAATTGGCCGACCGACTGAAACTGCGGGGCAAAACGGAATCGCTGCAAACGCTGAACGGGACAATTCAGACTCAGAGCCTCATCTTGCCTAGTATCCAGATTGGTCAGTTGGCCGCTAGCTTTATCAGAGTCGTGGTACACGACCTTAGCTTCATGGAGCGGAGCCTGCGTATTTCCTTGGAGGGAATTGCCGGTCTCGACATCTTGAGCAGCGGCAGCTTTACGATTGATTACCGGAGGAAGAAGATTGTCTTTGGGCCCATTGCGGCAAGTGAAAAAACAGTCCGGTTTGAAACGCAGGAGCCGTTTCTTACGGTCAAGGCGATGATCGACGGACAAGCGGTGCGATTGTTGGTCGATTCGGGGACCTGGGGACTGCTTGTCTATCGCAACCGTCTGCAGACAACTCAGCAGCAGGTCCATTTCGATTCGAATGTTTCAATATCCAGTCCCGGCGGGATGACCCGCGTACGATGGCTTCGCGCAGGCGTGTTGCTCGGCAAAGACAATCTCGGTGCGCGTAACGTTGCCATCGCCGATATAGACTCCGACCCACAAAATGATTTCGATGGTCTCTTGGGATTTGCAAAGATGGGATTCCGCAGGGTGTCTTTCGACTTCGAAAATGGCCTGTTCGGATGGGAGTAACGGACAAATCATTTCATCAGATTCGTACTCCGAGATCCGATCGCTGCTGAATTGCTCGCGATAGACACAGCAGGGGGTATCTCCACGTTGGCTACGGTTAACTCTGGTATCGACGCATTGCGCCCGGATCACAGGCAAACCGGAGAGAACCCAATTGGGGAGGGTTTGCCGATCAGGGCATACCCGGACTTCCCCTCAGCCAGATCTTCTGATGGGAATTATGTGACATCGGTGGCGGTTCGGTGCGTCTTCCTCGCTAGCCCCGCATCCTCAGCGCCACATAACGCCTAACGCCACAGAAGAAATCAAGCTAGACGGCTATCGCGCAATCGCGGTCAAGTCCGGCGACCGGGTCAATCTTTGTTCCCGGACGCTCGCCATCTCGGGATTTCAGGATTTCAAGTCAAGACTAGAAGAAATTTCTATTGGTTGTTGGCCCTTCAATACGTGCAAGTTAAACGCGGCGTCCCGAACTGCAAGGTGTTCATCGATGTCCCAATTGTTGGTTGTTAGCTCTCTTGCGCGTTGGGAAATTGCTGCTTCGGCGATGGCAGATTTGGCTTTACCAGGATGGAGTTCGCATCCCAGACTACGCAGCTGGTTTGCAGTATTCAAGGTGGGGACTCATTGAAGGAGAATCGGCCGAAAGCGTCACAAAGCAACTTCGGGATGCTCAGAGCTTCGAAGAGGCGTATTTGAGCTTCTTCGGGCCAGGCACCTGGGGACGGCATAGTTTCTTCAACCCGCTAGGCCCGATTGCCGCAAGAGATCAAGCAGTCGAGAAGGACCCGACCGCCCTTGAAGCCCGCTACCGACTTGATATGCTGCGTGACCGAGTGAACGGGTTGATCGCTGGTGCCCAGCCGTCGCTGGAAAGCAACGAAAGCGAGGGCCGGACTTCTCCGCACAAAGAATACTTCGATCAGATCCGGGACGCCCTGCAGCAGGTTTGTGAGCTGCACAGCCAACTGGCACGCACGCGCCACGAAGTCCACTTCATCAGCAGGAAAATCGAACGGACAAACAAAGTGGTCAAGGACGCTGCGAACAATCTGCCAACGATAAGAGCCAGCTTGCCAAGCGTGAAGCTGCCGATAAGCACCACATGGATGTTCCATACGGAGAAAGCGGGCAGCGACGGAACATTGCAGGTTGAAGTCAGGGAAGTGGGATCGGCGGTTTCAGTTAGGCAGAGTTGGACGGGCGGCGACGGCAGCATGAGGGGTACGGTGATTGTTACGCTTATCCCATTCGATGACATCGGTGCGATTGCTCTCGACGCTCCGAGGGAAAAGGGCGATGAAAAGTGGACTGTGTTCGTTCAGCCTGGCCGTAACTCCTTTCCGGAAACGGTAGACAGCCCGCTACGCCACACTTCTAAGCGTATCCTTCCCGCCGTCAATCTGACGACTACAAGAAGTCTTGTTTATTTCACTTTTCACAACCCAGCCGAGGCACAGAACGCTTATGTTTATTTCCTATACCACAAACAGCTGGGCCGGTAGTCGGTACTTATCCCGAAGTGGCCCTAAATTGCAGGGCGCTGTGGTCTTGACAACTCCGGGAAACGGTGCAATACGACATACAGGGACTAAAACCCTCCGACTCGACTCCCACAGTAGACCAACGTAGACGTCCCGCAGGAGACCGAACATGAACGCGAAAATTCTGACATTTTCATCTCGCGGCGATACCACTCTTCTCGAATATGATCCGGCAACCGCCGATATGGAAGAAGTGAACAAATTGATTGCCGAGTATGAAGCCAAGACCGGCGCACAGCCGTTTGACATGGCGACCGGTGAACGCCTCGAGAAAGTCACGCGCGAGCAGAACGAAGTTTTGATGGTTCACCCCATCGCAGGCGGCTGACCACGCGCTTGCCGCTGGCGAGATGATCCCGGCTGGCAGTGTGAGACTTCGTTGGCAGTGGGCTGAATCGAACGCTAGTGGCAGTCCATTTCCGCGACGGCGGAATTTTATGGCGCCCGCAATTCTATCTGTGATCGCGTTCCCCGCTCTGGTCGTGTGGAGGTTTGTGTTCGCTGGCCCGCACCGCAGGCTTTTGGCTAGAGCAATTGCCCC
>WNGH01006379.1_pt1 | contig 17694 bp, 15 predicted proteins | sample 5400631 | NCBI WGS metagenome assembly WNGH01 (sample SAMN13153373, study PRJNA577476) | soil metagenome | isolation source: 115 cm soil or saprolite under Garry oak tree replicate 1 | place: USA:California | collected 2016-06-15
GCTCTATGCTGGGCGGCGCACTCCGGCGGGACTTGTAGCATGAAGCGGCTTGCCGCCCTCATCGTCTAGAGGCCCAGGACGCCGCCCTTTCAAGGCGGTAGCACGGGTTCGAATCCCGTTGGGGGCACGCCGCACCACCGAGCACCACCCAAGTACGTCTAGGCCCCGTAGCTCGGCTGGTTAGAGCGCCGCCCTGTCACGGCGGAGGTCGCCGGTTCAAGTCCGGTCGGGGTCGCAAACAAGCTTCGTGCGAGGAGCGCCGCCTGCGCGAGACCGCTCTGACCGTTCAGCCTTCTGTTAATTCACGCTGGCGTGTACTTTCCGCCTGTGACTGCGGTGGTGACGCACGGGCCGGTCCTGGCCCGATTCGGGCATGCGTTGTCGGATCCGACGCGGGCTCGGGTGCTGTTGGCGTTGAAGGATGCGCCGGGGTATCCGGCCGAGCTGGCCGAGTTGCTGGATGTGTCGCGGCAGGCGCTATCGAACCATCTCGCGTGTCTTCGTGGCTGCGGTTTGGTGGTCGCGGTGCCGGAGGGCCGGCGAGTGCGGTACGAGCTGGCCGACGCACGGCTCGCGCACGCATTGAGCGACCTGCTCGGAGTCGTGCTCAGTGTTGACCCGGCGGTGTGTGACGACAGTGGTCGTCGGCGGACGGGATGACTCAGCCGGTCACGATCTCCTCACCACGCCGGGATGCACTGGCCCGGCGGGTGCGGCGGCTGGTCACCGTCACGATCGGTTACAACGTGGTCGAGGCCGTGGTCGCTCTCGCGGCCGGGACGGTCGCGTCGTCAACCGCGCTGCTCGGGTTCGGTCTCGACTCACTGGTCGAGGTCTCCTCCGCGGCCGCGGTCGCCTGGCAGTTCAGCGTCCGCGATCACGACCGCCGGCAAGCCCGGGAACGCGCCGCGTTACGGGTCACCGCGGTGTCGTTCTTCGCGCTGGCCGTGTTCGTGACCGTCGATGCCGTGCGGACGTTCGTGGGCGGCAACGAACCGGAGCACTCTCGGGTCGGCATCGTGCTCGCCGCAGTCTCGCTCGTGGTCATGCCAGTGCTGTCCGCCGCGCAACGCCACACCGGCCGGCGGCTGGGTTCCGCCTCAACGGTCGCAGATTGGTCCTGGGCCGACCCGATCGCCGGGCTGGTCATCGCCGCGGTCGCGGTCCGAGAAGGCCGTGACGCCTGGCGCGGCGAGGCCTGCTGCACACCCACCGCGACCGCCGATGCGCACGATCGCTGCGATGCAGGTTGCGACTGCTTCGCCTAAGCCCGACCGGCTCCCACCGCACTCCGATACCAGCCGCAAGCTCGCGCGACGCCGGCCGTCACCGCACCCCACGCGAGACCTACCTCGCCGGCCGCCACCGCTTGGTGGCATCGGTCCGGCGGCACTGGTTGATTTCTCAGCTGCGGTCGGCCCGTAGGTCGGTCTGCAGTGCCGAGCGGACGATCATGTCGTCGTGCGCCTCGGCGTCGTAGATCTGGTAGCGGTCCTTGCCGCTGCCTTTGGCCATGTACATGGCGAAGTCGGCAGAGCGCAGCAGCTCGGCCGCATCGCTGGTTTCGAGCTGTCGCTGGCTACGCCGATGCTCACTGAGACGACCAGGCTGGTGCCATTGACAATGAACGGGTCGGTCAGCGCGGCGAGGATCCGCTCGGCGATCGTGGCGGCGGTGAACCCGGCGTCATCTTCGACGACCACGACCGCGAACTCGTCGCCGCCCAAGCGGGCGACCATGTCGTGGGCCCGGACGCAGCCACTGAGCCGACCAGCCAGCTGCCTGAGAAGCTCGTCGCCTCCTTCGTGGCCCAGGCTGTCGTTGACGTCCTTGAAGTCGTCGATGTCGATGAACAGCACGCTCTCCTGCCAGGCGCGCCGGCCACTGTCTGGGCTGAACGACGCGGTCAGGCGTTCAGTCAATGAAGCACAATTGGGCAAGCCGGTAAGCGAGTCAAAGGCGGCTCGAAGCGTGAGCGTCCGGTGACTGTCGTGCAAGGCGTCGGCCATGCCGTTGAACGCCTCCGTCAGCTCGCCCAGTTCGTCTCGCCGAGTGACCTCGAGGCGATATTGATATTCGCCTGCCTGCAGCTTCAGTACGCCCTGATGCATGCTGGCCACGGGTCGCATGAGGTCGGTGACCATCCGTCGGCGGAAGTACACAGTCACGGCCAACGCCAGCCCGAACAAAGCGGCGAGCGCGATGATGAGCATTCGTTCGAGGTCGCCGCCGTGGGCGAGCCCGCGGTCCATCGCCTCGAGCGACGGAGCCTCCAGGCCGTCCAGCAGCGACGCGGTGTCGTCGCTCGAAGCGCCGTAGGTCGGATTCTCGGCAGAGTGGTCACCGTGCAGGGCCTGCACCTCGTCGCCCCAGAGGCCAAAGGTCATCAAGCCGCTCTGCCACGATCGGCGAGCCTCGACCACGGTGGCTCTCAGTCCGTTGGTGGCCGGGAAGACGTTGACCGCGTCGTCGAACCTGGCGGCGAGCTCGTGCTGCTGTTGAACGTACGCAGCCCGGTCCACAGCCTTGCCGCTCAGCAACTGATGCCCGACCTCCTCGTGTGCCACCAACGCGGTGCGCAGGCCCGCGACCGTCACCGACTCGACGTGCAGCCGATGCGCCGTTTCGCGCACTTGGCCCACAACATTCCGAACGCCGACAATCGTTGCGACTGCGGACACGAGCAACAACACCAGCATGATCGCGAACGCCCTGGCCCACTCGCGCCGCAGACTGCGCGCGCGTCCTGGCCCGGTCAGGGTCATATCGCTGTGCGTCACTGGTTAAGCACCTATCGTGTCCATAGTGGGATTCTTATCGGCCGAACGGCCATGACCTGAGGCAGGCGGGACGATCGGCTTACCATCGGGCGCGCGATGACCAAGCCCCTGATCGCCGCCGCGCACGGCACCCGTTCGGCCGCCGGACTCGCCACGATGCATCGGCTGATCGACCTCGTCCGCGAATTGCGTCCCGGCGTCGCGGTCGATCTTTGTTTCCTGGACGTCCTGGAACCAAGCCTGCGGCATCGCCTCGAGTCGGCGGACGGGCCGGCGGTCGTCGTGCCGGTGCTGCTGTCGGCGGGCTACCACATCGCTGAGGACATCCCGTCAGTGGTGTCGGCGCACAGCCGGGTCACCGTGGCTCGGCACCTCGGCCCGCACCGCCTGATCACCGATGCGCTCACCGATCGCCTGGACGAGGCCGGCGCATCCGATGCGGACGTCGTCGCGCTCGTCGGGTCACCGTCGCGGCATCCGGTTGCCGGTGCCGACGTCGCCGGGGCGTCGGCGGACCTCGCGCGTGCGCTGGGTCGGCCGGTGCGCGTCCTGGCCCTGGATGACGCCCTGCCCGATGCGCTGTCCGCGATTGCCGAATCGGGCGGACGCGTCGCCGTCGCGGCCTACCTGCTCGGCGAAGGCGTCTTCTATGACACGTTGCGCGCACACGCCGCGCAGGCACCGGTCGTCGCCGTCACCGAACCTCTTGGCGCTCATCCCGCGATCGCGCGACTCGTCCTGCGGCGCTACGACGACGCGCCAGCCTGAACCGGTCCGCCCCGGCATACGTGTCGTTGATCAGGACCCGGGGAAAGGGACAAGATGAACAAACTCCTCTGGCTCGTCGGCGTGGCTGGCGCGCTCACACTCACCGCCTGCGCGAGCAGCGGTCACAAAGCCAGCTCGAGCGCACCAGCGGGCGGCTCGACCTCGCAGGCTCCGGTCAGCTCGGCATCATCGGGCGAGTCCGAGTCGAGCGCTGCCGAGTCGAGCTCTGGCGGCTCGGCCGGCCCCGCGAAGGTCTCCATCGCCACGACCGAAAAGGGCAAGGTGCTTGCCGGCCCGACCGGCCATGCGCTCTACACGTACGACCCCGACACCGCGAAGACGAGCGCATGCGTTGACCAATGCGCCACCGCCTGGCCGCCGCTGATCGGAACGCCCGCTGCCGGCAAGGGTGTTGAAGAGGGCGAGCTCGGCACGATCACTCGTTCGGACGGAACGATGCAGGTAACCTACGACGGCCACCCGCTGTACTACTTCGCCACGGACAAGGACGCCGAGGACGTGTACGGCGACGGCGTCGCCGGCGTGTGGCACGTCGCCAAGGCCGATTCGGGCGCTGCCAAGAGCTCGTCCGGCGGTGGCAAGGGTTACTGACCGATCGGTCGCCGCCCGCATTGATCGCGGCGCTTTCCGCGCTGCGGTGTCCGCTAGACTCGCCGGGGTCTTTGCTGCCGCGCTGCGCACGGCAATGCGGGACGGCCAGGTAGCTCAGTTGGTACGAGCGACCGCCTGAAAAGCGGTAGGTCGGCGGTTCGATCCCGCCCCTGGCCACCAGCAATCCCGGGCCCTCCGGCTCTCGCGGTGAGCGAGAGAGGCGCCGAGGGCCTCAATTGGTGCTCGATGCGGACCCAAATCAGCCAAAGCGTTGCGGTGCTCACCGCGTATCGCCAGGTCGACTCCGCTCTCGGCCTGGGATTCATCCACGGCGACGCGTACCCCGGCAACACCCTGTGGGACGGCGAACGCGTCCGCCTCGGAGATTGGGACGAGGTCGCCCGCGGGCCGCGCGAGCTCGATCTCGCAAAACACACCAGGGTGCGCGCTTCGGACGGTCCGCCGAGGAACGACAAGCGTTCACAGCCGCCTACGGCTGGGACGTTACTTCCTGGCCCGTAGGCACTCTCAGCCTCATTCTCGATGCGTTGGCAGAGGCAGACGTTGTGCTCGCCGACGACTCCTGGGCGGCCTACGTGTGCGTTCGGCACGGTGAGCAGGCGACCGACGCTGGACTCGCTGGCTTCTTTCTGTGCACGAAGTGCCACGGGAGATAGTCCGCTAGCGCGTTCAGCGACGCCGCGCCCGAGTGCAGATCGTCGGCCGCAAGCAGGCTGTCACGTGCCGGGGAAAGCGATGTCGTGGTTGCGGTGAGGACGCCAACGCTCGCGCCGATGAGGATGTGCGCCGGCCCGACCTCGACGGGTCGGCGGACGACGGCTCGGATCTTGTGCCTGACGGCTTCGGCGTGCTCGCTACCCACGCCGATGATCAGGGCGTAGCTCCCGGTCGTCGGATGCCGGCCTCGTCGCGTCCGCTCGTGAGCGAAGCGATGTCCGCGCTCGCGCCCGGAGTATCTGCAATTGCCATAGGCGTCCCAGCATCGTGCAGCTCGAAATCGTACTGATCTCGGAAACGCCGAGCTTCACGATGCTGGGTCGTCTGTCCCGTCGCGCCCGAGGCGTTTACGCCGGTGTTGGCGAATCCGGGGATACCGTCGGTGAGCGTGGCGTCCCGGATCGCATCTGCACGCACAACGGCTGCCAGTCTGCGTTCGAGCTCGCGGAAGCGGAAGTAGGTTCCGACGGTCGTGGCGGCGAAGACGACTACGAGTGCGTAGAGCACCAGGTCTGTGCCACGGGTGACTCCAACGATGTCGGCAAGCGACTGCAGCACGTTGGGCACGAGGATCGAGACAATTGCGATCATCGTGAGCACGACCGCAAAGACTCGAACCCCAGCCCGCAGGCCCACATTCGCTCTGTTTCGGAACGCCCAGATGAACAGAGCCGCGAAGCTGAGTATGAGTAGCAATTTGATGAGGTTCATCGTCCATGACCTCGCAGCAGTTGATGTATCCAGACATCGAGTGCGATGTTCACCGAATTGATAGATCGTTGGCCCTTGGCCCGCGAATAGTCACTGTAGGTGATCGTTACAGGTTGCTCGGCATACGGGAGGCCGCTTCGGGCGATCAGCCCTATCAGCTCGCTGGCGTACGCCATGTCGCTCATGCTGAGTTCGATAGATGAGGCGAATCGCCGACTGAAGACGCGCAAGCCGTTGTGAGCGTCGCTGAGCCGCACGCCGGAACTGAATCGTTCGAATATGCGTCCGATTCGTAGCACTATCCCGCGAGACCTTGGCATACCCTCGGCAGCGCCGAGGAACCGGGAACCGATCAATATGTCCACGTCACCGGCTCGCATCCGGTCAACCATGGACAGGGCGTCCTCTACTCGATGCTGGCCGTCGCCGTCGAAGCACAAGAACAGTTGCGCGCCGTGATCGAGCAATGCGTATTGCAGGCCCGTCTGAAGCGCGGCTCCGGCTCCGAGGTTGACGCTGTGCCGGACGACGTGTGCCCCCGCTTCGGCCATCACGGCGTTGGAGTCGTCGGAGCTGCCGTCATCCACACCGACGATGTTGCAGAAGTGCTCACGCAGCGACCGAATGAGGGGGCCGACAGTGGTCGCCTCGTTGAAACACCGCACGATCACCCAGACGTCGCCGTTCTTTCGGTCACCCATGGAGGTCACTCCGAAAGCCTCGATACTGTACGGCCGCAGCCTACTTGCAGGCGTGCCCGCAGCGTCGACCCGCCGGTCCGCCGTGCCCGGCGCGCGGCATCTGCGGCCGCCGTTCAGCCGATCGACCTCGTGACCGAGCGCGACTCAGGCGGCACTCACGGCGCATCGTCTACGCCAGCTACACTCCTGATCGCCCAAGGGAAGTCGGTGACATGACAGGCATAGCGCGACGGGAATACATTCGGATCGTTCGCTTCGTCCTCGCCAGGCTGGCTCAGCTCGATGCTGTCCGGGTTCTATTTGAACCGACGGCTTGTCTTCGCCGACGGTCATGCAAGCCTGCTCACGGCGTCGGGCCGGTACCTGGCCCTGGTGGCGTTCAATCTGCTGGTGGGCGTCGGACTGGTGACGTTTCTCGTGGCCCACGACTGGAACTACGTACTGACCCGATTGCTCAGCTCGTCCTTCCTCGTCGCCTTCAACTTCCTGGTCGCACGCTGGTGGGTATTCGTAGTTAGGGCGCCGATGACGGGGCGCGAGCGGGCCGCTTTGGAGGGCCTCGCGCAGATGCGCGATGTCCCGAGAGGGCCGACGACGCCACGGTGCACGCCATCTCGGCAACAGGCCAGCTAACACTGATGCAGACGGGCTTAGCCCCGCGGGTATCGGTGATAGTGCTCGCGTATGGGGCGGAGCCCTACCTCAAGTCGTGCGTCACGGCGGTACTCGCCTCCGTCGATGAGGCTGGCTGCGGAGTGGACCTCGAGCTGATCCTGGTCGACAACGGGTCACATGCCGCCGTGGCGGCGATTTCGCCCGACCCCCGCGTCATCCTCGTCCAGCCTTCGACCAATCTGGGGTTCGCCGGCGGCTGTAATGCCGGCGCGGCGCAAGCGCGTGGTCGTGACCTCGTCTTCCTGAACTCCGACGCCATCGTCGCGCCCGGTGCCGTTCACGCACTCGCCGCACCGCTCGCGGATCAGGAGCTCGGAATGGTGACCGGGGCCATCAGGCTGGCGGATCAACCGCAGCTGATGAACACGGTCGGCAACCCTGTTCACTACCTTGGTTTCGTATGGGCTGGCAGCTTCGGCGAGCCGCAAGAACAGCATGCGAGCCGCGTAGACGTCACTTCGGTCAGCGGCGCGTTCTTCGCCGTCCGGCGCGATCTGTGGGTAGACCTGGGTGGCTTCGACGAGCATTTCTTCGCCTATCACGAGGACACCGAACTAAGCCTGCGTGTGTGGCAACGGGGTCTCCGCGTGCGGTACGAACCATCTGCCGCGGCATACCACCATTACGAATTCTCTCGCAACGCAACCAAGCAATTCCTGGTCGAACGGAATCGTTGGATCACGGTACTGACCGTATTCCCCACAAAGGTGTTGGTCGGAATTCTGCCGGCCCTACTGGTCTTCGAGGTGCCGCTGTGGGGCCTTGCACTCAAACAGGGCTGGCTGTCGGACAAATTCCGAAGCTACGGGTGGTTGATCGCACATCGACGTTATCTGCGGCAGCGTCGGTCACAGGTGCAACGCGCGAATTGCATTGCAACGGCCGACTTCTGCCGCCTGCTGTCGGCTCGGATCGAACCGGCGATGGTCGAACGCCCTCCAGGACTCAGCGTGCTCAATGTGGCCCTGCAGCTGTATTGGTCCGCGGTCCGCCGGCTGGCCGGCCTGCGTTAGCGTGTTCGCCCCGTTCGCCGACGAGGGCACGTTATCGAAGTGCCTTCGCTTCAAGCTGGACCGTGACGTGTAGGTCAGGCCTCGCGGCCAGCAAGAGCTTCAGTTTTTCCGCGTAGGCCCGATCCCAAACCATCACCCGTATGGGGAATCCTCCGGCCTGCGCGGCATTGACCACACTCTGCGGCGCCTGGCCAGCAATCACTCTGCCGGCGCTTTCCTGTACCGGCGTCTTGAGTGCCTTAAGCACCGGCTGCATTCGGCCGAGGTTGCCATTGAGGCTGGCGACAAGGAAACTCGCGGACCAGTTCCAGCTCGGCGTCTGGGTGCGGATGATCAGCGTAGGAATCCGGTCGCCGAGTTGCCCATGCCGCGCCATGGCCATGTACATATACAGCGCAGCGCCCTTAGCCCGCTGCGCGCCGTCCGACCACTGGACAATCGGGACGCCGGTGTGCGCGCCCGGGTGGGTCGCCGTACCCGGTAGTCGTTGTTGCACTGTCGACGCCACGATCAGCGCAACGGCGGCCAGCCCGCCAACCAACTGGATCCCTCGCGAGATGCCGATCCGCTCGGCGGCTCCGACCCTGCCGGCGCGGACTCGGCTCCACGCTGGCCCGCGGAACAGAAGGCCGAGCGTGCCAAGACACGGGAGCAGCCCGACATAAGCAGCCGTCACCATCTTTGGCAGGTAGTAGCTGTCTCCGCCACCACTGCGGGACTGGTAGAGCGCAAAAGCTCCCACCACGACGCAAAGCGCGCAGAGCTGCACCAGGAATCCTCGCCAAAGGACGCTTCGCCGGGCGCTAGGGCTTACGAATGGGAGAGCCGCGAGAATGGCCACGCACAGTGGCAGGACATTGGCCAATGGGATGCGATTACCGGCAATGAGTACCTGCTTCTGCACATCGAAGTGCGTCGTCAGTGTCAGGACCGAAGGAAGAAGGGCGACACCGGCGGCTGGGACGTAGACCATGGCTACAACGAATCGATCGCGCCACAGCCGCGAACGGTGGAGCACGCATGTCACGCCGAAACTTACGAGGATTAGTGCGCCGTAGAGGTTGTAGGTGTAGAACACGGCGATTGTCAAAGCTGCTGCGGCTATCACCTGCTCGCGGACATCCGAGATCGGCCTGACAACCAATGCCGCGGCAAGAGTTACGAAGACCAGACCGCACATCTGCGAATCTGCGCCAGCAGGGATCAATGCAGCGAGTGGGCCGAACAATGCAAACATAGCAGCGACAAGGCTGACTACGAGACGTCCGAACTGCGACGTGACTCGACCGGCAATCCAGCGCGCAGACCACACGATGCTCATAACAAGCAATGCATAAACGGCGAGCACAAGCAATAAATATCGTTCGAGCTCGACTGCCCCCGTTCCCGCAGCGGATCCGGAACGCAGCAACGATTCAGTCATCGCGAGCAGGAAATGCGAACCTTGCGGGTAGACCACCTCAGTCGGAGTCTGGACTGAGATCCTTGCCTTGTCCTGGTTCAGGAATGCGTAACCGCCAAGATGGCGGATCGTGTCGAAAAGCGCGAAGTGAGCAAGCCGATCGAGATTGATGGTCACGTACTGCAGACGTTGGATCGTGTCCAGATGCGCCAGCGGTCGATAGACAGCATAGAAGGCGGCGAGAGCAGAGCCGATGATGACGCCGTCCGACCATTCCACTTTCAGTGGTAGCTCGGGCCGCCTACCCGTCAGCGCTGAGACGGCCACGAGCGTCGATAACAGAAACCAGCCGACCGCTAGCGGGCTGAGCCCCCAGGGCCACAAGGAGAAGAGCAAGCCGGCGCCCAGCAAGGCGCCGACCGTCACTATGCCCCCGAGAAACAGTCGATCCAGCAGAGTGTCGCCCGCGCGAAGCAACGAGGCGACGCCGAGGAGCAGCACCAGCAGGATTGCTACATCGAATCCAACAAGATGACAGACAAGGGGAATTAACAAAGCCGCGCCAAGACCGATCGCGGCTGTTCGAGACCTTGGCGCACCTAGACCCGTACCGGATTTCCCCGGGGCCCTACTCATCACGGCCGCTCGAAGCCTCGACGCGCCGAGACTAGTACCGGAAATCTTCCCGCTCCCAACCAGATCGGCGTTGGCAGAACACGAAGGTCACCCTGCGCACACCCGCATGTTATTCATTGAGCATAAACCGCGATGTGGGCGTGACCGATTGCCTTAGCGATGTCCCATCTCCCGTAGGACTCACGCGCGCGCCAGGCGACCGTGGCACCGTATCGCATGGCTGGTCCGGGTCAGGCGTGAGGTTTGCGGGCGAGGAAGACGAATTCGTTGTAGGGAAAGACTTTGCCGGCCGGGCGCGGGAAAGGAAAAGAGTAGAACCGATCAGGTGCCAGGCCGACTAGTACAGACAGCTGAGCCAGGCCTTCGAAGTCGACGAAGCGTACATGCGTCGCGTCCATGCGGTATCCCCGCTCCTGTGGCGTGATGAAACAGACCCGGCCGTTCGGTCTCAGGTAGGGCAGGTATGACTCGAGCAGTGACCGCGCCTCGTCGAGGCTGAGGTGTTCGACGACGTGCGCGAGCAGCAGCGAGTCATAGCTCTCCGGCTGCGCATCGGAAGAGGTCGAAAAGTCCTCCACGACGTAAGCGGTAAGTCCACGTGTTCGAGCCACCCGGATGGAGTCGGCGTTGTGGTCGACGCCAACTCCACGGCCGCCGAGATGCGCTAGGTTGCGTCCCAGTCCGCAGCCGACGTCCAGGGTGCGCCCCAGACCGAGCCGACGGATGTTCCAGCGGTAGGGAGCCTGGACATTGAGCAGGCGGCGCCAGCGGGATCGATCCAAACGCAGCAATCGCTCGGCGTAGTCCCGTCCCGCCGTCGACGGCTCGTCGGACGCTGGGGGCCCATCAGCCTTGCCGGTCACACAAGACAGTGTGCCTTGCCGGCTACGCCCCCACCTGCCCGACCGGGCGTCCCGCAGCCCACGCTATGTAGGACACGTGGGAACGCGGTGCGCTTGCCAGCGGCACAGCGCCGGGCGACCGGCCGCGGCCACAGCGTCTCATCGTCGGGCAGCTCGACCTGCGGAACATCGCCGTAGTCCTCACCGGACCTCCGCCGAACCTGGTCCGCGGCACTCGTTCGAGCGCGGGATCTGAGTTCACCAACGTACGTACGAGACCAGGGTTTCCCAGCGGTGAGGAGTCGCCCGATCCCACCTGAACGGACCACCGGTGACCTGACAAGCGGTAGGTCGGCGGTATCCCGCCCCTGGCGACCTCTATGAAGGCCCCAGATTCCGGGCCTCTGCACGATCCGGGCGGGACCAGCTCGGCCGACACGGAGCGCTCCGTCTCAGTTCCGTCTCGGTTGTCCCCGTCCACGCGGAGTCGGCACAGGCTGTTGGTCAGTGGCGCGCCGTCGCCGAGTGCACCCTGACGTTGAAGGATGTCGAAGGTGTGGCCACCAACGTTGGCGGCGCCATGCCGAGGCCGGCGACCGCCGAAGAGCGCGACGAGCAGGTCGGCGATGCACGCTGTCCATGACCGTCCCCGAGGGAATGCGGCGGGCCCCCGGACCGTGGGGGTCGGGGGGCCCGCTCCGTCCTGCTTGCGTTACTTGAGGCCGATGTTGACGTAGTACGTCTGGCCGTCGTCCAGGCTGACACCGATGCGGTAGTAGTTCCCGCCGGTGACGGTCTTCCAGTTGTAGATGTACTGCTGAGCGGTGGCGTCGTAGCGGTAGGTGCTGCCGCTGTCAGCTGAGGCCGCGTAGACCGACTCGTCGACCGGCAGGCTCATCGAGCTGCCCTTGACCGGAGTCAGCCACACCGGTGTCGTGGCCTGGACGAGCGTCCCGTCCGCCTTCTTGAGCTGGAACTTCACCGGGATGGTGCTGCCCGCCTTGAACACGCTGGTCGACGTGCCGATCTGGTGCGCGGTGTCGTTGATCGGCTGCAGGAACCCGTCGAACCGGTAGACCACCTTGTAGGTGCCGGTCGTCGTGACCTTGTTTCCGGCCTTGTCGGTCGCCGTCGCGGTGTAGGTGAAGGTGCCCACGCCGCTGGCGGTGCCTCCGGTCACGGTGACGGTGCAGGGCCCGGCCAGCCCGGAGAAGCTGTCGCTGGCTGTGCACGCGGCGGTCGGGACGGCACCGAGCGTGTAGAACCCGCCAGCGACGTTGACGTCGGTGATGGTCGGCGACTCCTTGTCAATATTGATCTCCGACACCGTGGCAGTGGCGCTGTTGCCGGCCTTGTCGGTAGCCGTGCCGCTGGCCGAGTTTGCGCCGTTGTCCGTCAGCGTCACGTCGTCGGGGCAGGTGGCGACGCCGGAGAGGGCGTCGGAGCAGGTGAAGTGGACTGTCACTGGGCCGACGTACCAGCCGTTGCTGCCCTTGATGCCGCTGAGGATCGCTCCGGTGATCGTCGGGGCGGTCTTGTCCAGCTTGACGGTCACGGAGTCGGTGCCGACGTTGCCGGCGGTGTCGGTCGCCGAACCGTTGACGAGCCGGCCGGCCGTCTCGGTGGACACCGTTACCGGCGCGGTCACGCTCGCCACACCGGAACCGGAGTCATCGTCCTTTGCGGTGAACGTCACCGTGGCGTCGCTGTTGTTCCAATCGTTCGCGTTCGGCACCGGCGCAATCGTGTGGGTAACCGTCGGGGCGATGTTGTCCCACTTCAGAGCGACGGAGTTCGACGTCTCCACGTTCCCGGCGTTATCGACCGCCCAGTACGTCACGGTGCCCGAGCCGCTGCCGTCCAACACAACGCTGACCGTCTTGGTGCCGCCTGCCGCAACCTGCTCGGTGCCGCCGTCGATCTTGTAGTGGATCTCCTTCACCCCGGACAGGCCGGTCTGGTCTACGGCAGTGAGCACGACGTTGGCGGTCGAGCCGGTGCAGTACCCGTTGACCTTGGTGCACTGGTTGTTCGCCGTGGTGCTGGGAGCGGTGCCGTCGATGTTGATCCCGCCGACGGTCTTGGCGGCGCTGTCGTTGCCTGCCTTATCGCTCGCGGGATCGCTCGTGACGGCTTGGTTCGCTCCGTCACCGGCGACCACCTTGCTGGTCGGACAGGACGCCACCCCGGACAGGTTGTCGGTGCAGGTGAAGTCCACGACGACCTGGTCGCGGTACCAGCCGGCGCCGTTCGGGCTGGTGGTCGGGCCACCAGCGATGACCGGCGCGGTGCGGTCGATCTTGATCCCGGTCACCGACGCGGTCTTCTTGTTCCCGGCGTTGTCGAAGATGCTGGCCGAGGCGCCTAGGTTGCTGCCCTCGCCGGTGATGGTGCTGTCGGCCGGCTGGGTCGCCGGGTCGACGCCCGACAGGCCGTCATCGCCGGACCAGGCGATCTTGACGTCGCCGTTGTACCAGCCGGCGCCGTTCGGGTCGGTGGTCGCGGTTCCGCCCAGGTTGGGCGCGGTCTTGTCGATGCTGATCTGGCCGACAGTGGTGGAGTTCGTGTTTCCGGCGACATCCTGCGTGTCGCCCTGGACCGATTGGTCGGCGCCCTCGCTGCTGACGGTTGAGTCGGGGCCGCAGCCGGCGATCCCGTTGAGGCCGGAGTCGGCGTCGGAGCACGCGAACGTCACGTCGACACTGGTGTTGTTCCAGCCGTGGGCGTTCGGGGCGGGGCTGCGGCTGCCGGTGATCGTCGGCGGCACCGTGTCGACCTTGACGTCGGTCGTCTGCTCGGCCTCGACATTGCCTGCAAGGTCCACGCTCCAGTAGGTGATCGTGTGAGCGCCAGTGGACAGGTCCGCGGTGAACGGGTCGCCGTAGGTCCGCACATCGCCGCTGTCGATCCGGTAGTAGGTCGCGGCGATGCCGGACTCGGCGTCGTTGGCGTCGAAGGCGACCGGGATGCCGCTGGTGACGAACCAGCCGCTGGCCGGCGAGATCGGGTTGATCACCGTCGTGGTCGGCGGGTTGCCGTCGATCTTGACGGTGATGCTGTTGCCGGTCTGATCCTCGACGTTGCCGGCGACGTCCGTACTCCAGTACTTGATGGTGTGCGAGCCCGTGGTGGCGAAGGAGAAGGCGCCGGTGTAGACCTGCGCGGCACCGCCGTCCACGCTGTACTTGGTGCTGTCGACCCCGGAGAGCGCGTCGTGGCCGGTTAGCGTGATCTGAACCGCGCCGGCATACCAACCGCTCGCCAGCGGGTCAGGCACGACGGCAGTCGTGGTCGGCGCCGCGCGGTCGATCTTGATGCCGTCCACCGTCTTGGTCGCGGTGTTGCCTGCCGTGTCGGTGCAGGTGCGGGTAGAGGAGAGGTTCGAGCCCTCGCCGGCGACGGCGTCGTCCACCGGCTGAGCGACCGGACCGGAAAGCGCGTCGGCGCACGACCACGTGACGGTCACATCGCCGGTGTGCCAGCCGCTGGCGAAGGTTCCGGTCAGCACCGGCGCAGTCTTGTCGACATTAATGCCAGTGACGCCGTCCGAGGCGGAGTTGCCCGCCGCGTCGGTGGCCGTCCCGCTGGCAGACTGGTTCGCGCCCTCACCCAGGAGCGTGGCTGCCGGGCAGGTGGCCGTCCCGGACAGTGCGTCGGCGCACGTGAACGTCACGGTGACGTCGTCCTTGTACCAACCCGCGGCGTTCTTGGTGCCGCTGGCCGTGGCCGAGATGGCCGGCGGCGTCTTGTCGATGCTGACAGTGGCCGTGTCGGTCGCGGAGTTGCCAGCGTTGTCGGTCGCGGTGCCGACGACTGGCTGGCTCGCGCCCTCGGTGGTCTTCGTCACGGGCGCGGTGCAGCCGGCCACACCTGAGCCGGAGTCGGCACAGGCGAAGGTGACCGTCACGTCCTGGTTGGTCCACGCGCCGTCGGTGTAGCTCAGCGGGGTGAACGAGTGGCCGATGCTCGGTGCCGTCTTGTCGATCTTCACGTGGGCGGTCTGCGCGGCCTCGGCGTTGCCGGCATTGTCGGTGCTGAAGAACGTCACCGTGTGGTCGCCGTCGCTGGAGAGGGTGAAGCTGGTGCCGGTCTGCGCCGCACCGCCGTCGACCGCGTACGAAGTCGACGCAATACCCGACAGGTTGTCTGCCGGGGACAGCAAGACCGTCACATTGGCGCTGGTCCAGTTGTTCGACGTGCCGCTGATGCTGGTCGTTGGCGCCGTCCGGTCGATGTTGACCGCAGCGCTGTCGGCGTTGGTTGTGTTGCCTGCCTTGTCGCTGATCGAGGCGCTCGCCTTTAGCCCCGTGCCCTCGCCGGTGATCGTGCTGTTGGACGGCACGGCGCTGGCGAGACCAGACAGCGCGTCGCTTGCGCTCCAGGCAATGGTGACGTCGCCCTGGTACCAACTGTTGCCGTTGGGCGACGTGGTAGGCGCGCCGGACAGTGCCGGCGCCGTCTTGTCGATGTTGATGCCGGTGACGCCGGCGTTGTTGGTGTTGTCAGCGTTGTCGACCGCTGTCCCCGGCACCGATTGGTTCGCACCCTCAGTGGAGACGACCACGCTGCCGCCACCAGTGCAACTCTTGATGCCGGACAGCGCGTCCGAGCAGGCGAAACCGACCGTCACGTCGGTGTTGTTCCATCCCGCCACGTTCGCCGCCGGACTGCGGCTCGGGTTGATCGACGGCGCGGTCTTGTCAAGCTTGACCGTCACGGAGCCGGTGCCGACGTTGCCTAGCTTGTCGGAGGCTGTGGCGGTCTTGACGACGGCGGCGGCTTCCGTGGTCACAGTGTCGGTGGCAGGGGTCGGGCCGGAGTCGACGCCGGAGCCGGCATCGGTCGCCGACCACGTCAGGCCGACGTTGGCCTTGTTCCAGCCCGCCGCGTTCGGCGCTGGGGTCAGTGCAGCAGTCACCACTGGTCCGGTGTTGTCGAGGGTGTACGACCCTGTGTTCGTCCGCGTAGTTCCGGTGCAGTCTCCGTGGCCGTTGAAGCTCGGCGACGCCGCCGCCGTAACAGACTGCACTCCGTCGCCCGAGCCGGCGGTGGTCGTGAACGTCCAGGTCGACCTGGCCGTGGCCGACTGCTGGTGGCCGGTGAAGGCACCGGCGACGTCGACGCACTCAGTGTCGCTGCTCGCGTTGACAGTCAGGGTGAGCGCGCCACCCGACTTGGCGTACAGCGTGCCGCCGACGCCGACGGTGCCGGTGCCGCCGGTGAACACAGCACTCATGACAGTCGAGGCGCCTGCGGGCGAGGAGATCGCGACGCTGGCCGCACCTCCCAGCACAAGAGCCAATCCAGTCACAACACGCACCAGAACCACGAACCGACGACCGCGCATAACAGCCCCTACGGAGTCAAATCCCTAGAGCGCCGGTTTCGCCTTTGCTCCCCGCCGGGCCGTCTGGGCGACCATTCGCCTGGCGGATCACTGCTCGCTCGCGGCCCACTGCGGACCGTTGAGAGCACACTGCCGGTATCTCAGCGAGCTGACATCCGGTTGATCGCTCGGTCATTGCCAGCCGTTCGACCGACACCGTCGGCTGAACGGCCGACGTAGCGAAGGGCTCGCGGGTCGAGCCGATCAGCTCGCGCGTGGCAGCTCGATGAGCCACTCGCCCGTTCTCGGGTCGACCATTCCCATCTGCACCGCGATCCGGACGGCGGCGAGTCGCGAATGCGCGCCTAACTTAGTGAGCACGTTCTGCACATGTGATCTCGCGGTGTTCGTCGACATGCTGAGCGAGCGGGCAAGCGCGGCCGTGTCCTTCCCGCGGACGAGACCGGACAGCACCTGTCGCTCCCGCGGCGAGAGATACCCCGCGAGCCGCTGCCCTTCGCTTCGATGCCGACCGTGGCCGGACGATCTGTCACGCGACATGGTGGCGTCCACAACGCTCTCGCCCGAAAGCGCACCGTCGAGTACGCGGAGGACATGACTCAGGCTCTGCCGCTTGGCGACAACGGCGCGCACGCCTGCTTTCACGACGCGCGACTGCACATCCGGATCTACGTCCGCAGCTAGCAGGACGACCGGAGCGTCGCCCACAGCACAGCACAGGGCGTGCAGATCGTCGAGCCGATCCGGGTCGTCGGCGTCGACTAGGCAGATATCAACAGCTTGGTCGGCCATTATCGCGGTGGCGTCACTTATCCGGTGGACCACTCCGACGACGTCGTCACCACGTAGCGTGAGAACGTAGGCAAGCGACTCGGCGAAGGAAACGTGCCGGTCACAGAGCACAATGCGCACGGTGCACCGATCCCGATTGTTCTGCGTCATTTTCCGGAAGGAGCATGCGCACCCGGCAACCGCCTAGCTCGCTTCGGCCGATCTCGATGCGGCCACCGCATGAATCGACGAACTCCTCGACGATGGACAGCCCGTGCGATGTCCTCGTCGAGTCGTCACGCTCGAATCCAGGCCCGTCGTCGTCGAAGTCGATTTCGGCGACGCCGTCGACGGATGACACGTGCGCGGCCAGCCTGCCGTGCGGGCCCGTAGCGTCGAGCGCGTTGCACAGGACGTTGCGCACCGCCCGCCACAGCGAGAGCCGGTCAAGCTGCACGGAAACCGCCTCGGCGTGCACGCTGACCTCCGCGGCACCGGACAATTGGATCGGCCGGACGATGTCGGTGACGAGCTCGTCGAGCCGGACAGGACCGTTCGCAGCGCCGCAGCCAGGGACAGCGTCGTACGCGCGGATCAACTCGTCGAGCCAGTGCGACTCAGCGATGAGTTGCAGCACCCGGGCGCGACTCTCCTGCCCCAGATCTTTCGACGTCATCAACGCCGACTCGAGCATCATG
>WNGH01010115.1_pt1 | contig 17691 bp, 19 predicted proteins | sample 5400631 | NCBI WGS metagenome assembly WNGH01 (sample SAMN13153373, study PRJNA577476) | soil metagenome | isolation source: 115 cm soil or saprolite under Garry oak tree replicate 1 | place: USA:California | collected 2016-06-15
GTCGCCCTGCAGGAGTGGGTCAAGGCGACCGGGGCCAAGATCTGCATCGTGTTCGAGGGCCGCGATACCGCCGGGAAGGGAGGCACGATCAAGCGGATCACCGAGCGGGTGAGCCCGCGGGTGTTCCGGGTCGTTGCGCTGCCCGCCCCGACCGAGCGGGAGAAGTCGCAGATGTACCTCCAGCGGTACCTCCCGCACTTGCGGGCGTGTCCTACCGGCCCAGAACGGAGAGGGTTCAGGACTGGATTGTCAGGTGTTGCAACTTGTCCTGGTCGGCGATCAGGTTCAGCGCGGCGATCCGGCCGCCCACGATGGTGAAACCGATGACCGCGATCGGCTCGTCGCGGGTGCCGAACAGGGCGCCGGCCTGGCCGTTCACCAGCACAGGCTGGGCGAGGTGCGCAAACCGTGGCGCGGTGGCCAGGACCTGGCGCGCGACCGGGCCGGCCCCGGCAAGCGGCGGGTGTGCGAGCGGGCTGCCCGGTCCGAGATCCATCCGGAAGACCACGTCAGGGTCGAGTACGTGCAGCAGCGCCTCGAAATCGCCGCCGCGGGCGGCGGCTAGGAAGGCGTCCACCACTCGGCGTTGCCGGGCGACGTCACGATCAGGCTGCGGGGCCGCCTGCACCCGGCGGCGCGCCCGGCTGGCGAGCTGACGGGCCGAGTCCGGGGTCCGGTCCATGATCTGGGCAACATCGTCGAAGGGCACCGCGAACACATCGTGCAAGACGAACGAGAGCCGTTCGGCCGGGCTCAGGGTTTCCAGCACCACGAGCAGGGCGAGACCGACCGAGTCGGCCAGCATCGCCTGGTGTTCGGGACCATCGTCGGCGGAATCCTCCACCAGCGGCTCGGGCAGCCAGCTGCCGGGGTAAACCTCGCGGCGGGCCTTGCGGGCACGCAGCATGTCCAGGCTGATCCGCCCGACCACGGTGGTCAGCCAGCCCCGCAGGTCGCCGATGGCGCCTGGGTCGCTGCGGTCAAGCCGCAGCCATGCTTCCTGCACGGCGTCCTGCGCTTCGCTGACCGTGCCGAGCATGCTGTAGGCGACCGCCTGCAGATGCTGGCGGCTCTGCTCGAACTGCCCGGCCAGCCAGTCCTGCTCGGCCATCTGTCACCCCTGCAAGCTGCGAGTACGTGTCAACAAGACGTACCAGGACCCGGAAATGTGACATGCGGCTGACCGGTCACATTCCGCGGAGGGGATCCGTCCTAGTCGCCGGAAGCACCACCTCCGCCCGGCAGGGCGGTCCGACTTCGAGGAGCACAGCCATGTCCGCACGATTGCGCGCCGCCAGCAGCGACGCGAGGCCAGCCGTGGAAGTCCGCCGGCTGCGCAAGACCTACCACGGCGGGGTCGAGGCCGTCCGCGGAATCGACTTCCAGGTCCCCCCCGGCGAGGTGTTCGGCCTGCTTGGCCCGAACGGCGCCGGCAAGTCCACCACCATCGGGATGCTGACCACCACCATCAAGCCCACCAGCGGGTCAGCGCGGCTGGCCGGTTTCGACGTGGTCAGGCACCCGATCGCCGCCCGGTCGGTCAGCAGCGTGGTGTTCCAGGAAACTGTCCTGGACAAGGCGCTGACCGGCCGCCGCAACCTTGACTTGCACGCGCGGCTGTGGGGAGTCCGGCCGGCAGCCGCAGCCCGCAAGATCGCCGAACTCGCCGAAGCCTTCGGGCTCTCCGAGGTGATCGGCCGCACGGTGGACAGCTTTAGCGGCGGCCAGCGGCGGCGCCTGGAGATCGCCCGGGCCCTGGTGTCAGAACCAAGGGTGCTGTTCCTGGACGAGCCGACGGTGGGGCTTGACACCCGCATCCGCTATGAACTGCTGGACCTGATCAGCGGGCTGCGCGGGCGCACGGGCATGACCACCGTCCTTACCACCCACTACCTCGACGAGGCCGAACGGCTCTGCGACCGCATCGCGGTCATGCATCAGGGCACGATCGTGGCCCTGGACCGGCCGGGCGCGCTACTCGCGGGGCTGGGCGCCGAGCTGATCGAGTTGCGAGTCGAAGAGAACCCGGCCGCCGCGCTAGCCGCGTTGCGTGCTCACGGACTCGCAGCCGACGACGCGTTCGCGGTCGGCTCCACGCTCACCGTTCCGGCCGGCAGCCGCCCGGCCCGGGACACGATCGCGGCCATCACCGGCCTGGGCATCCACACCGAGGCCGTGACGACCCGCAAGCCCACCCTCGACGACGTCTACCTGCAGCTGACCGGCAGCAGGCTCGCGGCCTGACCCCGCGGCCTCGCCAGACCACACCGCTCACTCACAAACCAAAGGAGAACCTACGATGACCGCCATTATCACCGCCCCGGCGCAGGCCGCACTCACCGGCCCGCGTGCCGCGGCGCGGCCACGCGGCCTGGCCACCTGGGCCACCCTGGCCCGGCGCCGGGTCATGCTCAGCGCCCACACCCCGCGCGAGGTCCTCGCCTGATCCCCGTGGCCGGGCCGGGGGGCGCTGACTACAGCACCTATGTCATCGTCGGCACCGTCGGCCTGCTCATCCCCCTCACCTGCACATTCGCAGGCATCGGCGTGATCGTCGACCGGGCAAGCGGCGCGCGCCGCGAACTGCTCGCCGCCCCTATCCCCCGCGGCCTGATCGTGCTCGGCAACATGGCCGTGGCCATCGCGGTCAGCCTGCTGCAAGTCGCCGCGCTGATCGTGGCCGGCTGGCTGCGCGGCAGCCATTTCCACGCCACCGCAGGCGGGGCCGGCTGGTTCCTTGGCGCCGTGCTCACCTTCACCGTGTTCATGTACGCGTTGGCCGAGATCATGGCCAACCGGATTCCCACCCAGGAGGAATACGTCGGGCTCACCCCCGTAGTGGCGATCCTGCCCTGGTTCCTGGCCGGGTCGCTGTTCCCGATCACCGCGCTCCCGGGCTGGCTCGCCTCGATCGCCCGCATCCTGCCCACCACGCACACCCTGGCGCTACTGCGCTACGGAGTGCTCGGCCACGGCGGCGCTGGCCTGCATGACATCTGGGGCATGAGCAACACCAACGCAGATGCCGCCCTCAGCCTGCTCGTCCTGGCCGGCTGGGCGGTGCTTGTCACCGCCGCGTCCATCCGGGTATTCAAGCGCTCAGCAGTGAACTGACCCGCACACAGCCACCCCGGCTGCTCGCCGGGCCCCATACACGAGGCCCGGCAAGCAGGGCCCGGACCGCGGCTGGAAGGAAGGAGTGCACCGGGTGTGCTCTGCAGCGAACCCGGATGCGGAATCCACTACGATCAGCTGGTGGCCGACCGCGGGTTTCCTGTGAGCGCGTTTGATGTGTCGCGGCCTAATATCGCGCGGGTATATGACTATCTGCTCGGCGGGAAGGACAGCTTCGCCGCCGACAGGGCAGTCGGTGAGCAGATTATGGCGTCGCTGCCCGCCGTCCAGGTGGGTGTGCGCGCGCAGCGCGCCCTGCTGGGCCGGGTGGTCCGGTACCTGGTCGGGGAGGCCGGCATCAGGCAGCTTATCGATATTGGCTCCGGGCTGCCCACGGCCGACAACGTCCACGAGATCGCCCAGCGGATCGACCCGGCGACCCGTGTGGTCTACGTCGACAACGACCCGGTTGTCTTGTCTCACGCCAGAGCGCTTCTCGCCGGTAACACAGCGACCATTGTCGCTGACGGTGACCTGCGTCATCCCGAGGGAATCCTGCAGAACCCCGGTGTGCTGGCGCACCTCGACTGGGACCGGCCGGTCGGGCTGCTGCTGTGCGGCATCCTGCATCACCTCCTCGATGAGGAACACCCCGCCGAAGTGATGGCAGGCTTGGGCCGCGGTATCCCGGCTGGCAGTTACGTGTTCATCCATCATCTCGTTGACAGCGGAGATCCGGCGGTCGCCGATGTGCAGGCCGCATTGCAGCAAGGGCTCGGGCGGGGGCAGTTCCGGACGCGAGCGCAGATACGAGACCTGTTCACCGGACTTGAGCTTGTCGAACCCGGTCTGGTGCTGGTACCCGACTGGCGTCCCGATGCGGGCACACCGACAGTTAGCGACTTCCCGGCTCTGCAACTGGCGTGCGCAGGCGTTGCCCGCAAGCTGTGATCACGCAGCGAGTTCGCCGGCGCGGCGCCCCGCCGATGAGTTTCCGGGCCGGCCCCGGTCTTATCGTTAGCGCCATATGGTAGCGGCTCGCGGAAGGACGACTCGCCGTGCCTGACTCCGGTCTGATGACTCATACCCTGGACGTGCCTGGCGCACGGCTCTACTACGAGCGGCGGGGCGATGGCCCACTGCTGCTCATGATCGGCTCGCCGATGGACAGCACCGGCTTCGCCGGACTCGCCAGCGCGCTGGCCGGCGACTACGCCGTCGTGACGTACGACCCGCGCGGCATCGGCAACAGCAGCCGCGAGGACGCCGCCCAGGACGTGACGCCCGGGCAGCAGGCCGACGACGTACACCGCCTGCTGTCGGCTCTCGGCGGCGAGCCGGCGCACGTCTTCGGCAGCAGCGGCGGAGCCGTCGTCGGGCTCGCGCTGGTCACCGCCCACCCCGACCAGGTGCGGACGCTGGTCGCCCACGAACCTCCGGTGGTCGAGCTGCTGCCCGACAGCGCGCAGGTGCGCGCCCAGATCGAGGACATCTACGACACCTACCGGGCCGACGGGGCTGAGAAGGCGATGGGCAAGTTCATGGCCCAGGCCGGCCTGGGCGGCGCGCCCGGGCCGGACGCAGGAGCACCGCGCTGGGAGCCTTCTGCGGAGCAGACGGCCCGGATGCGCGCCACCACCGGGCAGTTCCTCACGCACCTGATCCGCCCGACCACCCGCTACCAGCCCGACATCGAGGCGCTGCGGGCGGCGCCAGCGCGCATTGTGGTCGCCGCCGGGGCCACGTCGAAGGGGCAGCTCGCCAACCGGACGGCCGTGGCACTCGCCGGCCAGCTCGGTACCACCGTGGTCGACTTCCCCGGTGACCACGGCGGATTCCTGGCCCTCCCGGAGCAGTTCGGCCGCGTACTGGACCAGGTGCTCACCGAAACGACCTGAGCCGGCGGACACGCCGGGCAGCTAGTCACCCTCAGCCCGCCGCCCGGCAGCGAGCCTCGGCGCAGGTACTTGTCGGCGTCGATGAGTGCGCACCAGCCGAGGAACGCCCACTCGCGGACCTGCTCGCCGGTAACCGCGTAGGCCGGGCCGGCTCATCGCCGGCCTGGCTGTGGCCGGCGGGGTATCCCGGCATCCGGCTGCCCGGCTGCCTGGGTAGAGCGGCACGACGTCCGGGGCGGCGCCGCCGCGGCGCACCTCAGCCTCGGCTATGACCGCCAGATCGAGCTGCGTGCCGTCGGCGAACTGGGCGAAAATGCGACCGGCGTGTGGCTTGCATCCTCTACCCGCAAGGGTTAAGGTAAGTGAATGTTTACTTACAAACCTTGGCTCCTATACGGGGCAACCGGGCGGACCGGGACACTGATTGCCGAGGAGGCTGTCGCCAGGGGGCACCGCCCCATGCTGGCCGGCCGTGACCCGGACCGGCTCCGTCGCCTGGCCGAGCGGCTCGACCTGACCTGGGCCGCCGGACCGGCGACCGAGCTGGCCCGGCTCATCGGCGATGCCCGCCTGGTACTGCTGGCTGCCGGCCCATTCGGCACCACCGCGCCGCCGGTGCTGCGGGCATGCCTGGACGCCGGGGTGCACTACCTCGACATCGCCAACGAGATCCCCGTCGCCGGTGACGCGCTGGCCGCCGATAACGAGGCCCGCCAGCGAGGCATTACCGTACTGCCGGCTGTCGGCTTCGGGACGGTGGCCAGCGACGGGCTGGCCCGGTACGTGGCGGACCAGGTGCCGGGAGCGATCCGGCTCGACCTGGCCATCCTGCTCGGCACCGACGGGTCCAGTGCCGGGGCGAAGGCAAGCGCAATGCAGGCGCTGGCCAGCGGCGGACGGATCCGGCGCGACGGTCGACTGGTGCACAGGCGGCTCGGCGCGGGATCCCGCCGACAGCGCACGCCGATCGGCGACCGTACCCTCGTGCCGGTGCCCACCGGCGACCTCGTCGTGACTGGACACACAACCGGTATTCCGGACATCACCGTGTCCTTCCCGGTCCCGATGCCACCGGTTGCCGCCAAGCTCGCGATGCCGGCGCTGCCCGTCCTGGCCTGGGCGGCCGGCAAACTGCCCCAACGAGCCACGCCATCCGGTTCCGCGACCAAGGTATCGGCCGCAGTAGACAGTTATCTCTGGGCGCGGGCGACAGCCGCCGACGGCCGGACCGCGCAGGCGTGGGCATGCACGGGCGAAGGCTACGCATACACGGCCCGTGCGGCGATCCTTGCTGTCGAGGCCACGCTACGGACCGACCCGCTCGGAGCGACCACGGTTGCCCGGGCATTCGGCTCCGAACTGTCCTTCGAAGCGGGCGGTGAGCTGCTTGCCGAGGCCTAGCCAGAAAGACAAGATCCTCCGGGCAGCACTGGAGTGCTTCGCCGAACTGGGCTACGACGCCACTCGGGTGCGCCACGTCGCCGACCGGGCGGACGTGTCAGAAGCCGCGCTGTACCGGCACTACCCGTCGATGGAGGCGTTGGCTCAGGAGCTTTACACCAACCACTTCGGCCGCTATGCGGCACAACTCCAGGAAGCCACCTCGGTGGGCACCACCGAGGAGCGGCTGCGCCGGGCGGTCCGGACCACACTCGCCGCCTACCGGGCCGAACCGGCGGCGTTCACCTTCGCCCTGCTGCGCACGCCGGCGTTCCTGCCGAACCTGCCTGCCGGCACCCGATACCCGATCGAAATCCTCGAACGCGTCGTCGCGGCCGGGCAGCGCAGGCGGGAGTTGCGGACCGGCCAGGCCAACCTACTGGCCGCCATCTTCCTGGGCTGCGTCCTGCGGCCGATCATCCTGGCCAGCCTCGCCGCACCGGGTGCGCTGGACCTGATCGCCGAGTCGAAGCACGACCGGGTGATCGAGGACGCCGCCCTCGCTGCCCTACGAAGGGAACCCCATGCGTGAGTCGCGACGCTTCCTGCGCTGGAGCCCACAGCCGACCGCAGCATCGGCAATCTGGCGCAACGTTTCTCGCGGGACACGACCAGCCAGACGTGAGACGTCGGTGGCTCACCCGACGCGAACATCCACGTCGCAAGGCATACACATAAAGGGAGCAAAGATGGCGATCGATACGCTTGAGGCAGTCCAGCTCGGCGGCATCACACAGTGGATCCGTGTTCGGGGGGCGGACTCGTCCAACCCGGTGCTCCTGCTGATGCAGCAGGGTCCCGGGTTGCCGATGATCAATGAAGCGCGGCGCTTGGAGTATCTTCTCGGGCTGGAAAAGGCCTTCACGGTTGTCTATTGGGACCAGCGGGGCACCGGCCTATCACTACGCGAGAACTCGAACCGGGCCGACATCAGCATGGCGCGGATTGTCGGCGACACGGTGTCGCTGTTGGAGCTGCTTCGCGACCGATTCGGTGGCAAGACGTTCGTCGCCGGGTTCTCCTTCGGCGGGACGTTCGCAGCGTACGCCGCTGTGCAGCGCCCGGACCTCGTGGCGACGTTGGTAGCGGCAGGCATGGACATCGACATTCCGGCGGCCGAAAACAACGCCTACGACTTCGCGCTCGGCACCGCGCGGCAACGCGGCAACCGACGCGCAACCCGGCAGCTGGAGACCATGGGCCCGCCCCCGCACCTGAACGTGAAGCAGTTCAGCACCCGGGTCCGCTGGGCGGCCAACTTCGGAGGCGTAGCGACCAACGCGAACTACAACAGTCTGCTCCGCGCGCTGCTCGTCAGCCTGGTCCGCTCGCCCGACTACTCGGTCGCAGACATCATCCGCACCGTTCGTGGGATCACCGCGACACAGGCCGCGCTGCTGCCCGAACTCGCCACCACAGATCTGGTTCGCACCATGCCCCGCATCGACGTGCCCATTGTCATCGCGCAGGGTCGCAGTGACCAGGTGGCACCCGGCGAAGCGGCACAGCGGTTCCACGACTCACTGATGGCACCGAGCAAACAGTTGGTGTGGTTCGACAGATCGGCGCACACACCCCACCTTGAGGAACCCGGCAAGTTCCGGGACCTGCTCATGAACGTGAGAGCCAGCTAGCTCACCGAGCTCAGGTGTGCTGCTCAGCGGCGGGCCAACCGACGCTCACCGCCAGCGCCCGGCTCGTATGTCATGCCGTAGTGCTTAAAGATCTCCTCCTGCAGCAGGACGTGACGAAGCCGATGATCTTCGTCTCGGCCGGCACCGGCTTCGCGCCGATGCGAGCGTTCCTCTGGGAACGGCTGGCGATGAAGCGCGCGGGTGACTCGCTGGCGGAAGCAGCACTCTTCAACGGCATCCGCTCTAGCCTGGACTACATCTACCGCGACGAGATCGAGCGGTTCGCCGCCGAGGGAGTGCTCGATCACGCTCACGTCGCGACATCGCGCGAGCGGCCGGGTTGCCGCGATTACGTTCAGGACCGGATCCGGGAGCAGGGAGCGCTCGTCTGGCGCCTGCTCGCCGCTGACGGCTACGTTTACGTCTGCGGCGCGCAGCCGATGCGCGCCTCCGTTCGCGCCGTCTTCGTCGATGTCGTCGCGGAATATGGGTCGCTGCCGCGCGAGCAGGCAGAGGCCTACATCGACGAGCTCGAGACAACCACCCGCTACCGCCCAGACCTCTGGGGCTGATTCCTGGGAGCCCGCATGGACGCCCTTGCCTTTGTCCTAACCGTCGCGGCAATGGTGACGTTCCTGTTCGCCGCCAGCGGCCGCGAATTGCGTCGCTTCAACGAAATCGCTCTCGGGCTCGTGTTTCTTACCGCGGCGCTGATCTGTCAGTTCACCTCGATCACGAACATGCATATCGGCCGGTGAGCGAACGCACGCGTCACTGGTTGTCGTATTCGTCGTGGCGGCGCCACCAGAAGCCGGTCTCGTTGCGGCCCAGTGGCGCGCGGTCGAGCCACTGGTACATGCCCCAGAGGCCGTCCAGCCCGCGCTCGTACGCCGAGTAGGTGTGGTAGACGGCGCCGTCCTGGATTGCGAACGCGCTCACGCCGGGCCCTTCTCGCCGGTAGGTCTCCCAGTTCGTCCCGACGCTTGACGCGAACTCGTCGAGCCCGGAACTGTCCTGGCCGGCCGGCGGCCGGAAGTCCACCGGGCGGAAGTTGTACTCGGCCGCTCCGGAGTCCCACTCCTGCTTGGTGACCGCGGCCTGGAAGTCGTAGTTGAAGTCGCTGCCGAACGAGGACGCCCAGGGGAAGCTCCAGCCCATCCGCCGCTGGTAGGCCTGCAGCTTTTCCAGCGGGGCCCGCGACACCGCGCACAGCGTGACGTCGTGATTGGCCAGGTGCACGGCGGAGCCGTCGAAGCCGTCCGCGATCGCCGAGCAGGACAGGCACCCGGCGGTGTACTCCGGCCCGAACATGAAGTGATAAATCAGCAGCTGCGAGCGGTCATCGAACAACTCCGCCAGGGACTTGTGCCCGTCCGCGGTCTCGAACCGGTAGTCCTTGTCGATCCGGACCCAGGGCAGCTCGCGCCGCCGCCGGGCCAGTTCGTCGCTGCGCCGCGTCACCGCTTTTTCGGCCTCGAGCAGCTCCAGCCGGGCCGCCAGCCACTCTTCGCGTGTCCCGGTCTTGTGATCGGTCATCGTCTTGTCTCCATTCTTGTCGTGTCATCTGCCTGGAGTGAGTGGGTTGTGGTGTGCCCGCGAGCTGATGGCCGGGCTCACCGACTGAGGTGGTCCCGCAACGCGTCGAGCGGGCCGCCCCGCAAGTAGCAACTGATCGGTTGCCATAGTATGGCAACCGGCCGATTGCGTCAACGTGCGGGCGCTCCGGTCGCCGGAATATTGGGCAGCGACCATTCCAGCTGTGATGGGGGAGGGCTTGAAGTCTTTGACGACCAGCCAGACGCCCGGCCGGAGCGGACACGAGCGTCAGCGCCAACTCCGCACCACGGCTCAGGCGCTCGCTCAGCCTCGGACGCGCTACCAGACCGCGTCGCCGCCTGGGGGACGTGGAATTTGGTCTCAAGCAGAGGGCCTGCCATGACCTGATCTGTCAGCGCAAGAACTCTGTCAGGGTCTGCACGAACCATTCCGGGTTGTCGAGCCAGGGAAAGTGTCCGCCGCCCGGCTGCACGGCCAACTCGGCCTGACCGAACAGGCCGGCATACTCAGCGGCGCACTTCGGGGGGAGCGCGACGTCGTAATCGCCCGCGATGAGAAGGACCCGCGCCCGAAGGCGGGCGAGGGCGGATCTGGTGGCTTCCGGGGCAAGGGCACCGGCCGAGTAGTAGACGGCCGCCGCGTCCGCGTTCTGCTGGCTCGCCTCCTGGGCGAGATGGGCCTGGCTGACGGCGTCCCACCGGCCGTAGGTGAACGGTGCGATCGCCGTCCAGTCAGCGGCCGTGGCGTCGCCCGACCAGATCCGCTCGAATGCGGCGAAGGCATCCGGGAACCAGGTCTCCCCTCGGCGCAGTTCGGCGACCTGCCGGCGATCCGAGTCGGTGATCTCCAGGCCGACCGCACGGGGGCTGGGATTAACCAGCGCGAGACGGCCGATGCGGTCCGGGTAGCGGGCGGCGTACAGCACCGCGAGCGTGCCACCGGCCGAGTGTCCCAGCAGATCGATCCGCTCCCGCCCCAGATGCGCGCGCAGCGCCTCGACGTCGCCGGCCAGCCGGTCACACCGGTAACTCGCCGGGTCCGCCGGTACGGCCGATTCCCCGGTCCCGCGCAGGTCGAGCAGCACCAGCGAGCGGTGCGCGGACAACCCGCCCAGGTCGCCGAGGTATGCCGAGGCCTGCATGGGGCCACCGGGCAGGCAGATCAGCGGGTCGCCCTCGCCGGCCTGGTGGTATGCAAGCCGCGTGCCGTCGGCACCGTAGAGGTTCGCCACCCAGAGATCATATGCGCGGACATCCATGGGCCTCCGGTCATGCGGACGCGCTGATCCCTTTGCGCATCACCGGACGGTCTGGCTTGCGCCGGGCCACGACCTGGAAGCCGTGCTGGGCGAAGGTCGAGGCAACGCCGGCGAACAGATTGCCGGTGTGCGCTGGCGTTGCCGTGTCGACGGGGTAGGCCTCGAGGGCTCGTGCCACGATGAGCGCTATGCGCATTCAGCGGTTCCGTGCCCTCGTCGCCGCTGGTCCTCGTGGCCGCGCGATGATTGTGGTTCCGTTCGACCCAGGCGCGGTGTGGGGCGCCAAGGCTGAGCATCCGGTGGGCGGCACGATCGACGGCAGGCGGGTCCGCGGGACGATTGTGCGGCCAGCCCGGCCGCAGCCGCGTTCTTCGACACGCTGGCGCAGTTCTACCGCAAGGCGTACCTCCGCTGGATCGATGCGACCACCCGCCGCCCGGACCTGCGGGCGGCGCGCATCGCTGAGGTGGTCGATCTCCTCGCGGCCGGGGTCAAGCAGCGGCCACGATCGTGAGCGCTTCCGGGCCGTCACGACCACGGGCACGTTTGGGGAAGGAAACCGGACATGACCAACCGCGTTGCCGGGCAGCCGCCGACCGCGGTGCGGCTGCTGGCGGTTCGCACGCCGATGGAGATCGAATTCGCCCCCGGTGGGTCCCGGTTCGCGTTCACCCTGCACGCGGTGGTTTCCGAGCACGGGGTAACACAGCCGAGCGACCTCTGGATCGTCGAGCCGGATGCTGATCCGGTGCGGCTCACCGACGGCCCCTGGGCCGACACCCATCCCGTCTGGTCGCCGGACGGATCGCGTCTGGCCTGCATCTCGGATCGCGCCGTGGCCGGCCACCACCTCCCCTACACGATGGTGCCCGGCGAGGAGCCGGCCCTCGCGGCGAGCTTCCCGGGATCGGCCGAGCAGCTGGTCTGGTCGGACGACGGTCACCGTCTGCTGGTCGTCGCCGCCGATCCGGGCTCGTATTCCCGGGAGGTGTCCGGGACATTCGTCACTGGCGGCGCGTCGGAACTCGAGCGGGGGATCCGACGTTCGAGCGGTGCGTGGCGCCGCCTGCTGATGGTCGATCTGACGACGGGTGACGTGACCGAGGTAGGCCCTCCCGGATGGAGCGTGTGGGAGGTCGGCTGGGACGGTTTGGGCCCCACGGCCGTCGCCGTCGTCGCGGAGAACCCGACCGGCAACGGCTGGTACCGGTCGAAGCTCGCCCGCCTCGATTTCCAGGCCCGCACTGCGGAAATCCTTTACGAGCCGCGGTGGCAGCTCGAGGGACTCGCTCTGTCGCCGGATGGACGGTACGCCTCGGTGATCGAGGGCTACTCCAGCGACCCCGCGCTGCTCAACGGGAGCGTCTTGGTCGTCGACCTCTCGAACGGCGCCGTCTCCGACCCTTGGCCGGGGCTCGAGACGGTCGGCGTCGCAACCTGGTGCGATGAGGAGTCGCTCGCCTACGGTCGGATGGACGGGACCGGCACGGCCTGGGGACGGATCCGGCTCGATGGAGGTCGCGACGAAGTCTGGGTCGGCCAGGAGTACATCGGCGCCGATGTCTGCAAGCCGCAGGTGGCCGTCGCGGACGGCGGCGCCGTGGTCATGACGACCCACGAGGCGCACGGCGTGCCGCCGGAGCTCGCCCGGTTCGACCCCGGCGGCGGCACCTGGATCCGTCTCACCTCCTTCAACGACGAGATCACCGATGGGGTCGAGTTCCCCGATGTCCGTACCATCCGCTGGACCTCGACCGATGGCCTCGAGATCGAGGGGCGGCTGTTGACCCCGGCTGGTGCAGCAGGCCCCCTTCCGATGCTCGTGCTCGTGCACGGAGGGCCGACGTGGTGCTGGAACGCCGTGTTCTCCGACTCGGAACCGAACGCGGTCCTGCTCGCCGCGGCCGGTTACGCGGTCCTGCTGCCGAACCCGCGAGGGAGCACCGGCCGGGGCCACGCGTTCGCCCAGGCCGTCATCGGCGATTGCGGCGGGAAGGACTTCCAGGACATCATGTCGGGCGTCGACCGGTGCATCGCCGATGGCGTCGCCGACCCCGATCGGCTCGGCATCTCCGGTCTGTCGTACGGCGGCTTCATGTCCGGATGGGCCGTCACCCAGACCGATCGATTCAAGGCAGCCGTCGCTTTCTCGGTCATCGCGAACCACCAGTCGTTCTTCCTCACGTCGCAGGTTGCCGGCTACGCCGAGATGATCCTCGACGGCACTTGGTCCGACCCGACCGGCCAATTCCCCGACCGCTCACCGATCTTCCACGCACACCGGTGTTCGACGCCGACGCTAGTGATCCAGGGCCAGATGGACCGCTGCACACCGGCGGGGCAGGGGGAGGAGCTCTTCGGCGCGATCGCGCTCACCGGCACGGAGTGTGAGCTCGTCGTCTACCCGCGGGAGGGTCACGTGCCGGTCGAGCGCGCGCACCTGCTCGACGCACTCCAGCGAACCCAAGCATGGTTCGACCGGCATCTGAAGGTTGGAGCCACGCGACCAGCGGCACGAGCGGACGCCGAGAGCGCTACTCGTTGATGAGCTGCTCGCGCAGGATGTCTGCGTGCCCGCAGTGCTGAGCGAGTTCGCGCAGCATGTGGAGGTACACCCAGCGCAGCGGGAGCGGGCCGCGCCGGTTGCCGTAGACCATTTCGTCCAGCCCGAGGGATGACGTCGCGCGGCGTGCTGACTCGCATGCCTCGCGGTGAGCTCGCTGGACCGTGGCGATGGTGTCGTTGTCATCGAGGATGAACGATTCGTCTGGCGTCGCGGGGATGCCGATCTCGGCGCGCGGCCGGCCGGTGACGGCTTCGTCGAACCAGACTTTCTCGACGAAGGCCGCGTGCTTCACCAGGCCCAGCAGCGTGGTCCGTGAGGGCACCAGCGGTCGGCGCACCTGCTCCTCGGTCAGCCCGTCCAGGCAGCCATTGAGCGCCCCACGGTGCTCGTCGAGAAACACCTCGAACTGGGCCCGGGCTGGCTGGTCGATGACGTCCTCGGCGAACGTCGCCGGGAGGGAAGACATGTGCGAAGCATCCCAAGACCGTTTCCCAGGAGCAACTAAAGATCTTCAATGGTGGGTGTTACAACGGGTGTGAGGTCGAGCCCGGTGCTGGCGAGGAAGCCGTCGAGGAGGCTCCGGCCCCATCCGCCCGTGCTCCAGGGACCTGAGCGTGTCCAGTGCACGGGCGGTCTGGCAGGCTGGGCGGGATACTGGAGCGCATGGTTGACGACACTGCACGGGACCGGGCTATCTACCATGCGCTGAAGGCCGTCGACGAGGTCGCCGCCGCCCTTCAGGCGCACCTCCTTGAAGAGCATGGCGCCGATCCGGAGCGCGCCGCTGCCCAGAGCACCTTCACCAACTCGCTCAAGCTCTTGCGGCAGGCCCGCGAGCGCCTGGGCGAAGGACTGCGAGCTGTCGAGGCTGACAGCATCGCCGAGTCTGACGATATCTCTCTGCGCACGCAGGCCGGGTAACGATCGCGAACGCAGTACCCCGGTGCCAGGCTCTGCCGTTCTCCTTGAGGTCGAGTCGGCGAAGGCTAGACGACTGATCACGGCACCTGCAGCTCGTGGCTACCTCGATTACGGCCCGACTCTTCGTGCCCCCTCGCGACGGGCCCGCTTCATACCCACCTTCAAGACTTCAATGCCGACCGCTTGGGACAGCACGCTGCCGTAGACCGAGAGGCCTGCTGTTACTGGAACTGCGATTCCACCGGTGAACTGAGCGCCGACGATAACCAGGATGCCGCCAAACGCCTCAAGCACTCTGGTCAATCGACGCCAGATCCTATGCTGGGCCACCGGATCCTGCAGTCGCTCGCGGTCTTGCAGGAGTTCACTCCCAAGTTCCTCCCTACGCTCGGCTGCCATAGCTTCCCCGCTGGACGAGGCCACCGTGTGTCAGCGGTTCCTGATGACCTTTCGGCGGTAGGCGATGCTCCCGGCGCCGGCCAGGATCGCCGCTCCGCCGAGACCCAAGAGCAGGGTGTCCTGGAATCCGGCCGTGCCACCGCCGCCAGTGGCCGGGGCAGCGGTAGGGAACGTTGTGGCCGACTGGCTTGAGGTTGCCGACGGGCTCGGCGTTGCCGACTGGCTTGAGGTTGCCGACGGGCTCGGCGTTGCCGACGGGCTGGCGCTCGCGCTCGGCGTGGTGGCACTGGCCGTACCGCTAGGCCGGATGGTCGGTGTTGCCGAGCCGGATACTCCGGGTGAGAATGAAGTCGGTGTCGGCGAGGGCGAGGACGCCGTGCAGGCCGAGACTGACGCGGAAGCGACTATGGCCAAGGTGACGCAGCAGGCGGCGGTCAACCTCGCGCTGAGGCCCGTCCCCATGGTGGTTGTGCGCATCGTCATGGGACCTCCTTATGCGTCCGGCAGGTGCCGGACCCGTTTCCCTGTCCCGGCATCGGAAGAGAAATCGCGGCCGGACCGGTCACTGCCCGCGCCGACCGAAGGCAGATCCCCGGAAGGGCCAACGGCCATAAAGGTAAAGCCCATAGACGGCACAGACATGAAATGGCCTGTTCATCACTGAAATATTAGGCTACGCGATTAAAGCACCCTGGGGAAGACGGAGGGACGGACGGCATTGGGGGATGCGGAGTGGCGGCGTATAGCCGGGTGTCGCGTAGTCATGTCCTGGCCGCAGAGCGAGTACGCCCCCCAGGCCAGCACGTCAGGAAGCCTACGTGCCCGCGTTGCCGGGGTGGTCGGCGTCCTTCTCATCGTGGGCGGGGCCGCCGCTGTCGGCGTCGCGGTCACTGCCCAGGAGCACGCGCCGCAGCCCTCGCTGGCGGCAGCAGGCGCTGCCGGGCCATCCGCAGGCAAAGCCCGAGGGCCATCGCTGCGACGCTCACTGCCGGTGTCCGTCGATATCCCGGCCATTGGCGTGAGCTCCAAACTGCTGCACCTGGGAGTCAACTCCGACGGCACGATCCAGGTCCCGTCGCTTTACACGAGGCCCGGTGAGGCCGCATGGTTCAAGTACTCGGCCACGCCCGGCCAGATCGGGGCGTCGGTCATCGAAGGTCACCTCGACGGCTACCACGGGCCTGCTGTCTTCTTCCGCCTAGGAGCCCTCCGCCCCGGGAACAGGATCGATGTGACGCTCGCCGACGGGATCACCGCTGTTTTCCGCGTCACCGGCGTACGCCAATACCGTAAATCCAGTTTCCCGGCGAAAGCCGTTTACGGCGCGACCGGCTACGCGACCCTGCACCTGATAACGTGCGGCGGCGCTTTCGACCACGCCACCGGCCATTACCTCAGCTCCACTGTTGTATTCGCGTCCCTCACCTCATCACGGCCGGCCGGCGGCAGCCAGGCCGGCGACTGACGGCCTGGCTGTCGTCATGCCATCTCTTGTCCGTTCCAGGCGATGATCTTGGTCTGCTGCGCCTGCCGATTACCCCGATCTGTGCTCGGCTAGCTTGCGGTCGTAACGGGCCCGGCCGTCGCTGTCGCACTGGGCAGTCACGGACGCCCTGCCGGGACGGTATCCCGGCAGACAAGCCCAGAGGTATCGTCTTTGGGAGGAACGGGGGGAAAGGTGATCTTCTCGCCCCTTGTCTAGGGTGGCCTGGAGAATTTCCGTTGCCCCGAAAGCAGATTCCGAGATCAGCGAGGACGCGCAATGAGTCAGTCCAGTTCTGCCGATGCCGCCCCTCCCGGCGCCTTGCCCGCCCAGCGTGGCGCGGGCTCGGCGCTGGCCCCGCGGAACTGGCGGGTGGCCTGCCGACTGATCGTCTTGGTGGCCATTCCGACGGTGCTGGGCCTGGCGCTCACCGGGCTGGGGGTCACTCACGCGACGCGCAGCGCTGAGGCGTACGGCAAGGTCGGCCGACTCGCGGCGCTTGGCCAGCAGGTCACCGGCTTAGCGCAGGCGATGGAGGACGAGCGGGCCGACACGACCGCGTTCATCGCGGACGGGCGGCCGGCCGGGGGCCTCGCGGCCCTGCAGCGGCATTATGTGATCACCGACGCCTGGGCGGCCTCGGTGCGCCAGCTGGTTCTCCGGTTTGGCCGCGGCTACCCGGCCCAGACCCGGGCCAGCGTGACCACGGTCCTGGCCAGCATCGCCGAACTGCCTGGCCTGCGCAGGCACGCGGCGCAGAGCCAGGCTCCCGCTCTGGCCGTGATCAACGGCTATTCCGCAGCGACGGCTGGCCTGTCAACGGTCAACGACGGCATCGCCGACCTGAGCGGCAACTCCGCGCTCATCACCAGCGTGCGCACGCTCGGCTCGCTCTCCAGGATGAAGGACCAAGCCTCGCAGCAGCAGGCCATCCTCGGCGCGGCGCTCGCCGAGGGCCACTTCGGGCCCGGTGCGCTCACCGCGCTGAACATCGCCCAGGCGCATCAGGCCAGTGACCTCGTATCGTTCCGCAGCTCGGCGACCCCCGAGGAGAGCCGGGCCCTCACCGACACCTTGGCCGGCCCGCCGGCCGGGCAGGCCCGGGCGGTGGAACAGCGCGCGACGGCGGCCGGCAATGGCGCGCTCTCCCTCGGCGCCCCCGCCAGCCAGCAGTGGCAGGCCGGGATGTCCTACACCGTCGGCTGGCTGCGCCATGCCGAGCAGCAGCTGGCGGCCTGGATCACGGCCTACGCCAAGGCCCTGCAGCGGAGCGCGATGCGCTCCGCGATAATCACCGGCGGCGCGGCACTGGCCGCCTTGATCCTTGTCTTGCTGGCCACCATGATCATTGCCAGGTCCATGGTGCGCCCGCTGCGACGGCTTGAAGCAGCCGCCCTGGATGTCGCCGGGGCACGCCTGCC
>WNGH01002403.1_pt1 | contig 17685 bp, 15 predicted proteins | sample 5400631 | NCBI WGS metagenome assembly WNGH01 (sample SAMN13153373, study PRJNA577476) | soil metagenome | isolation source: 115 cm soil or saprolite under Garry oak tree replicate 1 | place: USA:California | collected 2016-06-15
TTTTCGCTTCTTCGCCCTCGATCGCTATCGGCAGACCTGATTCGGTCGATTTAGGCTATACAAGCCAAAGCCTCGCAAAACACGCTCTGATGCGGCTTCCGCGCAAATCCCTCGCTATATTTCGTAAACTGGGGCTAGGTTTGGGCTAGGTTCAATAGCTCACGCCTTCTTCGCGGCTCATTTTCCTGGGCATCGCTTGCTTCGGGCCGATTGCTGCGCCCGGCAGCTTCTCACAGAGCGTGAAAGTTGCCTCCTGAAGGCGACGGTTGCCGTTTCCCTATCGTTGGCGTAGCCTGAAACGGCCAGTGGTGCCAAATGTATTTTTCGTGCGTCTAACAACTCCCTGAGAGGGTCAAGATGAGTCGCAGACTGGTGGCTGTTACCTTGTTTGCGGCGTCGCTTCTGAGCGCGGCGCCGCAAACGCAGTTCCCTGATACACCTGCCGCGCACCAGTTTGCCGCCTGGCTCGAGGCATTCAATTCCGGCGACCGCGCCAAGCTTCTTGGGTTTCTCCAGAAAAACAATCCCGCGCGCGCGGGCCAGATCGATCAAGAAATGGGGTTCCGCCGGATGACGGGCGGCTTCGACTTCAAGAAAACAGAAGAGTCCGCGGCCACGCGCTTCGCTGGCGTCGTCAAAGAGCGCGATTCGGATTCGTTTGCTCGTTTCGTGCTGGAGGTCGAATCAGCCGAGTCGCTCCACATTTCGCAGTTCGACCTTCGGCTCATTCCCACTCCCGCTGAGTTCGCGGTGCCGCGCCTCACCGAGGATTGCGCGCTTGCGGCGCTTCGGAACGAACTCGACAAACGCGCCGCGGAGGATAAATTTGCAGGTGCTGTGCTCGTCGTCAAAAGCGGCAAGCCCATCTTCACCGGCGCCTACGGTCTGGCGGACCGCGAGAAGAAGGTCCCCAATAAGCTCGACACGCAAGTTCGCATCGGCTCGATGAACAAGATGTTCACCGCCGTCGCCGTACTTCAGCTTGCGCAGGTGGGCAAGATAAAGCTCAGCGACCCGCTCGGGAAGTACCTCAGCGATTACCCCAACAAAGAGCTCGCCTCCAAAGTCACGATCCATCACCTGCTCACGCACACCGGAGGAACCGGCGACTTCTTCGGCCCGGAATTCGACAAACACCAGCTAGAGCTGCGCACCTTGCAGGATTATGTGAAGCTCTATGGCCAGCGCGGCGTCGAATTCGAGCCTGGCAGCAAATGGGCCTACAGCAATTACGGGTTTCTGCTGCTCGGAGTTTTGATCGAAAAGGTCAGCGGGCAGAGTTACTACGACTACGTAGCCGAGCACGTTTACAAGCCGGCCGGAATGACTTTAACGGCCCCGCTCACTGAGGATCAGCTCGTGCCGGGCCGTTCGGTTGGCTACACGCGCTTTCGCGAGCAGCCCGGCCCGGGAGAAGTTGCAGCACCGGACGTCTGGCGGCCCAACACAGACACGTTGCCCTATCGCGGCACTTCGGCAGGTGGCGGTTACTCCACGGTGGAAGATTTGCTTCGCTTCGCTAATGCGGTGGAAAGCCGAAAGCTTCTGGATGCCGAGCACACCGAACTGCTGACCACTGGCAAAGTGGAGACAGGTGGCGGCGGAAAATACGCTTACGGCTTCGGTGACCGGTCGTTCGGCGGCATTGCCTGTTTCGGACATGGCGGCGGCGCTCCCGGGATGAATGACGATCTGGAGATCTGCCCGGGTCCCGGTTATGTCGTTGGCGTGCTTGCCAACCTCGATCCGCCGGCAGCACAGCGTGTGTCCGATTTCGTGCTCAACCGCCTCCCCGAAAAATAAGCCATCCACGAGAAAGTTGTTTTCCCCGTCGGCTCGAACGAAGATTGACGATCCGTGAAGCGAATTCCAGCCTGTGGCTGGCGAATTGTTACGGTGTCAAGGTTCAGCGCAATGCCACGTTGTTACACCGAAGCAAAACAACAATTCGCCAACCACACGTCAAGGATGTTCTTGGCCAGCGATGAGAGGGAAGTGCGTTTATCCGTTTATCTGCCAGGAGCAGATGCTGGACTTGAGAAGTGCGACGCTTTTGTTTAGGTCCGCTGTTCACAGGGACCTCTCCTCTTACCTCGTCAATGCGCACACCGGTCCCGATTCACGCAAAGTGTCTTGAAAAGAAAAGCTCCGCTACTCGCAGCGGAGCGAGGCCGCGGGGTCAATTCGAGTGGCGCGTTGCGCCGGAATGTAACTGGCGAGCAGCGCGATTAGGAAGAGCAACAATGAAATCGCACCAAATGTGATTGGGTCGGTCGCTTCCACTCCGAATAACAGGCTTCGAATCAGCCGGGTAAAAAGGAAAGCTGCTGCCAAACCAATTATCACGCCGGAGAGAGCCAGGGCCATCCCCTGCCGGACAACGAGATTCACGATGTTGCGTTGCGAAGCGCCCAGAGCCATTCGAATCCCGATTTCTCGAGTTCCTTGATTGACCAGGTATGCCATCACGCCGTAGATGCCAATCGTTGCGAGAACGAGAGCGATGCTGGCGAAGACCCCCAGAAGCAGCATCGAGAAACGACGGCGGGACAGCGATTCGTCCACACGCTGCCCCATCGTTCGAACATAGTACATTGGAAGATCCGGATCGAGATTTCGCAGCACATTCTTGACGGCGGTCACCGTTGCGGAGAGATCCGTTGATCCTCGAAGGGCAATAGTCATTGCTCGCGCGGGGAATTGCGTGTGAGGAAGGTAAAAAGCGATTCGCGGGTTAGACTCCAGAGAGTCTTGCTTGACGCGTCCGACCACGCCAACCACCGTCTGCCACGGGTCCTTTGACTGAAGTTCGACAATGTGAATCCGCCTGCCGATGGGATCCTGCCCTGGCCACAGTTGGTCGGCCATGCATTCGTCAACGATGACCACGACTGGCTTCGTCGGGTCGTCCTGATCGGTGAAAAATCGACCACGCCGCAGCGGAATTCCCATCGCTTCAAAATAATGCCCCCCAACTAGCCGCTCGTCCGCATTGAGAAATTTCTCGCCGGGAAGCGGCGTTCGCCCTTCGACGGTGATCGGCGTCCACGCAAACGCCTGGCTCAAAGGAAGCGAGGTGACTCCGCCCGCCGCGTTCGCTCCAGGCAAATGCTCCATCCGTTCCCAAAGCTGCCGATACGTGTTCAAGGTCGTCTGTTTGTCGTTGTATTTGCGACCAGTCATCGTCAAGTCGAACGTGAGCACGTCACGTGGGTCGAACCCGGGCGGCACATCTTGCAGGCGGGCGAAACTTCGGATGAGAAGTCCTGCACCGATCAATAGGACCACGGAGAGCGCCAACTCCGAAACAACGAGCAGGCGCCGAACATTATTACCTCGACCCCATATCGCGCTCGTTCCGGCCGCGCCACGGCTTGTACCCTTCAGAGTCGAATTCAAATCCAGCCGTGAAATGCGCAAGGCCGGGGAAAGGCCGAAGAGAATCCCTGAGAAAAGGGAGAGCAACAACGTAAACAGGAGCACCCGCTCGTCGAGCCCCACGTCCTGCAGCCGTGGGATGCTCTTCGTTCCCAAGATGTGAATCCACTTCACGCTGAGCAGGCAGATGAACATGCCCAACGCTCCACCGCAAAGCGAAAGCAGCACGCTCTCCGTCAATAATTGACGAACGATGTGCCATCGGCTTGCGCCCAATGCCGTCCGCACGGCAATTTCTTGCCGGCGCGCCACGGCTCGCGATAACAAGAGATTGGCGACGTTGGCACAAGCGATCAGCAGCACGAAACCCACCGACCCAAGCAGCACTAGCAAAGAGCGACGCACGTTGCCAACTACCTGTTCGAGAAGCGGCACGATACTGAACGTCAGCCCGCCATTGGGCGGATAGTTATCTGGGAAGTCGCGGCGCAGTCGGGCCGTGATGGTATCCATTTCCGCTTGTGCTTGCGCCAGCGAAACCTCCGGCTTTAGCTTTCCGACGATGTTGTAATCTTCATGCGTCCGCACTTGCGAAGCGGCAGGCGCAAGCGGCAACGGCAAAAAAATCTCTGCCTGCTCCGTTCCGTCGAGCAACGGTAGGACTTCTCGCGGCAAAGAAAAGCGTTGCGGCAGAATGCCGACTACTTCATGCGTTTGTCCATTGATGATGATGGACTTGCCCATCATCTGCGGATCGCGGCCGAAACGCCGCGCCCAAATCCCGTCCGTCAGCACGGCCGTAGCCGGACGTCCCGGAGAGTCTTCGTCCGGTGTCAACAGACGGCCGAGTGACGGGTGAGCACCGAGCATTGGAAGAAGATTTGATGAAACCCGGATGACGCCCACTCGTTCCGGGTCACCCTGCCCAGTCAAGTTGTAGTTGCCGCCAATCGCGATCGCGATCTGCTCAAACCCATGGTGCCCCGCCTTGATGTCGTAATACTGCGCCGTGGAGAACCAATCCTCGCTGATGTTCAGGCCGGGTGAACGATTCCACAGGATTACCAACCGGTCCGAGCCTTCATACGGCAGAGGGCTGAACAGTAGCGCGTTCGCAACACTGAAGATGGAGGTATTCGCGCCAATTCCAATCGCCAGGGACAATACCGCGGCCAGTGCGAACCCAGGGTTCTTCACGAAGGAGCGAAGAGCGAAACGAATGTCCCGCATCAGCGTGTTCATGGAAACGTCATCCTAGCATAGCAATCTATCAGCTAGAGTGATTGAACGTCTAACGCCGCGCAAAGCTCGCCGATCCAGTTGAATCGCAAGGAACTGCGTAACGATCCAACGTTTCCGACCGCGACCGAGGCTTTGAAGCGGAATAGGAGATGACTCTATTCCTCGCGTAACGTATTGGCCGGGTCGATCTTGGCAATTGTCAAGGTTGGCAGGATTGTGGCCAGCAGGGCTACGAACACGAGCGCGAGCACCGCAGAAGCCAAAGTTGCAGCATCGTAGACGCCTACGCCATAGAGCTCGCTGCGCATCACTCGAAGCGCTCCAACTACGTGCTGCGCGTTAGGACCGTCCGCATCGGTAAATACACGACCCGCAAGCAACGGCATTTGCAGCGTGTCGAAGTATCCCGGCGTGACGTAAACCACATCTGTCCTCCCCTCCTGCTGTGGTCCGCAATAATTGCGTACGCCGTCCCCCACCGGAACTCAAGGAGCCCTTTTGGAGGGTCTCCGTCAGAATTCATCGATGTAACATGTTACGCGGCGGCGCCGTATCTTGCTGATTTTAAAGCCAGCCAGCCTCTTGGCGACGGACTGGCCCGTTTCTCCGGGACCGCGTACGTCGCAGCTCCAGAGAACGCAGGCTTGAACGGAATGCTGCCCGCAAATCAGAATTCCTAGGTACTGTCACTTGCGACAGTTTTGTCCCGACGTGTTCAGGGTTACCTATAGGCTGATTCCGGTGCCTCTTCAAAAAAAAGGCTGTAAGCATCCACGACTCAATGGCACACGGGGAGAAATGAACATGAAAAAAATGATTCTGATTGGGTTCGTCCTGCTGGCGTTCGGAAAGACTGCATTTGGTCAGCACCTGGGAGAATTTTCAGCCAACTATTCTTATATGCATTACGTACCGGTCGACAACCTCCCCACGATCAACCTAAACGGGGGAGGTGGAGCTGCGGTGCTTTATTTCGCCGGCTTTTTCGGGATCAAGGCGGAATTTGAGGGGTATGCCAGTGAGAATGTCAACTTTAGCTTTCCTCCCGGCAGCGCAAGGTGTCCATCCGGCTGCACCGGCACAGCGGAGGCAAACCTAATCACCGCGAATGTGGGGCCGACAATAAAGATTCGTATCAAGGGCTTCCAGCCCTTTTTTGAGGGGCTGGTGGGAGGCGCACATACCAATTATTACCAAAATGTCCATAAGAATTGCGTCGGGTGCGTTTTCGGGTCGCCCGGCGATTGGGCCCTTGATATGGTGGTTGGTGGAGGCATCGATTTCAAGGTCACCTCGCACTTGGCTATCCGGCCCATAGAAGCCGATTACTTTCTGACACGCTTCATTAACAACATCACCACGGGCCACAACAATCAGAACAACTTTCGATACCAGGCCGGGCTTGTTTTCGAGTTCTAAGGCAAGAGCATCACTTGCAAGACCACAAATTGTGGTGTCGGTCAGGTGCATTTGCGGAGGGTTCCACCGTTACGGAAGTGACTTCGACGCAAGGCTCGGGAATGTATGCGGGTTGAGCCCGAAGGCGTGTAGGTCGTGCGCCAAGAATCGTAGCAGGACGGAAAATCTTGAGGAATCTTGGGAGAAATAACAATTCGCCAGCCACAGCTGTTCACCTGATTGCGTGGGCCGGTGCACCCTTCGCAGAGTAGCCCTTAGAGCCAGAATGAGGTGAGCCTTTGAAGTTGGAAGGCAAAATGGCCCGATACCTCCGCATACGGCACGTAATCAAGACCGACTTACCGAGCGCCCATGAGCAAATCCGGGCAATCTGTGGGATCAAACCGGACGGAAGTCATTGGTCACTGACGCAAGACGAGGCCGTTGCACAGGTCGAGGACGGGATATCCCTGTTCTACGTGGAGAGGGCTGGCGGCCGACGATTTGACGTAATCGTCGCCATGGATTTGCACGCCACAAATACCTCAAAGCTGTCGCGGATGGAGAACGGCCGGACGAACTTCTGTATCTGCCAAGCTGTCAGCAGGAAATGAAGGTGGCACGAATTATCCATCACCTTGTGCTTGGCACGGGCAGCGCAGCGTTTCTCTGGCATGAACTTTTTGGGAAGTAATAAGTGCGAATCGGCCCGAAGCCAACTAGCCAACTTTTAACGCCACCTAGTTCAGCTTGACGCAAATGCCTGTCTCATCGTCGTTTGACGGCTTACCCTTTTCGTCTTTGAAGGAAATGCTCTCGGCGTATCGCCCCGTGGACCAGCGGATGCTCAGAGAATACCCCGTTTCTGTGCCGCTCTTATTTGTGTATTTCGTTTGATATTCGAGGTCGGCTTGGGTGATGTGTCCGACTGGTGACCGCACCGGCTGTTTCGCACCGGGCTTTGCCGAGGAAGTGAAAATCGTGCCGTAATCGTCGTGCGCTCGGGACCATTCCACGTCATGAAAATTAGTCCCGTTTGATTGCGCTTCTATGAAAATCTGCTGAAAGAAAAATCCCGTTTTTCGATAGTGGCGGGGCGTACTATAGAACATTGTAAAAAACCGCCTGCTTGAGTCGCTAAAGCACGCATAGTTCGGAATGTTCTTACCATCCCGCGAGTAAAAAGCGCTTACGATGTCGGCGTCGTCGTGGTCTAGCAACTCCTTGAAGTCCCGGCAGCCAATCTGATTGGCCTCGGGGCAGTCAAAAGGTTTCCGTACTCGCCAAGCATCACCGATTAGCTCAAGGTGTCGGGGGGATTTCCGGGCCACATATTCCGCTAGTTCGTAAGCCTCACGGAGGCTGCGAACCGGCACTGACAAGGAATTACCGCCGTCTTCAATATCCACCACGTCGCCTTCAATATCCTCTGTTTTGGACTGTGTTACGAGATTCACTTTCCCGTACGCTATTGCTTGCGAAGTGTGCGTGCCGCCTGGCCATGTCACGTCCATCGTAAGTTTGTCTTCGTCCTCGTACAGACGGATGGTTTTGTGAATGCTCGTCACGCCGCGAGCACGCATTGCCTGTGATGCGACGGGATAGCTGATGAGATACGTCGAACCGATTACTGATGGTGGTTGGCTTTTTTCCCAAATGGCAGATGGAGGCTGACTGTTCGATGGAGATGATGAAAAAGCGGCAGGAGTAGAAGACTGGCTCGCCGTGGGAGGTGTTGTTGAAGGCAAAAAAGTGGTCGTCAGCCAGAACTTTGCAAGGTTTCCCCGCATCGTTTGGCCAGTCGTCGTCTCGACGTCAACCAGATAGAATTCGCCATTCGGAAGCAAGCCGATGACGCTAACTTCTGTTCCGCACTTAATCCATCCCGCAATTTTTGGCTCCGCCGTGGAATCAAAGAGCGGCACCGTCTTGGCGTTGATGCAGTGCACCGTAGCCTTCTGCTGACCCAACGCACACGGAATAAGCGCCAACGTAAAGAGGAGCGCCAAGAAGCCACGCATTTGTCACCCCCGACTAACCTTAATCCCAATCCCCATTCCCCAAAGCCAAATGCAGTCATCCGCGGCAAGGATTAGTCGCGCTCAGAGCAATTGCAGCATTGGCTCCTACGTAGTCGGCGACAATTATAATTCACCCCCTTGCCCTGGAATGCCGAAATATATAGGCACGACAGATTGTGCCTCCCGAAAATCCTATCCGGGGCGAATGCCTTTGAAATCAACGACATTCAACAAAAATGACCTGAACCTCGGCTAGCGAGGTGATCGGAGAGTAACAATGTTACATTGCGCGGCGCTCGCCCGGTCTTGATTCGGCAGCCACACCCAGCAACACCACTCAGACCCAATTGATCGTCAAGACGCTCTACAAAGCGCGGACCTTATACTTACCCGCACCGTCTCGCGCCGGCGTTATGATCACTTCGGGCCGCATCGCGAGTCTGACATTTTCCTCTTTGTATACTATGCCGCTTTTGGAGACCGGTAATTGTTCTGTGAGCGTCGCTCTTATGTGGCTTTGTGCAAGGTGTGCAGGATGCGGTTGATGTCCGGCTGGGAGATGACGGCGGAGCCGCCCGCTTTCTGAACAAAAATGAAATTGAGAGAACTGCTGTCTGAAAAGAGCCTGACGCTCAACTCACCGGATGGATTTGCCGGGCGCCCGAATTGAAATCCCGAGAATTCTCCCGCCCCAACTGCAAAGACACCGGACTCGGAACCCGGTGGCATGCAAATTCCTTTTACCAGGAGGAGCAAAGCCTGGTTGGCGGCGTCGCTCGGTGACTCAAAGGGAGTCATTTTGCCGGGCGTCATCTGCAAGATGGTGCGATAAAGGGCGTAATCCGATTGCAGAGCCTCGTCGCCGACTATCCGCCGCAGGGTGTTTTGATCGATCTTGTCGTTTGATAGAACTGTGTTCAGGAAAGCACGCGGCGAGCCGTGCCAAACGGAGAGAGAGTTCCCGGATTGAAAAACGATCATGGCCTTGTTGCTGTCCGGGATGAGCCCGCTCTTTGCCTCATCCACGTCGTTCCAGGGAACCTCGAATTCATACCCAAAGTACGAGAGCTTCCTGCCTGGTGACCGGGAAATCGAAAAATCCCTGAGTTGCGCAGGAGCCACCCTTACAACGGGTGCTTTTCGCGCTAGGTAGCGAGCCTCTAGAGCAATGAGCGTCTGGAAACCGAAAAACCATAGGTAGGCGACGCACACAAGCACTACGACGAACAAACCGATCAGGATGCGACCCCTTGTCGACATTGGGGCCGTCGGCGTCTTGTGGTTTCTCGGAGCCGCCGCTTCCCCTTGCTCAATCAGATGGTTTGACAAGGTTGCACCTGTAGGCACTCCCGTTTGGCATCTCTCGTATGGCGCCAAACGGACGGAAGGCCCCCAGTATATACCGGAACAAAGTAGTCCTCGCACGTCGACGGACCGCCTCGAAAGGCCGTCCCTACGGAGATTTTGCTTCGCGGGTGGTTTACTCCGAGGCGCCGGCCGGCGTGTACTGGATCGAGTCCGGCCGGATAACCGGCGTGGGAGGACAATACCGTCTCTTAAGCTCGCTCTCGCCGTTATTGTTGACAAGGGCTACCGCGTCAGAGCTTGACGAGGCACCACTCTTCGCTCCACGGAAGCCGCGACATTTGTCGGGACGGGCCGTCGGCTTCGACGACGAATCCATCGGAAAAGTTCGAGCCAATCCCGAGCTCCGGATCGTACAATCCCGGCTCGACCGAAAAAATCATCCCCGGCTCGAGCATCGTGGAATCGCCCAGCGCCAGATAGGGCGGTTGATGCCCCTCCCAGCCTTGCCCGTGAGCCGGCCGATGATAGATGTAGGGTGCTACGCCGCTCTTCACCTGGAATTTGTGAATCTTGTAGGCCACCGTCGAGCAGGTTACTCCTGCAATGGACTCTTCTTTTTGCATCAGGCAACAATCGCGGCTCACCGCCCAGAGCTTTTTCATATGGTCCGTGATCGGATGAATAAACATGGCGCGATAGAGCTCACCGCCACAACCAGCGATGTTCACGCCACCTTCAATTTGCAAGGCTTGACCCTTCGCCACTTTGGCGTGTTGAAACTGATTGGGATGCGGAGAAGCTGTAGATCTTCCTGTGCGGCAGCCCACTTCGATGTCGATGCCCACAGCGGTGTGCGGTGCGCCATCACGCTTGATGTTCGCCATGACCAGATCGGTTCCATATTTGGTGGCGGCGCTGGCGATGTCGTAGTCGGTCAGGTCCGTGCCGTGCTCTAGGAGCATGTCGCGCGCAAAGGCGTGCATCTGGTTGAAGTAGTTGTAGGCGCGACGCGTGAGCGCCAACTCCTCCGGAGTCTTCTTCATGCGCATTTTCATGCATGTCTCTTCCGCCGAACTCATTTCCTTCCCGAGCACATTCAGCACTTTCCTTTGCGCCGAAGGCGTGAACTCGACATCGGCCGCCAGCTTCTGGTCAGCGTAGCCGCGTTTCTTCAACGCCTTGAGCATCCATTCGAAGAGATCCACCTTGGCGCCCATCTGCACTTTCCCTTCGTTCGGGAAGGCGCCTTCGGCGTGGAACCAATCGAAATACATTTCGCCGTCGCTGTACCACCAAGAGTTAACGAGGTCGCGGTCCAGTGCGGCATTAAACCATACCGGCTCGGCTTTTAACGGAAGGAAGACGTTCACAAGACGCTCCGTCGTCGTGTGCCACAACCCAGTGAAGTAAATGATGTTCCAGCGGTCAGTAAGGAGAATACCTGTGTAGCCGTCTTCCGCCAGCTTCTCGCGTAGCTTCTGGGCGCGTTGCTTGTGCCACTCCAGAGGGAGCCTGTCAAACGCGGCTGGCTTCAAGTCGTCCTCCGGCAAGAACAACTTCGCCGATCTCTCTCCACCGGTTGACGCGGGAACCGGCGACGCATGCGCCGTTACGGCTATGCTGGTTGTTGCTACTGCGACCCCTGTTGTTGCCAAGAAATGTCGTCTGCTGATCATTTCTCCTCCGCGCTCACCTTTCATGCCACGCGTGATAACACACTTTTCCGCATTTGCCTAGCCAAGCCACTGGAACTGGAGAAGGGGCTAATATCGGCACGGTGTGGGATGGCCGCCAAGTCGGTACGCACGGAGGGCGCGGCGGAAATTCGCTTCGGTGCGAAATCATTGTTGACGCAAAAGCGGCAGGCCCGCGCACTATAGATGTGTCAGAAAGGCCCGGAGTCATTTACTACCGCGTACGCGGAGTTTCCGTGCACGCGACACCAGCGAAGCATTTAGCGTTTTCCCCCCGTGCTTTGGAGGTGGGGGGCCGTGGGTTCCAGTCCCGCCACATCCACCAACGCAATTCTCGCTCTCCCAATCATTTACGCTGCTTTCTCTACGGCGCTACTTTGGAGCAGTTTCGGGACAATCCGTACAACCGAGCCAACAACAGAAGCGTCGGGGAGATATAGAAGATATACGTTTTGATGGCAAAAGGTAGAAACTTCGTGCTAGACTGCGCGCAACGCCGCAGTGAACGGCTTCTCGTACTCAGGTCATTCGAGCAGTTTAATGGAATCTGCTGTCGTTCACCGTTATGTCTTATGGACTCAAGGGCGCACGGCCGTGGCTGGCGAATTGTTGTTTTGCTTCGGTGGACGATGTGACATTGCGTTGAACCTTGACACCGTACCAATTCGCCAGGGACAGCTATTTCGGAACCCTTGCCTCTACAAGAAAATAAACAATCGCGCAAAGAAAAAGGCCGCCACATACGTCGAAACGTTCCATTCGGTCGCCAAGGAAATCGTCGTTGGTGAGGATAAGTATGACTGCGTCAGCATAAGCAGAACACTCGACCCAATCCATCCCCAACGTACCCAGCGTTTTTTGCCGTAGCGTTTCTCGGCTGCCTTTAGCATAAATTCAGCAAACGACTCATTGCCGCCGCTCTTTCCTTCTATGTTGTTCATCATGTGACCCTCCATGCTAAAGCCCTTTATAGCTACATCCAGAGTCGCCCGAGAGGACGCCGCAACCGTGGCCCCGCAAGGGGGAGAGCGGTGCGATTACCGGAACCCGTTATATACGCCGAAAGGAAACCATAGGAACCAACTACAACGCCGTCCGCAAAGAAATCGCCTAATCAAGCCGTCCGAGTTGGAAGCAGGGCACAACGCCTAATTCATGAAGGGAATATGCCGACTTTTGAGGACCTATCAGCCATAATTGCCGAAATCCGCGAGAAATACCGACCGCTCATCATTGCGGCACGAAAGCTGAATGAAGACGTTGAAAACTGAACCGAACCAGCGGACAACAGCCGAAGGAAGAAACCTTCGGCTTTTCTTTTTGGGCTACTTAGCGTAGGGTGTGCCGGGAGGGTTCGAATGAAACTACTAGCAGCATTGCAAAACGAAGCACAAAAACTCACAAAGGCGAAAGCTAGCCTCGAACGGCAGTTGAATGCAATCAGTGCGGCCGTCAAGGCTTTTGGTAGTTCTCTAGCTGCTGATTCTGCTAATGGCCGAAAGAAGAGAAAGCGGCATATGTCTGCCTCAGCAAGAGCACGCATCGCAAAGGCTCAGCGCCAAAGATGGGCGAAAATTCGTGCGGCGAAGAAAACCGCGTAGGCGTCGAGACCCATGCTTCTATGCTGTCGTTCAAGTTGACTAACGAGAGGCCGAACTATGTCTGATGTGAAAAACAGATTCAATCCAGACTGGCTTGCTGGCGTTTTCAAAACGAAAACGCTCTAGACGAATGCGGTTTGTTTGGAACAGGTCAAAGCGGAAGCTGAAAGCGCCTAAGACGCATAGGCAAGCGCGAAGGATGCTAAGCGCACTGGTTGTGCATGTGCTCGTGTTTTGCACTCTTTGATCGTTAGTCTGTGAAATTCTCCGTAATGTCACTGTCGCAACCGGAAGCTCACAACCACTTCGATGTCCGAGACAACGGGCTCCGATCCGCACATTGCGGGTTTAAATTTCCAGCTTTTCAGTGTTTGCAAGGTAGCGTCATCCATAGACCGGGCAGCACTGCCGACTAGTTGAATGTCGGTAACGGAGCCGTCGGTTAGGACAGTCATTGCGACAGTCGTGTCGCCCATCAGTCGGTTTTGGCTGGCAGACCTTGGATAGAGCGGGTCTGGCGTTCTTACGGGCACCGCATGTTTCATGTCGGCACACAGACGGCGCTCAATCGCTCCCTTTGGTGCGACAAGTAACTTCTCGTCGAACGCAGCCGTTGTCAGAGTCATCACGTTCCAATTTGCGCGGATAGCGGTGTCCTTCGAAATCGAAGTAGTCCGCGTACTGTTCTCGTCCTCGCTCATAAGGTGGTTCCTGCCACTCGTCACTCACAATCTCGTGAGACACGGGATTTATGCAGACCTGATGTGCTCGAGCGACAAAGGTCGATCCCCAAGGAGACTACGAGGTTGGGGAATAAGGGGCGATGGGAGTATCTGCGGGCGATTTATGGGCGTTACCAGAAGGCGGGCCGAAAGGCCAAGAAGGTAATCTTGGATGAATTTTGCGAGAACACTGGGTACCACCGGAAGTACGCCATCCGCTTGTTGAGCGGACCGCCGCCCGAGAAGCAGCGGCCGCGGCGGCGCGGGCTGAGCTATAGCCAGGAAACGCTCTCCGTGCTCAACGCGGTATGGGAGGCCGCTGGCTATCCGTGGTCGGTACGGCTGAAGGCTCTATTGCCGGAGTGGATGCCCTGGATCCACAAACGCTTTCGCTTGCGGGCGGAGATCGCCAAGCAATTGCTGAAGATTAGCCCGCGGCACATGGACCGGCGGTTGAAAGCGCAAAAGACGCAACGGCGCCGGCGCCTCTACGGGCGCACCAAGCCGGGCTATCTGCTCAAGCATCACATCCCGGTGAAAACGGATCGCTGGGACGTCCAGACTCCTGGTTTCACAGAAGCCGATCTGGTTTCGCATTCGGGCCATTCGGCCAGCGGAGAATTCGCGCACACGCTCAACGTCAACCGACATGCAGACCACTTGGACGGAGTCGATGGCGGTGCTGGGACGCGCGGCAGAGCCCGTACAACGGGCGTTAAACGAGATCGCCACGGAGTTGCCCTTTCCGCTGTTGGGTGTGGACACGGATTATGGCAGCGAGTTCATCAACTACCATTTGAAGCGCTGGTGCGACACACGGCAGATCCAGTTCACGCGGGGACGGCCGTACAAAAAGGACGACAACGCGCACATCGAGCAAAAGAACTGGACGCATGTGCGCAAGCTGCTGGCCTGGGACCGCCACGACACCCACGAGGCCGTGGCGGCCATGAACGATCTCTACCGCAACGAACTGCGGCTGTGGATGAACTTGTTCCTTCCTTCGGTGAAGTTGCTGAAGAAAGTGCGCGTGGGCTCGAAAGTGCGGCGCGTGTACGACGCGGCATGCACGCCGTTCGAGCGCGTGAAGAGTTGTCCGCAAGCGGACCCGCGAAATTTGGCGCAACTCGTGCAGTTGCGCAAGCGCCTGGATCCGTTCCAACTCAGCCGGGCCATCGATCGCAAGCTGGAACGTATCTCGCGACTGGCTAACCGCCGGCTGAGCCCCAGGGCCGAGCAGCAAACGACGCAGGGAGCAACTCAACAAAAGCGGCCGGGTGCCGGCTGTGGAAAAGACGCCCACCAAAACCACGGGCTTGGAAATCCCGCACACTGCGGGGATTCCCACTTTCCCACAGCCGCACCAACAACAAACTTTCGGTTACATTTCAAATGTCTCGACAACAGGGGCTTCGGTTACATTCTTAGATGGCTTGACAGGGAAAGCAACTTGCCCACTTGCCCACGGCAACCCAGGTAATCGGCAGTTGACTGGAGACTGGAGAATGATACGCTCTGCCCTGGGAAATCCAATGGAACAACCACTAGACTCCAAAGATAAAACCATGAATTACGGTTTGTCTCACGAGCAGGATGCTTGTCCCATCTCCGCAGAGACCAGAGATGGTGCGGGATGGTGGAAAAGAAAATGGCATTTCATCATCGTGCCCCAACATTCCAACGCTTTGGTTGCCGTCTTTAGTGCCTTGCTTTTCCTTACCACTGTGGTCTATACGATTTTTGCGGCTTCCCAATGGTCTGAAATGAAAAAGGCTACTCAAGCCTCGCAACGCTCGGCAATTGCCGCGAGAGACAGCGCCGACCTCGCTCGCAAACAAATGGAAGGTATAGTCGCTGCTATCGTTGACATTCCTGGCGGCGTCTCTATTGATTTTCCTGTCCCTCCGTTTGGCGAAGCGAGAGCCAATCTCATAAATAGCGGCCACGTTTTAGCGCATGATATCCACCTCGCACTGTCTGTAACCATTCGAAAAACTAACGAAGATTTGGCTGCGGTTCGGCGCACGATTCTGTCGAAAGCGGAAACTGTTCCGGCCATTCCACCGACCACCTCCACAACTAGACCGGATTTCATTTACCCCTTCGAATTGACCCAATCGGAATTCACGCAAGTCATGAACACAGAGAGCTACATCATCGCTGAAGGACTTCTGGATTACGAAAACGGTTTCGACAGTAGAATCAAACAACCGTTCTGCTACGCCTACGTATGGGGAGGCCAAGTATTTGGTAGGTGGACAGGAGATTGCGGTCGAGCGCAGTCGCAGATACATCTGGCTAAGAAGCTGGCCAAACAATAGCTGTGCGGCTTAACTAAGAGGCCGCTAAACAAGAAGCTCGGTAATGCGACATTGCTATTGCTACGGAGACTTGATCCTGCGGTACCATCCGAGGAAGGTGCTTTGCACCAAATCATACAGGGAGCACACATCTCAGCGATTTCGCACGTAATTCAACGCATGATGCTCTCAGAGCGCGGAATGCCTCGTTCTCTCGAACAACGACTTGTTGAAAAAACGTCGCGCCGGAAGGCTCGCTACTGGTCACTGACGATGGCGCCAAGTCCATTTGGCGCATCAGCTAGCCGGGACTTCTACTCCGCAACCCTCAACATCACCACTCCATGCGATGGCACCGTCACCGAATACTCCGCGCCGTTGAACGTCACATCGCGATGGGTCCACAAATCGCGCCCTTTCTTTGGTGACGCCTTCAGGCCGAGCTCCCCCCATTTCACGCTCACCGTCGCCGGAGCCGCACTCCGATTGAACATTCCAATCGCATGACCGCCGTCTGCCAGCGGCCGCGCCCAAACTTCCTGTTCGCCAGACTGCGCCACACGCCGGCCTTGTTTGCCCGCTTTATCCTGATTCACCGCAATTACTTCGCGATTTGTCAAAATCTCAAGAATCACCGGCGACATACCGCGCAAATCATTTCCCGCCAGCAGCGGCGCCGCCAGGATTGACCACAGGCTCATCTGCGTCCGGTATTCGTCGTCGTTCATTCCACCGTTGCCGATTTCCAGCATGTCGGGATCGTTCCAGTGCCCCGGCGCTGCATACGGCGCCAGCGCATCCTGTGCGAATCCGATTTTACTCATCGACTCCCAGGTGTCGCGAATATCTCCCGTCGTGCGCGAGGTGTTCCCGCCGACTTCCGGTCCCCACTTCCACACCTCCGCGCGCCCGTACTGGCACAGGCTGTACAAAATTGGCCTGCCGACTTTGAGCAGTGCCTCGCCCATAATCTGGTACACCGCCTGCATCTCCTCGTCCTTGTAAAGACTCCGCGCCCCGCACCAATCGCATTTCAGATGGTCGATTCCCCACTCCGCGTACGTCTTCGCGTCCTGTTCTTCGTGCCCGTAGCTTCCTTCGTATCCCGCGCAAGTATTCGGCCCCGGCGAAGAATAGATCCCGATCTTCAGCCCCTTGCTGTGCACGTAATCCGCCAGCGCCTTCATGTCCGGAAACTTCTTGTTCGTCGTGATGTTTCCGTTCTTCTCGCGCTCGCCTTGCCAGGTGTCGTCAATGTTGACGTACACGTAGCCCGCGTCCTTCATTCCGTTTGCGGCCATCGCGTCGGCCATGCCGCGCACCGCTGCGTCATCTACTCGGCCAGCAAACTTGTTCCAACTGTTCCAGCCCATTGGCGGCGTGCGCGCCAATGCGTTGTCCGCCACCTTGTGCAGCGCGGGAAGCGGCCGCCGTTCCGGATACGCGCCTTCTCCGGCCGGAACGCGGTGCGCCGTCATTTCAACTACCGGCGCGTCGGGTCGCCGTTGGCCTGCTAGATGCAACTCTTCTCCGACGAGCTTGCCTTCATACTTCACATGCCGCTCGCTGTTTCCGTCCATCATGCTGCCGGTCAGAGTGAAACCGTCTGGCCCGCCGGTGCTCTCGACGATCCTGTAGTAGAACTGCGTCGCGCGAATCGCTCCGGTGATGTGCGCGCCTTCCTGCTTCAGGTTCAGATATGTCGCGCGCACCGTCCCGTCTCCCAAGGCCTCCTTGACCGCCCAATTCCCTGTCAGGTCTGAGGCCAAGCTAGGGCTGCCAGATGCCGCCAAAAGCACCGCAAAAAATCCTGAGAGAGTCTTCATGGCGGCTGCAGCCTACAACAAATCAATTTCGTCGAACAGAATTTTTATCCATTTCATTTGGGTGTGGCTACTTTTTGGCAACGAGCTTCCGCCACTTCACAGACTGAAAGAGGCGCTTCTGGTCTTGATCAACATGGAAGGGCCAGTACTGCTCGAAATGCTCCGAGAGGTAAACTGCCCGCAGCCGTAACACTG
>WNGH01013465.1_pt1 | contig 17683 bp, 20 predicted proteins | sample 5400631 | NCBI WGS metagenome assembly WNGH01 (sample SAMN13153373, study PRJNA577476) | soil metagenome | isolation source: 115 cm soil or saprolite under Garry oak tree replicate 1 | place: USA:California | collected 2016-06-15
CCCATCGCGCAGAAGATCCACAGCATGTCGCGCTGGATCGGCCCGCGGTCACGCCAGTTCGCGACCAGCACCCGGAACAGCACTGGAACGAAGAGCAGGTCGATCACAATCGTGATCACTTAACCCCCGGGAAACTGGTCGGCTACAGAGTGTAGCAACCGAGTACGACCCGTTCTGTACAGCAAACGAGGCGAGCCGTGGTGCGATGCGCACGGATTTCGTATAACCGGCGATCGCATGATCAACGGTACGTCAGGCTCGTCACTGATGGGACACCTTGCCTAAAGTGGCGAGTCTCAGCCGTCAGCTGTAGTCGGATGTCAGGACGACGACGATCGGCCCCGCCGGCAGCTCCGGAAACCTCTCCTTAACACGCTTGATGGCCGGAAAGCGCTGTTGCAGTTCGAGGGCAGCCTGCTGGTTCGCCGGATCGTTCGGGTCGTAGTACGCGCAGGTCGACAGGATGTCGTTCTGGATGTTGCCGGTGGAGGTGACCGTCCAGCCGGCGGCCTCGAACCGGTGCTTGGCCGTTTCGGCCAGACCACTGGTCGACGTGTTGTTGAGAACGACGAGCGGGATGGGATGGGCCGCCGCGGATGTCGAGCCGCTCTGGTGCGGCGAGGTCGGGGCGTGCGTCGACGGCTGGGCGGTCTGGGTGCGCGTCGAGGTGGCGGTGACCGTCGAGGTGCCCAAGGACACCGCTTTGGCCTGCCGGCCGTTCGGGTGGCGCAGCGCGACGAGGGCGACGACAGCGACTACGACGCCCAGCACGGAGAGCAGGATGCCGCCGACGCGATCAGCCTGCCGCCGGTGCGGCATGGCTGGCGGGCGGCTGGACATATTGAGCGGCAGGATAACCCGCCGGGCTTAGACCTCGATGCCGAGCCGACGGGCCGAACGCTGCCGTTGCCTGCTGGCTCGCAAGCGTCTGAGCCGCTTGACGAGGAGCGGGTCGGCGGCAAGGGCTGCCGGGGTGTCGATGAGGGCGTTGAGCACCTGGTAGTACCGCGTGCCCGACATGTCGAACAGCTCGCGGATCGCCTGCTCCTTCGCGCCGGCGTACTTCCACCACTGCCGCTCGAACATGAGGATCTCGCGGTCGCGCCGGGTCAGGCCGTCTACGCCAGGCTCGTCCGGCAGGTCAACCCCGGGAGTCTGCGATACGTCGACACCGTCGGCAGACGCGTGGGCGAAATCCATGCTGCGCGCTCCCCTTCGTGTCGCGTCGGGTCGGTCGGCGTTCCCCAGTGAGCGGCCATTGCCCGGAGCCGCAATCGCCGCTCACGTTAGCGAACCTGACCGAAGTCATCCCGTGCGCTCAGTGAACCACGGCGTGTCGCGCGAGGCCGGTATCGGCGCGCTGTGGATATCGGTCGCCGTTATCCACAGATCGCCGCGGGTACTCGCGCGGGGCGGGTCCGTCGCGCCACGGTCGTCGCATGGCATTTCCAGGCGATCCAGCCGCACTCGACGCCACCGCGCGGCGCATCAACCACCACGCCGACGACCTGCGTGCCCGCGCGTGCCGGCTCGCGGCCGCGGCCGACGGCGTGCGGTGGCACTCGACTGCAGCCGGCGAATTCCGCCGTGACGTTCGCGGGCTGGCCGGTGGGTTTCGCCGTGCCGCCGACAACGTCGACGACGCGGCCGACGCGCTTCGCCGGCACGCGGCAACCCTGCGGCAGGTCCGGGCCGCGATCGGCGCTGCTCAGCACGCGGCGGCTTGCGCCGTGCACGGCATCGAGCACGCCGCGCGCGTCCTCGGGTTCTGACGTGGGCCGGCCCATCTCGGTCCGCGGCGGCACGAACGGCGTCGTCGCTCACTACGACGACATGACGGCGGCGGCTCGGTTGTTTGCCCGGGCCGGCGGTGACACGGCTGCGGCGTCGGTTGCCCTGCACGGCTACCTGATCGATCCGGACGTCCTCGTGTCCGCGCCGCTCGACCCCGTGGGGGCGGCTCGGTTCGAGGCCACGCTCATGGCCGCGCTCGACGGGCCGGGCGGCCTGACCTGGTTGGCTGCGCGGTGCGCGGCGACCGACCTAGGGCTGCGCGCCGCGGCGGCCACCTACCTCGGCGCTGACCGGCTCGACGAGCGTCTGGAACCCGAACTGGACGCAGTCGCGCGGGCGCCGAAGGCCGCACTCGACGCCGCCGTGCGGCTGTCCGGCGGCGACCCCGGCGGCGCACTGCAGCAGCTGATCACCGACGACCCGCAGCTCGCCGACCCCGGCATCGGCGTTGCCGGCGACGTTCTGGGCGCGGGCTCGGTCGCGGCCGGCGCCCGTCTGGTCGGGTTGCCGTTCGCCGACGGCATGCCACGAGTCACCGACCTCGGCGGCGACCACGGGCTCGGGGCGCCGCGCAGCCTCGAAGACCTGCTCGCGGGCCTCGCCCGGCGCGACGAGGGCCGGCCCGGCGAGATCGACGTGCACTTCCTCGACGGCGGCAGCGCGCGCACGCGCAAGGTCGTCGTCGACATCCCCGGCACCAAGGACTGGTCGCTCGCCTTGCAGAGCAGCGACGTCACGAGCATCGCCACGAACCTGCGCGCTCTGCGTGGTGCGGTGACCACGTACGAGCGTGGCGTGCTCGAGGCGATGCGGCGGGCGGGCGTAGGGCCGGACGACGACGTCCTCATGGTCGGTCACAGCGAGGGCGGCATGGTCGCCGTGAACGCTGCGCGGCGAGCGGCGGCCAGCGGCGAGTTCCGCGTCCGGCACGTCGTCACGGCGGGCGCACCGCTCGGGCTGATCGCGGGCACCGTGCCGGCCAGCGTCAACGTGCTCGCGCTCGAGAACGACGGCGACGTCGTGCCGCACCTGGACGGCGCCGAGAACCCGGATCGGCTCAACGTCACGACCGTGACGGCACATCGCGGCCACGGCGACGTGATCGCGAACCACAGCCTCGACGAGGCGTACCTGGCGGCTGCACGCGACCTCGACGCCAGCGGCGACCCGTCCGTGCGCGACTACCTCCGGGGTCTCGCCGGTTTCCTGACCGCGTCGACGGTGCGCACGCATACGTACCAGATCACTCGGACGTACCGATGAGGAGCGAGTTAGCTGTGACAGCGGTTGCCCGGGGCGTTCGCAGCGAGCACGATTCCGCCCATGTTGGGACTGATGCAGGACGTGCCGCTGACCACCAACTGGATACTCGGGCGCGGCGAGCAGTACTTCGCCACGAAGACGGTCACGACCCGCACGGCGAGCGGCATCGAGCACATGACGTTCGCCGAGCTGGCCGCCGGAGCGCGCATGCTGGCTGGTGCCGTGGACGCCCTCGGGCTCGCGCCCGACGCGCGGGTCGGCACGTTCGCGTGGAACACCGCCAAGCACCTGCAGCTGTATTTCGCGATCCCGGGCACCGGGCGGATCCTGCACACCGGCAACCTGCGCTACTCGCCCGACCAGTTCGTCTATACGGCCAACCACGCCGAGGACGAAGCGTTCTTCGTCGACCGTTCGCTGCTGCCGCTGTTCGCGAAGTACCTGTCCAGCGTGCCGACGGTCAAGCATGTCGTCGTGATGGACGACGGCGTGCCGGCCGAGGTCCCGGATGACCCGCGCATCGTTCAGTGGGACGACCTCATCGGCGCGGCCGGCGAGGTCGACTTCAGCGATCGGGTCAGCGACGAGCGCCAGGCTGCCGCCATGTGTTACACGACCGGCACCACCGGCAAGCCGAAGGGCGTCCTGTACAGCCACCGCTCGACCTGGCTGCACTCGCTGGCGTCGATGAGCTCGGCAGTGTTCAGCATCCACGAGCGCGACAAGATCCTGCCGGTGGTGCCGATGTTCCATGCGAACGCGTGGGGGATCCCGTACACGGCGGTTCTCTCCGGGGCATCGCTCGTCATGCCCGGGCCCGACCTGTCACCGCAGGCCATCGTGTCGTTGCTCGAATCCGAGAAGGTCACCATCGCCGCGGGCGTGCCCACCATCTGGATGGCGATGGTGCCGTTGCTCGACGGCCGCGACCTGTCCAGCCTGCGCACGATCATCTGCGGCGGGTCAGCCGTGCCGAAGGCGCTGTCCGAGGCCTGGCGCGCCAAGATCGGCCTGCCGATCACGCAGGCCTGGGGGATGACCGAGCTCTCGCCGCTCGGCTCGGTGTGCTTCCTTCGCTCGGAGTACGACGAGCTCAGCGAGGACGAGAGGGCCGACATCCGCGCCACGGCGGGCGTCGCGGCACCTGGCGTCGAGGTCCGCATCGTCGACCCCGACACCCGCGTGCCGCTGCCGTGGGACGACAAGTCGGCCGGCGAGCTCGAATGCCGCGGGCCGTGGATCGCCAAGCAGTACTACCGGACCGACGAGCCCGGCGAGCAGTACACGCCGGACGGCTGGCTGCGCACCGGCGACGTCGCCGCGATCTCCCAACTGGGCTACATCCGCCTGGTCGACCGCACGAAGGATCTCGTCAAGTCCGGCGGCGAGTGGATCAGCACGGTCGAGCTGGAGAACGAGATCATGGCTCACCCGAAGGTGGCCGAGGCTGCGGTCATAGCCGTCCGGCATCCGAAGTGGATGGAACGCCCGCTCGCCTGCGTCGTCGTCAAGCCGGGCGAGCAACTCGACAAGGCGGACGTCCTCGACTTCCTGCGCGACAAGTTCACGCCGTGGCAGATGCCCGACGACGTCGTGTTCATCGACGAGGTGCCCAAGACGAGCGTCGGCAAGTTCTCCAAGAAAACCCTTCGTGATCAGTTCGCTGAGTATGTTCTGCCGACCGCATAGCGTGATGTAGCAAGCACAGAGGGTCTAAAGTCCCTAGGTTTCTGCCGCACATGAATGGTTTGCTCTTCTTGTCTTCGAGTCGGATCGGAGATGGGCGTATCGGGGCCTACGTCCATGTCTACTTGCGGCGCTCGCTGCCGCTGCGGCACTGGAAAGTTGACCATGACCCCCAGCCGGAACGCGCTCGGGCGCCTCGGCGCGCACGTCTTCAGCGTTGCTCTGCTCGTCGTCGCGCTCGTCGGCATCTCGACCGTCCGCAGTGGATTGGCGCAGGCCTCTCCCGATCCGAGCCCGACCGGGAAACTGGCTGCCCTCGAGCTCACCCCGCACGGCCTGCATGTCGCGGGCTGGGCGCGTGACCCGGACACCACCGCCGCGATCAAGGTGGCCGTCAGCTCCGACGGCACGTCGTTCATCCCGCTCGTCGCGAACAACCCCGTCTCCAGCGTCGGAAACTACGGCTTCGACCACACCTACTTGCGCCCCGCCGGCACGCACAAGATCTGCGTCACCGCGCTCAACGTCGGCGCCGGGACAGATCACATGCTCGGCTGCAAGACCATCACGTTCGGTTCGAGCCCGCGCGGCGCCGTCGGCATGATCGGGCAGGTGCCGAACAACATCCGGTTCACCGGATGGGCGCTCGACCCTGACGTGACAACCGCCATCTACGTCGACGTGTATGTCGACCACCAGATGTTCCTGCGGATGACCGCGAACCGCGTCCGCGACGACGTCGCGCAGGCGTACCCGTACTACGGCGGCGCGCACGGCTTCGACGAACGTCGCCCCCTCTCGCAGGGCTCGCACCTCGTCTGCCTCTACGCGATCAACCAGAGCGCGGGCACGAACCGTCGCCTCACCTGCCGCACCGTCACGCTCAACTACGAGCCGAGCGGATCGATCAACACGCTGCGCCAGACGCCGGGCGGATTCCACGTCGCGGGCTGGGCGGTCGACCCGGACACGACGAGCGCGGTCCAGGTCCACGTCTTGGTCGACGGTCAACTGGTGCGATCGGTCCTGGCGAACAAGAGCAAGCCGGCAGCCCCGAGCGGCCTGGCCGCAGCCGGCTCGAACCACGGATACTCGGAGACAGTGCCCGCGGTGGCGGGTACGCATCACGTGTGCGTGTCCGGCACGAACTTGTCCTCCGGGCCCATCTTGGAACAGACGCTCGCCTGCCGGACCATCACACTGGACTTCGCCCCGTTCGGCGCCTTCGACTCGGCGACCCGGCCCGGCGCCCTGACGACGATCACGGTCAAAGGCTGGGCGGCCGATCCCGACACGGACGATCCGATCCATGTCCATGTGATGCTGGACGGCACGACCGTCGACTCCGTCGCGAACCTCTCCCGCCCGGACGTCGCGGCGGCGCGGCACATCGGACCGCTGCACGGCTACCTGGCCCACATCCCCGCGAGCGGCGGCGAGCACAAGCTGTGCGTGTACGGGATGAACGCCGACGCCGGCACAGTCAACAGGCTGCTCGGCTGCCGGATCGTCAACGCGAAGCATCCGGTCGTCCCGTGGGCGCCGTACGTCCGAGCAAAGGCCGGCTACGGGTCGGCGACGGTCAGCTGGCGGGCGGGCAACGACGGCGGTGCGCCGCCGACGAGGTTCACCATCCGGACCGGCACGATGGCAAAGACCGTCAACGGCAACGCCCGGGGCGTGGTGATCGGTGGCCTCAAGCCCGGACGGCGTTACCAGTTCACAGTCAGAGCGACAAACGTCGCCGGTGTCGGGCGCCGCGGCCGATCGAACACGATCACGACACCGAAGGGGCCGCCGCCGCAGACCACGCCGGCGCCGATCGCGACGAGCCGCTACGTCCGCAACATCAACGGCACCAGCAGCGACATCACGAAGATGCGCGCCGAGGGTGCCAGCGACGCCTCGCACAACCCGGCCGGCCACCGCTACCTCGTCCTGCTCGACATCGGCGGGCAGGGCAACTACGGCGGCAAGTGGGGAGTCGTGCTGTCGGCGACGTCGCGTTACGTCAGCGACGCCGCGCTGGTCAAGGCGGTCAATGCCTACACCGACGGATACCGCAGCACGCAGCGACTGGGCGCCCCGGTCACGATCGCCATCGGCGCCAACAACGACATGACCGTGAACTCCTCGACGGGCGCCATCTGGGCGCACCAGGTCGTCAACCCGGTGGCCGCGCACGTTGCGGGGCGTTCCGGGATGACCATCGCCGGAGCGAACGACATCGAGCCGGGATTCCGTGCCGACGCCGCGCATTCACGCGCGTGGCTCAGCGGCTACCTGCACGCCACGTCCCGCAAGTTCGTCTTCAACGGATCGGCGGACGGCTGCAACTGGACGACAGTCCGCGGGCGCTGCAACAACGGCTGGACGGCCGCGGACATGTACTACCTCAGCGGCGGTGCATCTCCGAGCCGCATCGTGAGCCTGCCGCAGATCTACAACCACACCATGGCCCAGCAGTGGAAGTACATCTCGCTGACCGGGGTCGTCGGCAAGCACCCGAGAGTGAAGTTCGGCGGCCCGCTGACCGAGTTGACCGCCTGCCAGCAGGCCGGCGGCTGCGGCAGCCTGGGCGGGCACACGGCATGGAACACCCTGTGGAGCGCGATCCGCTCCGACGCCCGGACCTCGCAAGGCAGCTTGCCGTACTCGACCGACCTGCGAATCAACTGATGCGCCGCTTCGCCTGGCTGATCGTTGCGCTGCCGCTCGTGGTGGCGACCGCGTGCACCTCTTCGACGTCGCCGTCGCGCCCGACGCTGTCCGCGCCGCCGGCGACGTCGGCATCGCCATCCTCGGGCAGCCCGTCGAGCGACGTCGACACCGGCGTCGAGGAGTCGCTGACGGCTCCCGCGAGCACGCCTCCGGCGAGCACGACGCCGGCGAGCACGACGCCGGCGGGACCGCCGGCCTGCCTGGCGAAGAACGTGCGGGTGGACGTCCTGCCCGGATCCGGGGCGGCCGGCCACCGTGCTCGGCAAGCCCGCGGTCGCGTCGGCCAAGCCGGCGCGGGTCGTCATGCTCGCGCCGGGCAAGGCGGCCGACACGACGCTGACCGGGTTCTCGACGTGCAACGCCAAGAACTCCGACGCCGTGCGGGTCGCTCCGCCCGGCCAGACGCAGACTGTCGACATGCCGCTCGAACTGCGCGGCTGCCCGCTGCAGGTCGACCCGGTGTCGGCCATGACCGGCTGACTGACCCGCGCCTGATCGCGGCTCGTAGGCTGACCGTCCGTGAGCTACGTTGCCGCGGACGACCGCTACCAGTCGACGACCTACCGGCGCTGCGGCCGCAGCGGTGTCCAGTTACCGCTGATCTCGCTGGGCCTGTGGCACAACTTCGGCAACGACAGGCCGATCGACACCCAGCGCGCGATCCTGCGCCGGGCGTTCGACCTCGGCGTCACGCACTTCGACCTCGCCAACAACTACGGACCGCCCTACGGCGCCGCCGAGACGAATTTCGGGCGGATCATGCGCGAGGACCTCGCGCCGTATCGCGACGAGCTGTTCATCTCGACCAAGGCCGGCTACGACATGTGGCCCGGCCCGTACGGCGAATGGGGTTCGCGCAAGTACTTACTAGCCAGCCTCGACCAGTCGCTGTCGCGGATGGGGCTCGACTACGTCGACGTCTTCTACTCCCACCGCTTCGACCCGGACACCCCGCTCGAAGAGACGATGGGCGCGCTCGACACGGCGGTACGGTCCGGCCGCGCCCTGTACGCCGGCATCTCGTCGTACTCGCCCGAGCGCACTGCGGAGGCGGCGCGCCTCTTGCGCGAGATGGGGACGCCGCTGCTCATCCACCAGCCGTCCTACTCGATGCTGAACCGATGGATCGAGGGCGGCCTGCTCGACACGCTCGAGGCTTCGGGCGCCGGCTGCATCGCCTTCTCGCCGCTGGCGCAGGGGATGCTCACGTCGAAGTACCTGGACGGCATTCCCGCCGCGTCGCGGATGGCCGAGAACTCGTCGCTGTCACGCGACTTGCTCACCGAGCAGAACGTGGCGCACATCCGCGCGCTCGACGCGCTCGCCCGCGGGCGCGGCCAGTCGCTCGCGCAGATGGCGCTCGCGTGGTGCCTGCGCGATCCGCGGATGACGTCGATCGTGGCCGGTGCGAGCAGCGTGGCGCAGCTGGAGGAGAACTTGGGTGCCCTGCGCGCGCTGGACTTTTCGGCCGAGGAGCTCGCCGAGATCGACCGCTATGCCGTCGAGGGCGGCATCGACCTGTGGCAGCGCAGCAGCACGTCCTAGATGTGTCGCTGCAGCAAGCTGAGGTCGGCGGCGCTGAGCCGGTCGCTGGACGTGTTGGCCTGGTGCCAGTACGGGTAGAGCAGCGGCATCGCGCTCACGTCGTCGAGGCGGGCCAGCTCGTCGGTGGTGAGCGTGACGTCCGCGGCGGCGAGGTTGTCGGCCAGCTGTTCCTCGGTGCGGGCGCCGACGATCACCGAACTCACGCCAGGCTTTCCCATGATGTACGCCAACGCGATCTGCGCCGCCGAGACGCCGCGCGCTTCGCCGATCCCGACCAGCACGTCGATCGTGTCGTAGAGCTTGGCCTCGTCGCGGACAGGCGGCTCGTCCCATCCGGCGAACCTTCTCGTGCCCGCTGGGACGTCGGCGTCACGGCGGTACTTGCCTGACAGCAGGCCGCCGGCCAGCGGGCTCCACACCAGGATGCCCAGCCCCTGGTCGAGCGAGAGCGGCACTAGCTCGTACTCGGTGTCGCGGGCCTGCAGCGTGTAGTGGACCTGCTGGCTGACGAACCGCGGCAGGCCGGCTTTATCGGCAATGCCCAGCGCCTTCATCAACTGCCACGCCGCGTAGTTCGACGCGCCGACGTAGCGCACCTTGCCCGACCGCACGAGCAGGTCGAGCGCGCCGAGCGTCTCTTCCAGCGGCGTCTGCCCGTCCCACTCGTGCACCTGGTAGAGGTCGACGTAATCCGTACCGAGCCGACGCAGGCTCGCCTCGCAGGCACGGATCACGTGATGCCGCGACAGGCCGGCGTCGTTGGGGCCGTCGCCCATCGGCATGCGCACCTTCGTTGCCAGCAGCACGTCGTCGCGCCTGCCGCCGAGAGCCTTGCCGACGATCTCCTCCGACACACCCGCGGAGTAGACGTCAGCGGTGTCGATGAGGTTGACGCCGGCGTCCAAGCACATACCGATCTGGCGCTGCGCACCGGCGACGTCGATCGTGCCGACCACGCTCGACCAGCCGACTCCGCCGTAGCCCATCGTGCCGAGCGTGAGAGCCGAAACGCGTAACCCCGATTTGCCAAGCTGCCGATATTCCATGTCGGGAAAGCCTAGCCAGCGATGCGAGGATGGCTCCGTGGCGGTGGACGCGGCTCGGTGGAACCACAACATCCACTACCGCCCGTTGATCCTGCGAGCCGCTGCTCGGTCCGGATGCCAGCGCGCCCTCGATGTCGGGTGCGGCGAGGGAATCCTGGCGCGCGAGTTGCGGCAACTCGTGCCGCACGTCTCGGCGATCGATGTCGACGAGCCGAGTATCGAACTCGCCCGCCAGGCCGGCTCCGACGTCGACTACATCGTCGGGGACTTCCTCAGCTATCCGTTCCCGCCCGGCTCGTTCGATCTCGTCGTGTCGGTGGCGGCCCTGCACCATATGAATGCGGCGCGTGCCCTGGATGGATGCGCGAACTCGTCCGCCCGGGTGGCCAACTGCTCGTGGTCGGTCTCGCGCGTGGCAGCTACCCCGCCGATCTTCCGTATGAACTGGCCGCGGCCATGACGCATCGGCTGCATCGGCTGACGAAGCCGTACTGGGGACATTCGGCTCCGACGCTCTGGCCGCCGCCTCATAACTACCGGGACGTGCGGCGCCTCGCCGGCGAGATGCTTCCCGGCGTGCGCTACCGGCGTCACCTGATGTGGCGCTACTCGCTCGCCTGGACCAAGCCACGCGGTTGAGGCCTTTCGGCCCATCACATAAGGCGACCGCGACCGTAGCCTCCGTGCGGGCGCATCCGCCCGGACCGGGGAGGGGGTCGCCGTGAATACGCATCTCAACGTGCGAGGGCTGGTGCTCGTGGCGGTTGCCGTGCTCGGTGTCGCCGGCTGCGCGTCCACGATCCAGGCACCGCAGACGTCGACGAGTGCGTCGCATGCGCGACCGAGCAGTTCGTCGCACCCCCGCACCTCGACGTCGAGCCCCGCGAGCAAGCACGCCACTCCCACGACAGCGCATCGTGCCGCTCCGAAAACCACGAGCGCGCCGGCACGGACGCCGAAGCCCGCTACATCGTCGGCCAAGCCTGCGCCCGTGCGCTCGTCCCCGCGGGCGAACTGCGATTCGGCCTATCCGGACGTGTGCTTGCGCGACGGCATCGGCGACTACGACTGCGCCGGCGGCTCCGGGAACGGGCCCAACTACGTCGACGGCCCGATCCAGGTGCGCGCTCCCGACCCGTTCGGGCTCGACGCGGACCATGACGGCGTCGGCTGCGAGCGGGGATAGCCCGGGTTTCGTACGCTGACGCGATGGCCGCCAGCCCGGAGCCACCTGCCGAAACAGTGCGCCGCGCGGACTTCCCGGTACTGCGGCAGATCCCGACCCGCTGGGCCGACGACGACACGTACGGGCACGTCAACAACGTGGTGCACTACCTGATGTTCGACACGGCGGTGAATGCCTGGCTGATCGAGGCGTCCGGCGTCTCGTGCCGCTACTTCGCCGAGCTGCGTTTCCCGGTGGTGGTGACCGCGGGGCTGGCGCTCGAGCATCTGGGCACGTCGAGCGTCGTGTACCGGCTCGCGCTCTTCGGCGACGGCGAGCAGCCCGCGGCGGTCGGCCGCTTCGTTCACGTCTACGCCGACCGCGTCACGCGCCGGCCGGTGCCGGTGCCGCCCGAGATCCGCGCTGCGCTCGCCGGCCTCGCGCCCGCTCAGACGTAGATGTCCAGACCGTCGACCTCGACGAAGCCCAGCCGGGCGTAGATGCGCGCGGCCTCGTCCGTGTCGGGGTGCAGGTGGGCGAGCTGAGCGCCTGCAGCGGATCCGCGGTCGAGCAGCCACTCGGTGATGGCGCTCGCAATGCCGCGCCGACGTGCATCCGGCAGCACCGTCACGCCGCCGACATACAGCGCCGCGCCCGCGCGCCCATCGCTGCGCAGCCCGTAGCCCGTGCCGACGGGCTCGCCGTCGAGTTCGGCCAGCGCGACGTCGATGTGCTCGCTGTGCAGGTGCGGCTCGATCCACTGCCGCTCGAGCCCGGTATCGGCGACCTCGAAGCCGATGGCGTCGATACGCAGCACTGCATCGAGGTCGTCCGACCCAGCTCGCCGGACTACCACGCCAGGCACGGGCGATGCGGCCACTCGGCCGTCGAGGGCGAGGCCCATCAGCCGCTTGCGGAACAGGAATCGCCCATGCGGCCACGCGGCGCCCGCCGCCACCCGCACGCCCCACGGCACGCCGATCCCCGCGTACCACTCGCGCATCGCCTCGACATCTGCCGTGGCAGGGTCGTCGACGTCTGCGTTGTTCCACTGTGGATGGTCGATGCCGCTCGCCATCAGCCGGGCTCCGCGGACCGTCGTGACGCCACCGCCGAACGCCAGCCGCAGCGTGCCCTCCGCCTGCCACGCATCCCCGTGCGCCGCCCGAACCCGCGCTGCCGTCACGGGCATCCGAGGCGCCGCCGCGATCCCCTACGCGGCGGTACGACGGCGCGACTTGGCGGAACGCTCAGCGCGTGCCGCGGTGATATCGGCGTCGTCCAGGCCGAGCATGTCGGCGAGTATCCGGAACTCGCCAACGTCGGTGGCACACGCGGCGACCACGTACGCGGCGCGGCGACGATTGTCGGCGTGATGCGCTGCCTCGATCTCGGCTCGGGCTGCCTCCGAGTCCGACATCTTGCTGTCCCCCGATGCCCATGCGTCGATTCGGCTCGTCATGCATCAACTATTCCCGCTCGGTGGCGTCTGCTATCCGCGAACGGACGGCACGAACCTGCAGAGCAGGAGGTTGACTGCACATGACGTGCGAATACCACGACGAGCGGGGTGTCGAGCGATGAGCAGCGACGATCCGCTGGACGCGTACTCGGCAACGGTGGTGCGGGTCGCCGAGACCGTCCTGCCTAGCATCGCCAGCCTTCACGTACGCACCCGCCGCGGCCAGGGCGCCGGCAGCGCGAGCGTCATCACGTCCGACGGCTTCCTCCTCACGAGCGCCCACGTCGTCGAAGGGGCCGACGGCGCCGACGCGGCGTTCGCCGACGGAACCGAGGTCCATGCCGACGTGATCGGACGCGACCCGCTGTCCGACCTGGCCGTGCTGCGGGCCCGGGGCGACGTTCCGCCTGCGCTCACGCTCGGCGACGCGGCGCAGCTACGGGTCGGCCAGCTCGTCGTCGCGCTGGGCAACCCGCTCGGCCTCGCCGGCAGCGTCACGGCAGGCATCGTCTCAGCGCTCGGCCGCTCGCTGCCGACCCGGGCGGGGCGCGTCGTCGACGAGGTGATCCAGACCGACGCCGCACTCAACCCCGGCAACAGCGGCGGCGCGCTCGCCGACAGCGAGGGACGGGTGGTCGGCGTGAACACCGCAGTCGCCGGCGTGGGTGTGGGCCTGGCGGTGCCGATCAACGACACGACGCGGCACATCATCACCACGTTGATGACGCACGGGCGGGTGCGTCGGGCGTGGCTCGGCATCGCCGGCGCGCAGTCCCCACTTCCCCCGGCGCTGGCGGCGAAGGTCGGCCGGCGCAGCGGGCTGCGGGTGGCGCAGGTCATCGACGGCAGTCCCGCCGCGCACGCCGGGCTGCGGCTGGGCGACATCATGGTGTCCGTCAACGGCGAGGACGTCGTGACGAGCACCGCCCTGCAGCGGCTCATGGTCGAGGACGCGATCGGTCGCCGGCTCGAGATCACCGTCTGGCGCAACGGCGCGCTGGTCGACGTCATCGCCGTGCCGCGCGAACTCACCAGCGCGTAGGGGCGCCGTATGACCGACGGCAACAACGGCGCCTACCAGGCTGGGCCCGGATGGGACGCGTGCACCGGGCTCGGCGTCCCGAACGGCGCTGCACTGCTCGCCGCGCGGAGCGCGCAAACCACCTGAGCCGAGCGCAAAGGAAACACAGAGCGGCTGAGACCCCTCCGGCCCAGCCGCTCTGTGTTCGGATGGCTACTAGATGCTGTGCTGACCCGGCCTGCGGATACCGATCGTGGCACCGTAGAGCCCAGCGCCCAGGCACAGGCCCAGCAGACCGAACAGCCCGATCTTGGTCAGCGTCGTCGTCGCGCCGGTCGAGGCCAACTGCCCACCCGACCCGTTCGCCGCGGCTGTGCCACCGCCACCGGTGCCCGAGCCGGCCGGCCCCTGCGCCGGGCCGGAGCCACCGGACTCCGAGCCCGACGGCGTGGGCTCGACCGCCCCGGTGCCCGGTCCGACCGACGCGGTCGCCAGGTTGAGCCGGACCGCCGGGTCGCCGATCAGGTCGATCCGCAGCGCACGCTCGGTGAACGTCCCCTGGCTGCTCTCCTGCACGTTCACGACCAGGTCGATCAGCTGCTGGAGCTGCTTGGCCATCGGGACGAACAGCGTGCTGGACAGGCTGTCGGCGCCCGAGCTGAGCGCGTCGGTCAGCGGCCCGAGCAGCAGCTTGAGCGCCTTGGCGACCTCGCTACTCCCGACGGGCAGCGGCGAGCCGGTCAGATTTAGCTTGTTGAACGCGACGGTGAGCTGCTCGCCGAGCTGGGTGAGCCCGTTGTTCAGCGCCTTCGGCAGTGCCTCGGCGACGTAGGTGATCAGGTGCGTGTTCGGCGGCAGGTTGTTCAGGTCGAGGTTGAGCGCCGACTTGATCAGCTTGGCCACGTCGATCGTGAGCGACCCTTCGGTGAGGCTGCCGGTGATCGCGCCGTCGCCGAAGTTGACGTCGCCGAGCGACGCCAGGGCCTTCTTGAGACCGTCGACCGAGCTGTTGGTGCCGACCGCTTCCAGTGCGCCGACCGGCAGGCCCGCGCCGGCGAGCGTCGAGATGAGGTCGGACAGCCCCGGCACCTGCGCGGAGCCGCCCGACAGCGTCTTGATCGCGTTGGCGAGCGCCGGGCTGGTGAGCTGCAGCTTCAGCGATGCGAGCTCGTAGTCGCCGGACTGCGCGCCGTTCTTGCCGGCCTTCTGGTCGGCTGTCGCCGCCAGGGCACCGACCGACGCCTTCACGTCGCCGAGCAGCTCGGCCAGCCCGCTCGCGCTGGCAAGGTCGAGCGTCGCGTCAGACTGCGGAGCACCGCCGCCGCCCAGCCCAACCGCGCCAGAGTTCGTGACCGCGCCGGATGCGCCGTGCGCGCTGCCGTCGGGGTTGGCCTGCGCGTACTGGTTGGCCGCGCCCAGTTCCAATACGCCGCCGCCTGGCAGCTGGAGACCGTCGGGGAGGTTGAGCAGCTGCTGGCTGAGCAGGCTGGCCGACAGGGAGTGCTGGTGGGTCACCGACGCCCCGCCCGTGTTTGCCGCCGACTCGCCCTTGACGGCGACGAGGTTGTCGAGGTCCGAGCCACCGATCTCGCCGGACAGGAAGCGCCCGGCCGCCTGGGACACGGGTGCGGGTGACGCGCCGGCGCCGCCACCCGGAATCATCGCGATGCCAATGCCGGCAACCAGTCCGGCGGCGACAATGGCGGAGCATCGACGAAGCATTCGGGCATCAAAGGCCGGCGCACGCCGACCTGTCGCGGACGATGGACGGCGTTGTGCCATTCTCCGGTCTCCTTGTTACGTCGAGTCGTCGATCAGATGCGACGCGCACCTAACAAGGCGAACGAGCCACACAGAGATCCGTTACGCACGCGATCTAGAAGTTCTCGTCGAAATCGACCGCTCCGGTAACGCCGAGTTGATAAGCCGAGACGCGCCGCTCGAAGAAGTTAGACAGCTCCTGGACGTCCTGCAGTTCCAGGAAGCCGAACGGGTTGGCCGAGCCGTAGAGCGGCTCGATGCCGAGCTGGACCAGGCGCCGGTCAGCCACATGTTCCAGGTACGAGCGCATGTCTGTCACCGACATGCCGGACACGCCCTCGCCGAGCAGATCCTCGGCGAACTGCGCCTCGCAGTCGACCGCCTCGGCGAGCATCTGGCGCACCTGCGCGACCAGGTCGTCGTCGAAGAGCTCCGGCTCCTCCTGTCGCACGGTGTCGACGACATCGAACGCGAACGCCATGTGCATCGACTCGTCACGAAACACCCAATTCGTACCGGACGCCAGCCCGTGCAGCAGGCCGCGCGAGCGCAAGAAGTAGACGTAGGCGAACGCGCCGTAGAAGAACAGCCCCTCGATGCACGCGGCGAAGCAGATCAGGTTGAGCAGGAACGCCCGCCGGTCGGCTGCCGTCTCGAGCCGGTCGACGGAGTAGATCGAGTCGATCCACCGGTAGCAGAAGTCGGCCTTGCGCTTGATCGACGGGATGTTCTCGACGGCCGCGAACGCCTCGTTGCGCTCGCGCTCGTCGGCGACGTAGGTGTCGAGCAACGTCAGATAGAACTGGACGTGCACGGCCTCCTCGAACAGCTGCCGGCTGAGATACAGCCGGCCCTCGGGCGAATTCACGTGCTGGTAGAGGTTCAGCACCAGGTTGTTGGCCACGATCGTGTCGCCCGTGGCGAAGAAGGCGACCAGCCGGCCGACCAGGTGCCGTTCGGCGGCTGACAGCCGGCCCAGATCCTTGAGGTCGCTGTGCAGGTCGACCTCCTCGACCGTCCAGGTGTTCTTGATCGCGTCACGGAACCGGTCGTAGAAATGCGGGTACCGCATCGGCCGCAGGGTGAGGTCCATGCCCGGATCGAGCAAGGCTGTCGGCGCCTGTCGCATCTCCGCCCCACCGCTCGCTCCGCTCGGGCGGATCGTCGATCCGATCCGCTCCTTTGTCGCGGACTGCGCTTCCCGGTTCGCTCCGCAAGCGTCGCTCACTGGCAGGCCTCGCACGACTCGGGGTTCTCCAGGCTGCAGGCGACCGCCTCGGCCTCGGGCGGCGCGCTCGCCGTGACCGTCGCTTGCTGGATGCGGGTGGCCGGCCGGGATCGCAGGTAGTACGTCGTCTTCAGGCCGGACTTCCAGGCGTACAGGTACATCGAACTGAGCTTGCCGATCGACGGTGCGCCCAGGAACAGATTCAGCGACTGGCTCTGGTCGATGAACGGCGCCCGAGCGGCGGCGAGGTCGATCAGCGAGCGCTGCGGCAGCTCCCAGGCGGTGCGGAACAGTTCGCGGACGTCAGCCGGCAGCGCCTCGATGCCCTGCACCGACCCGTCGGCCCGCTTGATCGCGTCGCGTACCTCGGACGTCCACAGCCCGTGCGTCTTGAGCTCGCGCACCAGGGCACTGTTGATCTGCAGGAACTCGCCGCTCAGCGTCTCGCGCTTGAACAGGTTGGACACCTGCGGCTCGATGCACTCGTAGCAGCCGGCGATCGAGGCAATCGTGGCGGTCGGCGCGATCGCGATGAGCAGTGAGTTGCGCAGGCCGGTCTGTTCAATACGTCGGCGTACGGTTGCCCACCGCTCGGCCTGCGTCGGCTCGACGCCCCACAGGTCGGGTTGCAATCGGCCGCTCGCCGCGCGCGTCTCGGCGAACGCGGGGTGCGGCCCTGACGCTTCGGCCAACGCGGCCGAGGTTTCCAAAGCCGTCAGGTACATCTCCTCTGCGATGCGCGTCGACAGTTCGCGCGCGGCGTCGGAGTCGAATGGCAGGCGCAACGCGAAGAAGACGTCCTGCAGGCCCATGACGCCGAGTCCGACCGGTCGCCACCGTGGGTTGGACGCAGCCGCCTGCTCGCTCGGGTAGAAGTTGATGTCGATGACGCGGTCGAGGAACGTCACTGCCATGCGCACCGTCTCGCGCAGCTTGGCCCAGTCGATCTCCGTGCCGTCGAGGTGCGCCGCGAGGTTCACCGAGCCCAGGT
>WNGH01010079.1_pt1 | contig 17672 bp, 10 predicted proteins | sample 5400631 | NCBI WGS metagenome assembly WNGH01 (sample SAMN13153373, study PRJNA577476) | soil metagenome | isolation source: 115 cm soil or saprolite under Garry oak tree replicate 1 | place: USA:California | collected 2016-06-15
GCGCCTGGTAAACTGCCCATGCTTATCGCTCAGGTAGCCGGCCTGGAACGCGGCATCCTGCCGGTTATCAGTGAAGATTAGCAACCGGCGCTCATGCTGATCCAGCCGCTTCATCAGCGCGCTGCTCAGCACGGCGACGCTGGCGGCTACACTCGTGCCGAACGTGGTGACGACCTCGCGAGCGCCATAGCGGCCCAGGCAGGCGGGACACTGCGAGAGACGCCCCCGGTGGTAGAGCATCTCACTGACCTGCCCCTCGCAGCCGGTGACGCATTGCATTCCGGGAGGTATCTCAAGCGTGGCACGCCCGCATTGTCCACAGACGTAGATCGCTTTGAGGCTGGCCGGCAGCGCATTGCCGGCAGGCATGACATTGCTTGATAGTGCATCAGATGGCTCTTCGTCGGCCTCATCGTCATCATCGGATGATTGCGCAGTACGGTGAATGCTGGCGGTCAGGTGCAGCGTGCGCGTCGTGCTGTCGAAAGTGGTATCGGGATCAAGCGTGTAGGCCCCTGGGACGCCATTGCGCGGAGGCTGGTAATGCTGCACGTGGCTGGGATCGTCTTGCGGGGCGATGTCGCGGTCGCTCAAGCCGCGCCAGAAATCTTGCCCGCAGGAGCGGCAGACCTCGACGGGCAAGCAGCGCCCCTTACAGTCCGGGCAGAGGTCGATGCCTACTTCCCAGACGTGGTCACAATGGAGGCAGCGCGTGAAGCCTTCCAGCCCTCGGTAGAGCATGTGAACTTTGGGGCGCAGGCGCGGCCCCTGGTTCGTCGTCGCCAGCGAACCGAGTAAGAGATAGGCGGTGATCTCTGTGATCAGAAGGTGTTCTGGTAGGCCGCGCCGCTCCGGTTGTTGTCCCAGGTAGGCTGCCAGTTCGTCCATCGAGCGGGGGATGCTGAGAAAGCCTTCGAGCAGGCGCAGCAGGGCGTTTTCTTTTAGCAGCAGGCTGAGCCGCTCGCCCAGTGTGGCTGCCGGCGGCGCAGGTCGTCCGCAGAGCTCCTGCGCAAGCGCAAGTTGTGTTGTTTCGTCCACTACATCGAAATGCTGTAAGAGATGCTCGTCAAGCTGTGGCGGCGGCGACCAGTAGGGGCTATGCAGTGGCTCCAGATCGTCAAAACGTTCCAGGATGATCGACTCTGGCGTGAACGCCTCGGCGAAGAGCTTGCTGGCAAATCCTGCTACCTCGCTGATATCATCGCCTTTGACTGTCGCGCTCGTGCCCACGCAGACCAGCCCGCCATCGTTGCGCCCGACGTGTTCCTTGAAGCGACGAATGAGGCAGGCCACTTCGATGCCACGTGCGCCGCCGTAGGTATGCACTTCATCCAGAACGAGGTAGCGCATCTGCTGGTGGCGAAAGATGCGCTGATCCTCGCGGCGCACCAGCAGCAGCTCCAGCATGACGTAGTTGGTCAGCAAGATATCGGGCGGGTCATTCTGGATTTCCTCGCGGCTCGAACGTTCTTCTGGAGGCACGTCGTCCGGCTGATCGCCGGTCGCGGTGCGCTGCGTATCACCAGTATAGCGTGCAAAGGTGATGCCTGTACCCCTGAGCAGGTGGCGCAGGCGGTTGAGCTGGTCGTTAGCGAGAGCGTTCATAGGATATATCAGCACGGCTTTGACGCCGGGCGTGGCCTTATGGCGCAGGCAGTAATCGATGATAGGGATGAGGAAGGCTTCGGTCTTGCCGCTCCCGGTTGAGGAGGCAACGATGGTCTGCTGCCCGGTGACAAGACGGCGTACCGCGCGCTCCTGGTGATCGTAGAGCGTCCAGCCTGAGAAGATGCCGGCAGTAGCGGGCAGCAATACACCTTCGCGCGCCAGTTCCGTCACGGATGAGCCTTTGGTGAACGGCTGGCTTAAGCTGACATATGGCCCCTTCCATAACAAATATTCGCTGTCGATCTTTTCGTCAATCTGTCTGTGCAGAGCGCTATCCAGGATCGGAAACGTGGTTTCGATATAGCGGCGATAATCCGCGCAAATCTGCTGAGCTAACGCCAGTGGCTGCATGGTCTCTTCATCTTTCTACGTTGGTAAGAATGCCGATGCTGGTGTAAGAATCTATCAATCCAGCTTATCAATTACAAATAGAGTATACAGGATCAACTTGTCAGAGACAAGCAATAGATAATTCTTCTTGTGACCATAATCGCTCAACGAATGTCGCTCTCTCCTTAGCAGAGATATTCTCTCAGCAGTATTTATTTCCGGCAATCAAAACGATGGCAGGATCGTCCAGGATCACAAAAAGCGAATCCGCGTCTTTCCCTCCGCAAATGTCCCCTTCTTGCGTTTGGGATCGGTAGAAATGGTCGTTATCTTTCCAGCAGCTTCCATAAGCTTGAGAGCCTCGTTCCTGAATTTATAAAACGGAGTTTCCGCGATCACATAATCTTCAACATCTTCCACGCTGACTGTTTGCCCTCTGAAGTGAGCGCTCAACATCCGTTGTAGCACCGAATAATCTGGCTGGGAGAATAGTAACGGTTGATATGGATTGGTATTGTCTGAAAATTCAAAGGTTCCCGTGGGGTCTACTTTCCACATGGACTCTTTCATTCTTTTCATGCCCAGCGGGTTATTTGTGCCGAAGAAGAGAAAATAGTCTGTGATATTGCGCTTATTCCACATACAAAACGAGCGAATATAACCGATGCCTGCAACTTGCCTGAGCTGATTCTGATAGAGATTATGCAACTGATCGTGGCGCTCTCGCGGGTTCCTGGCTGTTTGTGTGATAGTTCTCCATTCAGATGTACCAAACAACGCATCATACTGAGCCACTTTGTTCGTGTAGTCAGCCTCAAGGAAACGATTGATCTCCTCGTACATGAAGGTAACCAGCACTTCGCACCGCGGGTGACTCATGAGTCTCTTGATAGTTTTCATTGGTGTATGCGAGTAACCAAATGGATCAATGAAGGCAAAGGTAGGCGCAAGACGTAGTTGCTGATCCTCCAGTGGCTGCAGCAATCCGGTCATTGTCTCGTCAAAGTTACCCTCAAAAACTTTATACTTCGCCATCGGCGGCAAAGTACGCTGTGCTAACAATTGCTTGAGATATTCACAGCGAGCGTGATCTTGCTCAATAAAGCGAAACAACACTTCCTTGTTGCGTATCTGGGAATGGGTATGGTTGAGAAATGTATCTATAGCAATAATTGGCGAACCATCTTCACCCCCCCTCGTATTTCCCGGGCCCGGCGAATCCATCCAGATAGATGATACGATCATTGCTTGATGTCATGATGGGGAGCCAGGCTTTGAGGTAACGACGAAGAATTTCATGCTTAGCGCGAGTGTGATCATTCATTGCCCAAAGAACAGTTTTAGGAGCAGGCACGTTCGAACCTCTGGCTTTCTACCACTTCTGGCTATGCATACTTCCCATTTGAGTCACATATTGCAGGAAAAACGCTTGCGATGATGCAATCTCACCCAGACTATGAAAATGAAAATGGGTACATCGTACTTAGCTGCTTGAGTAGGCCAATAGTCAAGCAATAATTCTCCCTCACGTAGTGTACTCTATTGACGATTGATTCGCAAGAGTTGTTGAGTTACCTGTCAGGCATACACTGCATTTATTTCTGGATGGTGAGCATGGGGAGTTCTTTGCGCTGGATACGCTGGCGATCTTGATAACTGATATGGCAGGCGCAAGGCATACTGGCGATATCGCCTGCCCGCAAGAACATGAACGTGTGCGCTTTCACCGCCGGTTCCATTTCGGTTAACAGCGATGAGACAATTTCTTCCGGGAACGACGCTCGCAATATCCCTGGCATTTGTGGCGAGAAGCGCAGGATATCGATGGTCATGCGCTTGAGACGCGGGCCGAGGATATCCGCCATCATTTCAAACAGTTCATGGTAGTGCTTTTTGTAACCCTCAATGGGAATGACCGGCCCCAGGCGAATCGTGTGATCCATTGCACCGTGATCAATGGCCCAGGCCAGACCATTCAAGCGCGCTTCTGGCGGCGCACCGCCTGGTTCAAACATATTAGAGATGGCTGGGGCATTCAGGCTAATAGCGAGTAGGGCCAGACGCCCATCTAAGCGCAAATAAGAAGAATGCAACAATGCCGCGTTCGGTTGAGAGATCGAGGATCGTTTGGACAAGCGAGCCGTTGCCTTCCTCATCGACGAACCAGGGATCTTCCTCGACAGGGCCGCCGAGTTCAGCCCAGTTAACGACGCTTCCGTGCGGCAAAGCATCAAGCTCAGGAATGGCTTCTTCCAGATTCAGAAATATACTCTTGATTCCCATTCCTTGCAATCCACGCAGGTAACAAAAGCTGCACTCGGCAGGACAGACGCCTTGCGCGTAGTTGCCGCGCAGGAAGCCACGAATAGGCGTGGCCTGCCGCTCTTCTTCTTTTGAGCGTGTACCCGCGATCCAGGTGGTTTTGCCGCGTTGATACGCGACAATCGGCGTCCACGCGCCGCAGGTCGTCCCTGCGCCGCCAACAAACGGCACAATAAACTGCGGTTTGCCACCACCGCCGCGCCGGCCCAGCAGCAATATGCGTACTTTGCGCTCCCGTTCTGCTATATCGGGCCAGTATTGTCTGTGCAAGGCCAAAGCGTTGACCGCCGTCTCGTTGCGCCCGTTCTCATCAAGAATGGTGACTGATGCAACAAATGGATGAAGTTGTTTTGCTGCTCGCTGGGCCAACTGGCGCTCGATGTCGTTATGCGCCGTGATGAGAAGCCTGGGCAGGCGCTGAGGATCCAACCGCTGCCGGTTTGCCAGTAAACGGCCTGCTCGCTCACCCATGAGATCAGTTGATACTGCCGCATCAAGGGCAATCAGATCGATCTGCTCCAGCCGCTCGAGCATCACCGGAGTATCTTCACCGGCAGTTGCTGCGAAAACATCGTGAACTATGACCATGTTGTATCCCTTTCTGCGTGCATTGTCCAGCATATGAGCGCCAAAAATCGAACAAATATTCTACAAAACAAAGTATACCCTGAAAACAATAAAATGTCGAGATGTATTGGAACAAAAACAATCCATTGTATACAACGTGCGCCAGGAGCGTTTGGGACTTTTGCTAGCAGAGATGGGATAGAAACATGAGCTACACTTCCCCCACCATCTCTTCTATGCAGGCGAAAGCCGCCATCACACCGTCCTTGATCTCGCGCGCGACGAGCGGGAACGTATATGGTGCGTAGAGGATATGACGCAGCTCATCCTCGCTTAGCCCATACAGGTTTGCTACCAGCGCATCGATCTCATTCTGCAAGCGTTGCCGCTCGATAGGATTGGTAGCGACACGCGCCTGCACACTTCCCAGCAGTTCCCGCCGTAGCTCATCGAACTCCTGCCCGACGCACACGAGCTGAGCCACGCGCTCCACGATAGCGAGGCAATGCTGATCATCCGGCATGAGGCGAGGGACAGGGAGTTGTCTCACATAAAACATGTTGACGTGCGTCGTTATCTTAAAGCGTAGAACGTAATCGAAAGTAAATGAGTTAAAAATACCACAAAGATATACCAAAAGAGCAGAAGTTAGAGCAGGCTTGAAGTTACCATTGATGTTATACAAATCATTGTGTGCTGTCTGGGAATCGAAGTACCAGGGAATGAGATAGTTAAGAGTATTTCCAGCAAAAACCTCTGATGGAAGAACGGCAGCAATCATTGCTCTTTCGTTGGTGCTTGCCGCAATATCACGAAAAGCTAATCGCGGAGCCTCAGCAGCTGTGCGAACATCATCCGCCGTCAGCGGCCCACGCTTGTGAGCCCTGAGCAGAGCAGCAATACGCTGCTGGCGCGTCGTGCCTTTGGGCTGTGCGGGAAGCCCCGCGTCCAGTGCCTCTTCGACATGCTGTATTTCGCGGCGAGCTAGTTCCTCTTGCCCCTTTGCTGGATCGACCCAATAGCGCGGCTCACTAAATCGATGCGTGTACTGGTGCATCATCTTGCCTTCATAGAGCGGCCAACCGACACCATCTTCGTTAAAGAGATACCGATCGTTCGTCATGTCAAATTCACGGCTTAATGATACTGACCACATGCCATCTATTTGCTCACCTAACAGATACCAGTTGCCATAAATGCGATCAACAATATCAGCATCACGTTGTGAGCGAAACTCCATGATTGAGAGCGTGTCGGGTGAGAAACGTTCAACAAGCATCTGGGGAACATGCATAACTTGATCAGACTCAGTTAAATAATCAGGTAGCTCTTCAGGCTTAATAGCTTCTCTTGTTGTTATGGCAAAGCTAATCTGAATATCCGCTTTAGCCCCGGCTTTTGTAAACCCTACAAGAGCAAATCTTTCGGCATGATGGACTGAGGGAAATACTCTTTTCTCATTTGATAAGGCATACAGAAAGTCAAAGCTATTTCGTTCTACCAGCAGCTGTCTTAACCCCGTTGCCCCTTCATCTTTATAAATACCTGCCTTCACAATTTGCCCGGCTTTGCCATGATTTGCTAGAAGTTGATAGGCGCGTTCAAGGAACAATTTATAGGTGTTAGCGTCACCGCCGGTTTTCGATCCGTTGCCATACGCTCCAGTTCACGGAAGCCGGGATCATAGGCGGAGAAGAACTCGCGCGAGTTCGGCTTGACGGTATCCCAGGGCGGGTTGGCGATAACGGCATCGAAACCGGCGTTGGGGCGCGGCTGGCCGTCAGAGGTGAAATAGAGTTCGGGGAATTCCAGTTCCCAGTGGAACGGCCTGATTTGCTCGACGATGCGCTCGACTTCGCGCAAGTAGGGCGCGGGATCGAGCTTGGTGAGCTGACGGCCCTCGCCGCGCAGTTGCAGCACAAGCTCACGGTAGATCTGCCCATCGAGCGGCGGTGGCCAGTGCGGATCATCTACTGGCGTGCCTGCGGGCGGCTGTCGCCAGAACCAGGCGGCGACCCACAGGTCACAGATGGTCTTGAGCATTCGCCGTTGCTCGTCCTGTTCGACCTGGCGGCGGAAGAGCGCGGCCTTTTCGTGGACGCGCGCCACGCTGCCGCTGGGCGTTTCGGCAATCCACTGGCGGCGACCGACGAGCGGCTCCAGCGTGCGCGGGATATCCGTCTCCTCGAAGAGTGCGAGCTGGAACGTATCATCCTCGCCTTTGCCCTTACGTTGCGTCCTCCCGCCGCGCGCCTTGAGCAGGCGCTTATTGGCTTCAGGATGGATGGTGTCGATGGTCTGTTCTCGGCCAGAAGCGAGCGTGTAGGGACGCAGCGGCGCACCGATCAGGCTGTTACCGCAGCGCAGGTTGGCATCGAGGAAGGTGAGCGGCTTATCGCCCGCCAGTGTGGTGAGCCAGAGCGAGACTTTGGCAAGCACGACCGCCATTGGGTTGAGATCAACGCCATAGAGACAGCGTTCGGCGACGAGGCGGCGATTGGGGCGCGTGGTCTCCTCGGACAGTTCGTCCTGCTCTCCCTCCAACTCTTCGATCTCGCCTATCTCCGTGCCGCTCTGCCCATCAGGGCTTTCCTCTTTTCGTAGAGCGCGGGCGTAGGCATCGGCCAGGAAGAGGCAGGCTCCGACGAGGAACGCGCCCGAGCCCATCGCCGGATCGACCACCTTGAGTTCGAGAATTTGCGTCGCTGTCTTGCCCTGCACGAGCGGGCCAAGCGTGCGCCGTACCAGGAAGTCTACCAGCGGCTGCGGCGTGTAGTAACTGCCGCTCGTCTTGCGCCCCGCACCATGGCCGAGATAGAACTGCCCCGTCTCGAATGTTCGCATGACGGGATAGTCGTGCTGCTCGCGGACGGGAATGATGGCAATGTCGCCCTTGTAGCGCACCTCGGCCATCGGCTCCGCCGCGATTTTCGGCTCGTATTCCAGCAGACCCTCGTAGACCGCGCCAAGCTGCTCGACACCGAGGTCCTGGTAGTCGATGCGCTCGCGGCCTCGATCTTTCGTTGGTGGTGTGACGGAAATCTCACGCAGCACCTCGGCCAGTGCGCTGTCAGGCACGAGGATGGCATCGAGTAGCGCGCTGCTCTGTGAGCTGAAGAGGTCGCCGTTGTAGGCCGGGACAACCAGTTGCGAGGTGTTGCAACCCTGGCGGATCAGGCGAAACAGCGCCTGCATGGTCCCCCACAGGCGAAACGTGCCGGGTAGGTAGAGGATGTTTGGTTCCATGATCTCGTCGCGCAGAGGTTCGAGGCTATAACTGTCGCGATAGACGGCGTTATCGACAGGCAGCAGCGTACGGCTCTCGGCATAGAGGACGAAGAGCAGGCGATAGAGCAGCACCAGCGATTGCTGGTAGAGCAGGGTCAGGTTGTTGAGCGCGGCTTCGGCCTGTTCCCGCCTGCGCTGCGCAGAATCGTCTGTCGGGTCGCCGGGCTGGAATGTCAATTCGCGCGCGCGGTTGACAAGCGTTCGCATCAACATTTCGAGGGCGCGAAATACGCTTCCCTTCAAGGTGGAACTGACGCCCTCGGCATGTTTGCGGCTGCCCTCGTTCACGATATCAAGCAGGCAGCGTCCCTTGCTATCAGGCTGAAATGCCTGGGCACGGAAGAGTGTCCAGAATGTATCGAAGTCGCGATCGCTGCCGCTCTCGAAGAGCGTTTCCAGGTCAACCTCAAAATACTGCTGGCGACCGGCGACGACGTTGCGCTTGAGCAGGCGCAGGCGTCGCCCGTTACAGAGCAGGCCCCACTGTGCCGGTCCTGCTACAAGCAGGCGCTCCATGAGCTTGTGTGGCATATCGCCGCGCCGCCGGACCGAAGCGAAAGGACGGTCAAAATCCGCTCCCCAACTCAGCAGCGAGAGCAGGTGCATAGCTGGCCTGCTCTGTGATCGGCCTGGAATCAGGCATGAGCGGTTGTGCTGTGGGAGCAGCTTGTGCCTGAGCGGCGGGATGGTAGAGATAGTAGCCATCAGGCAGCGCATCTTCGTCGAAATCGGCGGCGCGAGCCTGTTCAAGAGGCTCGTAGCCAAGAATAAGCAACAGGGGATCGATCCAGGTTTGCCGGGTGCGAGCATAGGATGTGCTGTTGCCAAGCGCGGGCGAGACGCGTTCCCATAAGCCTTGCATGCGGCGACGCACGGTGATGGGCATTCGTGTGCCTGTCTCGCCTAGATGTCCTCGCACCTCGCGAGCCAGCAGGGTTCCCAGGTAATAGCTGCTGAAGAGGTTACGATTAATAAAGATTGTTCCCGGCTCCTCGGCACTGGCTGGCTGCCCAATTGGCAGTTCTTGTGTCTTCAAATCCCCGATCATGCTAGCATTCCTCCACCGGAACGATCACCAGCACGCCGATCAATTCGGGCGCGGCGGCGATGATGTGTTCCATATTGGCGATCTCCGCTTCGCGCTGGCGCCGCCGGTTGGCGATCACTTCGCACTCACGTGCGCGATCGTTCTTGCGCCGCGTTTCTGCAGCCGCCAGGGCGCGCGCCTGATCCGCCCCCTCAAAGAGCGACAACTGCTCCGCCTCTTGCCCAGCGCGCTCCGACAGCAGTCGCTCTATCCAGCGCAGGCGAGCCTCTGCCCATGTCTCGATGTCGCGGCGAAGCAGTTCGAGTTGGGGGATACGCGCAGCTCTAACCTGCGCGGCCATCTCGCTACAGCGCCGCGCCGCAAGATCGTATCCTTGCTCGCGCCGGGCTTCCCAAAGTGGCTCATAGACCTCCGCCAGGAGGGACGAAGGAGCGTTGCGCCGCAGGCCAGGTGCAGCCAGCAAGGCAGCGGCCTGGTCGGGAGAGGCGGAAGAACCGTCGAGATGCAGGAAGATGGGAATGATCTCTTCCGCCGCCAGCGCGCCGCGCCGGTCCTGCCAGCGCCCCAGGTAGGTCAGCAGAAAGCCGCGCAGAGCGCAGTCCTGGACGTGCACAGTCATAGGCCCGGCAAGATGGCCGCCGGCGCGCGCATCGCTCTTGACGCTGGCGATGAGTGCATCGAGCAACGGATGGCCCAGCGCGATAAAGTCGATGGCAGGTGGGCGTTCCCTGTCGCTAAGGGCTGTCTCGCGTGCGAAGGTGGCACGCTCATAGTGATCGCGCACGCCGTGACGGCGTAGGCTTTGAGGTACGTCGAGCGTCCAAATGCCCGGCAGTCCTTCAACGCGTGCGGCACTGCCGCCAAGCAGTGCGAGCGTTGACGTGGCGAACTGCTCAATCATACTGGTATCAGGTAGCGCGTGCGTTGTCAATTGTTCGGCAGCTCCCACGCGCAGGTAATCCTCCGGCCCAAAGGCGCCTGGAGCCGTGAGAAACTGGGCGCGACAGGCATCCAGCGCGTCCTGTCCCTGCTTCAGAGCCTGCTCGATCTTCTCATCAAGTCCCTCTATGACGCTCGCTTCATCGTGTTCTTCCGTCTCGGCCATGCCGTCCATCAGCAGTGCGTCGAGATCAAGCGGCCTGGTGATGCTCAGCACGTCAGAGACATTGCCCAGTTCGGTGCGGATGCGCTTCAATTTCTCCTCCAGCAGTATGAGGATACGTCCTTCGAGGGTATCTTGCAGCACCATGTTATAGACTTCAACCGTGTGCGCCTGCCCCCAGCGATCGACACGCCCATTGCGCTGTTCCAGGCGATTAGGATTCCATGGCAGTTCGTTGTGAATGATCGTCCAGCACCCCTGCTGGAAATTGAGGCCTTCGCTGGCAGCATCGGTTGCCAACAACACCACAGTTTCTGGCTGGTGAAAGAGGCGCTCGGCAGCGAGGCGCTGCGAGCGGTTCAGATGGCCGTGCAGAATGGCGATGCGTCCTGAGTAGCCGCGTTCCTCTAAATATGCTTGGAGGTAGTCGAGCGTGTCTTTGTACTCAGTGAAGACGATCACTTTGCGTCCTTGCTCGAAACAGAAGCGATCCAGAGTGCGCTTCAGTAGCGCGGCCTTGCGATCCTGCTCCGGTGGAATAGTCTCAGCCAGCCGCAGCAGGCGCTCAACCTCGCGCCGCTCGTTGTCAAGGGCTTGCTGCCCGCGTCCCGGCGCAAGCACGACAAGTTGCTTTTCAATGCGTTCGCGCTGCGTTTCGGTCAGTGGGATGCCCGCGCGATACGAGGCGAGCAAGCCGCGCCGGGCGTCGGGCGCGACAGTCTCATCGGTCAGCCCTTCCAGGCGCGTGCGCAGTGAAGCCTTGATCGCTCCCAGCGAACTGATCATGCGTTTCTTGAGCAGCATCATAGCGAAGCCGACCGTTGCTCGTTGATCAGGGTCATGACGCAGCGCCCGCCACCGGCGCGCCACGTATTTCGTGAGGGCATCGTAAAGCCTGCGTTCGGCAGATAGCGCGGGATCGGAGAGCGCGAGCTCCAGGTGGTGCACGATGCGCCCGTGAAATCTGGGTGTGCCGTCGGGATTGAAAATCTGCTGCTTGGAGCGGCGAATCACGACCTGTTCCACCACGTCGCGCCGCAAATCCTCGGCGCTGGCGAAACGCGCGTCGTCGAGCAAGCGCAGCAAGGAATAAAAGCCCTGTGAATAGCCATCGTGAGGCGTGGCGGTGAGCAACAAGAGGCAGTCGCAGAGGGGAGCGAGGACCTCGCCAAAGCGGCTGCGGTCAGTACGCAGCGGGCGCGTGGCGCTGCCAGATTCGGCAAGATAGTGTGCTTCGTCAATAATAATGATGTCCCAACGTGTCTTCTTCATCGCCCGCAGGATGCGTTCTTGCTTGGCAAAGTCGATAGAAGTAATGACGCGATTGGCGTAGTGCCAGGGGTTCGCGCCAGTGGGCAGGTGAGGCAGCAGGTCCCTGGTCAGGTAGTCATTATCCAGAATTGCGAAGGCCAGGCCGAACTTGTCACGCATTTCATCGGCCCATTGATCCTGTAAGGCTGCGGGAACGACTATCAGGATGCGATCACCGCGCCCGCGCGCGATCAATTCCATCGCGATCAGGCCCGCTTCGATGGTCTTGCCCATGCCGACATCTTCAGCCAGCAAGAAACGCTGCCTGGGAGCGGACATGACTTGCAGCACAGGAGCAAGTTGATAGGGTTCAATGACCAAGCGTGAGCGCGCCAGCCCTAACAGATAGCCCGTATTATGCGAGATGGAGAGCTGATAGGCCGTGTGCAGGCGTTCCCACTGGCTCGGCGGTGTGCCGGGATGCCAGCGCAGCGCGGGTGCTGACAAGGGCATCACCCGTTCCAGCGCCCCATCATCACCTTGCGCGCGCTCGTTCCCATCACCCACTGGACGATAAATAAATACCCGTTCCAGGCCGCGTACCCGGCCATCGAGACCGCGCACTCGAAGTGTATGATCACCGCCCGCATAGGCCGCGTGATCCTCCAGCACCTGCCAGGTCTGTTCGCGGATGCGGACCAACTGCCCAGCTTCAAACATACAAAGTCCCACCACTTCTACGAAATAACGCCTGTATCATAAGCATGCGGCGCAGATGTGTCAAGCCGTAGTGAGAACATGGCTCACATGCTGATCGATCACTTTCTGAAACCTGACCATTGCATCGACGGCCCAGGTACGCAATTGGGCGAGTTCCTCAGGCGCGTTAGTGATAGCTCCTTCATGATACAGAGCGATGCGTGACGCCCGCTTATCGTCGATACGCTCCCATTCCAATGATCCAGGTATGTCCCTCAATTCCGCCTGTATCTCATCTTTACGCAGGTAAAGCATATCGAAAAGGCGCTTATTTTTCTCTTTATCATATGAGTCAATGTAAAATTCAATGCGGAAGCGCCTGTGCCATGCAAAAGCGCAACCTAGAAAACCTACCTGAGGGCCTGTACTTGGCAATTTCGCAATAGTCATCCAACTTAAGCCATCTGGCCCCGCTTCTCTGACTTGAAATGGTGACACTTTCCTCAGCTCCTGAAGAAGCCCACTGTAAAAGCCAATGTATAGCCTTTCTCGTTCTTTAATCCGTGTAAAGGTTACTTTCTCCTCTGCCACCCCAATATTCGAGACACGCCACCCAACATCGAGCCATTGTCGGGATTGCACATGCCCAACGGAGTCATTTGCCCACCAGGAACGATGCTGCCGTGCAGACGCAGGTAGCTCCTCACGAAGGATCTCCTGGATCTGAATGAAGGTCAAAGTGACCTTTTCCTCTCGCGGAGGCTGTTGCTGCAACCAGATAGCGAGCGGCGCATAGCGACTATCACCTGGGCGCAGCGGCTCTTCAACCGGGATAATCTCCTCAATCGTTGATTCTACGGAAGGGCCAGGAATAGGCGATGTAATCTCAATCTGCTGCGGCTCATTCACTTCAGTACTGAAGTGAAAAGCATCAAGGACGACCTGTCGTTGACGTTCCAACCATTCGATACAAAAATGAAGCTGATCACGCTGGCTCGCAGATATCTCACCATGAAAATGGGCCAGATCGTTTCGTGTCTTGCGGACACCGCTCAGCAGATTACGTACCCCATCCGTGTTCAGTTGAAACACCGAAGAGAACTGAGGCCATGTGCTTTTATGGAGCAAAAGTTGGATATAATCATTGAGGGTCAGATCATCCAGGGATTTGGGTGAATCTTTATGTGTAAAAGCCTTTGCGAAGACTTCCTCTGCTATATCCACATCAAACTTCGCGGTTTCCTGATCGCTTTTTTTGTTCCAAAGGCTCAGATAATGGTTCAACGCTCCTTGAAACTTCTTGCGAAGGTCAGAGTCTGTCATGTCCGCAATCACTGCCGGCAACTTCTGCTGGTCAGTGTCATCGCTAACATTAAAGGCAGCACGAATAAAGTCCCTGAGCGTAGTCTCGATATCCTCTACGAACATCATGTCTTCCGCACGCCGCCTGAAGTACTCGGTCGTATCATAACTGGTCACAATGCCGATAAGAGATTCTTCGGCGTTAATAATCAAGACGGCATACGTGTTTTTCAAATCGTCCAGGAGATCAAACAAGTCTTCATCAGGGCTATATTTACGATGAATCTTCACCATCGCATGTGAAACGTGGAGATCCGCCAGCGGCACGCCAAAATTATTGAGCGCGCGAAGGATGGAATCACTGGTGACGATACCGAGCGCCTTCCTACTCTCGTCTACTACAGGGAGTTGGCTAAAATCGTGTTCGATCATGAGTTCCAGTGCTTTTTTGACGGTGTCGTGGGGCGATACCGTGACCGGTTCCTGACGACCTTCGATAAGCTGTTGTACAGTGAACGGCATATCAACTCTCCATTTCTCTACCTTTGTGCTTCAATTATACCCTATTGCGGCCTCTATAGCATCAACCTTAGTTCTAGATGTTTCTCCGCGCCCTCACCCCCAAAAAGAACGCGTCCTTCATCCCCATGGATGAATCACAGAGGCTTTCGGGCGCGGAGTCAAGTAAGTAGGTTATACCAGGCTCATGCAACAAGCTTCCATTGGAATTGGCATCTACCTTGTACAGGGCTTGTACACCCATGGTCTCAGCCATCACGATTTGTTGCCGATAGCGAGCTGGTGGCTGCATCTGACCACGCTCCCATCGCTTCAGTAATGGTACGGAGATGTCGATGAGATCGGCGAATTGCTGTTGCGAAAGCCCGAACTTCTGGCGCAGCGACTTGATGCGCTTCGAGAAGTCGGGGGCAGCCCATAGCTCTCTGTAATAAAGTCCAACTCGCTCTCCTACTAGCAGCACAACGCAAAGGGAACCCTGCGAATTTGATTTTAGCGAGTTGGACGTAGCTGGTCAATGAGTATAGGCGAGGAATACCTATATAGCCTTATCGGCTGATACCGTTGTCGGGTGTGTGGACATTTCTACCCACGGTCCCGTGCCTGCTTCATCGAGTAGAGTTTCACTGATTGTCTCCAACCAGCCAGCGCTCCGGCTCTCCACAGGCTTTTTAAGTCCGGTGCAACTCACCGTAGACTGCGAGATACTCATCTGCTAACTGGGCTAAATTTTTCGATGCATTTTGGTCCCGATCTTGCGGGACTTGGAACAGGGGGCAAGCGGGATTTTGACAGAGGAAGATCCGATCAGAAAGCGTCATCTCCTCCCACTTCCATCCACAGCAATGACAGGTCTTACTCGATGGAAAGAAGCGATCAGCGAAAAGGAGCATTTCCCCATTCCACAGACTTTTGTACTCGATGTGCTTGCGAAACTCCCCCAGGCCGACATCGCTGACTGCAGGTGCAAGCTTGCGATTCCGCTTCATTCCTTCTACGTTCAAATCTTCGAGCACAATCACCTGGGGGCGCAGTGGAGCATTGATCTCTGTGGTCTGGTGGATCAGCTTCTTGACCTGCTTCTTGGCCTTTTTCTGCTCGGCCTTGGTTTTCGGTCTGGGCAGAAGAGAGGCAAGATGGGTCTTGAGACTGATGCGTTCACTCTGGGAGAGTGGAGCATGAACAAGCGAACTGGTTGCCTGATGGAGAGCATCTTCACGAATATTGGCAATACGAGCATGGAGGCGGGCAACCTGGGCTCGCGCTTTCTCACGGTTCTTTGATCCTTTTTTACATCGGGAAAGATGACGCTGGTACCTCTTGAGTCTTTTGAGGTTGGTTCGTAAGGCTTTGGGATTGACCATCGGAGGGCGACCATCTGAGCAGACGGCAAGTGAGGAAATACCCAGATCAACCCCGATCGGCTGGCCTGAGGCTTTCACAACGGGTGGAACCTGCTCTTCGACAAGCACACTGACATACCACCTGCCAGCCCGTTCGGAAACGGTTGCTGAGAGGACGGTGACATCACTTGTCGGGATGTAGCTGTGTTCTTTGAGTCGGATTGTCCCCAGCTTGGGCAGTTGAATGCGATCATCAAACACACGAATCGGCTTGTCTAAGCGGAAAGAGCCGCGCCCCTGGCTCTTGCTTTTGAATTTCGGAAAGCCAAGGTTCTGATGCCTTTTCCCTGCTTTCCTTTCTCGTACTCGACGAAAAAAATGACCGTAGGCTTGATCAAGGTCACGCAGGGCATTTTGGACAATCCATTTGGAAACGCCTTTGAGCCAGGGAAGGTCAGTGTGTTTGCGGGTCGTCAATTCCTTTTGGAGATCAATGGCAGAGATGGATTTTCCACTTTCTTTGTAGACCTCTTGCTTACGGGCAAGGCCGTAATTGTAGGCAAAGCGAGCCGTTCCTGCACACTGACAAAGCAAGATATGTTGTTTCACCGTTGGGTCAAGTTCCGTCTTGTATCCTCGAGTGATCTTCATTCTTCCTTTTCCCACTCCAAATAGTGTTCGTACTCTTCAACAGTCATCTTCCCACAGATGTACTCAAAATCATGTTTATCCTGATCAAACGTCCACTCAAGATAAAAGTCGTTTCGACACACTGCTTGATTTTCTCGGCCCGCTCTTTGGCATGTCTCCGTCCGTAGATTCGACCTGCCATTGACGTCATGACGGCAATGAAGTCATCTACAAGGTCGTGCTTGGTGTCGGTGGGAAACATGACTTCCAGGGAACGACCCTGCATGGCAAAAAGCTGGTCGATAGAGTCAAAGCCAAAACGCGTCAGCCGATCGCGATGCTCCACCACGATCTTGCCAATCTGGGGATCAGTCAGCAGCTTGAGCAGTTTGGGACGGGTGTCATTCATGCCAGAGGCAATCTCTTGCACAATCTTGGTCACTTGATAACCCCGACTTGCTGCATACGTCTTGAGTCGCTCAACTTGTCGATCAAGGTCGGCTTTCTGTCCTTGAGGAGAGACACGTGCATACAGGGCTATTCCCTTTGGAGTGGTTGTTTCCGGTAAAGGATCGCGGACGATGATGGTACGGGTGTCGAGTTGATAGGCATCAAGCCGCCCTGCTTTCCACCGGGGCATAAATGTCAATATTCTTTGTCTCTGTTATTAGCCCATTTGGGGTATCGGGTTGGATGAGTACAACACACGTGTTTTCACCCGGCCCGAACGCTTCACCTGCTCCACAATCGTGCTTTCGGCAAGGAAAACTGTCCTCGCTGTTGTGCCAGCACTTCGATAACCCTCAAGTCCGTGATTTGTACGATGTCATCCCAGCGCGGTATCCTTGAACGTTTTGAGAAGTGAGAGATTTCTTTGGTGCACCATATACCGAGGTGCCTATTGTAACGCTCTCTGTATTCCGTACGCAATTTGTACGGGTCAAGATGGGTAGAAAAAAGCTTCTGTCCTCCATGCCAGCAAAAAATTTTGTCATTGTAGAGTTCGTGAAGGAAACGCTCCCAGACCTTTGTCGAGCAGCATACTCCCGCCCAGAACCTATCTCGTGGTAATAACACCCACAGGACAGCAATGCCTTTCTCATCATAGATGGATGTTCGCCGCGCCACATCAGCAGTCGGAAGTGAACTGCGTTGCAATTCAATCGCAACCATCACCTCGTTGTTCCAGCGAAAGCTGATATCCGGGCGCACAGGGCCTAGAGGGAGTTCGACCTGCAGCTCGCTCACTTGAGGGTGTGCGAGAAGCGCGTGATACATCTCATACTTTGCTTGCCAGTGCTCCCAGCTTTCCCCGGTCCCGTACGAGCAGTTTGACCCGGGGTTGTGAGCGAAGTGGTGGATGATAAACTGGCCTTTTTTCAGGGTAACCCCTCGTTTGCACTCGGGACAGGAAAATGGCCCCTGGTCTCTGTTCGAGTCCCAGGCAATAACCAAAGCGCCGTGTTCATCAGCAATGCGGCATGGAGACCCGCCTCCGTTCACGGGGCGGGAGGAAATGCCGCGTGCCCGCAGGCACACCGCTCCCATGCCTTCCTCCTTCCCTCTTGATTTTTTTGAACATGTGTACTATACTCTTCTTATG
>WNGH01002411.1_pt1 | contig 17670 bp, 14 predicted proteins | sample 5400631 | NCBI WGS metagenome assembly WNGH01 (sample SAMN13153373, study PRJNA577476) | soil metagenome | isolation source: 115 cm soil or saprolite under Garry oak tree replicate 1 | place: USA:California | collected 2016-06-15
TGGGGCCCCCCCTGTGTTTTCTGTAAGTGTTGCATCTAAAGGACTTAGTGTCCGTGCAACTGCTTTAGAATCAACACTTGCGGCCTTCCTATAAGTGTTGATTCTAAAGGGAGTTAGATTGCACCAAAATTATGCAGCGGTCTGCAAACTGGGGGAAGGAGGAAAAACCTCACCCCCCTCTAGAAAGGAGAAGCCTCCACCCCTAAAAGTGGTGAGCTACAGTTCGGGGGGATGGGACGCCCGACCGAGGCTATCGGATTAACGACAGATGTACCTAACATTCAGACTATCAGAGAAGAAGCAGTACGTCAAGAGAAAGAAGGGCAGAGCGATCTACAAGAGGGGAGTGGCCAGGTGACGGGCAGTTTGACGAGGAAACGTCGAGCCTTTAAACCGAAGGCTGTGGGCACCCCGCGGGAGAGCAGTGTTACTCTGATCGCTTTGCATAGTGGACATTCACTCGTTCCCCCGCACTTGATTCCTCCAATCGAGAAACGCCGGCATCCGGATACACTTTGATCCAGTGATTCCGCACTCGGGCTTTAATCTGTTTTCCGCTTGAATCCGAGACGATAGCGTTCGATTGCTGCACCGGCATGTGACAGTCAATACAGCCGACGGCGATTTTAGTTCCTATCTTCAGGAACATGCCGCAATTCTCCATCTTGTGGCATGTTAAACACCGGCTCGAAAATGGGGCCGCGTCACGCTGGGATTCATGAACATTGTGACAAGTCGAACAGGTCATGGTCGCCGAAGACTGGTAGCAGCGGCTCCTCTGCAAGAGCGCCACTTGGCCGCGGTGAACATCGATCTTGGAGTTCGGATCAGAGCGATCCCGATCCAGATAGTCGTCGAGAGGCTCTCCGGGGACATACGAGAATGCCTCAGCAATTGGCCATCGCTGACCTGCATGACACTGTGTGCAAACCTCGACATCCCGGTCACGGGGGAGTCTCGCGGGATTCACAATCGCTTCTACCGAAAAGTGAGCACTCGAAGATTGATGGCTAGAAACATGTTCACGGCCCGGTCCGTGACACCTCTCGCAGGAGATACCCAGCACGAGGCTCGTCAATTTGTAATGATTGTGTGGTTGCGGCCCCGCGAGGGACTCCGCGTAGGAAGCGTGACACTCCAGGCAGCGAGAACCAACAGGCCGATCGAAGTCCGCAACGCCATCACGGTAACCAGGACTGTTGACCCACTGGCCCAATTCGATCCAGTAAGACACCGGAAGCTGAAAAAGCCGATCGCCCTTCCAGAACAGATAGGTCTGCCCTTTTCTTCCTGACCCAATCACCAGGTCGATCGGCTCAGACCGTGCCTTGGTAGACGGAGGAATCCCCCAAATCGCTGTCTGAAAAAATCGGCTGCCCTTTACATGCATCCTGAAAAACAAACCAGGATTTGAGGTCTTCAGAATATTTGCTTTGGAGCCGAATGGCCCCACGATCGAATCCGCGCTGGCGCGCCGTGACGTCAAATGGTGAGCAGTTCTGGAAAATGATTCGACCTTATTTGCATGACACGAGCCGCATGTTTCGTCGCCGACGTAACTATTGCGAGACTCCATATCCTGTGATTCGGATCGCGAGGGAGCCATTGCCTGCGCGGGTCCTAGGGTCGCAGGGACTGCGAATGAGAAACAGTCAAAGCCAGAGCGATCGTTAAAATCAAGAGCCTTGTGACCATTAGATCCCTTCACGAGGGTTCAGCTATACTAGCCTTAGTCATGACACACTGATAGCTCTGTTACCGATTAAGTGACACAGAATATAACGGCGACACTGCATCAGGTGGAGGTCAATAAAACTGTCTCCGTTGTAATCGCCAACAGCAACGCCCATGCCGTTATCGCCGGAGACGCCCGCACGGGTTACCGGACAGGCCCCTTTCAGTTTGCGGGAACGTGGCGCACCGGCGCGGCTTGCGATCCGGGTCCAGGTTCTGGGACGGGCTTGGGCATCTCCTCAGGCTTGAATCGCGGCACCATCTGGTCTGCCATGGCCAGCGAATACACGGCGGAGGCAATCTCCACGGCTCCTTCTCTCACGTCCTCTTCATAAATGCGCTCGTAGGTGTCCAGATTGGTGTGATGCGTAAACGAACCATAGTCAAACGCGTCTTGTGCCAATCCAATTCCCGGCAATCCGGCGTTGTTAAAAGAGGTGCTGTCCGTCCCGCCGGTCCTGCGGCTGTCGCTTGCCAAAGCTCCCATGAATCCCCAATCCGCAAACGGCATCATGGCTTCGCGAACCATGTCCGCAGCGCCTGCTGGCCCAAATATGCTTGCGCCCCGCGGCTTGCCCGTGCCGGAATCGATGTTGAAGTACGTATCCAATTTCGCGAACTCCGGCTTCTGGCTTTCAAAACTCCCGAAATGCTCCTGCACGTACGCCAACGAACCGAGCAATCCTTCTTCTTCCCCGCTCCACAGTGCAATGCGAATGGTGCGCCGCGGTTTCAAATGCAGCGCCGTCAGAATCCGCACGGCCTCCAGCATCATTGAGGAACCGATGCCGTTGTCCGTGGCTCCAGTGGCGTCATGCCACGAGTCGTAGTGACCTCCCAGCATGACGACCTCGTCTTTTTTGTCCGCGCCGGGAATTTCTCCAATCGCGTTATAAGCAGTGGTCCCCTCGGGGTACTCCTTGTTCTGGATATTGAGGCGCAGCGTCACTGCCGTCCCATCGGCAAGAAAGCGGGAGATTCGTCCATAGTCTTCATTGCGCATCACCAGGGTGGGCACTGCCCTCGTCCAGTCGTAGGTCCCGTTTTGTTGTGCGATGATCACGCCGTGCGCTCGGCCCGCATCGTTGACGCGCGCCAGCGCGCCGTTGTCCACAAGAAACTGGTCCACTTGCCGCGAAACTTCGGCGCGCGCCAACTGCCCTTCCGGCAGCTTTGGCGGCTCGGGAAAGCGGAACGGGCGTGGGTTCTTGGCATCGAATCTCGACTTCCATTCGTCTTCGGGACGCCGCATCGGCGAGGGGTTCATATCCTCGACGACCTCCACGTGCTTTCCCGCGAACACGATGGCGCCGCGAACCTTGTCCTTCACGGAATTCAAGTAGGCATCAAGCTCCGCCTGTGTCGGCTGCTTCGGTTCCTCTGGCTTTGCTGCTGGCGGCATTGGCGGCGCCGCCCATTTCGGTTCCGGCGGTGGCGGCGCGCTTCCAAAGAAATTGAATCCACCACCCCTCGGCAGCGCCAATCCGGGCGGATCCAGCATTACCACTTGCGCAGTGACGACTCCCTTGGTGCTCGGCGTCCACGCCAACGGCTTCACGATCAATTGCCCGTGGAAAGGCGTAACGGCTTCCGCTAAAAGCTCCATGTTTTCCCAACCGGGCACGGGCGTCGCGGAACTGGGCGGCTGAAACGTCCAGGGCTCGAGGTGCGCGTTCGCCAATCCCCACGACGTCATGGTCTTGACGGCCCAATCGTCCGCGGCCTTCAGGTTCGGCGTGCCGGTCACGCGGGGGCCGTGGACATCGGCGATCTCGTGGATGATCCACATGATCTTGGAATTGTTGGTCTCTTCCGCGCGGATCTGGGCATACGTCTCGGAGAATCCCGGAGCCTGCGCAAAGAGCGGCATGGCTACCAGCAGTAAGCAGCACAGCACACATCCAAACGGTTTCGCCACGGTCCCTCCCAGGATTCTTCGCAAGTCTTCAGCTCACATCGCCCGGCAGCACGCAAATATACGCCGCGGCGTCTCCCGAGGCAATTGCAGCCGTAGCGCAGAAAAGCAGTTGGCAGTAGAATTTAAAATGTAAGCGAATTCACTTATGACGCTGAGAGAAAGATTGGAATGGCTGAGCCGGATCACCGTGCTGGTGTTCATCCTGGCGTCGGCGGCGTTTTTGAGCGCGATCACGGCAATGCGTGTGGCAATTCACGGGCGGGAAGTGACCATGCCGAACCTCGTGGGCAAGAATGTTTCCGAGGCGAACCAGATGCTGCGGTCGCGGGGACTGTTGCTGCGCGTGGCGGACCGAATCTATAGCGACCAACCTATTAATGTGGTGGTGCGGCAGACGCCGCCCTCGGGACTGTTGATGAAAGTGTCGCAGCAGGCGCATGTGGTGTTGAGCCTGGGACAGCGGCAACTGCAGATTCCGCTGCTGGAAGGCAATTCGCTGCGGGCTTCGCGAATCCAACTGCTGCGGGCGGGATTGCAAGTGGGAGAAGTTTCGAGCGTGACGATGGCCGTACCGCCGATCGATACGGTGATGATTCAGAGCCCCAAGCCTGGAGCGGGAGCCGCTACACCGCGGGTGGATGTGCTGGTTTCGCAAGGGCCGCATGAAGCGGCCTACGTGATGCCGCACCTGACCGGGCTCAATGAGATCGAGGCGCAGCACCGGCTGGATGTGGCGCAAATGCGGCGCAAGGTAAATTATGTGACGGCGTCGCAGTGGCCACACGGAGCGGTGATCGACCAGTCACCCTTGAGCGGTTCGAGGATTGCGGCGAGCTCGACGATTGAATTGACTGTGGCGAACTGAGTCTTCGGTTTATGATGGGTACTCCAGCCCGAGGTTCGTAATCCAGCCAACCAGGAAGCACTCGCACAAGGAGGATGGACCGTGGCACTACTCAAAGCTCCAACGAAGCAAAAAACTATAACTCTTCCGGTTCGGCTGGACGGTGAAGTCCGAGTCATGCTGGACAGGTACGCGCAGTTCATCGAGGCGAACCCATCCTACGTGGTGAGCGAAGCGCTGAAGCTGTTGTTCAAGAGGGACCAGGAATTCAAGCGCTGGCTGGGCCAGAACGCCAAAACCGGCGGCCAAGAGCAAAATGATGGAGTGGCCCTTGCGAAGGCCGCTTCGCAAACATGAACTCTTCCTGGGAACTTATTTGGCGGCGTCCTTTTTGTGCAGGGTGGTGCACATGGTGAGGGCGGTGTTGGGATCGACGGCGTCATCGCCCTCTTCGATGAACTGGATGATGCCCTGCTTGTCTATGACGATGTTGGCGCGCAGAGCCCACTCGTAGCTTTCGCTATTCTTTCCCGAATCGTAGCTCTTAAGGATGCCGTAGGACTTGAGCATCTTGCGATTCATGTCGCTGAGGAGCGGGAAAGTGACGCCAATTTGCTTGGCGAAGGCCGCGTTGGCCGCGGGGCTATCTATGCTGACGCCGAAAACTTCCGTATCCGAGGTGTCAATCTTACCGGAGGCGATTCCAGCCTGGACCGCCTGAAGTTGCTTGGTTCAACCACCGGTGAAGGCCAGGACGTAGGCGGCGAGGAAGACGTTCTTCTTGCCGCGATAGTCGCTGAGCTTGACGGTTTTCCAGCCGTCGCTGAGAAGAGAGAAGTCAGGAGCAGCGTCACCAACCTTAAGGGTCATTTTGGCAACTTGAGACTTGTCGCCTTGAGGGGCAACGGGTGCGGCCGCAAGAGCGGTTGCTACCAGAAGGCCGACTGCGATCAGGTGCTTCATTGAAAACCTCCCACGGGAGTTAGACTGAAAGTGGCAGAAGGAGCTTACACCTCTCCACTGGAGTAATACCACGGGAAGGTAGGAAAAATTCCCTAGAGCTGCGGACGGGAATCGGGGGAACATCAGCGGGCCAGAGCGCGTATCTTCTGGCACAGGGGGTCTTGTGAGCAAACAGAATTTAAGGAGTCAGAAGCGTCGAGAGACGCGCAGAATGGCCCGTGGATTCGCCCGGCTCGCCCGGCTGGTAGCATTTTGCAGTGTGCTAGGCGTGGTGGGTTTGCTGTCCGCGAGTTCGACAAGAGCGGGAGGTATTCGAGGAGAACAGGATAAGGACGGGGCGGGGATTACATTCAGCAAGCAGGCTACCCCCAAAGAAGTGGGACTGCCCGCATACCCCGGAGCAAGACTGCGCAAGGACGAAAAGGACGACTCCGCTTCCGTGCAGATGGGGCTGTGGGGCGGCTCGTTTGGCTTCAAGCTGGCAGTGATGAAGATGGAATCGAACGACACGCCAGAGAAGATTGCGGAGTTTTATAAAAAGGCATTGGCAAAATATGGGAGCGTCTTAAATTGCTCGGATCCCTCACAGAAGGCCGGTGCGAAGGACAAGGCGGGATCCTCAAACAAATTGGAGTGCGAAGACGACAAGCCGGAAAAAGGCGAGCTGCTGTTCAAAGCGGGGACAAAGGAGAAGCAGCACATCGTAGCAATCCAGACTAACGGACAAGGAAGCCGTTTCCAGATGGTGTACCTGGAAGCACGGGGCGACGATAAGAATAAGAAGCCAATCTGAGAAGACTGCAACAAGGGGTTTGAAGGCAACCCATTCTGGAGTGAGGCGGCATCACAAGGGGGGACACTCGACCTGTCCGGAAGGGCAAACTTCTTGTTCGGCCTGGCCTTTCGTTCAGGGTATACTGTTGTTCCAAGCTGCGGGCCTTCTGGGAGTGCTCTGGGTTGGTGTAGACAGCGGCGGGAATCCAGATTCGAGAGAGAGGTGAAGTTTGCGCCGTACTTTTCTTTTGGCGACCGTAAGACGCTCGGCTCTACTGCTAATCGGCGGAGTGTTCCTACTTGGCGCCACGCAATGCGATGCACAAAGAATCTTCCATAAGAAGAAAAAGGTCAATAAGTCGACCAGCGCGAACAATACCGCGGAGCCCGATAAGATTCTCTATGACAAGGCCATGGACGACTTGAAGCATGGGCGTCATGAGGTGGGGCGGCTGAACATGCAGACGCTCATTAACACCTACCCGGACAGTGAGTATCTTGCCAAAGCCAAGCTGGGCATAGCGGATTCGTTTTACAAAGAGGGCGGATCGGCGAATTTGACCCAGGCCGTTCAGGCGTATACGGATTTTGGCATCTTCTTCCCAATGCTGCTGCCGGAAGCACCCTATGCACAGCTGCAAGTGGCGATGACGCACTACAAGCAACTGGAAAAACCGGACCGCGACCGTACGCAGGCTCGCGCGGCGGAGGACGCGTTCCAGACATTCCTGGCAAAGTATCCAAATGATCCCCTGGCAGGGAAAGCGGAACAGCATTTGCGCGAAGTGCAGGAGCTACTAGCGGAAGGCGACTTCAGGATTGGTTACTACTATTACGTCAAAGAAGACAAGAAAGCCGCGGAGTCCAGGCTAAGAGCGATCGTAAACCGCTACCCGCTGTACAGCAAGTCTGACCGCGCGCTGTGGATGCTGGCAAATATCTGGGATTCCACAGAGAAGAAAGAAATTGCGAACAATTATTACGCACGACTGGTGCGAAATTATCCGCTATCACCGCTGGTTCCGGAGGCGAAGACCCGATTGAAAGCGCACGGAGCACCGGTACCGCAAGCGGATCCCAATGCGGTGGCGTGGATGACGGCGGAACAAAATGCGCCGCGGCAACGAGAAGGCCTAATCAAGAAGCCGATGGGGCTGTTTGGTTCCGGCCCGAAGCAGGAGCTGCAATCGGCATCGAAATTTGGGAAGCCGACCATGACTCCAGAGGCTGAAAGCGAAGCAGGGATTGATGTATTGACAGGCGGAAGTCCGTCGCGAACCGGTGGCGCGGGAACGGGAATCGTAGCCACCATTGTCCCGGGAAGCACTGGCGGGACAACGAGCGGTGCAGAGAATGTGGCGCCAGCATCTGAAGGCGCTGAGCCGAATGCCGCGACGCAACCTGATTCTAGTGCTCCGGCCGGATCGACTAGTCCCAACGCGGCAGCGGCAACAAGCGATTCAGTGAAAGACACGACGGCGGCGGCGGCAGGAACGGCGGATCCTGCGTCGAAGACGGATGCGGCCTCAGCCACAGCGGAACAGGCTGCGGATGCGGCCAAGACAGACGGGACGACGGCCCAAGACGCAACGCAGAATGGGAGCTGCGGGGACAATAAGAAAGAATCGACCAGCAAAAAAAAGAAGGGCATAAAGAAAATCATCCCCTGGTAAGATTCGCAGCGGGGCGAAGATTTAGAGAAACAAGACAGGCTGCGGCTGCGGACGGCCGTACCCCTTGCCTTTTTTGGGCGAATTGCGATTGGGAAGCAGCCAAAACGATAGTATTCACTTCCGACACACACCAACCCCGTTGAGATTGACGCGTACGCCATCGAATGCTCCAATACATTGGAGAAGGTCATTTGTGATGACCCCGCCATACGTGTGGGATGCGCGGGCGTATCGCCGGAGGATGTTCGGTGGCGAAGATTCTGGTTGCGGACGACAATAGCAACATCCAGAAGATGGTGGGGCTGGCCCTGAAAGATCAGGGTATCGACGTCGTTGCCGTTGGCAATGGCGAAGCAGCCGTGCGGAAAATTTCGGATATTCGCCCGGACCTGGTGCTCGCCGACGTGTTCATGCCGGTCCGCAACGGCTATGAAGTTTGCCAATACGTGAAGACTGATCCCTCGTTGGCACACATCCCGGTGATCCTGCTGGTGGGCGCTTTTGATCCGCTGGACGAGCAGGAAGCGCAGCGAGTTGGAGCCGATGGAGTACTGAAGAAACCGTTTGTTCCACCTGATCCACTGATTTCGATGGTCAAGTCCGCTCTCCAGCGTGCTGGCGTGGCTCACGGAAGCGCCGCAGGGGCGAAGACTCCCGAACCGCAGGCTTTGAAGGCCCCAGATATCGTTACGCCGAGCCGCGGGGCCGTACCCACAGTGGGCAGCATTCCGATCCAGCCGGCGGCCAACGTGATGCCCATTGCGGCGCTGGATCAGGAAAGTTTTGTGGATGAAGTGCCGGCGCGTCCCGAGCCGGTGAAGATTGATAGTTCTTCTCATGCGGTAGCTTTCGGAAGCCTTCTGGAAGCACCCGCGGATGAGAAGGACGAAGATCCTGGTTTCCTGCCTCCAGCCAATCCCGAATTTGCGACGGAACACGATTGGCGAGATGCGGACGAAAAGGAAACGGACGACGAAGAGGAAGAAGAGAAGCCGGCTGCTCCGTGGCGGCCAGAAGCAGCGGAGAGTTACGCTGATTCCGGGTCCAGCAGCGGGACGAAAGATTGGCGGTCGGGCAGTTTCGAGCAGATTCTGGCGAGAAAGACAAAGGCGTGGGAGCCGGTAGAGGAAACGCCGGAACTTGTGGGGGCGGTGCCCGCAGCCAGCGACAGCTTGACACAAGTCCCGGCAAGTGCCCCGGAAGCGACTGTAATACCGGCCATGGAAGCCAAGGCGTGGGCTCCGGCAGCGTCGGTTGCTTCGCAGGAAAAGAGTTCGACAGAGACAGCAACAGCGTTAGAAGAAGTGCCGCGGGCACATGAGCCGCAGCTATCGCCCGCCGAAGCTGTGGTCGTCAGTGGACCTGAAGTGAAACAAGAGGAGCCAGAGAAGAAGGGACCGAAAGACTCGTGGTTCTCCGTTCCGGCGAACCCGTGGAATGCCGACATGGAGAAGGCGAACCGGTTGGCTTCGGCGTGGGACGCCGCAGCGCCCGCAACTGCGCCACCGGCGTCAAGAAATGGAGCCGAGAAAGCGACCGAAGAGTTCAGCGAAACAACTCAGAAGGTGATCGAGGAAGCGGCGTTGCCTGCGATGGCGTTAGACGCCATCCGCGAGGAAGCGGCTTTCATTGCCGAAGAAGATGCAACGCTGGTACCAGAAGCGAAAAATGCGGATGGAACGCCGGTTTATGCACACGATGAAGTTGCCGCGACGGCATGGTCTACGCCTGCTGCAACACCGAGCATGGACGACCTCGTTGCAAGAGTACTTGCCAAGATGAGTCCTGAGGTCCTGCAAGCGGTTACGCGAGAAATCCTAAGACCGGTAGTGGAAGCGATGGTCCAAGAAGAGTTGAAGTCGAAGAAGTCGTAATTCCCTGCCCCTGCGGCTGTAGAGATCCCTCGCGCTTTGTACAAATCAAAATTGAATGTTGCTTCGAACTACGGCGAATTGACGCAGCCGCTTTTGCCCTCGTATAGTCAAAGATTACCTTGAACGACTCAAGCTCGTCGAGAACGGACGGGCCAAGGCCCGCCCCTACAAAGAATCGAACCGATCCAGAAGGCGGGGCGAGGCCCGTACCCATGAAGAATCGAAGCGGCCGAGAAGGGCGTGCTGAAGCGTCCCCAAAGGGAGAATCGCATCGGATGGCTCGCGAGATAGCAAAGGCGTACGAACCGCAACAGATCGAACCGCGCTGGGCGGACTTCTGGGTAAAGGAAGCGCTGTTCAAGGCGGATTCGAATGCGCCGGGACCGGTGTTTTCGATTGTTATTCCGCCGCCAAATGTGACCGGTTCACTGCATATCGGGCACATGCTGGAGCACACGGAGATCGACATTCTTACGCGCTGGCACCGCATGCTGGGTTACAACACGTTGTATTTGCCGGGCACCGACCACGCGGGCATCTCGACGCAACGAGTCGTCGTGAAGCACTTGATGGATCAAGGTATTGACTACCACAAGCTCGGACGGGAGGAGTTTGAAAAGCAGGTATGGAAGTGGAAAGCAGAAGCAGGCAGCGAGATTACGCGGCAAATGAAGGGCATAGGGGAAAGCTGCGACTGGTCAAGAGAGAAGTTTACGCTCTCGCCGGAAATGTCGCGTGTGGTGCGCGAAGTGTTCGTGAGGTTGTATGAAGAGGGATTAATCTACCGCGAGAACCGGTTAGTGAACTGGTGCCCGGTGTGCCTGACGGTGCTCAGCGATCTGGAGGTGGTGCACGAGGAGCGGCAAGGGCACTTGTGGCACATCAAGTATCCGGTAGCGGGAACGAGACAGTTCCTTGTGGTGGCGACGACGCGTCCGGAGACGATGCTGGGCGACACGGCGGTGGCGGTGAACCCGGAAGATGAACGGTACGCGCACCTCGTTGGCAAGAGAGCGGTGTTGCCTCTGATGAACCGCGAGATTCCGATCATCGCGGACGCCATGGTGGACCGCGAATTTGGGACCGGTGCAGTAAAGATCACGCCTGCGCATGATCCGAATGACTTTGAAGTGGGGCGGCGCCACAAATTGCCCGAAATAGATGTGATGACGGATGACGGGAGAATGAACGGGGCAGCGGGCGCTTATGCCGGGATGGACAGGTTTGAAGCGCGCAAAAAGATTGTTGAAGATTTGAAGGCGCTGGGCCTGTTGGAGAAAATTACCGAGCACACGAATGCCATAGGTTTGTGCGAGCGGAGCAAGACGATTGTAGAGCCGAGGGCCTCGACGCAATGGTTCTGCAAGATGAAACCGCTGGCGGAGCCGGCGATTGCGGCCGTGGAGCGCGGGGAGATCCAGATCGTGCCGGATAACCGGCGCGAGGAATATTTCAATTGGATGAGGAATATCCGCGACTGGACGCTTTCGCGGCAGCTGTGGTGGGGACACCGGATTCCGGCGTGGTATTGCAAGGAGAACAAGCACGTCACGGTGGCGCGGGAGACTCCAACGAGGTGCGGGACGTGCGGTTCGACGAATCTGGAACAAGATCCCGACGTTTTGGATACGTGGTTTAGCTCGGGGCTGTGGCCGTTCTCTACACTCGGGTGGCCGGAAAACACCGCTGATTTCAAGACTTACTACCCAACGACTTTGTTGATCACTGGATACGACATCCTGTTTTTCTGGGTAGCGCGGATGATCATGCTGGGAATTCACTTTACGGAGAAAGTTCCCTTCCGCGCCGTGTATCTGCACTCGCTGGTGCGTACCGGGAGCGGCGAGAAAATGTCCAAGTCCAAAGGGACGGGACTCGATCCTGTGGCGCTGAACCAAAAGTATGGGACGGATGCGATGAGGTTCTGTCTGGCGTCGATGGCCGCGCCGGGGACGGACATCGTGCTGTCCGAGGACAAGCTGGCAAGCGCGCGGAACTTTGCGAACAAGATTTGGAATGCGTCGCGGTTCATCTTCGTGAACTTGGAGAAATTTGAGCAGGCCGGCGGGAAAGTGGAGGATGTCGCGCTTCATGAGGTGCGTGACACTGCACCCTACAAATCAGGAGACGAAATCAAACTGGTCGATCTCTGGATCTTCTCACGGCTCGGAAAGGCCATCGTAGAGAACAATGAGGCGCTAGCAAACTACAGGTTCCATGAGGCCGCCCAAAGTGTTTATCACTTCTTTTGGGGTGATTTTTGCGATTGGTATATCGAGTGGGTCAAGCCGCGGCTATTGGACAAGAATTTGGCGCGGGCAACGGCGGCGTGGCGAAATCTGTTTGCCGTTTTCGAGCGGGCGTTGCGGCTGCTGCATCCCTTCATGCCGTTCCTTACGGACGAACTATGGCATCAACTTCCCCAAAGCGAAAGAATTCGCTCAATCGCTGTCGGCCGGTTTCCAGACGCCACGCCAAAGCAGATGGATGCACTTGCAGAGAAGAAGTTCTTGTTATTGCAACGTGTAATCACGTCAGTGCGCACAGGGCGGGCCGACAATACGCTCGACCCCAAGAAGAAGATTGCCGCCGAGCTGTCGAGCCAGGATCCGGCGGTCAGAGAACTCGTCAGGGACAATGTTGAGACGATAAAGCGACTAGCAGTCCTTTCGGACTTACTTGTAACTTCCGAACAGCTTAGCGGGGAAGGATACTTTCACAGCGCCCCAGAGTTTGACCTTCACATTCCCTTTACAGAGATAGTCAATCCGCAGGCTGAAATAGCGCGGTTGAACAAAGAGACCGAGGGACTGCAGAAAGCCATTGCATCGAAGGAGCGGCAGCTCGGAAACGAGACTTTCCGCAGCCGAGCGCCGGAAAACATTATCAAAGATATGCAAGCCACACTTACCGAGCAGAAGATCGAGCTTCGCAAATTGCAAGATCGACTGTCGCGGCTCGATGGAGATACATAGTTCTTCGGGGCTTTATGGACTGGAATTCCGAGTACATTACCGATCTCGTACGACGAGCGCTGGAAGAGGATATGGGCGCGGGAGACGCGACGACGGAGGCAGTGGTTTCGCTGCGAGCGTCGGCCCGCGCTCACATTCTCGCGAGGCAAACGCTCGTTTGCGCCGGACTGCCGATTGCCGAAAGAATTTTTCGCACGCTTGATCCGGAGATGGTAGTCACGCTTCCCCACAACGATGGGTCGTTTGTGGAACCCGGCGCGGAGATCGCGCAGATCAAGGGAAATGCGCGTGCGATTGTTACCGGTGAGCGAACGACATTGAATTTCCTGACCCATCTTTGCGGAATCGCCACGCTGACGCGGCGATTCGTGGAACAACTGGCGGGTACGAAAACGCGTATTCGAGATACGAGGAAAACAACACCTGGTTTACGGGCGCTGGAAAAATATGCGGTGAAGACGGGCGGCGGCGCCAACCACCGCTTCGGACTCTACGACGCGATTCTCTTAAAAGAGAACCATGCAGCGTTGGCCGGCGGAATTAAGGAAGCACTGGACAAAGCGCACACTTTCGTGGGACCAAACATGGCAGCGCCGCGGACCGCGAGTGCTTACGATGCGGCTGGTTTGGACCCGGAGGTCGTCGGCCCCGGACCATTGCCGGTGCAGGTGGAGGTTCGCGACGAGCGGGAATTAGTAGAAGCTCTTGGCGCCGGGGCGGAAGCGGTGCTGCTGGACAACATGCCGCCGCTTCGCGCGGCGGAGTGCGTGAGAATTGCGCGAGGAATCCGAAGGGACTGCGTGATCGAAATCTCTGGAGGGATCACACTGGAAAATGCCCGCGCTTACGCGGAAGCGGGGGCCGACTTTCTTTCTTCAGGTATGCTGACACACTCCGCGCCTGCCGCGAATCTCAGTCTACTTGTAGACCACATCGAGGAAACGTAAGCTTAGGCGGCGCGAAGGACGCAGCGAATCCCCATGGCTCAAGAATCCCTGGCAGGCACGACCGACCGGCGTCTGGCGGGGCTGCTGACGTTGCTGGCGGAAAATGCCACGATTGTGATCAGCGGCGCGCGAATCGCGAAAGAAATTGGCGTCTCGCGATCGACGGTATGGCGCTGGGCACAGCGGCTGCGTGGGTTGGGCGTGAAAGTGAAAGGGCAGCCGGCCACCGGATACTTCCTGGAACAAGTCCCCGATATTTTGACGCCAGACATGCTGAAGCAACGCTTGAAGGGCAGCCTATTCGGGAAACGCGTCTTTCACTTTTTCAAGACGGATTCGACGAATCGTGTAGCGCTGGAATTGGGACACGCGGGCGAGCCGGAAGGCGCGGTGGTGCTGGCGGAAGAGCAAACCGCCGGGCGCGGCCGCGCAGGACGCAAATGGCATTCGGAACGAGCGGCGGGCATTTATGCGACTCTGCTTCTGAGACCAAAGCTGGCACCGGTGCAGGCACCGCTGCTGACGATGATGGCGGGGCTCTCCGCACATACCGCGGTGCAGGCGGTGACTGGACTTGAGGTGGACTTGAAGTGGCCTAACGACCTTCTCATTCAGGGGAAAAAAGTGGGCGGTATCCTGACGGAGATGCACGCGGAGCCGGGGCAAATTCGATTTGTGATTGTGGGGATCGGGCTGAACGTCAATCAGGAAAAGTTTCCCGGTGAGCTTGCCGACACGGCAACGTCCCTGCGCGCGGAAACAGGCAAACCGCAATCGCGCATGGAACTGCTGGTGCGGTTGCTGAGGGAATTCGAGGGCGACTACAATCGTTTCGTGCATGAAGGCGTGGCGAGCGTTGTGGCGCGATTCGAATCGATATCGAGTTATGCAAAAGGCAAAAGAGTGCGTGTAACCAACGGAACCGAAAGCTACGCTGGGACAACCGCGGGGCTCGGGCCGGAGGGCTTGCTGCAGGTTCAGCGCGACGATGGGCGGATGATGACGGTGATCGCGGGCGACGTGGCGGAGGCACGCTAGATGCTGCTGACCATTGACGTGGGAAACACCAATTCAGTGCTGGGCGTTTTTCGCGGCGAAGAGTTAATTGCGAATTGGCGTTTGACAACGGCGCGTGAGCAGACGATTGACGAATATGGCGTGCTTACGAGGAATTTGTTCACGCTGGCAGGATTGGACCGCGATGCCATCACCGGCGTGATCATCAGCTCGGTAGTGCCACCAGTGAACCGGACGCTTGCTGAAATGGCGCGAGTTTATTTTGGACAGAAGGCGATGTTCGTGGAGCTGGGCGTGAAGACGGGAATGGCTGTGCTGGTAGACAACCCATCGGAGGTAGGCGCGGACCGGATCGTGAACGGCGTGGCGGCATTCCATCAGTACGGCGGGCCGTGCATCGTTGTGGATTTTGGGACGGCCATCACCTTCGACGCGATCTCCGCGAAAGGCGAATATCTTGGCGGGGTAATCGCTCCCGGACTGGGGATTGCGTCGGAAGCACTGTTTGCGCGGGCCGCGCGGCTTCCGCGCGTGGAGATCAAGGACCCCGGAAAAGTGATTGGGACGAACACCGTCACACACATGCAAGCAGGCTTGTACTACGGCGCGGTGGACATGGTGGAAGGGATGATCGTCCGCATGAAGAAAGAACTTGGTGAGGATGTGAAGGTGGTTGCGACCGGCGGCCAGGCGAAGCTGGTGTCGAAAGGCTCGAAGCACATTCAACACACGGATGAATTCCTTACGCTGACGGGTTTGCGATTGATCTGGGAGAAAAATCAGCCAGCGGAGGAAAGCAAGAGCGCAGCCGGGGCGCCCTCAAAGAGAGCACAGAGATAAGCTGCGGGGCCTCGATCAACAAAAATGGACGGCTGGAACTACTTCAATTACTTTACGGAAATCGAAGAATATTTCTGGAAGAAACGCGGGGCGCATCTGCTGGTGTCGCCGCTGGACTGGGCGATCATGGAGGCGTGGCAGAAGGCGGGTGTGCCCCTGGAAGCCGCGCTGAAAGGGATCGACAAGGCGTTTGAGAGTTATCAGAGGTCGCGTCGCGGTGCGGGCAAACCGCTAAAGAATTTGGCATATTGCACAGACGCGGTCCTGGCGGCCGCGGAAGAACAACAGGAGGCCGCTGCGGGAAGCGCGCCAAGAGTTGCGCGCACAGCGGCCCGCGAAGCGTTTTCGCGAGATGAATTGAAAAAATATTTTGCGAAGAATGCGGCGCAATTGAAGGGTGTCGCCGAAAGTAGGTCGACGCGCGAACCGGTGATGTCGAGCCAGTTGAGCGAAATAGCGGAATCGCTGGAGAAGAGTCTCCTGCTACTCGACACTCCTGGGACGCTGGACCTGGAAGATTTGGAGCGACGGCTGACGGTTCTGGATGAAAAGATACACACCGCGCTGACCAGTCACGCTAAGGAGGAGCTTCTGCTTAGGATCCGGCGCGAAATGGAAGGGCAACTGGCGATGTACAGGCGGAAGATGAAGGCAGAGCAACTGGCGATGGTCGAAAAACAGTACGTTCAGAAACGGCTGCTGGAAGAGTTTGGAGTGCCACGGCTGAGTCTTTTCTACCTTTCGTAGCGCGGACCGGCAAGGCCGCTCGATCTTTGAAGAAGAGACCGGGCGACTCAATTTCACGCCTGCACCGGCGTATCTTAGAATAGGATATTACTATGTCGGATGAGTTAAGATTATCGGTTGAGAAGCTCGTCTACGGCGGTGATGGTTTGGCCCACGCCGAAGGAAACACGGTCTTCGTGCCTTATGTTTTGCCCGGGGAGGAGGTGCGTGCCACTGCGAAATCCAAGAGGAAGAAACTGATCTGGGCGGAACTGCTGGAAATCACTTCACCCGCGAAGGAGCGAGGAAAAGCAAAGTGTGCTCATTTTCAGAAATGCGGCGGCTGCCACTACCAGCACATTCCAGCCGCGGAGCAATTGAGAGTCAAGAAAGAGATTTTGCGCGAAACCCTTTCGCGGCTCGGTGGAGTCGCGTGGGAAGGCGCTATTGTTGAGCATTCAGGGGAACCCTATGGCTACCGGAACCGCGCACAATGGGCGGTGCGGAGCGGGATGCCCCGGGCGCTGGGATATTTCCTCCCGGAGAGTTCCGTGATCGTGCCGATCGATGAGTGCCCCGTGCTTTCGCCGCGCCTCGCGCTGACGTTCGGCCAGCTTCAGGAAATGGCGCGCGGCGGCACGTTGCCAGAGGGTATTCAGGAAATCGAAGCGTTCGCCGATTCGGCGGATGAAAAGATCGCGTTGAATGTCGCGTTTGAGAGATTTCCGAAGCCTGCGGCCCAGCTGGCGGCTACTTTCCAAACCACGTTGCCCCACATCGAGAGTTTGTTACTGCTGGACCAGGGAAAAAACCGGTTTGAGTTGGCGGGACCGGGCCACTTGACGCACGAAGCCGGAGGATTCCGATTCCGAGTCAGCCATCTTTCGTTCTTTCAAGTGAACCGCTTCCTGATCGAAGACTTGCTGCAAACCGTAACGGCCAATGCGCACGGCACGCTGGCGCTGGATTTGTTTTCAGGAGTGGGATTCTTCACGTTGCCGCTGGCAAAAGCGTTCCAGAGAGTGGTAAGCGTGGATGCCAATCTTGCCGCGACACGCGATTTGTACGCCAACGCGGAGATTGCAGGTGTCACCATCGTGTCGCACAACGAACATGCAGAAGAGTTTCTGAAAAAGACCGAAGAAAAACCGGAGTTTGTGGTTCTGGACCCACCGAGGGCAGGATTAGGAGCAGCAACAGCGGAAAACCTAGCAGAGCTCGGCGCTAGAGAAATTGTCTATCTTTCCTGCGACCCTTCAACGCTGGCTCGGGATTTGGCGGTGTTGACCGGCTCACCGAGGAAACCGAAGGAAATCACTGGACCACGCATCCGCTATGAAATCACGGAAATGCACCTGTTCGATCTGTTCCCGCAAACTTTCCAC
>WNGH01006374.1_pt1 | contig 17670 bp, 20 predicted proteins | sample 5400631 | NCBI WGS metagenome assembly WNGH01 (sample SAMN13153373, study PRJNA577476) | soil metagenome | isolation source: 115 cm soil or saprolite under Garry oak tree replicate 1 | place: USA:California | collected 2016-06-15
CTGGCGAAGAAATTCGAAGAGGCGATGAAGAAGGCCAAGGACACGCCCGCAAGCAAGCCCATCCGCGATTTCGATCTGGATTAGTACAACTCCTCCCTAGTCTATCGTTTGCTGAGTGTTTTTCTCCGCCCTACCTCTGTGTTCTTGGCGCCTCTGGGTTATCCCTTTTCCTCCAGACTCGCGTTAGACTTCTTCCGCCAGTGAAACGACGCAGACTCTTTCGCCTCAAACTCAATTCCCGGACACTTGTCCTGGGCGAGCGCACGCTTGTGATGGGCGTGCTGAATGTCACGCCGGACAGCTTTTCGGATGGCGGGAAGTTTTTTGACGTGGAGCGCGCTATCGAGCAGGCGGTGGCTATGGAACGCGCCGGTGCGGATTTGCTGGATATCGGCGGCGAATCCACACGTCCGGGTGCTACAGGCATTTCCGCCAAAGAAGAGCTGGCCCGCGTGTTGCCGGTGCTACGTGGACTGCGTGGCGAGCTGAAGATTCCGGTTTCCATCGACACGCAAAAATCGGACGTCGCTGAAGCCGCGCTCGACGCCGGCGCGCAGATCATCAATGATATTTCGGGGTTAAAGAGCGATCCGCGCATCTCCAAGGTTGCCGCGCTACATGGCGTGCCGCTTATCTTGATGCACATGCGCGGGGAGCCGCGAACCATGCAGGAGGGAGGATTTGCGCGGGACGTCATGAAAGATGTCATGCGAGGGCTGCGTAAATCCGTGGAGGCGGCGCGCAAAGCCGGGGTTGCAAAAACGCAGATCATCCTTGACCCGGGCATCGGGTTCGGCAAGAGCTTCGCGCAAAATTACGAAGTGCTGCAAAAGCTGCCGCAACTGGCAAAGCTCGGCTATCCGCTCCTGGTGGGTGCCTCGCGCAAAGGATTCCTCGGGGCAACATTGGCACGGGACGGGAAACCTGCTCCACCGGAAGAGCGCATCTGGGGTACCGCCGCAACGGTTACGGCGAGCACCTTGAACGGGGCGCACATCGTCCGCGTTCACGATGTCGCCGAGATGGTCCAGGTGGCGCGCGTCGCCGATTGCCTTCTTAACCCGAAGCAGAGGCCGAAAAACTAGCTGTTGGCGACGCATGGCAGCTGTTGACATTGCCGAAGCTGCAGGGGGTGCTGCACCCCCGGTTTTTTGTCAAAGAGTGCGAAAGCGATTGAAAATAAAAGAATTAAGTTTTTCGTGGGTGCAAGAAAATACAATAAAATGCAAAAGAGTGCGCAAGAATATGAAGAGAAAGGGAATAGGGGATATTGGTTAGGAACACGTGATCGCGCACACGAAGCTGCGCCCCCATACACCCATCATTTTGCATGAATATAAAAAGAAAAGACTTACAGAAATTGCAATTCGTAATCGATTGATTCTAAAGGGTCCGTTTTTGATTGCTGGGGGCGAGCAAGAGCGGAACACGTACCCCCGAGGGAAGAAAAGCTGGAGCCCTCCGACCGCGCTCAGGGTAAACAAGCTCCCACACTCCAGATGGAGTTTTCTATAAGGTCAATTATATCACTGAATAAGAGAAAGTCAAGGAGAACTTTGCGGGAAGTACGCCAGTAGGCAGCTACTTCGGTATAATGCGCTCCGCAATCGAAAACTAAGGCTTTGCGCTGAATTTCCAGGGAAAGAGAGCCCACGCATGCCGCGCCGCATCATTTTTGTTAATTGCTTGCTTCTTTGCCTTTACGGGTCGATGCACACACCGCAAGCGCAGATTCCGCCGGCAAAGCAAAATCCGCTCATCCCGGCGCAAGGCGCGCAGGGAAGGGTGGGTTGCTCAACGACAGAAGCGTCGTCGTGTGCGGAAGCCGCGGCGAAGATACTGCCGATCGTGATGGGGTCGTCGCCGATGGAAGAGAATCTGCGGCGGCTGACGGATGAGATCGGCGGACGGGTGACGGGATCGCTAGAGATGGCCAAAGCGGTGGAGTGGGGCGTCGCTGCATTTCGCGCGGCCGGAGTGGATGTTCACACGGAGAAATACACGCTCCCGGTGACGTGGAGCGAAGGGGACACGCGGCTGGAATTGATTGGTCCGGTGAGATTCCCCGTGCGGCTGAAGGCGGAGGGATGGTCTCCGGCGACCCCAGCGGGCGGCGTGGGAGCCTCAGTTGTAGACGTGGGTTACGGGAACGATGACGATTTTGCGAAAGCGGGCACCTCAATCAGAGGTGCGATTCTGCTGGTTCATAGCGATATCGGATCGACGTGGGCGGACCTATTCAACGAGTATCTTCGGCCGCCGACGATTATCGGTCATGCCGTGAAAGAAGGCGCTGGAGCCATCCTGTGGATGGGCGCGCGGGAGCGATTACTTCTCTATCGCCACACAAATTCGCTGGCCGGTGAAATTGACAAGATTCCGCAGGTAGTGGTTGCTCGCGAAGACGCAATGCGGCTGGCGCGGACAATCGCGGCCTACCCGGGAAAAGTTAGCGTTCGCTTGGGCATGCCCAATAAGATTGGCGGGCCCATCGAACAACAAAATGTGGTTGGTGAAATTCGCGGCTACGAGAAGCCGGATGAGATCGTCATTCTCGGCGCGCATCTGGATTCATGGGAATTGGGCACGGGAGCGTTGGACAACGGCTGCAATGCAGCGCTGGTGATTGAGGCGGCGCGGGCCATCAAGGCAACCGGGCTTTTGCCGCGCCGGACGATCCGCTTCGCGCTCTTCAGCGGCGAGGAACAAGGCACGATTGGCTCATTCGAATACGTGAAAGGGCACCGCGCGGAGCTGGACAAAATCCGCGCAATGATCACCTACGACTCGGGCATCGGCCGTGTCACCGGATATTCGCTCGGCGGCCGGCGCGACATCGAGGCGGGCGTGCGCGAAGCCCTCAAGCCGCTGGAATCCTGGGGCGCGAACAATCACACGTATGACGCCTCGTTCGGCACGGACAATTTTGATTTTATGCTCGAAGGCGTGCCCACGCTGGTAGCAAATCAGGAAGAGGCCAACTACCTGCCGAATTATCACGCGGCTTCGGACACGCTGGACAAAGTCGATATGCGCGAACTGAAGCTGCATACCGTGCTCGCTGCGCTGACGGCTTGGGGAATCGCCGACCGCGCGGAGCCGCTCGGCAAGCGCCTTTCGCGCGCTGAACTCGATGTTCTCGTCAAGGAAACCGGCCTGGACCAGCAGCTTAAGCTGCTCGGCTACTGGGACGCTTGGCAAAGCGGCGCGCGCGGCCGAAAACCGTAAGGTTGGATATCCGGTTCAACTCCCGCTTATGCGCGATGGAAGTTTCTCAACAAGCACAACATCTCCCGTGAGGTTCTTCCCGGTATACTGGATGGGTGCCAAAGACTCTCAGCGGGCTGAGCGCTAACGCGCATCAAGCCATTCTAGGCGTCGACTATGGTCGCGCGAGGATCGGGCTGGCTCTCGCGAATTCGGAGACGCGGATGGCGCAACCCCTGAGCACCATGGAGCGCGTCAACCGCAACGAAGACATGCGGCGACTGCGTGAACTAGCGCGCGAACATGGCGTAAAGCAGATCGTCGTGGGCCTGCCGCTGCGGCTGGATGGCACGCCCGGCGAAATGGCTGAGGAAGCGGAGCGTTTCGCGGAGCGCGTTCGAAAGCAGATTGGCGTGCCGGTGGAAATGGTGGACGAGCGGCTAACGAGCTGGGAAGCCGAGCGCTTGCTGGAAGAAGTTCAGGGCAGATTTATTCACGATGAAAAACTGGCCGGCGGCAAGAAACCGAAGAAAACGCAGGCCAAGATGACTGTGGATGCGGTGGCTGCCGCCGTGATTTTGAAAGAGTATCTGGATCGGCAGGAGCAGACGGCTGAGAAGGCGCAAGCGAAGTAAATAGACCAAATTCGTGAGGCGAAATTGAAGAAGTTGTTCGCGCTGTTTCTTCTAATCGTGCTGGCTGCCGGGGGCGCTGCGGCGTGGCTGTGGTACGGCATCACGCAGCCGTATCAGGACTTTGCGGCGGGCGGCGTTTTCGTCGACGTGCCGCACGGGGCCTCGCAACGCCATGTGGCGTATCTGCTGAGGGCAAATGGCGTGGTCCGCAACGCGATGGCGTTTGAGATTTATGCGCGGCGGCATCCCAAGCGAACACTGCAGGCCGGCGAATACTTTTTCGATCGTGCAATGACTGGCCGGGAGGTCTTCTGGAAGCTCGCGAACGGCCAAGTGTACGAGCAACCCTTCACGGTGCGCGAAGGCGAAACGATGTTTGACATCGCCCGCGAACTCGAAGCGGGAAAGTTCATGCGCGCAGGGGATTTTCTTTATGCGGCAGGCGACCCGGGGCTGATTCATGATTTTGCGCCTGGCGCGCAAACTCTCGAAGGCTTTCTTTTTCCGGCGACCTATGAACTTCCAAGACATCCCGCGGCTAGCGAATTGACCGCGGAAATGGTGCACAAGTTCAAGGAAGAATGGAGACGCATCGCATCACCTGTGGCGGGTGGACCAACGGACGAAGGCGGCCACCGGGCCGTAAACAGGATCGTGACGCTGGCGTCGCTCGTTGAACGGGAAACGCCGAAGCCGGAAGAGCGGCCGCTGGTGGCAGGCGCGTTTGAAAACCGTCTGCGCCTGGGCATGAGACTACAATGTGATCCGACGGTGATTTACGGGATGGAGCGGCTAGGAAAGTACAACGGGACGCTGACGGGAAAGGATCTGAGTTTCGATACCCCATACAACACGTACGAGCACGGCGGGCTGCCTCCCGGGCCGATTGGAAATCCTGGCGAAGCGTCGCTGCGCGCCGCACTGCAGCCAGCGCAGACGAACTACCTTTATTTCGTGGCCAACACGCAAGGCGGACATTTTTTCAGCGGGACGCTGGCGGAACACAACAAGAATGTGGTGAAGTATCGCCGGCTGTTGGCAGGTCTTCCGGCCGATCCGCCACCGCCCCCGCCCAGCCCGAAAAAGAAACCTGCAAAGCAGCGCCGAGGCGCAGCCCGATGAACGATCATTTGAAAACGAAAAAGGCGCTGATCCTGGAGACCGCCAGGGAGATCAAGGTGCAGCAATGGACGCCGGCGGAGATCGACCAGCTGCGCCGGCGGCTCTTGGCCGAGCATGGCGACGCCGGCAAGGCGGGCCCGGATTACATTGCGGACGTGCTGAAAGACGCGGGGCAGAAGGTGACGCTCAACCAGCAGGAAGAGGCCGAGGAACAGTACGAAGAAGAATTCGAGGATCTGCTGCATTTCAAGACGTTGGAAGATGCCGAGGTCAGCATCATGCGGCTGGATGAATTGATGCGCAAGTTCCGCGTGCACGGCGAGCACTCGGCCGTGGAGCGTGTTTTGAACATCGCCCGGCTGGGCAAACGCCGCGCGGAAATGATCTCGCGCAACCGCAAGGTGGAGGCTCAGAAGCGCGCGGAAAAAGAGGAGATCGGTGGCTGGTTCCGCATCTGGCTGGAAACGCCGGATACCTTCTTCGATTGGCTGGAAGTTCGGAAGCAAGCACCGGACTATCTTGCGAAGTTTCCGAAGTTGGAGTCCGAAGAATGAGCTCGCCGGGGATGGGCGCGCCAGGAAGCGGCGTACTGGAACTGCCGCCCTTTTCGCTGGACGTGCAGGCATTGGACCTGGGTAGCGGCGTCAAGGCAGTGGGCCTCGAACTGCTCGAAACGGAAAACCGCGAGCCGCTGCGGGGCAAGGATGCGGCGGAGATCTGGTCGGCGGTCTTCCCTGCTCTTGCGGGAAACGAATCGTACGTCGTCGATTTTTTCAGCCACATCGAGCGGGTAAGAGAGTTTTGCAAACCGCGGGAGATTGCCTTGCGCGAGGCGGCAGAGCGCTGCCTCGTGTTGCCGCAACCCGATCAAGAGCAGTTGCGGCAAATCTTTGAACGCTTCGAAGGAGAGACGTTCGGCATTCGAGCCGGGGCGGCATCGCAATCCGCCGATACGGCGCTCGAAGGCGACCTTTCCAAGCGCGGTGTGGACGCCTACCAGCCTGCCTACAACCGCTACACGTTTTGCGCGATTTGCGAGCCGGAAGACGGCTGGGTAACGCTCCTGAGCGATTCGCTTTGGCCCAGCGAAGTCATCCGCCGGTTGCGGCCGGCGATTCAGCCATTTGACATCCACATTGCGCGGCCCAATTGAATGCCTCTGTGGCTGCGACCTGCGTTGATGGACGGGCATCCAAGTGGTTGCAAGATTGCTTTATTTGTATGAGTGAAGACGGAACTGATTGATGCGACGTTTGAAAACATGCCTGGTACTGGTGACACTGGCGGCGATTTCTTGCGGCTGCCACGGGAGAGTTGTGACCGGCCACACCGTGGTAGCGCAGAAGCCGATTGCGAAGGATGCCACGCGTGAAGAACTCCTGGAGGCATACAATCTGATCGCACGCGGCACAAAAACGCTGAACGCCACTGTGGAACTAAAGCCGACAGCAGGCTCAAAATATAGCGGTGTCATCGATGAATACCACGAGGTTAAGGCGTTTCTTCTGGCCGCGCGGCCAGCGAAAATTCGCTTGATCGGGCAAGCGCCAGTGGTCGGTACCACGGTGTTTGACATGGCCAGCGACAGCGAGACCTTTCGCGTCTCGATACCTTCGAAGAAGAAATTTCTCGTCGGGCCAGTAGCCGTCGAGCGCTCCAGCAGCAAACCCATTGAAAATTTGCGGCCACAACATCTCCTGGATGCGCTGCTCTGGCCGGAAATCCGCAAGGAAGAAACCGTGACTTTGAAGGAGTTCAACGACGAGAACGCCAGGTACTACGTCCTGACCGTTTTGCGCGGAGGCCATCAATTTGAGGTCCTGCGGGAAATCTGGTTTGACCGCGCGGACTTGCAGGTCTCACGCATGCAGAATTTTGGACCGAAGGGACTTCTGCTCTCGGATATTCGTCTGGCTGACTGGCAATCTCCGGATGGTGCCGCCGGGCCAAACGTTGCGGCTACCGCTGCAAATGGCCCAGGGTCTTTTCCTCGCTCGATTCGAATCGACCGGCCGCACGATGATTACAAGCTCGATCTGCGTATCACCAAGGTTGGCATGAACGAAGAGATTCCCGCGGAGCGATTCAAACTCGAACAACCTGAGGGAGCGGAATTGGTGCGCGTCGGGGAAGCCACTGAAAGCAAGCAGCCATGATGGGTGAGCTGATCGCTCGAAATCTGCTGCATCGCCCGCTGCGTACCATCATCGGGGCCATGGGAATCGCGGTGGAGGTGGCGCTGGTCGTCCTGATCGTCGGCCTGACCAGCGGTCTGCTGACCGAAACTGCCAAGCGCATTGAAGGCATCGGGGCGGACATCGCGCTGCAGCCGCCGAACTCATCCTACTTGTTTGCCTTTGGCAGCGCGCCGATGCCAATCAAGATCGGCGAAAAACTTGCCGAACTAAAATATGTCGAATTCGTGGCTCCCGTGCTTTTCCAGTTCAACACCTCGGGCGTGGAAATCGTTTATGGAATTGACCAAGAAAGCTTTCGAGATGTCTCCGGCGGATTTGTATTCCTTGAGGGACACGACCTGGAAGGCCCGGACGACATTCTTGTGGACGACATTGCGGCAAAGGCGAAAAAGATACGACCGGGGGAGACGTACCGCATCTTCGATCACGATTGGCATGTTGCCGGAATCGTTGAACATGGGAAAGGTTCTCGGCTTTTTGTCTCCCGGGCCACACTGCAGGAATTAGTGGGCGCCCGGGACAAGGCCAGCGTCTTCTTTGTGAAGTGCACGCGCCCGGAGCACACCGAGGACGTCATGGAAAATATGCGCCACGTCCTTCCCGGCTACACCGTCCGGCCCCTCAAGGACTACCTCTCCCTGATGACCTCGACAAATATCCCGGGCCTGGAGTCCTTTATCAACGCCATGATCCTTCTGGCCGTCACGATCGGGCTGCTGGTCATTTTTCTCACCATGTACACCACGGTGATCGAGCGCACCAGGGACATCGGCGTTCTGAAATCGCTCGGTGCGAATCACTGGTTCGTCATTCGAGCGCTGCTCTCGGAATCCGCGGCGCTTTGTTTGCTAGGAATTGCCGCTGGCGTCGGCCTGAGCTACGTCGTGCGCGCCGCATTCGTTTGGAAGTTTCCGACGCTGACGATTCTCATCACCTCCGGATGGATTCTACGCGCCGCAGGAATCGCGCTCTTGGGCGCGTTGTTCGGTGCCAGCTATCCCGCGTGGCACGCCAGCCGGAAAGATGCCGTTGAAGCCTTGTCGTACGATTAGGAAATCGAGAATTTGGCGCTGCGTGCGCCGGGTACGCCACGATACGGAGAAGCGAAGAAAGGACCGCAAAACATGCGGGATGGCTAGGCACGAATGGGAATCACGGCTACAATACCTGAACCTGCCGAAGGGCCGATTTTCCAGGGAAAAAAGAGCGTGGAGCCGATACTCAGAACAGAAAATTTGTGGAAGCTCTACCGCGCGGGCAAGGTTGACGTTCCCGCCCTGCGCGGTGTGAATTTCGAGGTACAGCCGGGTGAATCGGTCGCGGTTATGGGGCCCTCGGGCTGCGGCAAGTCTTCGTTGCTCTACGTGATCGGCGGCCTGGCGCAAGCTTCGCGAGGCAAAGTCCTGGTCGACGGCAACGACCTCAGCGAACTGAGCGACGCCGCGCGCACTAAACTGCGCCGCCACAAGATCGGTTTTGTTTTTCAGCGTTTCAATCTGCTTCCCACACTGACGGCCAAGGGCAATATCGCCATCGCGCAGTTCATCCATGGCGACGGATTTGACCCGCACCGCTTCGATGTCGTAACGCAGATGCTCGGCCTTGCAGGACGCCTGCACCACAAGCCGGCGGAACTCTCCGGCGGCGAGCAGCAGCGCGTAGCCATCGCGCGGGCGATCATCAACGAGCCAAAAATTCTTCTCGCCGACGAGCCCACGGGAAACCTGGATTCGAAAAACTCGGAAATCGTTCTACAAATGCTGCGGCAACTGAACAAGGATCTGGGCCAGACCGTCGTCATGATCACGCACAATCCGGAAGCCACCACTTATTTCGACCGCGTGGTGCACATGCGCGATGGTGTTATCGTCGATGGAGTGCCCGCGGATTGACATGGCAAGCCTTGGCCAAATTCTTTCTCGGACGTTTTTCTGGTCCTACGAGCGCGGCACTTGGCAGTACGACCTCGCGGTCATCCTCATTCTGGTCTTCGTGCTGGTCACCCCCCGTGGCTGGTTCCATGACAAACCGCAAAGCGGAGCCCCGGTCACACCGGGCCAGGTTCAGTTTATTTCCAGGGATGGAAACCGGCTGACCTATCGCGTGGATGTGCGCATCCTGGCCCCGCCAACAAAGCTAGCACTTCAGAACGACTTGCACACCGCGCTGCAAGAAGCGCTGCCCGAACTCCACAGCGGGAATTTCTCGATCGCCAGGATCGAACCAGTGCGCGATGACCAGGGCTCTGTAATTGCCTACCAGGTGGAGATTCACCATTAGCCGCGGTTCAGTCCGCGCACAAGAATGTTCACGAGTAACATGGCTGCGCGCTCGCGCATCTATCTTATATGTTACGATGCCGAGGGCTTTCATGAGCATCACATCCATGCAGGATAGAGGCCGCGTTTGAGACGTCTTCCTTTTCTGCTCATTTTCGCGCTGGTCAGTCTGTGTTGCGCCGCCGGAGGGCTTAGAATGCCTGCCGCCCAGGCAAATTCTGCCTGGACCCTTGACGGCGTCCTGGGCATGATGGACCGTGCCGCGCAGGACTTTCATACCCTTTCGGCTGATATCGAGCACATCAAATATACCGCGGTGGTAAAGGATACTTCGACCGAATCCGGCCAGATTTTCGTACGGCGCGATGAAAAAATGCGCATTGATTTCCAGAAACCTGATCCGCGAACAATTCTCCGAAGCGGCGATTCGCTGTATGTTTTCACGCCGAAGATCAATCGCGTCGAGGAATACAACATCGGCAAGCACCGCGCGTTCGCCGACCAGTATCTTGCGCTGGGATTTGGGACTAAAGGCGACACTCTCAGAAAAAACTACGTCGTGACGCTGATCGGAGAGGAAGAGTTTGACAACCGCAAAACCGTGGTGCTGGAGTTGACCCCGAAGTCTGACCAGGCGCGAAGCCAGATCGCGAGAATTCGCATGTGGATCGACCAAGCATCCTGGCTGCCTATTCAACAGAAATTTTTCGAGACCAGCTCAGAAGACTACTTCCTCTCGCATTACACCCACCTGATGAAGAATCTGAACATCGGCGATTCGAAGTTCAAACCCGATTGGCCAAAAAATGCGAAGGTCGAGAAGCCCCGAGGGTAATCTTTAACCCTCGTCTGAGTCCCGCCTACTCGATGGTTTTACGCGTTTTAAAAAACACTTAGCTAGTTAACGGGCTGCCCGCTCCTGCGTCAGCAACCGCTCTTTGCGCGAGAGCCCCCAGCGATAGCCCGCCAGTGTGCCGTCCTCTCGAATGACGCGATGGCAAGGTACTACGATGGAAACCGGGTTTGTCGCGCAAGCCCTCGCCACTGCCCGCACGGCCTTGGGTTGACCGAGGGAGCGCGCGACCTGCGAGTATGTGCGCGTTCTGCCGCGCGGAATCCGCTGCAGTTCCTGCCAAACGCGCCGCTGAAATGCCGTCGCCTGCAAGTCCAGCGGTAGTTCGAGCCGAGGCTGTTTGCCTTCGATGCGCTGCACGATCTCCCGCACCCAGCGTTGGAATGAATCCGTGGCCGGCGCGATCTCCGCGCGCGGATATTCTTGGCGCAGCTCCGCGATCATCGCATTTTCTGCATCTCCAAGGTACACCGCTGAGACGCCACGTTCCGTCGCCGCCACCAAAACTTTTCCGAGCGGCGATCTTGCAATTGTGTATCCGATTTTCATACCTTGTCCTCCCTTTCGATAGGTCGCCGGCGTCATGCCAAGCTGCGCATCGCTGCGCTCGTAGACGCGGCTGGATGATCCGTACCCTGTTTCATACAACGCATCGGTTATGTTCTTTCCCGCGCGCAGTAACGCTTTGAAACGCTTGATACGCAGCGCTTCCGCGAGTTCCCGAGGGTTCAATCCCGTCACTTGCAGGAATGCACGCCGCAGCGTGGCTTGGGTCGTCCCAAGCGCCGCAGCGAGGGCTCCCAGGCGAACGCCCTCTTCGTTCGATTCGGCGAGTTTCCCGGCGGCGCGCTGCACCAATGCCACTGGCCCTGCAATCTCATCCGGGCGGCAACGCAGGCAAGGCCGGTAACCCTGCTTTTCCGCGCACGGCTATCACAAAGCTGCCGTCGGCACGCGAATCGCGCGCGAGCGCCGCCCGCCAGTACCGCGCGGCCGCGTTCGGCGAGATGTTCTGCCCGAAGTTTTTCTCTGCGTGGCTCATGTTCAACACGCTAAAAGTAACGCAAGCTGAAAAGCAAATCTATCCGCAAACGTTCGGCAAAGTGAAGAGGTTGAGTCCGGCGAAAACTGGAACGATCAGGCTTCGCCAGCGGCAGGAACTGGTTCTGAGGCTGGCGCCGGCACGCGATGCGGCGCGGTTATCACCAGAATGACCGCGGTGAGGATCACCGCCGCGGCAATGACGGTGCGTACCGTAATGGTTTCGCTGGCGATCAGCCATCCCAGGAATAGCGCCACGACGGGATTCACAAACGCATAGGTTGCCACGCGTGCGGCAGTGCTCTTGTGCAGAATGTAGATATACGCGCTGAAGCCGATGCCCGACCCGAACGCGATAAGGTAAACGAGCGCGAGCCACGACCGAAGCGAGACCGCCGCAATGTGGAGCGCGTGGAATTCTCCCGCAAACAGCCCGGCGATCAGTAAGATCACGCCTCCCGCGAGGCTCTGCATCGCCATTCCCAGCATCGCCGAACTAGGCATCTCGCCGTGTTTCGAATAAAGCGAACCGCACGCCCAGGCCAAGGAAGCAATCACCAGGATGGCTGCGCCCCGTGGATCAACGCGTTCCGATCCTCCCAGATGAGCAGGCCCGACCAGAAGCGCGAGCCCGGCAAATCCCAGTAACAGTCCCACAACCACCCTCGGAACGGGCTTCACTCCACCGGGCCGGAGCCAGTCAACGATTACCAGCCAGAGTGATACCGTGGCCACTAGAAGCGCCGTGATGCCCGAAGGCACAACCTGTTCTGCCCAACTGACACCACCATTGCCGACGAATAAGAGCAGGGTGCCGGTGACAACGGCGGTTCGCCAGTTTGCAGCTGTGGGCCTAATCCCGGTCTTCCAGCGAAGAACAGGATACAGGAGCAATCCAACGGTAGTGTGGCGGAGTCCCGCGAGGAGCAGCGGAGGAAATGACTCGATCCCAATGCGAATCGCCAAGTAAGTAGAGCCCCACACAACGTAAACGGCGGCAAAGGCCGCCAAAACCATAGTTGTCATGCGGGCAGGGGAATGGGGCGAAGCGGGAGTTCTCACCGGGTGCTGCTTATCGATGACCGTGGTAGACATGGTTTCTACTCTCTCTCCCTGGTTAGCCTTTCTATGATGAGTGGCGAAGCAAAAGGATTCGAGAACCATATTGGTAGAACATTTCCTGAAGGAGCCACAGAATGTTGTGGCTGGGTTCCAGTGTAATTTTGGAGGGGGAATCCACAGCATGTTGTGCAAGGCCCCCGGTACCATTACTAAGTGTTTGAGGTTAAGACACTTTCGCTGTTTTCCACAGGTTGACGATGACCAATACTAGTGGCATCTTAGCGTTCCACACCGCACAAGTGTGGCCGGGGAAATTCCAGAAAGTCAGTTTGGCAGTTGGATTGTTGGGCCATGGCCAGCGACCATGCAGTGGCGTCTCTGAGGGCGAGATGAGCGCAACGAAGCGCGCAATTCCATTTGAATCGTGGCCATCTAAACCAGCCGAGGGAACACGTGATACCGCGAAAGGGCCGCAACCGCTTGCAGACTCCCCTCGCGTCCCTGCGCTCCATGTGGTGCCGCTCGTGGGCCTGGAGCATCCTCGCCGTTTCGTACGTGTGCCGACGCACGCCGTGGGTGTCCATCCCGAGCATCGCGAATACCCGCGCGCCTCTCTGAACCTTCCCTTGCGGCTTCGTGCTGTCAGCGGCGTGCCAGAGGAATATCCGGTCACTCTCGTCACCAGGAATATCAGCTCAACCGGCGTCTATTTTCTCTGCCCCAAAGAACTGGCGCTCGGTGCTTCGATCGAGCTGGAAATCATCCTCGTAAGCAAACCCTTGGGGCTCGGCAATGTCGTCATGGCCACAATGGCGCATGTGTGCCGTGCTGAAGCCGCCGCCATGCCCGGCTGGTTTGGCATCGCCGCCGCCTTCGATGATGTCCAGTTTGACCGCGACGACCGCATACCTTCCCGTTTTCTAAAGCCGTAGAAATCGCGCTCACCTTCCGTCTCGAACTATTTCCCGAAACTCCTCACGCCAGCCACCTCAAGCTTTACATAGGCTAACAAGCGCAATGTTTCTGCTACTCTGAGCAACGATGCCCCTAAAACGAAAACGCGCACTGGGAGGAGTTATCTTCGACTGGGACGGCACGCTTATCAATTCCTATCACGCCGACGCCTCCGCCTACCTAGCTATGTTCAAGGCGATGGGCATCGCGTGGGGGCTCAACGAGCTTGAGCAAAACTACTCGCCGAACTGGTACCAAGTCTATCGCGCCGCGCGTTTACCGCGGAAGCACTGGGATGATGCGGACCGCCTGTGGCGCGCGCATTATGCAAAGCATCGGCCGAAGCTGATGGCCGGTGCGCGCCGGGTCCTCGCAAGACTGCGCGGTGCTCATGCCCTTGGCCTCGTCACCAGCGGTGATCGCGACCGTGTCACCCGTCAGTTGCGCGAGTTTCGCCTGACGAAACTTTTCGCGGCGCGTGTTTGCAGCGGAGATAGCCCGCGCAAGAAACCGCATCCGGAGCCATTGCGCTTGGCCCTGCGGCAAATGGGCCTGCTCCCCTCGGCTTGCGTCTATGTGGGCGACGCGCCGCAGGACGTGGAGATGGCCCGACGCGCCGGCGTTCGTGCGATTGGCGTGCTCGGCCCGTTTCCGACGGAAAAGCGTCTGCGCGCGTCCCGGCCGGAGTTTCTGATCGGTTCGATCGACGAATTACCGGACCTAATGAAAAGATTATTTCGCTAATGGATGAGGTCTCGTTTTTCAGCGTCCACGATTGCTTATGGTTTCGGGGGAGGTGTGGAAGCTGCAGGCGTCGACGCTGGGGGCGGGCCGGGGACGGGTTTGAAGTCCGTCCACTTGATGATTATGCGTAACGGGGTCTGCACTCCCTTCTGACTCAGCGTGTCATCCGAGCGCGAATAACTGGGGAACCAGTATTTTCCGTCGACGTTTTCGCGATACGTTTCGAACAGGCTGAACGGCAGATCCGCGGCTGAGTGCACATCGCCTAGATCGTTTACCCATTTTCCGTACGTTTTCACAACTTCCAGATATTTCGCATCCACCCACACGATGCCCTCGAAATAGGCCTTCTGGCGTTCGACCACTTTCGGTTTCGCCTGAAAAATGTAGCAATCGATCTCGTCCACTTGTTCCTTGCCCAGGTATTTCAAGTCGTACTTCGCAAGCTGGCCGGACGACAGTGGAAACGCGGGGATGCGCTGCAGGCCTTCGAGATCTTCCGTCCGGAGAAAGAGATGCTGCAGCGTGGAGCGCGGCTTTTCGACTACTTTTTCGAACGGCTTGCCGTCCACGTCACGGCCCGGTTGCGTCACCACCACAAATTCACCGGAAGGCTGGCCATCTGCCGCAAACTCCTGAATCCGGATCGTCTTCCGATAGGTGTAGCGGGAGCCCGAGCGGATGTATTCATCTTCTTTTTGGGCAAACCGCCTGATGATCTCCGCTTCGGGAAGCGACGGCGGCGCCGGCGGCTCGGATTCGTTTGCGATGCGCGTGACGTGATGTTCCGGCGGCGGAGCGATCGGCCCCTGCGGCGCGTCCTGCGCGTGCAGCGACGAACTCTGAATGGCAGCCAGCATAAGTAAGGCCAGGGTCGCCAAAGCGTGTGCGATGTGTTCGTACCGGTGCAATTGTCCAGCCTGTCTCATAGGGAATTGGATGCGCATAGTTCGTCTGCAGAAGCCTGATGCGCCATGCTGAAGCAAGAGTTTAGCGCACTCCTGCACGTAGCCCCAGTTATGGAGATGGTTAGGCGCGTGCGGTTGAGCGCGGGCTTTACAAGTCACGAGTCACCATTCATTCTGCTCTCTCTTCATCAACTTCAGAAATCGGGCTGAGCTCTCTGCTACAATTCTGGCGTTTCGTGAGCGAAGCCAAACAAGCCAGGCGTTACCTCGTCTCGGGAATCGTCCAGGGTGTAGGCTACCGCTACTTCGCGCAAGACGCCGCCGAGAAGCTGCGCGTGAGCGGTTTCGTGAGGAATCGGCGGGACGGCCGCGTGGAAGTGTTCGCCATGTGCACGCCGCAGCAACATGCCGAATTCCGCGCCCAGCTCAAGCGTGGTCCGCGGTTCGCGAGCGTCAGCGGAGTTCAGGAAGAGCCCTCGACTCCGGATTCACGGTATGAGGGCGGATTTTTCATCATCCCAACGGATTGAATCGCGCGTACCGACTGGAAACGCACAACGAGGAGACGTTCGCATGAACGATCTGAAGAAGCTCATCCGCGAAGTTCCGGACTACCCGAAGCCAGGGATCCTTTTTTACGACCTGACCACCCTGCTGAAGGACAAGCTTGGCTTTCACATGTTGATCGACAGGCTCTGCGAACACTACGTTGGCCGCACCATTGACGTGGTGGCGGGGATCGAAGCGCGCGGCTTCATTTTTGCTCCCGCTCTGGCCTACCGCCTCAACGCCGGTTTCGTTCCCGTTCGAAAGCCGAAAAAGCTTCCTGCTAAGACCACCAGTGTCTCCTACTCACTGGAGTATGGAACGGACTCGCTCGAAATCCACGAAGACGCCATTCAGCCCGGCCAGCGCGTCATCATCTGCGACGATTTGCTCGCCACCGGGGGCACGGCCGCCGCCACCGCCAAACTCATCCAGCAACTGGGCGGCACCGTCGAAGGCGCCGCCTTCGCCGTTGAGCTCAGCTTCCTCAATGGCCGCAAAAAACTGAACGGCCTCGATGTCTTCTCCCTGATCCAGTACGATAGGTGAAAATCTAATTGCTAGTGAGATGAGTGGCTAAGTGCGGATAGAAGTCTCCAGAGAAATACCAACACGAAGAGCACAACGAGCCCTGAAAATCCTCTAAGAACCCATTTTGAGTACGGGGGAGCTGAAGAAATAGGCGGAGGCGTCTCGATTGGTAGAGCGTGGATGCGCTCTAGAATCTCGGGCGGGGCGACCTCCGTTCCTAATCGGTTTGCCCAATAGGCTCTCGTTGATTTCAGCGGGTTCAGTAAAAAGATGATTTTACGTTTTCGTTTTCCCTTACCTCTAATCAGGACCCGCAGATAGAAACCGACCCATTGTATTTCTTGGACATCTACCCAAGCGACAGTTGTCTTGCGAAAATAGCGTCGGTAATGAATTCCAGAACTGTCTGCCCTACCAGTGGCAACTCCACGGACAATCACAGCGATGATCAGGAGCAATCCAATCGAAGAAATGAGGCCAGAAACAAAGGATTCGGTACCAAGCGAAAGATAAACTAGTTTTCCATAAATTACAGTGAGAAGAATTTGAGCGCCACGCACTAAGACCCAAAGAATCGGAGCGTCAATCTTATCCGGATGCCGTCCCTTGGACTGCGCAGCTTCCATGGATGTCCTTACGCTCTTCTTCGAGCATTCCGCTGTCTGAGGGCTTCGAAGAGCACAACGCCTGCGGCGACCGAAACGTTGAGCGACTTTACCGGGCCAGTGGTCGGCAGCGACACTACAAAATCGCATCGCTTGCGCGTCAGCTCGTGCAAGCCCTGGCCTTCGCCGCCGAGCACGATTCCCACCGGCGAAGTGTAATCCACCTCGGTGTAATTCTTCTCCCCTTGCTCATCGAGGCCGACAAGCCAATAGCCGGCTTCCTTCAACTCCTCCATCGTGCGCACCAGGTTAGTCACTTTTGCGACGGGCAGATGCGCCAGCGCTCCCGCCGATGCCCGCGCGACCGTGCCGGTAAGCCCCGCCGCGCGCCGTTCGGGAATTACCACGCCGTGCGCGCCCGCGGCCAGCGCCGTTCGAACGATCGCGCCCAGATTGTGCGGGTCTTCAACTCCGTCCAGCAGAACAATCAACCCCGAATGTCCGTGGCCAGAAGCATTGGCAAGCGCAAGTATGTCTTCGAGAGTCGCGGCCGCGCGCGCCGCCGCCAACGCCACGACTCCCTGGTGATCCTTCGAATTCGCCAGCCGGTCCAGTTGTGCGCGGTCCTCGAACCGCACCGGAACGCCTTGCTTGCGCGCGAGCTGCACGATTTCTTCCACACGCGTGTCCTGCCGTCCCTTGGCAATCGCAATGCGATCGATGGGGCGCTGTGCCTCCAATGCCTCCTTAACAGCGTGTATGCCAGTCAGTTTGTCCATGCGTGTTCGATGTAGGGGCGAACTTCAGTTCGCCCTGTTTTTATCCTTCCTTCTTTACACAGGCGCCCACCTCAACCGCATGCGCTATCGATGGCAAAATTAATCCAGCGCCGAACAAAACTCCACGATCCTCTCTCGCGCGGATTTTACCGTCACCGCGAACGAAAGCCCCGCCGCCTCGTCGAGCAGCAGAATCACGCGGTCCA
>WNGH01007238.1_pt1 | contig 17667 bp, 14 predicted proteins | sample 5400631 | NCBI WGS metagenome assembly WNGH01 (sample SAMN13153373, study PRJNA577476) | soil metagenome | isolation source: 115 cm soil or saprolite under Garry oak tree replicate 1 | place: USA:California | collected 2016-06-15
TCCGGGAATGTGTTATTCGAAGCTTGGGGCTACGCCCCGAGCAGGGCATAGCCCGAAAGCTGCTAGAGCGACTTTCCGGAAGGCCAGAGGCCTTCCGCACATCGGGCGGCATAGCCGTCGCCTTCTGATCGGTCCGCGTAAATCTGCGGCTCGTCTTGTCCGTTGGTTTCGCCGCGACTATCGCAGATGAACCAGGCCGCGCTGTAAGGCAGTGGTGGCAGCTTGGGTCCGATCGCTCACTCCCAGCTTGCTGAGAATACTATTGATGTGGCTCTTGACGGTTGCTTCGCTGATATTCAGTCGATTAGCGATTGCCTTATTACTATTGCCGGCCACGATCTGTTCGAGCACTTCAATCTCTCGCCCGGTAAGATCAGAACTGCCCATTCTCTCTGCCAGCCGCTCTGCCACCTGCGCCGGAATCCACCGCGACCCGGCATGCACCCTACGAATAGCGTCTTCCAATTCTTCGAAGAACATGTCTTTTAGCAAGTACCCCTGAGCTCCGGCCTGCAATGAACGATAGATATCTTCGTCGCCGTCATAGGTAGTAAGCACGATTAGACGAGCGTCCCGGAATTCTTTTCGAATGGCCGTGATCGCTTCAACGCCACTCAATTGTGGCATCCGTAAGTCCATTAATGTGACGTCAGGTCGATGCTGCCGATAAAGTTCGAGGGCCTGTTTGCCGTTAGTTCCTTCCGCCACCACAACCATATCAGAGACGGTGTTGATGAGCGCGACGAAACCCTGGCGCACGACCGCCTGGTCGTCAATCACCATAATTTTGATCGTGTTGTCATTCATAAGAACCCCCGGAGGTTATCCCGAGAGCCCAGTGGCTCCATCGAAAAGGCTTTGCCGTCCGATGTGCGGAAGGCCTCCGGCCTTCCGGAAACTGCCTTTAATGGTCTTGGGCTATGCCCGGCTCGGGGCGTAGCCCCAACTATTTTCCTACGCATTGCCGGAAGGCCAGAGGCCTTCCGCACATCGGGCGGCATAGCCGAAGACTCACCCAGCAGTTTTGATTGCAGCTCAACCACTGATCGGTACGTTAACGATGATCTCCGTTCCTTCGCCTTCACGACTATTTACTTTCAGCGAGCCGCCAATCCGCACCGCACGTTCCTGCATACCGACCAGACCGAAATGTTTTACCTCGCCATTCTTCGACGCTTGGTAATCAAAACCGTGTCCGTCATCTTGCACACTTAACTGCACGCGCCCCGGACCGAATTTCAAGTTAACGAGAATGCTTCGAGCGTGTGCATGTCTCACCGCATTATTGATGGCTTCCTGTCCGATTCGCAGAAGATTGCCCTCAATCAGCGGGCTGAGCGGCCGGAATGTGCCGCTGACTTCGACTTTGGCCTGAACTGCGGTCTCAGTTGTCAGGCGCCTCGCGGTGTCACTCAGGGCCGCCGGCAGATCGGTTTTATCAAGTGCTTGCGATCTTAGATCCCAAACATAGCGGCGGGCTTCCGCGATTCCGTGACGCACCAAAATTCTTACGCGGTCCAGGTGAGTCTTCGCCAGCTCCGCGCCTGCTTAAGACGGAATCGATAAAACTGCCAGACGATCATAGCCAGGATCAGAGCACAGAGAGCATAGAACCAGTAGGTTTGGTAGAAGTGTGGCTTCAGATAAAGATTGAAGGCGGCGCCGGTGGGACTCCAGACGCCATCGTTGTTCGCAGCGATCACGCGGAATTTATAGCGACCGGGCCGCAGATTTGTATAGTAAGCAACGCGACGCATCCCGCCATCAACCCAGTCACTATCAAATCCTTCGAGCTTGTATTTGAACCTGACTTTTTCAGGGGCCACGAAACTGAGCGCTGTGTAATAAAAATCAAGACGGCTCTTGCCCGGCCCAAGTTCAATAGTTTGCGCCGGAATAATCGATTCGTCATCGACGCGGATCTCTTCGATAGCAACGGGCGGTGGCTGATCGTTTAGCTTGATCTTCTCTGGATCGATCATCGCCACACCCTTGATGGTCGAGAACCAGAGTTTACCGTCAGCGCTGCGCCAGCCCGCTGGATGCCCGCCACCACTGCACTCTCGCGTAATCATTCCGTCCGCGGTCCCATAAAGCACGGGAGTAATCGACCCGCCGGGCCCGTTAGCAAAGTCGTCCAGCTCCTTCTTGTGCAAGCGAAAAATGCCCTTGTTGGAACTTAACCAGAGGTTGTTTTGGTGGTCTTCGAGAATGCCATAGACGACATCATCGGGCAGCCCATTTCGCGTGGTGTAGACCGTGAACTTTCCCTGCTTGAGCCGATTGAGTCCGCCGCCGCTGGTACCAATCCACAGCGCGCCATCGGCGTCCTCGTGAAGCGAAATCACGACCTCACTCGAGAGCCCATCCCGAGTGTTGTAGGTAGTAAACTTTTCGTCTCTAAGCTTGCTTAACCCGCCCAGCGTGCCGATCCAAATGTTGCCCTGCGCGTCTTCATAGATTGTTCCGACAAAGTCATTTGGCAGCCCATCTGCGGTTGTGTAAATATCGAAGCGTCCGCCTCTCAGGCGAGTTAAACCACCGCGGGTGCCGATCCAGAGGTTGCCGCTGTGGTCCGCGTAGATTGATCGGACGAAATCATTGGCTAGTCCGTCGGCGGAAGTAAAGGTTTTGAACTTTCCATCTCTGAATCGATTCAATCCGTCAGGAGTGCCGACCCAGAGATTATCGTCGCCGTCACCGAATAAAGCCAGGACGACGTTGCTGGATAAGCCGTCGGCGGTTGTGTAGGTGGTGAACTTTCCATCTTTCAGGAGACTCAAGCCGCCACCATTTGTTCCTACCCAAATGTTACCTCTCCGATCCTCGTAGATCGACTTGACCAGATCGCTGCCAAGTCCCTCCCTGACTGTGTAAGTGATAAATTTCCTATCCTTCAACAGACTCAGACCACCTGACTCAGTGCCAATCCACAGGCTGCCTTCGCGATCCTGAAAGATCGAGAGAATGATTTCGTTTGCCAGTCCATCGCCGACGCGAAAGTTGGAAAAATGGTTATTTGCGAATCGACTCAAGCCAGCAGCCGTGCCGATCCAAACGCTGCCCTCGCGATCTACCGCCAGCGAAATAATCCGATTGCTCGGCAGCCCGTCACGCGTTATGTAGGTAAGGAACCGGTCACCCTCAAGCTGACTTAGGCCATTTGCTGTGCCGATCCACAGGCGGCCGTCCTGGTCCTGATCGATCGAAACCACGCTGTTATTGGCCAGGCCATCTTGCACGGTGTATTTGGCGACTGCTCCGTTTTTGTAGCGAGCCAGGCCCTCGGACGCCGATCGGCCGGTGAAGACATTGCCGGCGAAGCGCGCGATTCCCGCGGCGGTCGCCACCCAAAGCGAGTCATCGTAGCCCTCGCATAAAGCATCGATGACGTTGCTCGGTAACCCGTCTCGAGTCGTGAACGCCGTGAACTTTGCCTCGCTGAGTCGAACCAAACCATCGGTTGTGCCAATCCAGAGCGCGCCTTGCCGATCTTCCAGGAGGACCCGAATGTCATTGGTTTTCAATTCTGGAGTATTCTGTTTGTCGAAAACAGTGAATCTAATTCCATCAAAGCGGGCCAGGCCTTCTTCGGTGGCGATCCACACGTATCCGTCTATAAGCGAACAAAGAACGCAGACAGTCAGGTTACGATGAGCCGTTGGGCGCATTGATTGTGATCTGAGCGACTGGAGACCTGGAAGGTTTCTAACAATAGGCAGCAGTCCCGTAGGAGGGACGAAATGTTTATAGTAGGCGAGCGCATAAAGTTTTCGTAGCTCCGGAGGAGCGAAATGTTGCTGATGGGAATCATCGCTTACAACATTGCGCTCCTCCGGAGCTCTATTCTTTGGGTTAGCCTGCGTATCTATAAACATTCGGCTCCTCTGGAGCAGAGCGTTTAGTTGGCCATCCAGGTCGCACTTATGGCTACACTGAGATTAGTTCACATTTGACGCCGCCGGAAATCACACTAACGACTTCGAGATCGATTATACTCAATACTGGGCCGCGGACGCTCTCTTGTTAATGTAGTTTATTCTTATTGGAGTTCGTCATTGCCTTACACTACGCTGATAAACTTCCTGGTCGCTTCAGGGCTGGTCCTGGCAAACTCAACCGGGACAATCCGCGCGCCTCGCACACGTTGGCGCGCTGCTACTGAGCCCGAATTGCGAAAACTGATTCCCGCGCGCGCGCCGGTTATTAAAGAGAACATTGAGACCGAATTCCGGACTGCCTCAGGAGTTACGGACGGACGCGGCAAATTCATCGCCGGGGTTGTGATGATCACCGCCGGGTACTCGGCTGAAGGCAAGTACTCGCATTTTTTTATTACCCAGGCTTCGCTTAAAATCGGCAGCATTCTGGTGCAACCTGGCGAATATGTTTTTGGTTATCAGCGAATAAATAACGACGTCATTCGGGTGAGCTTCTATCGAGCGTCAAGTGGTGAAAGCATCGGCAGTGTCGACGCGCGCGTCAATCGCAAGAGCAGCATGGTCCGCTCGCTGCTCATCAGTCCGCCCGTCGATGGGCGCGCGTCGGTTCAGGTCGGTCGCTTCTTCTTTGAGTACAAGTTGGGTGATTGAAGTCGTGGATTCAAGTTCGAAGGGCATCCTCATCCTTCATAGACAATAAAGGGTACTGGTACCGCGAAGCGGTTACGCCTCAAAAGCCCAGGGTTGCTTCAACCCTGGGTAAGTACTGCATCTTGATAACGGAGTCAGTACCGGGAGCGGTAGCGACCGGGTCATAGTTTCGGCAATCGACTATCGCGTAGACTGAGACCCGGTCGCATCCACCACCCTAAGCGGGCTGCCCGCTTGGGGACCCCGGTCCGCGCCCGGTACTGACCTCATCGCCTTCGCCAATCATTTCAATCCCAGCGCCTTCAGATAGCCCTCATTGATCCTACAGTTTGCAAATTTGATTCGCTCGAGATAATCGCTCAGAGCTTTTTCCACCTTATCTTTCGGCGGGCGGTGCTTTCGGACTTCCTCAAAGGTCGTGCGTGGCCCCTCCACAAAGGCGACAATCGCGGTCCAATCCTCGGGCGAGTTTATCGAGACGATGCATGACGTGGCGTCAAGTTTCTTATAAGGCCAGAGACACCAACCAATGTTGTGCGTTTCGAGCAACCTTCGAAAAGAATCGATCCATGCATCGGTGTTCTCGCCGGATTCGCCCATCCATACCGGGACATTGTATTTGTCGCGAAAGTTAAGATACTCCTGAATCGCACTCTGATTCACGGTCATCCAGTATTTATGAAAAGTGTAGACAAGCTTCCGATCAAAAGGCGCTCCGAAAACTTTGAAGCTGGTGTCCCACTGCGCGCCACCCAGAAAGATGATGTGATTGCGGTCCACCTCTCGTATTCCCGAGACGATCTTGCGGTAGAGCGGTTCGAGCTTTGGGTTCAGCGATGCAGCATCGAAATAATGTGCAATCGGCTCGTTGAGTAAATCGTATCCGATCACAGCCGGTTGGTCCCGATATCGCGCTGCAAGTTTTCGCCACAGGCTAACGGTCAACTCCTGACTCTCGCGTCTCTCAAACAGAAAAGGGTAGCCAAAGCTATCATCGATGTTGTCGCCGGTTTGTCCGCCGGGCGCTGCGTGCATATCGAGAATTACGTAGAGCCCCTCTCTCCGGCACCAGTCGACAACTCTGTCTAACAGTTCGTAGCCCGGACCCTCCAGTCTTGAGTCTGATACAAACAGCCGGTAACTAAATGGAACTCGAACAGAGTTGAATCCCGACTGCTTTATAAATCTGATATCTGCTCGCGTGATGTAATTGTCGCGATAAGTTTTCCAGAATTGCCGCGCCTCATCTTCACCGACGAGTTCACTGATTGCGGCCTGAATCAACCGCGGTGAATTAGTGGTCTTGAATTTGAACATGTAACCCTCGGGCAGCAGCCAGTTGCCGAGATTAATGCCCTTCAAGAGGAGCGATTTACCTTCCGGCGAGGCAAGCTCTTTTCCACGAGTGGTGACGAATCTTGTTTGGCCGAAGGTTTGAGAAGGCGCCAGGCTCAACAGAATAATAGCCAGCAGGTGCGTTAGCTTTCTTAGAAATCGCATCGTGTCGAACCCTCCGAGTAATTAATTCTAAAGCCTGCTAGCGTTCCAATCGTACGCTGATAGAGCCAAGCACTGACAGTGTCACCCTGCTGAGGAGTCTGTAGGAGAAAAGTGCCGGAGGCACGAAATGTTTATAGAAGGGAACTGCCCTTCGTCTCATCTTCTTCCGAATTGAGCGAAATGCCCGACATTTCGCTCAATTCGGAAAGGAGTTTAATAAGTGTGCTCGCGAGCTATAAACATTTCGCCGCTACGCGGCTCTTTTTCCGACAGTCTGCCAAGATCCCGCCACCGGCGATGTTACGAAAAAGAAGCAGTGAACTTGAGGCAGACGGGTGACGGTACCGGGACGACCTGTCCGGTCGAGTTGAGCCGGCCGGTCTTTTGATCGAGTCGGAAGACAACGATGTTGTCGGATTTTTGATTAGCCACCAGCAGAAACATTCCACTGGGATCGATGGCAAAGTTGCGCGGCGTCATGCCTCGAGTGGATTCGTGGCCGATCGGGCTGAGTTTGCCGCGCGTATCGATCGCGAAAATAGCGATGCTGTCATGACCCCGGTTCGAACAATAAACAAATCGACCATCCAAAGAAACATGAATGTCGGCACTTGAGTTCTGTCCCTTGAAATCCTTTGGCAGGGTAGTTAAGGTTTGCAGCTCTTGCAAAGTTCCCCTATCTGGATCGCGCGAAAAGGCGGTTACGGTCGAATGCAGTTCGTTAAGCACGAAAACATATTTGCCGCCGGGAGAAAAAGCCAGATGGCGCGGTCCGGCTCCTGGCTTGACCTGCGCCCAGGGCTGCTCGTTCGGTAGCAACTTTCCGTCTCGTGGGTCAAAGCGGAAAATCATGATCTTGTCTGTTCCCAGATCGCATGAGTACGCGAACCGGTTCGTTGGATCAAGAACGACACAATGGGCGTGTGGACCTTCCTGACGCTCCCGGTCTACGCTCGAGCCCTGATACTGCTTCATATCGGCAGGCTCACCCAAACTGCCGTCGCGCTGAACCGGGAAGACCGACACGTTACCTCCAGTGTAATTTGCTATCAAGACGAACTTGCCGGCAGCATCCACCTCCACATAGCATGGGTCGGCGCCCAACGATGCCTGCTGATTCAAGAGCCGCAGGTCGCCGGTCATTTGATTGATCGACAGCAAAGGCGCTGACAGCTCCACTCTTCTTACCCGCAAAGTCTCCCACTTCATTGACGGCATATAGATAACGCCGGCTGCGCGCGAGCGCCAGAAACGAAGGGTTAACTACTCCTTTCGTGGTGACGACGTGCTTTAGCTCTCCTGAAGAGAGGTTGAATCGATACAGATAAATCCCCTCACTTTTGCCCGTGGTGTAGGTTCCCACGTAGAGCAGCAGCTCCTCGGCGCGCTTCGCACCGAGCACGCGGGCAAAGCGAAGATCCGGCAGTAGTAGTCCCAGCGCACCAAGACCGGCAAATCTTAAAAACTGGCGCCGCGCGGGCGCGTTATCAGCTTTGCGGATCACGGGCTTGATTTTCTCCTCGTAAGAGTTTCCGTTTGGCGATGAGACGATCTAAATTTTGCTTCTCTGGCTCGGGTCATCCAATGGCGCTATCAGTAATCGCAAGGCGATATCAACGCAGGCACCGGCGCCGGAACTGTATCTTGAAATCTGAAAGACCTTCGTCGCAGAGCGGTCACCTTGGCTTCAACCTCTTCCGGCGCGAGTAATTTCCTGGCTTCATGGAAGACCCAATCGATGTCTTCCTGATAGTGGCGCACGGCGCTGGATTTCACCGCCGCATCCTTGATAAACCAAAGATTGAAATTAATCGACATCAGCGACCGCGGGTAATATTGTCCAACATGCTCGGCCAGAGGTTTGCCGTCGATGAAATACTTCACCTTGCCGCCATAGACCTGAGTTACGAGTGTATGCCATCCGGCAATAGTTCCATTGCTGGTGTTAAAGACGTTGTCTTTTTTCCAATTCGGTTCCGGGCTGAAGGTCCGCCAGGAAGTCACATACAACGTAGGCCCCGCAATGCCCCAGCCGCCATTCGGCAGATACTCGAAATCCAGCTCGCTGTAGTCAGGATCCCATGGCGCCTTCAGAGGGCTAATCGTGTAGAAGCTCTCAACGAGTTGATCCCCGCTGGGTCCGTCCGTCGGCACATCAACAAAACGGACCCGAGCGGCATATGTGCCCTCGAGGTATTTGCGTTGGTGGCAAATCTGGGTTTGATGGGTATTGGATCCGGTCCCGTCGGTGGAAGAGATCATGCGCAGCAGGCGATTGCCTCGCTGATCCTGGTCGACAGGAAATGATACTCCCTCATTTCCCCAGGTTGCGCCCGGCACTCCCGGCCACCCTGCCGCAGTACGAATGATCCAGCCGTGTTTTGCGAGCTGCTTATAGTTCGAGTAATTAAAGTCGTCGAAGAGCGTTTGTGAAGACACCTTCGCACGCTGACGCGCCTGTGAAACAGCCAGTTGCTCGCCGGTTAATCGTTGTGCAAACGAGGGAGCAGTAAGCCCGTTGAGTAAAGCAAGACTCCCGCTTCCTATTGCGAAGAGGAGACTGACGTATCGTCTGGTCCGAAACAACATCACAGAACTCCTCGAGCCTGGTGCTGCTGGTTAATTTTTGCCCCGCCGTGGAACGACTAGGATTCTTTCCGAAGTCTCGCCGCGGGTCAAGGATTAAGGCGGCTAAGTCGAGAGCTGTTTTTACTTTGAGGTTGCCCTCGTGCTATCGATTGCCGTTCGCCTCCGATTACCGTTGGCAAAGTCCTCACGTTGAAATGATTTAAACAGAGCGAGGTCAGCACAATTGCGTTGGAACGGCCTGAGGATCTTATAATCCCTGACCATGAGCAACTCCGCTTTATCCCCGGGGCCGGACCAGTCCACCAATAGCCTGGATCGACAACAGCTCCATCTCAGCCTGCACCACGTTACGATCCTGGTCCGCGATCAGGATCGAAGCCTGCGATTCTACCTGGACCAACTCGGGTTCAGCCTGGTCATTGATGCCCGCCTGGAATCCGGTGATCGCTGGACAGCGGTTGCTCCTCCGGATGGCACCGCGATCCTTGCGCTCGTTACTCCGAAGCCCGACTCAGAGGAATACAAGCTCATTGGCCGGAGCACGGACATCATTTTTGTGACCGAGGACGTCGCGGCCAAATTCCATGAATGGCGCGAGCGCGGGGTTCGCTTTCATCATCCGCCGCAGACACCACGCTGGGGCGGTACCTTCACCCGGTTTGAAGACCTGGACGGGAACTCCTTCGGCCTTGCGGGCCGGGACGAGGTGAGCGAGCAAATCGAAGCGCAACGCCGCGCCGTTGCCGAGAAGCTGGAAGCGGAACGCCGCGCCGACCAGGAACTCGAAATTGCAAAACAGGTACAGGCAAGGCTCTTTCCCCAAACGCTGCCCGCCCTTCGCACGCTCGACTATGCGGGTATTTGCATTCAGGCTCGCTCGGTCGGTGGCGACTACTATGATTTTCTTAATCTGGGTCCACAACAGCTCGGGCTAGTGCTTGGCGACATTTCAGGGAAGGGAATTGCTGCGGCCCTTTTGATGGCCCATCTTCAAGCGAATCTGCGCAGTCAGTCTGCAATTGCCCGGGATCAACCGCGGCGCTTCTTACGCTCAGTGAACCAGCTCTTTTACGAAAACAGCACTGACAGCGCCTATGCGACTCTCTTCTTTGCCGAATACGACGACAAAACGCGGCGCTTGCGCTATGCAAATTGTGGACATCTTTCCGCCCTTGTTCTCCGCAGCGATGACACTCTTGAGCGGCTCGATTCCACAGGCACAGTCCTGGGACTCTTCAGTGAGTGGGATTGCTCGATTTCGGAGCTCGAGATCTTTTCAGGAGACACGCTCGCACTATACACCGATGGCATAACTGAATCGTTCAACAATGCCGGCGACGAGTATGGAGAACAGCGTCTCATTGAAGTCTTGCGGCGAAACCGTGACTTGTCTTCAGAGGCCCTGCTTGCGTCGATCGTTGAGGACGTCCAGCATTTCAGCCCTCACGAACAGCACGACGACATCACTTTAATAGTTGCCAAATGCACGGAAGATCAATAGCGGTGGGTTCGTCTTTTGAGAGGTGTGCAACCGTTAACAATCACGCCTCTTCCCATCGGATCCAGCGCGGCGCGGAGTCTTTTATGAATCGCCGCTGGATCACAGACACTCCTGAACCCTTGAATACACGCGGTCGCTGATCGTCCTTGCATCTGCCTCACACTCTGCCTCAGCAATCACACGGACGATCGGCTCAGTATTTGAGCCTCTCACCAGAAACCAACCGTTGGGCAAACTTACTTTCACACCATCGCGGAGATCCATCGGATACGCCGCGTACTCCCGACGAAGCATTCTGAGCACTATGGAGATTTTATCTGAGGGGCAAACCAGTTTCTCTTTGATCATGGCGAACCGCGGCAAGGTACTTATCAACTCGGTAATCGCCTGACCAGTTTCCGCCAAGAGATGGAGGATGAGGGCCATGCCAACCAGGCTATCGCGAGCAAAATTGAGGCGCGGATAAATGACGCCGCCGTTACCTTCGCCGCCAATTACGGCGCTTTGTTTCTGCATTTCTTCAGTGACATTGACCTCGCCGATCTTCGATTGAAAAAATGGACAACCAAACCGGCTGACGACTTCCTGAAGCGCGGACGTAGTTGATAGATTTGCCACGACTGGGCCAGGATTCTTGCCGAGAGCGTTAACAGTCGCCAGCAGGAGCGTGTACTCCTCACCAATCGCTACGCCGTTCTCTGAAACTGTCGCCAGGCGATCGGCATCCATGTCCTGGGCAAAGCCAATGTCGGCCTGATGCGCTTTGACTGCGGCGCACAGGTCTCCAAGATTTTCCGCCAGCGGTTCTGCCGGACGAGGAAACGATCCGTTGGGGGTTACATTAATCGCGATGACTTCAGCACCCAGCGCTTCAAGCAGCTTTGGACCCACCAGTGAGCCAGCTCCATTGCAGGCATCAAGAACTACACGTAGCTTTTTCTTGCGCGTTGGTAGTGTTCCCAAGACCTCTATGATCGTTTGAATATGCAGATCAGTCGCTCCGGAAAGCTCGGCCACTTCACGCATCTCCGCGCCCCCGACGCGCGTGTATTCGCCCTGGTGATAAATATCCAACAGTTCGCGGGCCTGACCGGTGTTTAGAAAAAACCCGCCCTCGCCAATGAACTTCAGTGCATTCCATTCGGCTGGATTGTGGCTTGCGGTAATCGCAATGCCGCCATGGGCGCGATGATGACGGACAAGTAGTTGAATGGTCGGCACGGGACACATACCGATATCGATGATGCGGCACCCGCTCGAGAGCAGGCCCGCGATGACTGCCTGTTTGACCATTTCCCCTGAGGTACGGGGATCGCGCCCGATGACAACTGTGCGCTGGCCGACATATGTGCCGAACGCTTGCGCAAAACGCGTCAGCAGCGTGGGCGTCAGAGACTCGCCAATGACTCCGCGCACACCGGAGATACTGATTTTGAGAGATGGTATCGGCCGCATAACTTAGTGAACCAATCTGTCGCGCGCCCAATCAAGCAGGCGGCGAGCCTTCGTCGCATCCTCGCCTTCGACAATAACGCGAATTATGGATTCCGTGTTGGAAGCTCGCACGTGTATCCAACCCTCGGGTAAATCTACCTTAATGCCGTCCGTCAAATCATCGGGAAGGTGCTCGCGCTCGATCGCGACGCGAAAGTCTTGCAGGACCGAATAGAGGCGATTGGGTTCCACCGGCAGGTTGTGCTTCAACATGAACAATCGAGGAAGTTGGTTAACGAGGTTCGAGACCGGTTCGCCCGTGCGCGTCAGGCCTTCGAGAATGAGTCCCACGGCGGCGGCGCTGTCGTGGGTCAAATGGACTTGCGGAACCGTCACGCCTCCGCTGCCTTCGCCCCCGAGGATTCCGTTATGTTCAAGCATGGCTTCAGAGATATAAGTCTGTCCGACCTGCGTCCGCACAACACGTCCTCCATAAGGCGTAGCGATTTTTTCTATAGCACCGGTGGTCGAAACGTTCGTCACTATCACGCCGGCGCCCTGTGCGAGACGAATATGGGTGGCCAGGGCCAAGGTCGATTCTTCTGAGAGTGGGTCGCCCAGTTCGGTCACGATCCCCAGGCGCTCTCCATCAGCGTCATGAGCGAAACCAATGTCGGCATGGCCCGCCTTAACAACCGCACTAAGCTGGGCCATGGTCTCTGGCGTTGGTTCCGGCCGATGCGGAAATGCACCCGTAGGATCGTCATTGATCGCCAGAACTTCGCAGCCGAGTTCCGCCAGCCAGCGCGGGATAAGTAGCGAACAAGCACCATTACAACAATCGACCGCAACCTTGCAGCGGCGTGCCTTAATAGTGCTGGTGTCAAAAGCGTTCATTAACAATCCGATGTGGTGTTCGATTGGGTCCTGATGTTGGATGGCGGGCTGGATCCTGTTCCACGTGGCCTTGGCAAACTCTCCCTGATGGAAAATGTCCAAAAGCTCTTCGGCTTGCGCGGGATTCAAATAAAGACCATCACCACGGACAAACTTCAGCGCATTCCATGGCGCCGGATTGTGGCCGGCCGTGATGGCAACTCCTCCGTCAGCCTTGAGCCAGGCCACAGCCAATTGCAGGCTGGGGGTTGGACAAATGCCGAGATCAATTACCTCGCAACCCGCAGCTAAAAGTCCGGCCACTACTGCGGAGCGCACCATTGGCCCTGATAATCTGGTGTCACGACAAACCAGAATGCGACCACTGTCGAGATAGGTGGCAAAGGCCTGGGCGAATCCGGCTGCAACCTCGGGAGTGAACGTTTCGCCGACGATGCCGCGCACGCCCGTGATGCCGATTTTCAGCGGTTTCATGATGCGGCTTATTGCTTCTTATTAGCTGCTAAAGGAATCTTGATCGATACGCTATTCCAGCCTTCGACCTTCAGAAATGCAGGCGCGTTGCCCAAGTCCTTGACTTTATAAGTTGCCGTAACCTCCCGGCGCTCGCCGGGCAGCAGAGAGACGTAGTTGTCCTCCCAAACCACCGGCAGGACATCTCGCTCATCAGTTCCGTGTTTTATCTGGAGATGAACAAAGAAAGCGAGATTGTGACTGGGATTTGAAATGCTCACGTGCGCAATCTCTTCGCCGCCGCGACGCACGGCCCGGCCAGCCACGGCCAACTTCACAGGGGGAAGTTTTTCGAGTTGGGTCATGTCGGCATACGAACTCACCGGTGTGTAGTACCACTTGGTTTTCGCGTTATCGAGCACATCATCTGTTGTCGACAGCCAGTAAAAGTTGGAACTAACGATCTGACCAGTAGAGTTTTGCAGCGTAAGCTTCAGAAAATAGGTCGCTGACAGGTCTTGTATTTGCGGAATGGAGAAAGCTTTAAGGTTACTATCCGCGGCCAAGTCTACCTCAGTCGCTTTGGAAAACTTTTCCGCCAGATTGAGATCAAACACCTGCGCCGTCAACTTCAGTTTTGGCTGCGGTTGATGGGTAGTATTCACTGCCACGACGCTTTTGTCGTCGTAGGAATATTGCACGTGAATCGGCTCGCAGGCCTTCTTGGTTCCAAAGTAGCCGCCGGCCGGCATCAGGTAGTAGTCATAAAGATGCCAGATCAAGGAAGGCCAGGCGTTGTTCAGCATCCATTGAATCACTCCGGTCGAGGTGTACCGGTTGCCGGCGTAGGCTTCAAACATCGCCCGCTGGCCTTCGTAGGTCATCAATTGTGACTTGAGCGCGTAATCCCGCACATCTTTGGCCGCGCCGTAGCGGCTATTCAGAGCGTCAGTAAAGACCTTAATGTTTTTGAACTGCCCGCCGCCGGCGTGATAGTTCCAATACTCATCGATGGGCCAGAGATGTTCTTTGGGTATCATCCGCTGCAGGCTCTCAAGCGGAGGCACCGCCGGTCCGGGGCTGATCTCGGTCGCGAATCCATGAGCGCCGCCGGCCTCTTTATCCAGCAGCCAGTAGGAAGCGGGCACCCATTCGTAAGGTCCTTCCATTTTGACTCCGGTGACGCCACTGAACTCGGCCTTTTTTGCCGTCGCCGACGAAATGAAGGGATTGGGCCACTGATATTTTTTGAGAATGTCTACGTACATCTGTTCGACATCGGCAGGCGGCGGATTGTCGCTGCCGTTCAACCATACCAACACGCTCGGATGGTTTCTCAAGCGCCTGATCTGATCCGCCTGTGATTTGGCAGCAATGTCATAGTCCTCTTTATCCCACACTGGCCCTTCCTTGTAATCGTTCCGATGCTGCCAGTGCTCCCAATGCGAGCAGCAGCACCACCCGGCCATGATCAAAATTCCATATTCGTCGGCTAGATCGAAAAAGTAATCGGGCTGAAGTTGTCCTTCCAAACGAATCGCATTCAAGTTCATGTCTTTGACATACTGAAACTCCGTTCTCAATCGCCCAGGCATAAAACGAAGAAACATATCTGAGGCCCAGCCGCCACCACGGATCAGTACATTCTGGCCATTGACTTTGAAGACGCGGTGATTTTGAGCATCCAATTCGGAGGTGATCTCTCGAATGCCAAAGCGCGTAGTCTGGCGATCAGAGACTTTGCCGTCTGCTGTGAACTCCATCTCCAGACGGTAGAGATCTTGCGCGCCCAGATGCACCGGCCACCAGACACGTGGATGAGCAATGTTGAGTTCGGGAAACTGCTGAGGCGTGAAGGAAACGGACCTGGTTTCCTGAGGCCCGAGTTTGACTCGCTGCGAGAAGCGAAGACCTTCGATGCGCCCACTCAACAAACCTTCAACTTCATGATCGCTGGTGTTGTGAGCCTCGGCATTGACGGTCAGATGGGCGGTCTCAAGTGCCGGCAGATCGAAGTGCGTGACGGCCTGTGGATAACGGAGCGTTACCGGCCCGCTGCTGGTGAGATAAACTTCACGGAAGATGCCCATGTTCTTATCCGGCGGCATGGGGCTCCAATCGACCCAGGTCCAGCCGAGATCATCGGGCTGTTGCGGGAAGACTTCAATGGCCAGAGTATTCAATCCTGCGCGCGCCACCTCGCGGATGTTCAGCTCATGCAGGCGAAATGTGCCGGCTATCTGGTCGGAAGTGGCAATCTGTTGACCATTGAGCCAGACGTTCGCCCGAAAGTTGACGCCATCCAGATGCAACCAAATGTTTCGATCACGATAGCCGGCCGGCAAGCGAAATTCAGTTCGATACCACCAGGAAACGCGGAAGGGACTGTCTTCCGGCATCGGCCGCAGCGAGAAGTTTGCGCCGATTGGATAACTGCAACCCGGCATCAGTCTTAGATTCATGCCGACGAAAGGATCAGCATAAACTTTGTCCTCAACCAGAGTGCCGACGACCGTAGAGGGAGCGGTCGCCGGATACCAACTCTTCGGCTGGAACTGATTCTGCGAGATAGCATCGCCTTTCTCCTGGACCTTGGCGGAAGATTGAATGGTCCAGCCTTGGCGCAGAAACGTCTTATCAAGACGCGGCTGCTGGCGTTTGTTCTGCGGAATCGCCGGCGCATTAAGTCCGAGGAGTGAAATGACAAAACCTAAGCTCAGTAGTCTAAACATATTGGACCTATTAATCATCTGTATCAGGTACGTCAGAAGCAAACGGCCACCGCTTGGTATACCACGACCATACAAAGAAAAAGACTGCGCCCAAAGCAAGCGTACCCAGACCAAGCAAAATCACCGGCCATGCCGTAGTCGCGAAGATGAATATCCAACCGATGAGCGCGACCAGACAAGGAAGCGGGTACAACCACATCTTATAGGGCCGGCGCATGTCCGGCGCACGTTTTCTCAGCAGTATGAGCGCGAGAATCTGGCCGATGAACTGCACCAGAATGCGGGTTGAAATTAGCGCGTCAATAACAGTATCCAGCGAAAAGAAACTGCAAATGATCGAGATCACCCCCAGCACGATCAGCGCGACATATGGAAATCGCTTTGTGGGATGAAGTCGCCCGAACACTTTGAAGAAGTAACCATCAAGCGCGGCTGCGTAAGGAATTCGCGAGTAGCCAAGCAACAGCGCGAAGACCGAACCGAACGCCGTCCAGAGCACCATCGCCGTGAAAACCGTCGCTATCCTGGTGCCGTAGATCTTTTCCATCATTGCGGAGACCAGGAAGGCAGATTCGGGGTGCTTGTCCCAGGGAACAAACTCTCGCCAGGGGACAACACCAATAACCGAAAGATTGATGGCCAGGTAAATGATGGCGACGGCAATCACACTGATGATGATCGAGCGGGGTATGGTCCGGCCCGGATCCTTCACTTCATCGCCGATGTAACAGATGTCGTAATAACCGAGGTAGTCGTAGATGCCGACGCGCGAGGCGGCGCCAAGACCGAAAAGGAATCCGAGCGAAAACGTAAATGCACCCGGAGGGAAATCAAAAGCGCGGGCCGCGCTGAAGTGCATTGCTCCGGTGATGATTACCGCGAGCGTAGTCAGCAACGTACCAATCCATAGACTGACGGTAATCGTACCAATCGAAGTGATGCGGCGATACAGCAGCACAATATTAATGATGCCGACCGCCGCGGCCACCGACAGGGTCGCTCGCTGCGTCATGCCAGTCCAGATATAGTTTGTATATCTGGCGAAACCGATGTAGCCCGAGGCTATTTCCAACGGCCCGCTCAGAATGAATTGCCAGATAAACAGGAATGCCACGAGCCGGCCGAAGGTTTCGCGACCGTAACCCTCTCGCAGGTAGAGGTACGAGCCTCCCGAGCCAGGCATGGCCGCGCCAAGCTCGCTCCAAACCATCCCGTCAGGAATCGCGATCAGAACCGCGACAATCCAACCCAACATTGCCTGGGGACCACCGAGCGCCGACATTAAAAGCGGAATCGTAATGAATGGGCCCACCCCGATCATGTTCGACATGTTCAGAGCGGTCGCCTGCACCAGCCCAAAGCGTCTCAGTAGATGCGGGCCTTCGTTTCCTGGGTTCCGGGACTCAGATACCATGAAGATTATTGAAACGTTGTTTTGAAGTTTCCCATCATATCTGAACCTGACATCTTTGAGGGAGTTTTATTTTCAAGGAGATTTCATTTGACATTTCGTTTGGCTAAACTTACCGTTCCGCGCGAATCAATCAGCTTCGCAGATTTCGGCTCGGTTGCCTGCCCACGGTTTCGGAGCCGGCCCTGCAGCGCCGGCTTATTCAGGAGGTGAGAACATGAGGAGAAAACTTTTTGCCGCCACAGTAATGTTGATGCTGGCTGCCGCGTCAGCAGCGGCGCTTCACAAGAGAAATCGGTCGCTGCCACAGTCTGAAGCGAAGACCATACCCGAGCGGCTTGGCTACCCACGCGACGCGAAACTTCTGATCGTGCATGCCGACGATCTGGGAGTGGCCCACTCTGTTAACCGCGCCTCGATAAAAGCGCTCGAGACCGGACTGGTCAGTTCAGCGAGCATCATGATTCCGTGTCCCTGGCTCCCCGAGATAGTGGCGTATGCGCGTACTCATCCTGAAGCCGATCTCGGCTTGCACCTGACGCTCACCAGCGAGTGGAG
>WNGH01002414.1_pt1 | contig 17664 bp, 14 predicted proteins | sample 5400631 | NCBI WGS metagenome assembly WNGH01 (sample SAMN13153373, study PRJNA577476) | soil metagenome | isolation source: 115 cm soil or saprolite under Garry oak tree replicate 1 | place: USA:California | collected 2016-06-15
TCGAGGGGAAGCCCGCCCGGGCGGACCTCCGGGGGGAGCAGAAGGTTCTCCTCGACGTTGAGGCTCGAGAAGATTCCCCGCTCCTCGGGGCAGAAGGCGAGGCCGAGGCGCGCAATGCGGTTCGAGGGCAGGGCCACGAGCTCGTGCCCGTCGAAGCGGATCGAGCCCTGTCGCCGCGGCACCATGCCCATGATGGATTTGAGCGTGGTGGTCTTGCCGGCGCCGTTGCGCCCGAGCAGCGTCACCACCTCCCCCGCCCGCACCTCGAAGCCGACGCCGTGCAGGATGTGCGACTCGCCATACCAGGCGTGGAGGTCCCGCACCTCGAGCAGCGAGCTCTCAGGCATGGCCGGAGCCCATGTACGCCTGGATGACGTCCGGGTTCCTCGAGACGGCGGCGTAATCGCCCTCGGCCAGGATCTCGCCGCGGGCGAGCACGGTGATGCTGTGGGAGAGATTGGCGACCACGCTGAGGTTGTGCTCGACCATGAGCACGGTGCGGTTCGCGGCGACCTGCCGGATGAGGGCGGAGATGCGCTCCACGTCCTCGTGGGTCATACCCGCCGTCGGCTCGTCGAGCAGCATCATCTCGGGATCGAGGGCGAGAGTGGTAGCGATCTCGAGCGCCCGCTTGCGCCCGTAGGGCAGCTCCACGGCGGGGGTGGCCGCGAAGGCGGCGAGGCCCACGGCCTCGATCAGCTCCAGGGCCCGGCCGGCGAGCCCCTCCAGCACCCGCTCCGATCGCCAGAAGTCGAAGGAGCGCCCCCGCCGCCGCTGGAGGGCGACCCGGACATTCTCGAGCACGCTCAGGTGCGGGAAGACGGCAGAGATCTGGAAGGAGCGGACGAGGCCCAGCCGCGCGATGTGGGCGGGCGTGGAGCCGGTGATCTCGCGGCCGTTGAAGGTGATGCGTCCTCGCGTGGGCGTGAGGAAATGGGTGAGCAAGTTGAAGCACGTGGTCTTCCCCGCCCCGTTGGGGCCGATGAGGGCGTGAATGGTCCCCCGGCGGACCCTGAGGCTCACGTCCTTGACGGCGAGGAAGCCGCGGAATTCCTTGGTCAGACCCTCGGTCTCGAGGATCAGATCGGTCGGCATGGCCCGCCGATGATAGCGATGGCGCGGGGACGGTGCAAGCGGATATCATGTGCGCCATGAGCCCACGAATCCTCGTCATCGGCGCAGGTGCGGTTGGCAGCTATCTCGGCGGCTTCCTCTCCCGGGCGGAGCACGACGTCACCCTGATCGATCCCTGGCCGGAGCAGGTGGAGGCGATCCGCAGTCGCGGCATCGCCCTCAGCGGGCCGCACGATCCCTTCGAGGCCCGCCCCCGGGCCCTCCACGTCCACGAGGCGCAGAGCCTCGGCCAGGACTTCGATTTCGCCATCGTGGCCATGAAAGCCTACGACACGGCGTGGGCGACGCACCTCGCCGTGCCCCATCTCAAGCCGGAGGGCTATGTCGTCTCCGCCCAGAATTGCTGGAACGACCCGACGGTGGCCGCGGTGGCAGGCGTCTCGCGCGCGGTCGGCCTCGTCATGTCGAGGATCTCCGTGGCCCTCTGGAAGTCGGGTGAGGTCGAGCGCGGCAGCGAGAAGGGCAGCGCCTCCGGACACGAGGTCTTCCGGGCCGGCGAGCACGACGGCCGCATCACGCCGCGCGTGGAGTCGCTCGCGAAGATTCTCTCGGTGGTCGACGGCGCCCGGCCCACGGACAATCTCTGGGGCGAGCGCTGGTCCAAGCTCTGCCTCAACGCCATGGGCAACCCCGTCCAGGCCATGACCGGACTGGGCAGCCTCGAGGTCGCCCGCGAGGCTCGAGGCCGCGAGATCACCATCCGCCTCGGCGCCGAGTCGGCCCGCGTGGGGCTGGCCCTCGGCTACACGATTCCCAAGTTCGGGGTGGCCGACGTCAAGACCTGGGCCGCCGCCGATGATCCCGTCGTCTACGCGGAGCTCGACCGGCTGCTGACCCCGAAGGCGGATGCCTCTCGGAACTGGCGCGCCTCCATGGCCCAGGACGTGATCAAGGGCCGCCGCTCGGAGATCGAGTACATGAACGGCCACATCGCGGCCAAGGGGAAAGAGAAGGGCGTGGCCACGCCTGTAACGGCGGCCGTGGTCGGGATCATGCGGGAGATCGACGCCGGAACTCGCACGTCCTCACCCGCTCACATCGAGCAGGCACTAAAAACCGCCGGCTTCTAACCGGCGGTTAGGACGTAGGTGGGGGATAGAAGCGGACGTCCTTCTTCGCGCTGTCCCACGCGCGGTTGGCAGCCTCGATCTCCCACGAGCTCCGGCAGGCCGCTTGTGCCCGCACGATCTCCTCGATCATGTCGCGGGGGTCGGTGTGGAAGGACGCCTGGAGCAGACGCTTGGCGTGCCCCGTCGCGGTGCGGGAGGCGTGGAAGGCCTTCTCGACGATCTCCTCGATCTTCCTGTCCAGGTGGGCGGGGGGCACCACCCAGTTCACGAGGCCCATGGCGAGCGCGGCCTCGGCCGTGATGTGGTCATTGAGGAGCGTGAGCTCCTTCGCGCGCCCCATTCCGATGATCCGGGCGAGACGAAGAATGGACCCGTCGGGAACGAGGCCGTGGCGCGTGGCGCCGAGCCCGAGCACGGCATCATCGGTGGCGATGCGAAGGTCGCACGCCACCGCGAGCTGGAGCCCACCGCCGATCGAGTAGCCGTGCAGGACCCCGACGACCAGCTTGTCCATGTCCTCGAGGCAGTTGAGGGCGCGGATCCAGTGCCGGTAGAAGGCGTCGCCGATGTGCCCGGCCGAGAGGGCCTGGCGGTCCATGCCCGAGCAGAAGGCGCGCCCTGCCCCTCGCACGACCACGACCCACACGTCGGCGTCCTTCTCCGCCGCCTCCACGCGATCGGCAAACTCGGCAACCATGACCTGGTCGAGCGCATTGAGGACGGCGGGGCGATTCAGGGTGAGCGTGGCCACGCCGCTCCCGACCTCGTACAGCACGCTCGACTCGGCCATGGCATTCCTCCCGTGTCGATCTAGCGCAGGCCCAGGATGTCCCGCGCGATGACCATGCGCTGGATCTCGGAGGTTCCCTCGCCGATCTCGGTCAGCTTGGCGTCGCGGAAGATGCGCTCGATGGGGAACTCCGTGATGTAGCCGGCGCCCCCGTGGATCTGGAGCGCCTTGGTGGCCGCCTTCATGGCCACCTCCGACGCGAACACCTTGGCCATGGAGGCCGCCGTTCTCGCCGGCTTGCCCGCATCCTTGAGAGCGGCGGCCCGCAGGGTCAAGAGTCGGGCCGCCTCCACGTCCGTGCCCATGTCGGCGATCATGCCCTGCAGTCCGTTGAACTCGGCCAGGGTCTTGCCGAAGGCGCTCCGCTGCTTCATGTAGGCCAGCGCCTCGTCGAGAGCGGCCTGGGCAATGCCCACGGCCATGGCCGCCATGGCGATGCGCCCACCCTCCAGCACCTGCATGGTATTGACGAAGCCCATGCCGAGCTCGCCGAGCAGGCGGCCCGCCTCCACGCTGACGTTGTCGAACACGAGCTCGGCGGTGTTGGAGGCGTGGAGCCCGAGCTTCCGGTAGGGCCGCCCCGCCGCAAAACCCGGCATGCCGCGATCGAGGATGAAGGCCGAGACGCCCTTGTTGCCGCGCGCGGGATCGGTGAGGGCCATCACCACCGCGACCTCGGCAACACCCGCATTGGTGATGAAGGCCTTGCTGCCGTTCAACACGAAGCGATCGCCCTCGCGCACCGCGCGGGACTTCATGGCCGCGGCATCGGAGCCGGAGCCGGGCTCGGTCAACCCCCAGGCGCCGAGCGCCTCCCCGCGCGCCAGGCGCGGCAGGTAGCTCTCCTTCTGCGCGGAGGAGCCGAACAGCACGATGTGGTTGGTGCAGAGCGAGTTGTGCGCCCACATGGTGATGCCCACCGAGGCATCCACGCGGTTGAGCTCTTCGACGGCGAGGGCGTACGAAACATAGTCGAGCCCGGCGCCGCCATACTCCTCGGGCACCAGCGCGCCGAGAAGACCCGTCTTGCCCAGGCTGCGCACGATTTCGTGCGGGAACTCGTGCGTCTCGTCGAAGTGGTGGATCACGGGAGCGACCTCGGCCAGCGCCCACTCCCGCGCCATGCTGCGCACCGCCTGCTGTTCCGGTGTCAGGTCGAAGTTCATAGGTGGATTCGGTAGGCTCGGTGATTTCGGAGGCGCGAGGCGGCCGTCGGGAGGAGGCAGGGGGGTGCCGTCGTCCACTCAAACCTCCTCGCCTCGCGCGCCACCTCGCTCGGGCGCCTCCGCCTGCCCCCCCATCCCCCCGAGGCGGGGGGTGCGCTCGCCGCCCTGCTGCGCAGGGTGGCTCGCGCGGCGGAGACGCCCTGCGCTTCGGGGCGCGCTACGGCTCGTCGGATTCGCTCCCGACGGCACCCCCCTGCCTCCTCCCGACGGCCGAATGTGCGTGCAGTCATGCGACGGCATCCTGCCTCCCCCCGACGGCCGATGGTGCGTTCGGTCAAGTGGAGGCGAGAGATCATACGGTGGCCCGGATGTTGTCGCGGACGAAGCGGATGATGTCCTGGGTTGTGGCACCGGGGGTGAATAGCTCCTTGACGCCCATGGCCTTGAGGGCGGCGATGTCCTCGGCCGGGATGATGCCGCCGCCGAAAACGGCGATGTCCTCCGCGCCTTTCTCGCGCAGCAATTCGAGGACGCGCTTGAAGAGGTAATTGTGGGCCCCCGAGAGGACGGAGAGTCCGACTGCATCGGCGTCTTCCTGGATGGCCGTCGCCACGATCTGCTCCGGCGTCTGGTGGAGACCGGTATAGATGACTTCGAACCCCGCGTCGCGGAGCGCGCGCGCCACGATCTTGGCGCCACGATCATGCCCGTCCAACCCGGGCTTGGCGACCACGAGCCGTATCTTCCGCTCGCTCATGACTCGCGCCTTTCGAGATTTCCCTCGGCCATGACTATCCGAACATGGCGCGGATACGGTCCGCGGTGCCCATGATCTCTTCCCGGTTCCCTGGGACTTCCTTCCAGTCGAACCCCTTCCCGTCGTTCGTCCACCGCGGGATGAGGTGCAGGTGAAAGTGTGGCACGGACTGGAAGGCCGCCGCTCCATTGGCCTGGAGCAGGTTGAGCCCGTCGGGATTCAGCGCCTTGCGTATGGCGCCCGCCACCTTCTTCGCCGTCGCGATGGCGGCCTTGAGATCCTCCGTCTCCGCCTCGTAGAGCGTGGCCGCGTGGGCCTTGGGCACCACCAGGCAGTGGCCGCGGCTCAGCGGATTGATGTCCATGAAGGCAAGCGTTCGCTGGTCGTCGTAGACCTTGGCGGACGGGATCTTGCCGTCACGGATCATGCAGAACACACAGTCAGCCATGGCGGCCGCTCGACTAGACCTCCACCGTCCAGCTGCGCGTGTCCGGGAGCTTGCCGTACTGGATGCCCACGATGGCGTCGTAGAGCTTCTGGGTCGTCGGTCCGATCTTTCCCTCGTTGATGACCATGCGGCGGCCCTTGAAGGCGAGCTCGCCCACGGGAGAGATGACGGCGGCGGTGCCGGTGCCGAAGATCTCCTCCAGAGTGCCGGCCGTGTCGGCGTCCACCACCTCGTCGATGGAGATCTGGCGCTCGCTGACCTTGCTGCCCCAATCGCGCAGGAGCGTGAGGACAGAGTCGCGGGTCACGCCCGGCAGGATGGTGCCGGTGAGCGGAGGCGTGATCACCTCGCCCGCGATCTTGACCATGATGTTCATGGTCCCGACCTCGTCGATGTACTTCCGGTGGACGCCGTCGAGCCAGAGGACCTGGGTGAAGCCCTCGTGCTTGGCCTCCTCCCCGGCCATGAGGCTCGCCGCGTAGTTGGCGCCGGTCTTGGCGTCGCCCAGCCCGCCCTCCACGGCGCGAACGTGCTGCTCCTCCACGCGGATCTTGACGGGGGCCATGCCCTCCGGGTAGTAGGCGCCCACGGGCGAGAGGATGACGAAGTAGATGTACGACTTGGCTGGCCGGACGCCCAGAAAAGGCTCGCTGGCGATGATGGTCGGCCGGATGTACAGCGACGTGCCAATGGCCTTGGGCACCCACTCGCGCTCGATCCCCACGAGGGTCACGAGCGACCTCAGGGCGAGCTCGGGGTCCAGGGGCGGGATGCACATGTGCCTGGCGGAGTTGTTGAGGCGCTCCACGTGCTTCTGCGGGCGGAAGAGACGGATCTTGCCATCGACGCCCCGGAACGCCTTGAGGCCATCGAAGACGGCCTGGGCATAGTGCAGCACGGCGGCCGCAGGATCGAGGGGCAGGACCCCGTAAGGCTCGACCCGCGGGTCGTACCAGCCCTTCTCCTCCTGGAAGTCCGCCACGAACATGTGGTCGGTGAAGACATTTCCGAAGCCCAGCTCGGCATCCTTCGGCTTCGGCTTGTGCGTGGACGCCTTGACGACCCTGATCGCATCGGACATGGTCCTACTCCTTCTAGAAGATGATCGGTTCCCGGTAGAGACCGAAGACCTGCCGGTACACGTCGGACACTTCGCCCAGGGAAACGTAGTCCTTGACCGCGTCCACGAGGACGGGCATCACGTTGTGGCCGTTCCGGCACGCCTCCGCGAGCTGCTTGAGCCGCCGCTCCACCTTTGTAACATCGCGCGATGCCTTTCGCGCCCTCACGCTCTCGATCTGCTCGCGCTCCATCGCCTCGTCGAGCTTGAGGTACTCGACGGGCTTCTCGTTCGCCATCACGTACTTGTTGACGCCGACCACGACCTTCCGGCCGCGGTCGTCCATGAGCTGGTACCCGTAGGCCGCGTCGGCGATCTCGTGCTGAGGATAGCCCGTGTCGATGGCCCGGATGATGCCGCCCAGCTCGTCGATCTTGCGGATGTAGGCCATGGCCTGCGCCTCCATCGTGTCGGTGAGGGACTCGAGGAAGTACGCGCCGCCGAGGGGGTCGATGGTCAGGGTCGCCCCCGTCTCCTCGGCGATGATCTGCTGGGTGCGCAGGGCCACCGTCACCGCCTCCTCCGTGGGCAGGGCCAGCACCTCGTCGAAGGAGTTGGTGTGAAGGGACTGCGCCCCTCCGAGCACCGCGGCGAGCGCCTGGATGGCCACCCGCGCGATGTTGTTGAGGGGCTGCTGGGCGGTGGCCGACACGCCGGCCGTCTGCGTGTGCGTGCGCAGCCGCATGGACTCGGCCTTCTTGGCGCCGAAGCGGTCCCGCATCACGGTGGCCCAGATGCGCCGGGCCGCCCGCAGCTTGGCGATCTCCTCGAAGAAATCGTTGTGGATGTCGAAGAAGAACGACAGACGCGGAGCGAAATCGTCCACGTCGAGCCCCCGCTCCACGCAGGCCTGCACGTAGCCGAAGCCGTCGGCGAGCGTGAAGGCGAGCTCCTGCACGGCCGTGGAGCCGGCCTCCCGGATGTGATAGCCGGAAATGGAGACGGGATTGAACTTCGGCACGTGCCGCGCGCAGAACTCGATGGTGTCCACCACGATGCGGACGGCGGACTCCGGCGGCGAGATCCACTCCTTCTGGGCGATGAATTCCTTGAGCATGTCGTTCTGCATGGTGCCGCCGATCCTGTCCCACGACACGCCCTGCTGGTCGGCCAGGGCCAGGTACATGGCGAGGGCCACCGAGGCCGTGCAGTTGATGGTCATCGACGTGGTGACGCGATCGAGCGGAATGTCGCGGAAGAGGACCTCGAAGTCCGCGAGCGTCGAGACGGACACCCCCTCGCGTCCCACCTCGCCTCTCGCGCGTGGATGATCGGCGTCGTACCCCATGAGGGCGGGCATGTCGAACGCGGTGCTGAGGCCCGTCTGCCCCTGCTCGAGGAGGTACTTGAAGCGGGCGTTGGTGTCCTCGGGACGGCCGAAGCCGGCGAACATGCGCATGGTCCAGAGCTTGCCGCGGTACATGGAGGGATAGGGCCCACGCGTGTACGGGAACTCGCCCGGGAAGCCGAGCTTGTCCTCGTAGCGCCAGCCCGCGAGGTCCGCGGGGGTGTAGAGCGGCCGGACGGGAATGCCCGAGAGGGTCTCGTACGGCACGTCCCGCTCGGGGGAGCGCCGGACGGAGTGCCCGTACGTCTCCTTTTCCCAGCGCTCCTTGTCGTCAGCCATGTCGCTCCTCTCTCTCAGCACTCGCCTCGCCGTGCTCCTCGCCTGCGGCTCGTCGGCCACGTCTCAGCTCGAACTGCTTATGCTGCCTGCGCCTGACCGCCGAGAAGGTGTCGAGCGATGACGAGCTTCTGGATCTGCGACGTCCCCTCGTAGAGCTGGGTGATCTTGGCGTCCCGGAAGTGCCGCTCCACCGGGTAGTCCGTGATGAAGCCGTAGCCGCCGTGGACCTGAATGGCGTCCGTGGTCACCCGCATGGCCATCTCGGAGGCGAAGAGCTTGGCCATGGACGCCTCGGGACCGAAGGGCAGGCCCCTGTCCTCGAGAAAGGCCGCCCGCCGCGTGAGAAGGCGCGCCGCCTCTATGGCCGTGGCCATGTCCGCCAGCATCCACTGCACCATCTGGTGCTCGCCGATGGGCACGCCGAAGCTCTTGCGCTCGCGCGCGTAGGCCAGCGATGCGTCGTAGGCCGCCACCGCGATGCCCACGGCCTGGGCCGCGATGCCGATGCGGCCGCCGTCGAGGCTGCCGAGGGCGATCTTGAATCCTTCGCCCTCGTCGCCGAGGCGGTCCGCCACGGGCACCCGGCAGTTCTCGAAGAGGAACTCAGCGGTGTCCGAGGCCCGGATCCCGAGCTTCTCTTCCGTCTTAACCACCGTGAAGCCGGGCGTCCCCTTCTCCACGAGGAAGGCGCTGATCCCGTGGTGGGCACGATCCGGGTCGGTCTGGGCGAAGACCAGGGCGGCGTGCGCCTCGCGCCCATTGGTGACGAAGATCTTCCGGCCGTTCAGCACGTAGATCTCGCCCTCGCGCTCGGCCCGCGTGTTCTGGTTGGTGGCGTCCGACCCGGCTTCCGGCTCCGTCAAAGAGAAGCAGCCGAGCTTGGCGCCGGAGGCGAACGGCGCGAGGAAGCGGCGCTTCTGCGCGTCGGTTCCGCGCTCCCACACGGGGGCGCAGTAGAGTGAGTTGTTCACCGACATGATCACGCCGTGCGAGGCGCAGCCGCGAGAGACTTCCTCGACGGCCACGGTGTAGCCCACGGCATCGCCGCCGCTGCCCCCCCACGCCTCGGGGACGCAGATGCCCATGAGCCCGAGCTCACCCATGCGGCGAACGGTCTCCCGGGGAAAGCGCGCCTCGCGGTCGATGATCCCCGCGATGGGCCGCAGCTCCTTCTCGGCGAAATCGCGCGCCACGTCCTGGATCATCCGTTGCTCGTCAGTCAGCTCGAGATCCATGCTCGCCGCTCCGTATCCGGCTACTTCTCCAACAGCTTCTTGAACTCTTGCTCGAGGGCCGGGGCGACCTCGAAGAGATCGCCCACGATGCCGAAGTCGGCGATCTTGAAGATCGGCGCCTCGGGGTCCTTGTTGATGGCGCAGATCACCTTGGAGGTGCGCATACCCGCCAGGTGCTGGATGGCGCCCGAGATGCCGAACCCCAGATACAGCTTCGGCGAGATGGTCCGCCCCGTCTGCCCGATCTGGAAGCGGTGGGGCCGCCAGCCCGCGTCAACGGCCGCGCGCGAAGCACCCACCGCCGCCCCCAGCACCTTGGCGAGGGATTCCAGGATGACGAAGTTCTCCGGTCCCTTGAGCCCGCGGCCGCCTGACACCACGATCTCGGCCTCGGCCAGCTCGGGAAGACCGGTGGAGGACTCCTCCCGCCGCTCCACGAGGCTCATGGCGGGCGCGGGCACCGTGGCCGCCGGCTTGTCCACCGCGGCCGCCGCCCCCGACTGGGCCTCTGCCGGCTTGAAGACATTGGGCCTGAGCGTGGCGAGCCACGGCGTCTTGGCCCAGGTCATCTTCGAGAGCAGCTTGCCCGCGTAGACGGGCCGCGTGGCAACGAGCTTGCCGTCCTCGACCGCGAGGGCCACGACATCGGCGGCGAGCCCGGCTCCCAGCCGCGCGGCCAGGCGCGCCATGACCTCGCGCTGCCTCGTCGTCACCGCGCCGAAGACGGCCTGCGGCGACTCCTTCTGCACCAGCTCGGCGAGCACGGGCGCCCACACCTCGCCGCGATACGGCGCGAGACCGGCGTTCTCGACGAGAAGCACGCGCTTGGCGCCCCACTCACCGAGCTGCTTGATGCCCGCCTCCGTCGCCTTGTCGGTGAGCCACACCGCCTCCGCCTGGCCGGCCAGCGGCGAAGCCAGCCGCGAGGCTTCGCCCAGTACCTCGGCCATCACCTTCTTGGGATTGCCCTGCCTGTCGTCCTCAACCACGCACCAGATCGCGCCGGCCATGTCGTTGTCGTCTCCTAGCAGGGTTAGATTGCTTTGGCGTCTTCGCGAAGGGCCTTCACGAGGGCCTTGGCCGCCTCCGCGGGGTCGCCGGGAATGATGCGTCCCGGCGGACGCGGCGGGAGCGCTTCGAGCTTGACCACGGACAGGGCGGGCGCCTCGGAAGCCAGGCCGAGATCCGCGGCCTTGACGTCCTTGATCTCCTTCTTCTTGGCCCCCATGATGCCCTTGAGCGTCGGATAGCGGGGTTCGTTCAGGCCCTTCTGCGCCGACACGGCGGCGGGAAGCGGCAGATCGAAGATCTCCAGTCCGCCTTCCACCTGGCGCCCGACGCGGATCGTCTTGCCCGCCTCGTCCACCGACTCCTCCATGATCCAGGACGCGCACGGCCAGCCGAGCAGCTCGGCCACCGCCGCGCCCACCGCGCCCATGTCGTCGTCGATGGCCTGGCGGCCGAACAGGGCGAGGGCGGCCTGCTCCTGCTTGATCACGGCCGCGAGCGCGCGCGCGGTGAGGAGGGTGTCGGCCTGCTCCCAGGTGGGATCGTTGAGATGGATGGCGCGATCGGCGCCCATGGCGAGGCAGGACCGCAGGGCCTCCTTGGCGCGCTCCGGGCCCAGGGTGACGGCAACCACTTCGCCCTGCCCGCGCTTCTCCTTGATGCGGAGCCCCTCCTCGACGGCGAACTCGTCGTAGGGAGAGACGATCCAGGTGATGCCGGTCGTGTCGATGGCCTTCGGATCCGCAGAGATCTTCACCTGGGTCGCCGTGTCCGGCACCTGCTTGATCATGACGAGGATCTTCATGCTGTCGCACTCCTGTCGTAGTGGAGTTGCCGCGTGATGCGGAAGCGATCGCCGGGGATGAAGACACGGTCGTAGACGATGGGACGGCGCTCCGCGTCGGTGGAGACGCGGTCGGAGCGGAAGCAGGGAGCGCCCGCCGCGCAGCCGAGCTCTCGGGCCGCCCGCGCGGGCAGCGTCTCCGCGGACACGGTCTCGCGAGCGGCGGTGATCTCGATGCCGAGCTTGAAGGAGAGGACGTGGCGGAGCGGGGTCACGGTCAGATCCGCCTTGGCCGCCTCTTCGCCGATGGCCGCGGGCAGGTGCGAAACCTGGAAGGACAGCGGCTGGCCGTCCACGAGGCGCAGCCGCTCGAGGACGAACATCCGCGCGCCCTCGGCCAGGCCCAGCTCCTGCGCCACACGCCGATCGGCCCGCCCGAAGCGGCTGCGGAGAAACCGGGTCGCCACGTCCTCGCCCACGGCGCTGAGATCCCCCGCGAGCGTCCTGAACTGGAGGATGTCGTAGTCGACGGGCGGGAGCGCCACGAAGGTGCCGAGGCCGTGGCGGCGCGTGATCAGGCCCTCGCGCGCGAGCACGTCGAGGGCCTGGCGGAGCGTCATGAGCGTCACTCCGAAGGACTGGGCGAGCTGGCGTTGATTGTCGAGACGCTGCCCCGCCGTCAGGCCGCCCGCGCTGATGCGCGCGCGCAGAGCCTCGGCGATCTGGTGATAGCGCGGCACCGTCCTTCGCATCTCCGCCTCCGGGCTCCTGGCCGGTCTTCTAGAACTCTGGTAGCCGCTCAACGCCGTCGTCGAGCTACGGAACGGGATTTCAGAAGGAACGACCGGCAGTTACGGCAACCAGGGCCATTGTAACCGGGGGCCCCGGCCCGGGTCAATGGATGTTCGACCGCGCGAAGAGTCTGCCAAAGTAAGGCTCATGCCCTCACGAGCACGAGTGTTTCGCTCCTAGTTGGCGGCGAGGCTGTGCGAGCGCTCCACGAGGGTGGCGAGCTTCGACGCGGCCGCGCCCGAGTCGATGGACTGGGATGCCATCCCCACGCCCTCCTTGAGGTCGCGCGCCTTGCCTCCCGCCACCAGGGCCGCCGCCGCGTTCATGAGGACGATGTCCCGTCGCGGGCCGGGCTCGCCCCCGAGCACGAGGCGGATGATCTGGGCGTTCTCGCCGCGGTCGCCGCCCCGGAGATCACGGATCGTCGCGCGGGGCAGGCCGAAGTCCTCGGGGCGCACGCGCGAGCTCCGCACCACCCCCTCGTGCACCTCGGAGATCTGGCTCTCGCCGGTGTTGGAGATCTCGTCGAGCCCGTCGGCGCCGTGGACGACGAACGCCCGGATGGTGCCGAGCTCCGCGAGCACGCGGGCCAGGGGCTCCGTGAGGCCCGCCGAGGCGACACCGATCAGCTGGGCATTCGCGCCGGCGGGATTCGTCAGCGGCCCCAGGAGATTGAAGACGGTCCGGACTCCGATCTCACGACGGGCCGGCATCACGTGCTTCATGGCCGTGTGCAGGAGAGGGGCATACATGAACCCGATGCCGATCTCGTCGATGCAGCGGCCCACCTGCGCGGGGGTGAGCTCGAGGCTGATCCCGAGGGCCTCCACCACGTCGGCCGATCCGCACAAGGTGGAGGACGAGCGGTTGCCGTGCTTGGCGACTTTCAGTCCCGCCCCCGCCACCACGAAGGCCGTGGCGGTGGAGACATTGAAGGTGCCGGAGGCGTCGCCGCCCGTGCCGCAGGTGTCGATGAGCATCTCGCGGTCGGTGCCGGTGAGACCCGCCACCTCGTCCCCGCGCGTGCGGACGCGAACGACCTTCTGCCGCATCACCTGCGCGAAGCCAATCAGCTCCTCCACCGTCTCGCCCTTCATCCGGAGCGCGACGAGAAAGGCCGCGATCTGCGCATTGGTGGCGGCACCGGACATGATGGCGTCCATGGCTCCCGCCGCTTCGACCCGGGAGAGGTTACGCCGCTCCACGAGAGCCCGCACCGCGTCGGCGATGATGGGGCTCGTCACCGCGCGCTCGGGGGCCGAAGGGCCGCGGCGACTCCCAGGACTTCCTTGATGTTGATGGGCTTGGCGAGAACGGCGTGGACGCCGCTGGCCTGCAGCTCCTCGGGGCTGACCTCGACGGCGTAGCCGCTCACGAGAACAACGGGCATCCCGGGGAGAATCTCCTGCACGGTGCGAGCCAGCTCCCACCCCGTCATGCCGGGCATGCTCAGATCGCTGAAGACGAGGTCGAAGGGCTCCGCCTTGATCCTCGAGAGTCCCTCGGCCGCGCTCCGCGCGACCTCCGCCGTGTGCCCCGCCGAGCGCAGCACGTCAGCGACCACGTCGCCCACCGCCTCTTCGTCGTCCACGACCAGGCAGCGGAGCGAGGAGACCGCGGGCGCGGGCTGGGCCTCGGGGGCGGGAGCCCTGGCCGCCGTGCCCGCGGGGAAGAGCATGGCGAAGGTCGTCCCGCGGCCCTCGACGCTGTCGACGGAGATGGTGGCGCCGTGTCGCGAGAGGATGCCGTACGTCATGGAGAGGCCGAGGCCGGTGCCCTTCGGCCCCTTGGTCGTGAAGAAGGGATCGAAGATCTTGCTCCGCACGGCCTCCGGAATGCCCACGCCCGTGTCCGTGATCCGGATCTCCAGCTTGTCGTTCCGCTTGGCGGTGGCGAGGGTGAGCGTCCCGCCGCGCGGCATGGCATCGACAGCGTTCAGGATCAGGTTGGTCATGACCTCGCGCAGCTCGGAGGGGTCGCCGATCGTCGTGGGCAGATCGGGCTCGAGCTTGGAGACGACCTGGACGTGAATCCCTCGGCGCGGCGGCTCCAGGCGCCAGGACGCCTCCGTGATCTCGAGCGCGTCCCGCACGACCTGGTTGAGGTCGACGGCCACCGCGGGCTGATCTCGCCGGATGCGCGTGAACTCCTGCAGGCGCCGGACTGTCCTTGCGCCGTCGGCGGCCGAGCGCTCGATGATCTGCAGCCACTGCCGCGCGGTGGGATCCTCCACCTTCTGGAGCAGGAGCTGGGCGCGCCCGAGAATGGCCGCGAGGAGATTGTTGAAGTCGTGGGCGACGCCCGAGGCCATCTCGCCGAGAGCGCGCAGCTTCTCGCTCCGGACGAGCTGATCCTGGGCCTGGGCCAGCTCTTCGTAGGCCCGCGTCCGGTCCTGGTAGAGACGCGCGCTGCGCAAGGCGAGGGCGGCCAGGCCGGCCAGATTGCTCAGCACCCGCTCGTCGTCTTCCGTGAACCGACGCTCCACGCTGCGAAGGGCGAGCACTCCGACCACCTGGGTGCCCGCGAGCATGGGCACGCCGATCCAGTGCCGCATGGGCACGGGGGACTGGCCCGCCTCCACTCCCCGCCGTCGGCACTCGCCGAGGTAGTCGTCCGTACGGATCGAGCGGCCGGACTCAGCGACGAGCGAGGCGAGGCCTCTCCGCTCCGCGCTGCTGAGCGGCGGCGGGTTGAGCACCCGCGCGCCGTCACGAAGGAGGAGAAGCGGAACGAGGTCTCCCGTGGCCTCGTCGGTCACGGCGAGGATCATGTTGCGGATGTCGAGGAGCCGCGCGACCTGGCGCTGGATGGCTTCGACCACGTCCTCCTGGTGGAGCTGGCCCGTGACCGTGCGGGAGAGATCGTGCAGGACGGACAGCTCGGCGAGCAGCGCCTCCGTCTCCTCCAGCCGGAGCCGGGTCTGACGCGCGAGCTCGGCATTCTCCATGGCGAGGCCGACCTGCGCGGCCACGCCCTCGATGAGCCGCACTTCCTGGGCCGTGAACTCCCGCCCGGCGCCCCACCAGATGAGGAAGACGGCGCCCACCGGCGCGCCATGGGCCATGGTGGGCGCGAAGAGCACGGCATGGGGCTCGAGATCCTCGAAGATGGCCTGGGCAAAGCCCGGGTCGTTCCTGACATCGGACGACCAGGCCGCGCGGCCCGAGCGCCAGGCCTCGCCGAGGGCGGGCATGCCGTCGAGCCGGAAGGGGCGCGTCATGAAAAGCTGGAGCAGGTCCTTGGGCACGTGCCAGCCCGCCGCGGGCACGAGCGCCTCTTGCTTGGGGTCGAACCGGTAGACACCCGCCATGTCGGCGCCAAAGGTCCGGCCAGCCTCGCGCGCCACGCTGCGCATGACCTGGTCCGGCGCGTCGATCTCGGACAGGGCCCGGCTCACCGCGAGGAGGGTCGTGGTCTCCCGGAGCCGCTCCTGCGCCTCGGCATAGAGCCGCGTGTTGTCGAGGGCAAGCGCGAGCTGGCCTGCAATGGTCACGGCCAGATCGGCCTGCCAGGGCTCCCAGGGTGGCTGGCGGTCGGTGTAGTCGAGCTGGATGGCCCCCATCACGCGGCCCTGGCGGATGAGGGGCACGATCATGCAGGTCTTGAAGCCGAATCCCTCTACCCAGTCGCGCGGAAGGAGCTGCGTCTCCGCCACATCCGCGATTACGACGGGCCGGAGCGTGCTGATGAGCTGGGCATAGGCGGGTACGTCGGCGGGAGTATGCGAGCGCAGCTCCGTGAATCGCTTCCACATGACGGAGTCCCGGCGACCGTCGGCGTACTGGGACATGAGCGGCGTGACGCCATCCTCGGTCCAGCGCTCCACCGAGCAGCGATCGACGCGGCAGACCTGGGCGATCTTGGCGCAGGCGCGCTTCAGCATCTGCTTGGGATCGAGCGATGCGTTCAGGATCTCGGCCACTTGGAGCAAGGCCCGGGTCTGCTCCAGGCGCTGGGCCGTCTGGGCATAGAGTCCCGCGTTGCGGATGGCCACCGCGGCCTGCGCGACGAAGCTCTCGAGGAGCTCGCGCTCGTCGGCGTCGAGCCGGAAGGGCGCCCGCCCGCAGAGGGCGACCACGCCGAGGAGCCGATCCTGGAGCACGATGGGCATGCCGAGGAAGCTCGTGAGCGCGTGCTCGCGCCACCAGTCCTCGCCGAGCAGGCGCGGGTCGTCCACCATGTTCGGGATCGAGAGAGCCTGGCGATGCAGGGCGACCAAGCCGATGGAGCCCTGCCCGAACGCGATGGTCCGCAGCGGGAAGGCCTCGCCCATGGCGGCATCCGAGAAGGCGCGCACGCTCAAGCTCTCCGTGTCGCCGTCGGCCACCCACACGGACACGACAGGCACGCCCATGAGGGCGGCGGCGGCCCGCGCGATCCCCCCCAGGACCTCGTCCGTGTCCAGCGAGGAGGAGATGAGCTGGTTGACACGCGCGAGCGAGCGGAGACGCTCGGCCTGCTGGGCCGCCTCCCGGAAGAGCCGCGAATGCTCGAGCGCGATCGCCGCCTGGCCGGTGAATGCCTCGGCCACCTCCTGGTCGCGCCGAGTGAAGAGCCGCCGAGCGCGGAACGTCAGCACGCCGATGATGCGCTCGCCCACGCGGAGGGGGACAGCCATGTAGTGCGTGTAGCCGAGGCGGCGATCGGCCGCCATCACCTCGGGCGTCATGGCCGGCAGCTCGGCGAGCTCACCGATGACAGCCGCCCTGGTCGCCACGACATGCCCGGCGAGACTCTGGCCCTCGTCCACCTTGATTCGCGCTCGCAGCATCGTCTCCGGCGCGGTCCCGGCGAGTCCCGCCACCACCAGCTCATCGCCTTCGAGCAGCCGGAATCCGGCGTTGTCGAGGTCCAGCAGCCGCATGGCCTCTTCGGCCACCGAGGTCAGGAGGGCGTCGGTGGGGCCGAGGGCGCCGATCTTCTTGTTGACCTCGAGGAGGGCGGAGAGATACGCGCGGCCGCTCCGCTCGTCGGCAAAGAGCCGGGCGTTCTCGATGGCCACCGCCGCCTGGTCGGCGAGCGCAGTCATCACCTCGACCTCCGCCGCCGAGAGCGCGTGGGGCTCCCACCAGTACATGGTGATACCGCCCCAGGGCTCGCCCTTGATGAGGACGGGCACGGTGAGCACGCTCCGGTAGCCCTCGTGCTCGACGAGCTGCCGCGTGGCCTCATCGAGCGGGATGGTCGGGTCGTTCAGGATGTCCTCCGTCCACACGGGCGCCCGCTCGCGAATGGCCCGGCCGGCCGTCCCCTCACCCACCCGCACGCGCAGGCTCGTCACGAACTCCTGGGAGACGCCCGCCGCGCGCAGATAGCCGATGGAGTGCGTCTCGGGGTCGACGCGGAAGATGCCCGCCGCCGCCGCGCCCGTCAGACTCTGACAGCGCTCCACGATGGCGTCCAGGATGGGATCGGCCTCGAGGTCCGTGGCGAGGGCGCGGCTGATCTCGAAGAGGGCGCGATAGCGGGCGGCGCTCGCCTGCTCCTGGGCGAAGAGCTGGGCATTGTCGATGGCGATGGCGGCGTGACTGGCGAAGGAGAGCAGGAGGTCCATGTCTTTCGGCTCGAAAGCGTCGGGAGCGCGCGTGAGCATGGTCAGGGAGCCCACGAGCCGGTCGCGCACGAGAAGGGGCAGAGCTATCCCCGCCACAAAGCCTTCCGCCAGGAGCCAGGAGCGGCCGGCCAGATCCAGATCGTCCTCGATTCGCTCGCACACGGTGGGGGCGCGATTCT
>WNGH01002416.1_pt1 | contig 17661 bp, 16 predicted proteins | sample 5400631 | NCBI WGS metagenome assembly WNGH01 (sample SAMN13153373, study PRJNA577476) | soil metagenome | isolation source: 115 cm soil or saprolite under Garry oak tree replicate 1 | place: USA:California | collected 2016-06-15
CGGTGAAGACGCACCTGCGGAGCTTGTTCCACAAGTTCGGGATCGACCACCTACCGCAGAACCAGAAGCGCGCGCGGCTGGTCGAGATGGCGATTCAGCATGGGCTGGTGTCCACCCGCAACCTGTGAGGGCAATCCGCAGCGAGGCGGCCGATCTGTCGGCATCCTCTTCTTCCTCATGGCGCCGCGCGCAGGGTGGGTGAACACCGCACCTTGGGTGGCTTCTGCCGGATGGCCGGCCGGGCGAGCGTGGAGTCCACAGGACATGCCGCCAGGAGGCGAGACAGATGATTCCCACCCAGACCCTCAAGCCCGACATCCGTCGGTCGAGGCCCAACGCAGTTAGCCGGCTTCGGTCGCTGGACGGCACTGACGTTCTGACCCCACCGCTCGCGGCAGGCGGCAAGCGAAACGGGCGCTGCTTGCCGAGGACGATGAGTCGCGGGCTCGCGACGCTCTCCCTTGCCGCGGCCGGCCTCGGGCTGGCCGCGTGCAGCACGCACGGTCCCGCCCGCGTGTCGCCGCTGAGTACCCCGCCGACGAGCCACCCGACCACGTCGGCCACATCCGCGCACGCCGCCGCGACACATCCGGCTCCGCCCGCCAGCGCGGGCACCCAGCCGCCCTCGTCGGCCGCTTCGTCAACACCCAGCACAACGGTCGCCGGATGCCGAACCTCGGCGCTGCAGCTCACCCACAGCCGAGTCGAGGGCACCGCGGGCAGCTCCTACATCACCTACTACCTGCAAAACCGCGGCCCCGCGCCCTGCACATTGACCGGCTTCCCGGGCTTTGCGCTGCTCGACGCTCACGGAGCGATCATCCAGCGACCCGCGCAGCGCACCGACGCTCACTACAGCACCGCCACGTTGCACCCAGACGGCCGCGTGCAGTTCCTCGTCCGCACCCTCGACCCCGGCGTCCCTGAAACCGGCTGCTCGGCCGCATGGCGCACCGCCCAGGTCCAGGTCTACCCGCCGAACGAGACCGCACCGCTGCGCCAGCCCAGCACGCTGCAGGCCTGCGACCTCGCCGTCGGCCCGGTGCAATCCGCCCCCGGGGGCGGTACGTCCGACCTGCCCGCCCCCACCTCAACGGCAATCCAGGCCAGCGCCCTCGGCGACGACCGCAACGCCGACCTCGTCGGAATCCGCACCGAAGCACACCGGACGTATGACCGGGTGGTCTTCGACTTCCGCGGCCCCCAGTCGGGCCTGCGCTACGTCGTGTCCTATCGCGGCGACACGCTCGGGGTATGCCTCGAGCACGGCACCATCCGAAACCGGGCCGGAGCGCTCACCTACCACGGCCCGGCGATCCTGCACCCTCAGCTGACCCAGCTCAGAACGGTCCGGATCACGCAGACCTCCATAGACGGCGCCAGCGTGCAACTCACGCTGCGCCACAAGGCCGGGTTCCGCGTATTTGGGGCCTCACCCGACCGAATCGTGGTCGACATCGCGCACTAAAAGAAACGGCCAGGGCCCGGTGACGCAACGTCCCCGGGCCCTTCGCCGCGACCGCCGACTACGCCGCCCATGCGTGGAGCCCACCAACAACACGATCCGGACCTCCTGCCCACCCAACAACACAGGTGAGCTCCGGCCCCCGCTCACGGCGCCATCCCTCCGCGCCGGCACCACCCTGCAAGAAAGCGCGGGAGCGTCAGAGACGACTACCCGGACCACCGCAAGCTCATGTGCTTCGAAGATCGCCGGATGGTGCACCCGGACACGATCACTGCGCCGGTTCAATCGCCTCGTGGATCGTGCAGGCGCGCGGCGCATCCATCTGCACGACGTGCGGCACACGTACACCACATTATCGATGGACGCCGGCATCGATCCCAAGATCGTCAGCGATCGCGTAGGCCACGCGAACATGAACGTGACCTTGCAGGTCTACACGCACCGCTCAACTGGCCGCGACCGGGAAGCCGCCGAGCGCATCGGCGACTTGATTCGGCGCACCATCTCACTGGAGGGTGCCGCGTTTATGAAGAAGCTTCTCAAATCCTTTTGATATTTCGTCGCCTTTGGCGGTGCTAACAATGTCTTCAACAATCCGTCTCACGCTATCTTTGTTAGTTCCGATCGCGTCCAGAACGTCCCATGCCGACTTGCCACGACCGTAGACAATGTATTCGTCTCGCGGCCCCGGCAATGTCGGTCCTGCGACAAAGTGAACCTTGTGAACCTTGCGTATCGGTTCCCCCAGGGAGGAATACCACACCTGAAAGCGCGCGTTCGAAACGCGCGTGAATCCGACCAATTGCTCTCGCTATCACGACGCGAGGACTGCCGATTAGCGTCAGAAGTGCCCATGTGAAGCCAGGCACCTGATATTCCGTCTGAACGGCCTTGAGTTCCGCCAGCCACTCTTCTCGAAACCGCAAGCGACTCGACCCTTGAATAAGGCTCGCAAGCAATACAAGGTTTCCGACTTAGGCGGGCCCCCCAGTAACTAGATTCACTCTTTAGGAGCAGAATCGCGGCAGCCACTGACAACAACCAATCCGGGCAGCACCGTTCTCATATGGCCTCCAGCCCTGGACGCATGTTGCGTAGACGAGCAAGGAGCGGCCGTATCTCGTTACGGGCCTCAACGATCCCAAGATCAGTGATCCAGTAAAGCCGTCGAGCTGGCCGTCCCTCTGCCTTCGGATCGAGATCTTCCCATTCGCTGGTCAGCCAGCCTGCCGCCTCGAGCCGGGCGAGCAGTGGGTAGAGCGTGCTTGAGCCAACGCCTGCTTCCTTGGCGATCTCAAGGCCGTATCGGCCAGTCTGCGGCGCCTCCAAGAACAAGGCCAGAACCCGAAGGGCGCCGCTCGACAGCATCATGCTCGCGAGGGTATCCCCTATGTCGTCAGCCGGCATAGGTACCGGGCGCTCCCCGCGGTGCGCACAAAGTCCAGCAGACGAAGGCGTTAGGAAGCGCGCTGGTCACCAATTTGGTCACCGCGCCCCGCCGATGCATGCGAAAGGCCCCCGAACCTGTCCGGTTCGAGGGCCTTTGCGATAGTAGCGGGGGCAGGATTTGAACCTGCGACCTCTGGGTTATGAGCCCAGCGAGCTACCGAGCTGCTCCACCCCGCGTTGGTGCGTCCAGCTTACCGACGGACGCGGTGACCTCCAAATCAGCCCAAGCGGAGCGCCCGCGCTACCGGGTGGCGCTCGGACTCGGCGAGCGACTTGGGCTGGGCGATCCGCTGCCCAGCAGGCCGAGGTACTGCTCGGTCAGCCGTTGTACCTCGGCCTGCGCCGTGCCGATCTGCGCGAAGTCGCCGGTCTTGTAGGCGTCCTGCAAACGCACGAATGCCTGGTTGAGTTCGCGCAGCACCGCCTGTGCGTTGGCGGGTGCGGTGGACGACGGCGGGGCGGCTGAAGAGCTCGATGGAGGCGGCGCCGGCGAGCTGGACGGCGACGTCGACGGCGACGTGGGGGTCGTGCCGGCACCGGGCAGCGACACGCCAGGCGGTCCGTGACTCAGGTTGTCGAGCGCTCCAGCAAGATCCTCCGCGTAGCCGACCTTGTTGCCGTAGACGGCCAGCACGCGTTGCAGGATGGGGTATCCGGTCGCGCTCTGGCTCGACACATATAGGGGCTCGATGTAGAGGAACGTGTCGCCGATCGGCAGGGTCAGCAGGTTGCCATGGATCACCGCCGAGCCACCCGTGCTGAGCAGAGAGATGTCCTTGGAGATCACGGCGGTCGTACTGAAGATGTTCGAGATCTGCTCAGGACCCTGCACGACCGACGTCTGAGGCAGCTTGAGGACAGTCATCTTGCCGTAGTTGGGACCCGGGTCGCTGTCGACGGAGATGAACGACGCGAGGTTCTGCCGGTTGTTGACCTTCATCGGTGAGGTGAGCTGGAACTGGGCGGTCGAGCCGCTCTGGGCAGGCGCGTTGGCGAGCACGTAGAACGGCGGCTGGTTGACTCCGGAGGCGTACGGATCGGTCGGCACCGTCCACTTGTCACGGACGTTGTAGAACGTCACCGGATTGTCGACGTGGTACTGCTCGAGCATGCCGCGCTGGACCTCGAACAGGTCTTCGGGGTAGCGAACGTGCTCCCGTACCTCATCGGGCATGGCCCGATTCGGCTGCACCAGACCGGGAAACGCCTTCATCCAGGCCTTGAGCACCGGATCCTGGTCGTCCCATTGGTACAGCTTGATCGTTCCGTCGTACGCGTCGACGGTCGCCTTGACCGAGTTGCGGATGTAGTTGATCTTGTCGTTCGGTTGGGCCGCAGTCTTGCGCTGTTGCGACAGCGTGTCCTGCGTCAGGTCGGACAGCGACCGCTGTTCGGAGTACGGGAAATTCGACATCGTCGTGTAGCAGTCGACGATCCACACGACGCGACCGTCGACGACGGCCGGATACGGATCGCCGTCCGCCTTCAGGAACGGTGCGACCTTGAGAATGCGCTCGCGCGGGTCGCGGTTGATGATGATCTTCGCGCCCTTTGCGCTCACCGCGTCGTTGAGCAAGAAGTTCGTCTGCTTGTACTTGATGGCGAAAGCAAGGCGCGTGAAGAACCCGCCTAGCGACACCCCGCCCTTGCCGACATAAGACGTGGTCTGATCGCTGCCGTCGTACTCGCGCTTGCCGCCGGCGCCGACGATCGAATAGTCGTTGAGCAGCTCGCCGTAGTAGACCTGCGGCGTCTTCAGACCAAGCGGACCGGAGGGTGGGATGTCGCCTTCGGTGTACTGCGCAGTCGCCGTGACGTCGGAGTCCGCCTGCGCCGCGACGAATCCGTACCCGTGCGTGTACACGGTGTGCTTGTTGATCCAGTTGGTCTGGTTGCCCTGCAGGTTGGTCTCGTCGAGCTCGCGCACACCGACGACGTAATCCTTAGTGACGCCGTCGACCTGGTATCGATCGATGTCGAGCTTGTCGGCGAATCCGTACTGGTTCTTGATTTGCTGCTGCTGGGTGAAGGTCTGCGAGACGACGTTCGGGTCGAGGATGCGGATGTCGGAGACGGTGGCGCTGCTCGGGGTAAGCGCCGCCGTGCTCGGGGCAGTGTTCACGTCATAGTTGACGTAGTTCACCGTCCCGCCAGGATCAGTTGACGACACGATGTCGAAGCCTTCGCGCGTGGCCTCGATGTTTCGTGAGATGTATTTGGCTTCCTTGTCGCTCGCATTCGGCTTCACCGAGAACTGCTGGACGACCGCGGGGTAGATGCCGTTGATGATGATGCTGAGCACGAGCAGCACGCCGAACGCGATCGCAGGCAATTGCGCGCTCGTGAGCCAGATGCTCGCGAGGACGGCGGCCGCGATGATCACTGCCATCCAGAAGAGGATGGTCTTCGCGGGCAGCGAGGCATTGACATCGGTGTAGGACGCCCCGGTGACCTTGCCACGGTTGGAGAACACCACGCCGTATCTGTCGAGCCAGTAGGCGAGAGCTTTCAGCACGATGAACACGAAGATCAGCACAGTGAGATGCCGGCGCGCCGACAGCGTGATCTTCGGGCCGGGGGTCTGCACGCGGATGGCGCCGAACAGGTAGTGCACGGCAATCGACAGCAGGATCGAGAACAGGATCGCGATGAACCCGAAGCCGAGCATCAACCGGTAGGCCGGGTAGTCCCAGGCGAAGAATGAGATGTCGCGATGGAACTGCAGATCCTTGATCCCGAAGTGCCCGCCGTAGCGCCATAGCATCCAGGTACGCCAGTCGCCCATGGACGAGAGCCCGGCGCTCAGCCCTGCGAGGCCCGCGATGCCGCCGAGCACGAGCTTCTTGTGCTGTTCGAGCACGACGCGGTAGCGCTCGAGGTTCTGCTGCTCGGCCGACAGCGGCCGGAACGGCGGCCGCAGCAGGTAGGCGATGACGATGTTGCCGCCGAGGATCAACGCCATGAGCACACCGAAGATCAGGAACAGCACGAGCTTGGTCGTGATGATTCCCTTGTAGACGTTGCGGTAGCCGACCTCGCCGAACCACAGCCAGTTGATGTACACACCGACGAGGGATCCGAGGACGATCAGCAACACGATCAGGGAGGCGACCACGGCCAGGCTGATCCTTGCCCGCCTCGACAGTGCCAGGGACGGAAGCGGCGGCCGCATGGCCACGGGCATGCTCCTCGATCGTCGGCCCGCTTGCGGCTGCGCTGCCGGGCGGGACATTCGGGGCGGTTACGGGCCGGTGCGCCAAAGCCGCGCACCCGTCCGTCCGAACGACAAACGTACCGAGCCCGCGTGCGGTTCCTCCGCATCGGGGGCCGGGACACGCCCCGAGACGTGTCCTAGCAGTGAGCGACGGGTTTGCCCGCCTGGACGTCGAGCAGATCCTGGACGGCGTCGTGCAATGTGGCGACCTTGATGACGTCGAGCCCCTTCGGGGTCGCGCCTCGCACGTCGCTGCAGTTGTCCTGCGGCGCAAGGAAGATCGTGGCACCGGCCCGGCGCGCGGCGATCATCTTCAGCTGGATGCCGCCGATCGGGAACACCTTCCCGTCGGAGTGGATCTCGCCGGTGCCTGCGACGTAAGCGCCCTTGGTCAGGTCAGCGGTACCGACCTTGTCCATGATCCCGAGGGCGAACATCAGCCCGGCCGACGGCCCGCCGATCTGGTCGCCCAGGCCGAGGTCGACCTCGAACGATCCGAAGCACGTATCGCCGACCGTGATGCCGATGCGCGGGACGGTCTCGCCCTCGTCCGGCTTGCTGAGCGTGATCGTCGCCGTCATCGGCTTGCCGAGACGCTTGACTGCCAGTGTCACCTGGTCACCGGCCTTGTGCTTGGAAAGCTCGGCGGTGAGCTCGGCGGAGGTGTCGACCGGCACGCCGTCGAGCGACACCAGCTGATCGAAAGCCTTGAGCTTGTCCTTCGCTCCAGCCTTCGCGTCGACGTTGAGCACGCCGAAGCCACGCGGATAGCCCAGCTCGCAGAACGCCGCGGCGGTCGCGTTGTCCTGCGAGCTCGCGAACTGCGCGGTGTCCTCTTCGTTGATCTGCTTCTCCGACTGGCCCGGGGGGTAGATCGCGCTGCGTGGGACGACGACGCGATCATGCTGCAGCCAGCCGATCAAGGCTTGGAACGCGGTGACCTTCTTCGTCGTGATGTCGACGGTCGTCAGGTTCAGGTGCCCGGTCGTGGCATTCGCCTGGCGTCCTTTGAGGACGATGATCTGGTGATCGTTGTCGTCGGTACCGAGCGTGTTCACCGTCGGACCCGGGCTGAGCACGACGTAGGGCACCGGCATGAGGACCGCGACGAAGAACGCCACGAGGAAAAGGACGCCCACGACGATGAGCGTGCGGACGCGCCGAGTCACCGGGTCACTCTAATGGCCTTCATCGGCGCGGCGGCTGGCGCTACCGCGAGTGCGGGCCTGCGCCCTCGGCACCGACCGCCTGGTTCGCGAGCGCAGCCAGGTAGGCACGATGCGCGGTGATCGCCTCGGCGGCGCTCGGCGGCTTCGTCGCCCGGCCACGCCACCACGTCCAGACCGCGACGAGCATGGTGGCCACGGCCGGAGCCGCCAACCACAGCGCCCACGCGTAATGCGTCATGTCCGCGGACGGTACGCGTGGATTGCCGTTCGCTCCTGGCGCAACGCCGTACCGGCCGAGCCCGGCACCATCGGCGTATCTCGCTCGTCAGCACTACCGTGAGTCACGTGAGTAGCAATCTGCCATTCGGATTCGGCGCGGGCGACCCGGAGAAGAGGGAGCCCGACGACATCGCCGGCAAGATCCCGCTGTTCGCCGAGCTGCAGAAACTCCTTTCCTGGACGGGTGGGCCGGTCAACTGGGACCTCGCTCGCCAGATCGCGATCTCGACGCTCGCGTCTGAGCATCGGACGGTGACCCGCGACGAATCGGACGCGGTGACCCAAGCGGTCAAGCTGGCAGACGTCTGGCTCGACGGCGTCACCGACCTTCCGTCGGGCATCACCGCGATCGAAGCGTGGAACCGGGTCGAGTGGATCGAGAAGACCCTGCCCGTCTGGTCGGCGCTGTGCGATCCGCTCGCCGCGCGGGTCGTCGGTGCCATGGCGGCGTCGCTTCCCGAAGAGGCTCGAGCTCAGGCCGGGCCGCTCGAGGGCGTGATGAACCAGTTCGGCGGCCTGATGTTCGGCGCGCAGGTGGGCCAGGGGCTCGCCGGACTCGCGCAGGAAGTCGTCTCCAGCACCGATGTCGGGCTGCCGCTCGGACGCGCCGGCACGGCCGCGCTCCTGCCGGAGAACGTGGCCGCGTTCGGCGAGGGCCTGGAGCGGCCCACCGACGAGGTGCGCCTCTACCTGGCACTTCGCGAGGCGGCACACCAGCGCCTGTTCGGCCACGTCCCGTGGTTGCGGCAGCGCCTGCTCGACACCGTCGACGCGTACGCCCGCGGCATCACCGTCGACACGTCGGCCCTGGAACGGGCGATGAGCGAGATCGACCCGACCAACCCGGAGAGCCTGCAGAACGCGCTGGCCGGCGGCATGTTCGAGCCGCAGGACACACCTGAACAGCAGGTCGCGCTGCGGCGCCTGGAGACGTTGCTCGCGCTGATCGAGGGCTGGGTCGACTCCGTCGTATCCGCCGCCGCCGACGACCGCATGCCCGGAGCCGCCGCGCTGCGCGAGGCGACCCGGCGCCGCCGGGCCGCCGGCGGGCCGGCCGAGCAGACCTTCTCGACGCTCGTCGGCCTGGAGCTGCGCCCGCGCCGGCTCCGCGAGGCGGCGGCCCTGTGGTGGGCGGTGACCGAGCGGCACGGGATCACCGGCCGCGACGGCGTCTGGGCGCACCCGGACCTGCTGCCCGACGCGGACGACCTCGACGATCCGCTCGGCTTCGCCGAGAAGTTCGGCACCGACCCGCTCGCCGGCCTGGACCGGCCCGGGCCGGACGATCAGGATGCTTCGTCGGAGTAACGCTCGACGTCGTCGGCCAGATCGTCGGCGATCGGCAGTTGCGCCGCGGCGCTGACGCCGTCCAGATAGCCCCGCGCCCGCTCGGTGCGCGGATATCGCCCGACGAGCGCCCAGAACTCGCGCCCGTGGCCGACCACGCGCAGGTGCGCCAGTTCGTGTACGAGGACGTAGTCGAGCACCCAGGACGGCACGTCGCGCAGCCGGCTCGACACCCGGATCGTCCGATCGGCCGGCGTGCAGGACGCCCAGCGCGTCCGCATCGTGTCGACCCAGCGAACGCTCACCGGGGCAACCGTGCCGCCCAGGTACTGAGCCGACAGCTCGCGGCACCGGCGCGCCAGCGCCGCGTCACTGCGGCGCGGCCCGCGGTCGCGTTCGCGCCGTTCGCGGGCGGTGACCCGCTCGACCATGTCCTTGACCCAGCGCTGCTCCTCGAGCCGGCTGAATCGCGCCGGGATGAGGACGACGATGCGCTCGCCTTCTCGATATGCGGAGACCGTCCGGCGGCGCCGCGCGCTGCGCCGTACCTCGATTTGGTTTCGCAGCGGCTGCGCGTCCCGATCCGTCACGTCGACACCGTAGCCGCCCACCCCGACCAAAACCGAGGGATCAGCGGCACTGCTCTGCCTGCACCCCGGCGGCCCGGGTATCTCCACAGCATCCGGACGGATATCCACAGGGCGCCAGGGGTTTATGCGCATGTCGTCCACAGCGCTATCCACAGGTGTGGACATGTCGTTGAGGGTCACTCTATGCACGAGGCCAATTACGGCCCGCTTCCGACCAGTCAGGCAAGACCTTCTTCGCAAGTAACCTGTGGACAGCGCGCAACAGCACGGCGCGATTTCTGCAACGGTAGCCCGATGCGGGACCAACGTCATTTTGAAAATGATCAGGCACTGATCCACAACCCTGATCCACAGGCCGGTGAGCCCCGGGATCTCGCTCTCGACCCGTCCGTCCGGGTGCTCTGGCGTTCCGCGGAACAGATTCAACTCGAGCTCGGCGTGCGAAGCGTGATCGTCGACGGCGTCGACCAGAACAGCGTGCGGCGGCTGACCGGCCAGCGCGGCGAGCCACCCGATCCCGGCCTGCTCGACGATGCGATCGACGCGCTCCGGGCGGCGGGCTTCCTCATGCGCCCCTCACGCGACCGCTCGACACAGGTACCCCGGCTTGCCGCCGAGTTCGCCGCTCTGCGCGTCCGGCGCGGCGAGCGTGCCCACGACCTGCTCGCGAGTAGGCAGGCCAGCACAGTCGCGATCAACGGCACCAGCCGGATCGCGGCGATCATCGGCGCGCTGCTCGGCGCGGCCGGCGTGGGGCACGTCTCGATCGCGGGAGAGGGCGACGTGCGACTCCACCAGACGGCTCCGGGCGGTTTGCTGCCGTCCGACGAGGGCCAGCGCTTCACGGCCGCGGCTGCCGCCGCCGTGACCCGGATGGCCCCGGACTGCGACACGAGCCCTGCGGCTGCCGGATTCCGCCCGGACCTCGTCGTCCTCGCGGCCGACCGTCCGATCGACACCGAGCTGCGCGACACATTGCACACACGGGGCACGCCACACCTGGTGGCCTGGACAGGCGCCGACCACGGCGTCGTCGGCCCGCTGGCCCTGCCCGGAGTCGCCAGCTGCCTACGCTGCGCCGACCTGCACCGGCTCGACCGCGACCCCGCGTGGCCGGCCTTGGCCGTCCAGCTTGCCATTCCGCCACGGCACGGCCATCCGTCCGACGTCAGCCTCGCGAGTCTGATCGCCAGCGTCGCCGCGGTGCAGGTGCTCGCCTTCCTCGCCGGCGACGATCCGCCGACGATCGAGGGAACGTTGGAGATCCAGTTGCCCGACTGGCGGATCAGGCGGCGCAGCTGGGCTCCGCATCCGGACTGCGATTGCGGCGCGCTCCGTGCCCAGAACGTCCGTTAGGCACAATGACGTCGTGCCCACCGGGCACAATGGCCAATTGTGACGGTGGACCGATGACGGAGGATCCCGGCGATCGAACAAGCCGCGACCCCTTGGGCGCGGCGATGACCCGCTATCCCGCCGGCTCATGAGCGACATCCCGCAGCGCCGGATGGCCCGCACGGCCCGCCTCGCGTCCCTGCCTCTCGGCGCAGCCGGACGCGCGACGATGGGCCTGGGCAAGCGGTTGGCGGGCAAGTCCGCCGAGGCAGTCACTGCCGAGCTGCAACAGCGCACCGCCGAGCAGTTGTTCACCGTGCTCGGCGAGCTCAAGGGTGGAGCGATGAAGCTCGGCCAGGCACTGTCGGTCTTCGAGGCGGCGCTGCCCGAAGAGGCCGCGGCCCCGTACCGTGCCGCGCTGGTGCGCCTGCAGGAGGCCGCGCCGCCGATGCCCGCTGAGCTCATGCATCGAGTACTCGCCGAGCAGTTCGGGCGTGGCTGGCCCAGGCGCTTTCGCGAGTTCGACGACGTGCCGGCCGCGGCCGCGAGCATCGGCCAGGTGCACAAGGCCGTCTGGGCCGACGGCCGAGAGGTCGCGGTCAAGATCCAGTACCCCGGTGCCGGCCCGGCGCTGATGGCCGACTTCACGCAGCTGTCGAGGTTCGCGCGGCTGTTCGGACGACTGTCCCCCGGCTTGGAGATCAAGCCGCTGCTCGCCGAGCTGCGCGAGCGCGTCCTCGAAGAGCTCGACTACACTCTCGAGGCCGACGCCCAGCGCGCGTTCGCGAGCGCGTACGACGGCGACGCCGAGATTGCGGTGCCGCGCGTCGTCGCGAGCGCGCCCAAGGTGATCGTGACCGAATGGATCGACGGCACTGCGCTGTCGCGGATCATCGCCCACGGCACCCACGCGCAGCGCGATCGCGCCGGATATCTGCTCGCGCTGCTGCACTACTCCGCGCCGCAACGCGCTCGCCTGCTGCACGCCGACCCGCATCCGGGAAACTTCCGCCTCTGCGCGGACGACCGGCTCGGCGTCGTCGACTTCGGCGCCGTCGCCCGACTGCCGGAAGGCTCCCCCGAACCGCTCGGCCGGATGACACGTTTCGCCTTGCAGGGCGACGGCGACGCTCTGATGGCCGAGATGTACCAGCACGGATTCATCCGGCCCGGCATCGAGGTCGACCCGCGCCAGGTCATGGACTATCTGCGTCCGATCATCGAGCCGCTGAGCGTCGAGCGATTCACGTTCACCCGCGAGTGGATGCGCGGGCAGGCCGCCCGGATCGGTGATCCGCGAAACGAGGAGGCCCGTGTCGGACGGTTGCTGAACCTGCCGCCGTCCTACCTGCTCATCCACCGGGTGACGATCGGCTCGGTCGGCGTCCTGTCCCAGCTCGGCGCCACTGCCCCGTATCGCGCGCTGGCCGAGCGCTGGCAGCCCGGGTTCGCCGAGCCGCCACGATGAGCGCTCGCGCGACGAGCCGCGAGACCGTCTTCACCTACGGGTCGCCAGCCCTGAAGTTCGGCGCAGGCGCGTCCGCCGAGATCGGCTACGACCTGGGTGCGCTCGGTGCACAGCGCGCAATGCTCGTCACCGACGCGGGCGTCGCGGCCACCGGCGCTCCGGCGCGCATCGCGGAACAGATGGCCGCCTTCGGCATCGAGGCCACCGTGTTCGACCAGGTGCACGTCGAGCCCACCGACGCGAGCCTGGAACTCGCGATCGGGTGGGCCCGGTCGCACGGGCGGTGGGACGCGCTGGTAGCCGTCGGTGGCGGATCGAGCATCGACACCGCCAAGGCGGTCAACCTGCTGCTGACCAATCCCGGCGAGCTGATCGACTACGTCAACCGGCCGGTCGGCGGCGGGCGCGCGCCGGCGAGGCCACTGCTGCCACTCGTCGCCGTCCCGACCACCACGGGCACCGGCGCCGAGAGCACGACGATCTGCGTGCTGGACGTCCTCGCGCAACACGTCAAGACCGGCATCAGCCATCCGCGACTGCGCCCGACGCTGGCCGTCGTCGACCCCGACCTGACGCTGACCCAGCCGGCCGGGGTCACCGCGTCGTCCGGCATGGACATCCTCTGCCATGCACTGGAGGCCTACACCGCCGCGCCGTACACGTCGTTCGACCGCAAGCGGGCCGGCGAGCGAGTTCCGTACTGCGGTGCAAACCCCGTCGCGGACATGTGGGCGGAGAGGGCCCTCGAGTTGCTCGCACCCAACTTCCGCCCGGCGGTGCTGCACGGCGACGACCGCGACGCGCGAAGCGCCATGTCCCTGGCAGCCACGTTCGCCGGTATGGGGTTCGGCAACGCAGGTGTACACATCCCGCACGCGAACGCCTACCCGATCGCCGGGCGAGTGCGGGCGTTCCGTGCGGCCGGGTACCCGTTCGGCGAGGCGCTCGTGCCGCACGGGATGGCCGTCTCGCTCACCGCACCCGAGGCCTTCCGGTTCACGTTCGACGCCTCGCCCGATCGTCACCTACGGGCCGCGCAACTGCTCGACCCGGGGATCTCCCGGAGCGACGGGCCCGATGCGCTCCCCCGCCTGCTCGTCCGGCTGATGCGTGACATCGGCATGCCGTCCGGCGTCGCTGCCGTCGGCTTCGCCGAGCGCGACGTCGACGACCTGGTCGAGGGCGCTCTCAAGCAACAACGGCTGCTCGCGATCGCGCCGCGGGCCGTGACCGCGGACGACCTGACCGGCATCTTCCGCCGATCGATGTCCCTCTGGGACTGACCCGGCGACCTCGCCGACAGCCCGAGCTTGACGCCGAAGCCGATCAGTGCGACGCCGGTCGTCCCGTCGACGGCCCGCTGTGCCGAGCGCCATAGCAACCAGGAGCGGATCGACGCCGCGCCGAAGACCGCCGTGAACCAGAGCATGCCCTCGACGTCATGGACGAGCGCCAGCAGCACGCCGACCGCGAGTGCGACGTCCCGGCCGGACTGAACTGGTGCAGCACCACGACGTAGAACGCGCCGATCTTCGGGTTGAGCAGATTGGTGAGCAGCCCCCTGGCCCACGCGCGCCAGATGCTTGGCGCGCTGACGTCATCCGGGCACGGGCGCGGCACCGACGACGCGCAGCACCGTGGACGCAGCGGTCGACGCCAGGAGCAGTGCCGAGACGCCGACCGCCGCCGCGGCGCCCCGCAGCAGGGTGCCGACGGTGATCCCCAACGCGGTCGCGAACGCCGGCCGCTTGCCTGGGTGAGCGCCGACAAGAGCACGAGCGCTGTATCCACGCCCGGGGATGACGGTGAGCAGAGCCGCCAGCACAGCGAACGACAGCACAGCGCTGGCGAGGCTCATTCGCTCTACCACCACTCTTGGTCGAGCTTGGCTTCTATCGAACGGACGTACTGGCGAGTGCAGATGTCACAGATCCATCTCGTGCGCGGCCCGTCCAGGCTCTCCACGATGTCGGCACACCAGGCGAGCGGCGGGTCCCCGTCGCTCTCGGGGTCGGCCGTCCGTCCGCACATCGTGCAGATCTCCTGCATCCGCATATCAGAGCGCGGCCGCTGGACGTACGTCCAGCGGCCGCGCTGAACGAGCGGCGTGTCAGTCCCAGTTCAGGGCTGCCGCCGCCCGGTCGACGGACTCGACGTGGCGCTGCTGCGCGGAGCGGGCGATCCGCTCCAAGCGCCGCCATCGCCGGGCCGACGCCATCTGGCTGGCGATGCGGGAGATCCGTGCCTCCCGCCGCGACTCCGACATTCGCTCGCGAGCGAGCGCTTCTTGCAGGCTGTACATCTTCGTGCTCCCTGTCGTGATGCTGGTGGATGTGAAGTTCGAGGTAGCGGTCATGCGGCAACCTCACGATCGGTCTTGCGCGGACGTCCGCGCGGGCGCTTGCGAGCGACTATCTGGCCGCGCTCGAAGATCTCTCCGCCCCAAACGCCCCATGGCTCGCGCCGCTCTATCGCGCCGCTGAGGCACGCGAGCCGAGCTGGGCAGTCGCGGCAGAAGCTCTTCGCGACTTCCAGATCAGCCGGCGACTCGGCGAACCACAGGTCCGGGTCTTGCACCCGGCATGGCAGATCGTCGAGGCACAGCAGCGAGATCGGGTCCGGCAGATCACTTCCGGCCTGACCTGCCAGCTCGGCTACGGCTGGCGCGCAGCTGGTCAACACGTCGGGTCACCTCCTTCACGTTGCTGCATCTGTTGTGGATGGACAGTGCGGACAAACAATGAGGCCGCGGTTCCCGGTCTGGGAGCCGCGGCCTCGAGGAGAGCGCCTGCGCTGATCGGCTGATCAGCGTTGGACTCCTCGAGGCGGGCTGCCCTGCTTGGCAGCGATGACGGCACGGTCACGGGTGAAGATCGGGTTCGGCTGGACGTCGACGGACTGGTCGACTGCGAACGTCGGATCGACGTGGCGCCACATAGCCGCATTTCGCGCGCCATATCCAGCGCCGAGCAGCATGAACGCCGACTCACTCCGCGTGGGCGGGGTGGCCGTGAACGTCGTCTTGGTAGTGATCAATTCGGGCCACCTCCTCTCGTCGCGGACGGTCATGGCGCGCTCATATCGCGCCTGTGCGGGTTTGTGTGCTCGAAGGCTATCGGAGGGTACGACAGGCCCGCAATCGAATTAGCTCCCTATTTTGGCCGATGTCAACTAGGGAATTCTCCGTATGCGACCGGCAAGGATCGGGCTCCGCCGTGATCATCGCACGACGTCCACAGGCGCCACATTGTCCGGATCCGCTCCGCCGAGGACGGCCAGCACCGGCTCGGCGTAGCGGTCGAGTTTCGTCGGCCCGACTCCGGACAGTCTGGCCAGCGCGGCCCGAGTGTCGGGGCGCGCGTCGGCGATCGCGACGAGCGTGGCGTCGGAGAACACGACATACGCCGGGACGCTCTGCGCCTCGGCCTGCCGTTTACGCCAGACACGCAGCCGGCCGAACAGCTCGGCGTCGGCGGCCTCGGGCGCTAGCGACTTCTTCTTCTTCGCCTGCACCGGCACGACCGGGGCCGGCCGCAGGCCGTCCAGGAATCGGCTCGGCCGCCGGCCACGACGCTGACCGGGACTGCGTGCGAGCGCCCAGGACAGTGCGAGCCGCTCTCGAGCCCGGGTGATCCCGACGTAGAGCAGGCGGCGTTCCTCGGCGAGTTGCTCATCGGTCGTCGCGTGCTGGATCGGCATGGTCGTGTCGGTCAGCCCGACGAGGAACACGGCATCCCACTCCAGGCCCTTCGCGCTGTGCAGCGAGGCGAGCGTGACGCCCTGCACGGTCGGCGCGTGCTGGGCCGCGGCTCGCTCGTCGAGCTCGGCGACCAGTTGCTGCAGGTGCGCGCCAGGGTCGGCAGCGGCCAGATCGTCGGCCATGCTCGCCAGGGCGGCGAGTGATTCCCAGCGTTCGCGCGTGGCGCCGCCCGCCGGCGGGCTGTCGGGATGCCAGCCGACGCTTGCCAGCACGCCGCGAACCGCGTCGGCGAGGGGCTGCTCGCCCGCATCGGCCCGGGCGGCACCGCGAAGCAGCAGTCGAGCCTCGCGGATCTCGGGACGGTCGAAGAACCGCTCGCCACCGCGCAGCACGTACGCGACACCTGTGTCGGCAAGCGCCTTCTCATACACCTCGGACTGCGCGTTGACCCGGAACAGCACCGCGATCTCGGCAGCCGGCGTGCCGGCGTCCAGCAAGGACCGGCACTGGGCCGCCACGTCCGCGGCCTCGGCCGGCTCGTCGTCGTACTCGGCGAACGTCGGCCGCGCCCCGTCGGCGCGCTGGCCCGACAGCCGCACAGCCGACCCGCGGGCGCGACTGACCAGCTTGTTCGCCAGCTCGACGACCTGCGGCGTCGAGCGGTAGTCGCGGTGCAGGCGTACCTCGACGGCCTCGGGATACCGCGCGCGGAAGTCGAGCAGGTAGCCGGGGGTCGCGCCGGCGAAGGAGTAAATGGTCTGGTTCGGATCGCCCACGACGCACAGGTCGTCGCGGCCGCCGAGCCACGCGTCAAGCAGTCGTTGCTGCAGCGGCGAGACGTCCTGGTACTCGTCGACGACGAAGTGCCGGTACCGCGAGCGCAGCTCTTCGGCGACGTCGCCGTACTGCTCGATCGCGCCGGCCATGATCAGCAGCAGATCGGCGAAGTCGACCTGACCGGCTCGGCGCTTGGCCTGCTCGTACTCGGCGTAGACCTCCGCGACGGTGGCCGGGCTCAGTGGTGGCTGGCGGGCCGCCGCCGACGCCCGCTTCGGATAGTCGTCGGGTGTGGCGAGCACGGCCTTGGCCCAGTCGATCTCGCTGGCGAGATCGCGCAGCTCGGCGCGGTCGGTGCGCAGGCGGGCACGAGCGGCGGCGTTGCTGACCAGCCGGATCGGGTTGTCGACGACCTCAGGCATCGCGCCGCCGAGCACGCGCGGCGCGAAGTAGCGCAACTGGCGCAGCGCCGCGGCGTGGAACGTGCGCGCCTGCACCCCGGCCGCGCCCAGGCGCAGCAGGCGGCTGCGGAGCTCGCTCGCGGCTCGGGCGGTGAACGTGACCGCGAGCAACTGGGTCGGCGGTATCGCCTGCGAGCGGACGGCGTAGGCGATCCGGTGCGTGATCGCCCGCGTCTTGCCCGTGCCCGCGCCGGCGAGGATGCACACCGGCCCGCGTACCGCTGTGGCGGCGGCCCGCTGTTCGGGATCGAGCCCGGCCAGCACGGCCTCGGCGTCTTCGGCGATCACGCCCCGATCGTGCCAGCGCCCTCCGACGATTCGGCGGGGCGGGTACCTAGTCGCCCGCGAGGCTGACCGACCCGTCGTCGCGGACCGTCCAGTACGGGTTGTGCGCGATCTCCCACGCGTGGCCGTCCGGGTCGTGGAAGACCCCGGCGTAGCCGCCGTAGAACGTCTCGGCGGGC
>WNGH01002422.1_pt1 | contig 17653 bp, 16 predicted proteins | sample 5400631 | NCBI WGS metagenome assembly WNGH01 (sample SAMN13153373, study PRJNA577476) | soil metagenome | isolation source: 115 cm soil or saprolite under Garry oak tree replicate 1 | place: USA:California | collected 2016-06-15
CGGCGTGAGCACGCGCGTGTCGCCGGACGGGATGTACTACTGGGACGGGCAGGGCTGGGTCAGCACGCTGTCTCGCGACGGCCGCCACCGCTGGGACGGCGCGGCGTGGGTGCCGGTCGCGGACCAGCCGTACATCGCAGCGCCCGGGCAGCACGCCGGTGCGGCTCGGCAGCCGACCTCGTGGACGCGGCCGTTGCAGTACGCAGTTGCGGGCTGGTACGTGTGGTCGGCGATCTACAGCCTGACCCTTCCTTTGTGGATGGGCGGGCTGACGACCCAGATCATGAACCAGAGCATTGCGAACCAGCAGAGGCTGAACCCCGACGCCGCTCCGCCGCCCGGCTTCACCGAAATGATGCAGAACGCCGCGACCATCGGCATGTGGGTAGGGGTCGTGGTGCTGGTCGCGATCTTCATCGTGCCGTTCATCGGCGCGCTGCGCAGGTGGACGTGGATCTATTACGTGGTCATGGTCCTGCTGGGCATCAGCGCGCTGCTCCTGCCGCTCGACCTCTTCGACACGGCGGTGGGCTCGAGGCTGAGCTCCGCGTCGGCTTTCACGATGCCCTCGTGGTTCTACGTCCTCAATTTCGTCACCGGGTTGCCCGGTGCGGCGCTTTTCGCATGGATGCTGATCGCCCAGATCACACGCGGACCCTGGGCGATGAAGCGGGCGGGGCGATGAAAGGGGCTCGCCGAGCTAGTCGGCGGTCCAGGCGGGCCAGATCCTAGGCGCGGCCGAGCAGCGGAGCGAGCGCATCGTCATGCGTGAGCGAGCAGCACAGGCCGCAACAACGGAGATGGCCCGCATGGGCGTCGAGGAGCCGGCGAGCTCCTCCTTTCATCGCCCCGCTAGGCTAGTTACTGAGGAGGGTCGCCAGCAGAACGGGGTCGATGGTGCCTCCGCTGACGACCGCCACGGTGGGGGGCCCGGGAGGCAGTTGCTCGAGCGCCGCGTAGGCGAGCGCCCCCGCACCCTCGGCCACGACCTTGGCCCTGGCCGCAAGCTCCGGGATCGCGGCCTTGAGCCGGGGCTCGGGCACGATCAACCACCTGTCCACGACCTCCTTCAAGAGACCTAGCATCTTGGCGTCGAACGGCGCGGTCGTGCCGTCGGCGATGGTCTCCACCTTCATCGGCACCGGCCCGCCCGCCTCCAAGACCTTGGGCCACATCGCGTAGCCGTCGGACTGGACGCCGATCACCTCGATCCCGTGCCGGGAACCTTTCAGCGCCGAGGCCACACCGGTGACGAGGCCGCCACCACCGACCGGCACGAGGACTCGCTCCAGGTCGGGAACGTCTTCGATCAACTCCAGGCCAAGGCCGCCGTGGCCGGCCATGAGCTCGTCGTTGTTGAACGGATGGAGGAAAGCCTCGGGCTCCTTCTTCCAGCCCTCGGTCTCGATCCACTTGAAGAGGTCCTCGCGCGGCATCGGGATCGGCGTCGCGCCCCAGCGCTTGACGCCGTCGACCTTGATCGTGGGCGCGGTGTCGAACATGACCACGCGACAGGACACACCGAGCTCGTGGGCGACATAAGCGCAGGCCTGGGCCGCATTGCCCGCGCTGACCGTGATGAGTCCCCGCTTCAGCTGTTCGGGCGGAAGCGCCAGCGCCGCCGCGAAGAAGCCGCGGACCTTGAAGCTGCCGGTGGGCTGCAGGCACTCCGCCTTCAGCTGCGCGCCCTCGACCGGCAGCAGCGGTGTGCGCAGGACGTGGGGCCGCGCCCTCTCCGCGGCCGCGCGGATGCGCTCGATCGGGATCATCCCGATAATCGTATTCGTGCCCATCTACGAGTACCGGTGCGAGGAGTGCGGCAAGCGGTCCTCGGCGCTCCTGGGCAGCTACTCGTCGCCCGACCCGGTCTGCCCGCACTGCGGCAAGCCGGCCCTCCGCCGCCTCGTCTCCTCGTTCGCCACCGTGAGCTCGTCCGAGAGCGATGGCGGCGACGACGACTTCGGCGGCGGGGATGAGTTCGACGGTGGAGACGACGACTTCGGCGGCGGGGACGACGACTTTTAAGCCAGGCCCAGGACTTCGTTCGCGGCTTTGATCAGCTCCCGGCGGTGGGTCTCGTCGTGGGCGAAGATCCGGAAAAGCGCCATGCGCACTGGCAGCCGGCGGAACAGGTCGAGCACGCGGCTCTGGCGGTAGCGGTCCTCGAGAGGCTCATAGAAAAGAATGTCCGCCGTCTCGGTCATCGGGTTGAACGCGCGTGACTCCTGCGCGGCGACATCGACCTCGAAGACGATTTCGCGCAGCTTTGCCGGCAGGTGCTCGCGGATCTGCTGAGCGAACTCCTGGCGCGTGACGCTCAGGGCCTGGCTCGGAATGTCACGCGCGTCGGTGTGTCCCTGGTAGATGAGCTTCCATTTCAATCTGCGCGCCACGACCTCAGCCCACGCCTGGCCCAGCTCGCGGCGCTCACCGTCGGCGTCGTCGCCACGCGCCCAGCGGTCGACGTCAGAGAGCAACGACCACTCGGTCAGCGCCTGGAAGCGGTCGAGCCGTTCCAGGGGATTTCCGCCGAGGAGAAGCTCGAGCGTCGGACGGAACACCTCGCGCAGCTGCAGGTCGATCCGGCGCACGGTGCGGTGGAAGTAGACCTGGTGATAGAGGTACAGGCGTGAGTTCAGGAACATATACAGAGCCTCGGCGCCGTGGGCGTGGAGCGTCAGGCCGCGCTCCGAGATGAACGAGTAGTGGACGATGCGCTGGATGTCGACAGGACCGGCCGAAACGCCACATATATAAGAGTCGCGAGGGACGTAATCCATGTTGTCGGCGGAGAAGGCGCCGACCAGCGCAGGCCTTAGCGCCGCGAGCCATGGTGGCGGATCGAAGCCCTCGAGGTCCTCGGAGGAGATCAGGTAGGCAACCCAGCGCGGCTCGACGCGCTCGCCCGCTTCGAAGTCGGCGGTCGGTGACGCGCCCAGCTCGCTGACCACGCCCGCCAGCGGCCCGTTGATCAGGGCGCGCCCCACGATCTCGTGGTCGATCTCCCACGTGTCGAGGTAGTTCTCGTCGAAGAAATGTCCGAACGGGCCGTGGCCCACGTCGTGCAGCAGGCCCGCCATCCGCATCGTCTCCTCGACGAGCTGGGCGGACGGCACGTCCCCGCACGAAGCCTTGAGCGACGGGTACAGGTGCCGCGCCCACTCGCCGGCCAGGTGCATCGCGCCGAGCGCGTGCTGGAAGCGCGAGTGCTCGGCAGTGGCGAAGACCCACCACGCGCTCTGCAGCTGGTGGATGCGCCGCAGGCGCTGCAGCCAGGCAGCGTCGACCAGGTCCTGCTCCGACGTCGCGCCGGCCACGCCGCCGGGACCGCCCTTCGTGATGCGAAGGTATCGGTAGATGGGGTCGGACGAAAGGTTGACCCGGGAGTATTCGGATCGCGCCTCTTCCACTCCTCGATTATTGCGGGGCGTCGACCTTTTCAACAGCGGGGACTACTGGGAAGCCCACGAGGTGTGGGAGGCGGAGTGGACGCCGGACCGCAAAGGTCCGGATTCCGGCTTCTACAAAGGTCTGATCCAGGTCGCCGCCGGGTGTCTTCACTACACGCGCCACAACCGGCGCGGCGCTCTCAACAAATGGCGCAGCGGCGCCGATTACCTGAGGCCCTATCTGCCGGCCCACCGCGGGGTTCGCCTGGAGCAGCTCGTGGAGGCGGTGGACGGGTTCCTCGACGCGATGAAAGACACCGATTGGCCGCGGCTGCAAATGCCGCTCATCCGACTCTCGGGCCCTCCGGCTCAGGCGTAGGGCGGGAATCGCCGGCCGGCCGCGGACTCGATAAGTCCGCCGTGGCCGAGCCGCAACAGGTCGCCGGCGTCGGCACGCCCGTACGCGAAGACAAACGGCAGCAGCAGGTCGAGGGAGCTGTTGCGGCCGAATCCCGCGCAGGAGGCGACGCCCACCACGGCCGCCTGGCCGAGGCGACCGAGCCAGAGCATGCTGCCGGGATGCATCGGAGCGCCCAGCTGCAGCAGCTCGCCGCCCGCGCTCGGGAGCTCCGCGTACGCGGGGTCGAGTGGGTCGATGGCCGAGGCTCCGGCGAAAAGGACGAGGTCCGCGCCACTCTCCAGCGCCTCCCGGTAGGCGGCCGCGACCGCCTCGCCGGTGCGCGCGACCTCGCGGACCGCGATCAGCTCGGCGCCGTACCACCCGAGCTTGGCGGTGACCGCGGCGCGAAACAGCTCCCGCGCCTTCAGCTTCAGCCGCTCGGTGGCGACGACGAAGGTCTTCAAAGGCCTGAACGCGAGCAGCTCGATCACCGGGCCCGCCTCGCGACACAGGCGTTCGGCCCGCTCGATCAGGCTCCCGGCGACCGCGACCGGCGTCACCTTGCAGCCCGCCACCTCCTCGCCCTCGGCCACCGCCTGGCCGTCCATCAGCGTGAACACCGAGATCTGGCCGAGCGAGTTGATGGCGTCGACCAGTTCGCCTTTGACCCGGACCAGCCCGCGGTGGCGGGCCACCAGGCGAGCCTGGCTCTGCACCGGCGGCTCGGGCGCCAGACCCGGCCCGGCGAGGGCGGCCGCCAGGCGGCCCGCCGCCACATCTTCGTGGACGTCGCCGGGCTCCAGCTCGATCAGGTGAACCTCACCGCTCTGGCGCACCCGGTCCAGGTCCTTCTCGTCCAGGACGGTTCCCTTGCGCAGGTCGGGTCCGAGGTCGTGGACGAGCACGCGTCCTTTTATCTGTTGTGGGGTGGCGGAATGCCCGCGCAGGCGAACGGCTCTCATCTGAATGCGAGCATAGAGAGGCGATGAGCCTGCCCACGGTGCGCCTCTACAACACCTTCACGAGGCGCAAGCAGGAGCTGAAGCCGCTCGAAGGCGCCGTCGTCCGCATCTACTCGTGCGGCCCGACCGTCTACCGCTACGTCCACGTCGGCAACCTGCGCACCTTCATGCTCCCCGACCTGCTCCGCCGCAGCCTTGAGTACCTCGGCTACCGCACCGAGCAGGCGATGAACATCACCGACGTCGGCCACCTGACCGACGACATGTTCGAGCGGGGCGAGGACAAGATGCTCGCCGCCGCACGCCTCGAGAACAGGTCCACCGAGGAGATCGCCGCGGCCTACACCGACGCGTTCCTCGACGACATCCGCAAGGTCAACATCCGGCCGGCAGCGCAGTATCCGCGTGCCACCGAGCACATCCCGCGGATGATCGAGCTGGTCGAGCAGCTGATCGCCAACGGCCACGCGTACGTTGTCGACGGCAACGTCTATTTCGACATCGCGAGCTTTCCCGGCTACGGCAAGCTCTCGCGGAACACCACCGACAACCTGATCGCCGGCCACCGTGGCGCACCCGATCCTCGCAAACGGCATCCGGGCGACTTCACGTTGTGGAAGGCCGCTGGCGAGCACAGGGCGCAGGTGTGGGACAGCCCCTGGGGACCGGGATTCCCCGGCTGGCACATCGAGTGCTCGGCGATGTCGATGTCCATCTTCGGCGACCGGTTCGACATTCACACGGGCGGCGCCGACAACGTTTTCCCGCACCACGAAGCGGAGATCGCGCAGTCGGAGTCGATCGCGGGGCATCCCGTCGTGGGCATCTGGATGCACGGGGGCCTGCTGATGCTGGCGGGCTCGCGGATGGCGAAGTCGGCGGGCAACTTCTTCCGCGTCACGGAGCTGGAAGAGCAGGGACTCGACCCGCTGGCATTCCGCTACCTGATGCTGCAGGCGAAGTACAGGGCGCCGCTGAACTTCAGCAACGAGGGAATGGCGGGGGCCGACCGCGCGGTGCGGCAGCTGCGAGATCGGGTGACGGAGTGGTCCCGCGCAGGCGGGTCGGTAGACGAGGCGTGGGACGCGCGGTTTCGCGCTGCGCTGGCCGACGACCTCGACCTGCCGGCGGCGATGGCGCTGGTCTCGGCGCTGGTCAAATCGGACCTGAGACCAGGCGACAAGGCAGCGACCCTGCTCGCGTGGGATCGGGTCCTCGGAATGGAGCTCGATCAGGCGGCTCCTTCGATACCCGGCGAAGCAAAGCGGCTTCTCGAGGCCAGAGAGCGAGCCCGAGCGGCGAAGGACTTTGCCGAGTCCGATCGCCTGCGCGATCAGCTCGCGGGGATGGGCGTCACCGTCATCGACACCCCTGAGGGACAGCGGGTGAAGGGGTAGTCGCCCGCGCAAGTGGTTGCACTTGCGCCGGACGCCCAAAAAGTTAGGAGCCGAACCTTGCGGCCCGGCCCCACGAGAGGAAGGGGTCTTGAGAAAAGCGAGCCTTACGGCTGCGGCGAGATTGTTACGGTCGCGTGGGCCGCCGGATCAGTGGGCTCGTGCTGGCTCGACGCGCCCTTGGTCTGCGTGCCGCGGTCCCTGGTCTTGTTCTTGGCGTGGTCGTTGGCGTTCGGGTTGTTGCCGTGTGCGTTCGTGGAACCGTTGCCGTTCCCGCTGCCATTGCCGTGGTGGCGCGCATCGCTGGCGACGGCCTGGCCGTGCTGGTTCGCGAAATCGCTGACGCAGTCACCGATTCCGTGCTGCCCGTCCGCCAGCTTGGCCTTGCAGTCGGCCACGTGCTGGCTGACCTGCTGGCCCCACGTGGCGGGGTTGAGGCTTCCCGTGGTCGCGGCTCCGGCCACCGTTACGGCCGCGGCCGCCACGGCGACGCCCGTCAGGAGCTTGATCGTCAGGGCCGCACCGGCGCCGCCCATGAGGGTGCGTGCCGCGGTCCGGCCGCCGGCGCTGCGCCGGGGTGGAATCGACATGGCCGACATCGGGTCCAGGACCCGGTGCAGCTCGTCCTCTAGCTCGCGCTCGATGTCGCTCATCTGTGAGAAGTCATAACGCCGAGGATCCCGGCAGCAACCATTTTTAGCGTCACCTCCGCCCCAGGACCGCCTGGAGGTGCTGGCGGGCCGCGGCCAGCCGGGAGGCGACCGTCTGTTCGGGCACACCCAGGGCGGCCGCGATCTCCCGGTTGCTGTAGCCGTGGAAGTGGCGCAGCACGAGCGCCGCCGCCTGCTTGGCCGGAAGCTTCTTCATCGCCTGGAACAAATCCGAGCGCTCGGCCACGGAAGACGGATCGGGGCCCGCCGCCGGCCGTCCGAGCCGGCGGACGAGCTCGCCCGCCTGGCGCAGCCGCTGGTAGCGCCGGTCTGAGATCGCCACGTTGATCGCGATCCGGTGCAGCCATGCCTCGGCCGACGCCTCGGGCCGCCAGTCCTTCCAGTGCCGAAAGGCCCGCTCGTAGGTCTCCTGCGCGCAGTCCTCCGCCGTCGCCCGGTCGCGGACGAGCGTGATCAAAGTGCCGAGGATCCGGCGATAGGTGTTGCGGTACAGCCGCTCGAAGTCGGCCTCCGAGCCCGGCTCGTAGGACTCGGGCGGTGGCTTCACCTCAACCGGGGGCTCTTCTATTGACGCCAAACGGACGTTCGTCTAACCTCCTCGAACATATGTTCATCACGCCGTACTTCGAGCCGTCCGAGCTTCCAGGTGACATAACGCTCGATCACCTAATTCCCGCAGCCTCCGCCGACTTCGCCCCCCTTCCGTCTGACCTCCGCCCCGAGCTCGTTCAAGCGCTTCAGCGAAGGGGTATCGAGCGACTTTACTCGCACCAGGCCGAGGCTTATACAGCCGTACGCAACGGACGCCACCTGGTCGTGGTGACCCCGACCGCGAGCGGCAAGACGCTCTGCTACAACCTCCCGGTCCTGCAGAGGCTTCTGCAGAACCCCGACCGGCGGGCACTCTATGTCTATCCGACCAAGGCGCTGGCGCAGGACCAGCTGGCCGAGCTCGGGGCCCTGAAGTCGGGGCTCCCCATCGAGGTGAGGGTCGACACCTACGACGGCGACACGCCTCCCGGACGCCGCACAGCAATACGCGAAGCCGGCCACGTTGTCATGACCAACCCCGACATGCTGCACACCGGACTCCTGCCCCATCACACGCGTTGGCGGCGCCTTTTCTCCAGCCTCGAGTTCGTCGTCATCGACGAGCTGCACACCTACCGGGGTCTGTTCGGCAGCCAGGTTGCCAACGTCATCCGCCGGCTCAAGCGCATCTGCGCCTTCTACGGCTCGCACCCTACGTTCATCTGCGCGTCGGCGACGATCCGCAACCCGCTCGAGCTCGCGCGCCGTCTCCTCGAAGAGGATGACATCGCCCTGGTCGACCGCAGCGGCGCCCCGCGTGGCGAGCGCCGCCTCATCTTCTACAATCCGCCGCTCCTGAACCGCGACCTCGGCGTGCGACGGAGCTCGATGCTCGAGGCGCGGCGGATCGCCGCGCCCTGGATTCGGGCCGGCATCCAGACCATCGTCTTCTGCCGCAGCCGCCTCCAGGTCGAGGTGATGCTCAGCTATCTGCGCCAGGACCTCGCGCCGCGGCTCGACGCGTCCAGTCGCGTGCGCGGGTACCGCGCGGGCTACCTGCCGCTGCACCGGCGCGAGATCGAGGCCGGACTGAGAGGTGGCGAGATCACCGGCGTCGTCAGCACCAACGCGCTCGAGCTCGGCATCGACATCGGCAGCCTCCAGTGCGCCGTGCTCGTGGGCTACCCGGGCACGATCGCCTCGACGTGGCAGCAGCTCGGCCGCGCCGGTCGTCGCTCGGGCTCGATCGGGGTCTTCGTCGCATCGAGCTCGCCGCTCGACCAGTTCATCGTCCGCCACCCCGAGTACTTCCTCGGCACCGACCCTGAGGAAGGCCTCATCGATCCGAACAACCTGCTGCTGCTCGCAGCCCACCTGCAGGCCGGGCTCTTCGAGCTTCCGTTCACGGAGGGTGAACGTCTCGGCGAGGCGGATGTCCAGGAGCTGTTGCGCGTCTTCGAGGAAGACGGATCGGCAACGCACTCGGCCGGCCGGTGGTACTGGAGCCGGCAGGCCTTTCCCGCCGAGGAGGTGCACCTGCGCCGGATCCTCGCCGACAACGTCGTCATCATCGACACCTCGCAGCCGCGGCCCTCGGTCATCGGCGAGATGGACCAGTTCACCGCGCCGGTCCTCTTGCACGAGGAGGCCGTCTACTTGCACGAGGGCGCGCAGTACCACGTCGACCGTCTCGACTGGAACGAGAAGAAGGCTTACGTGAGACCGGTCGACGTCGATTACTACACCGACGCGCTCGCCTCGGTGACGGTGCAGGTCCTCGAGACTTTCGCGAGCGCCGAGGGCGAAGGCCTTTCGCGCAGCCACGGAGAGGTGAAGGTCACGTCCCTCGCCAGCATGTTCAAGAAGATCCGCTTCCACACGCACGAGAACATCGGCTCCGGACCGATCCACCTGCCCGAGCAGACGCTTCACACCACCGGCTACTGGGTGACCGTCGACCACGCGTCGTGGATCGCGCTGGGGCGCGATTCTCTCGAGGCCGGGCTGCAGGGGATGGCGCACTCGCTGCGCCACGTCGCGAGCCTGCGCCTGATGTGCGACCCGCGCGATCTCGGCTCGGTCGCCGAGGTGCGCTCCATCAGCACCATGCTGCCGACCGCGACCGTATTTGAGGTCTACCCCGGCGGCGTCGGCTTCGCGGCGCGTCTCTACGACCTGCACCGCGAGCTGCTCGACGACGCGGCCGCGCTGGTGCGCGACTGTCCCTGCGCCGCGGGTTGCCCTTCCTGCATCGGTCCGCTGCACCTCGTGGAGGGAGCGAAAGAGGCTTGCCTGAGACTTCTCTCCGCGAGCGCCTTAACCGTCTAGGCGCTCCGCCGCGGCCGCGGCCGGTCCGCAGCTGGGAGCTGCCGCGGGGCTTCGAGGAGACCGCAACGCCATTCGGCCTGGCGGCGATGCGCCAGGACGTCATCGGCCTGCCGGCGCTCCAGCCGGACCCAGGCTGCATCGCCTACGTCGACACCGAGACGACCGGCCTCGCGGGCGGGGCGGGGACGTACGTCTTCGCGGCCGCCGTCGCAACCCCGACGCCCGCCGGTCTGCGCGTCGCGCAGTTCTTCCTTCCCGAACCGGGCATGGAAGCAGCCTTCCTCCACGTGCTGCGGGACGAGATCGAAGCAGCGGACGGCGTCGCCACCTTCAACGGCGGCTCCTTCGACCTGCCCATCTTGCGCACCCGCTGGGTAATGGCACGCATGCCGGGGGAGCTCACCCACGCGCCGCACGTCGACCTGCTGACCCTCGTGCGCGCGCTGTACCGGCACCGGCTCGAGAACTGCACGCTCCGCTACGTCGAAGAGCGGATCCTCGGCTATGAACGCGAGGACCCGCTGCCCAGCGCGCTGGTGCCCGAGGCTTACTTCGGCTATCTGCGACTTGGCTCGCATGAGTTCCTGGAGGCGGCCCTCGAGCACAACCGGCTGGACGTCATCAGCCTCGTCCACCTGCACTCGCGGATGCTGCGCCGGCTCCAGGGAGCAGACGTCGACATGGACGCCGACGACTGGCTCGCGCTCGGCCGGCACCGCTGGCGGCGGGGCGCCCGGGCCGACGGCTGGCGAGCCCTTCGCAACGCCACGGCCTTCGCGCAGGGCGATTCCGCCGCCACCGCAGGGCTGATGCTCTCGCGCAGGCTGGTCCGCCGGGGGGCGATCGCAGGCGCCGACCGTCTCCTCGACTGGCTCGAAACGAACGCCCGCGACGACGTCCGCGTCTCCGTCGCCCGCGCCCGACTCCTCGAGTGGCGGCGCCGAGACCCCCGCTCGGCGCTGGCGGTCGTCGAGGACGCCCAGCGGCGGATGCCGGAACAGGCCGCCGAGCTCGAGCACCGGCGGAGTCGCCTCGAGGGCAAGGTTGGTCGCCGGGCGGGCCGGCCGATCCACACGCTTACAGATTCATTGCCCTTTTAGCGCGCGAAAAGGGGTTTTTCCGCGTTAGCGCCAACAGAATGCCTTCCCGGTTGCTTAAATGTCGTGGCCAAAGTGCCTGAATCTCGACGCCGCAAAAGCAGCGGCCAGTCCCTGGTGGAGTTTGCGATCTCCTCGATGGTCCTGCTGCTGCTTGCCATGGGACTGATCGACCTGTCTCGGGCCTTCTACTACTCGGTCAGCCTCCAGGGCGCGGCGCGCGAAGGCGCCCGCCACGGTGCGTGGTTCAACACCGCCGCTCGGCAGAACAACTTCCTCGATGACAACGACGTGCTGACCGCGGTCAAACAGGCGCTGTACGGCGCCGGCTTCCAGGACTCGCAGATCCACCTCATGCAGAACGGCGGCTGCCTCGCCCCTTCCGACAGCAACGTCAACGGCAACAAACCCTACCCGCAGGCCGCCTACCCGAACAACCCGCAGGAAGTCAACGTCTACATCTGCTACACGGAGCCGAGCGGAAACCAGGTGGGCTCGCGACTGGCGCCGCCGCCCGACAACTCATGGAAGCTCGGCGACATCAACGTCTCGCTCCTCATGAACTTCCAGCTCATCACGCCTTTGATCCAGGGCCTGTTCGGCTCTGGGCTCGACCTCGCGTACAACGAGCATTTCACCATCCAGGGCAAGCCATGAAAAAGAGACTTGTGTCGTACTTCAAGAGCCAGAAGTCGCAGGGCATGACCGAGTTCGCGATCATCGCGCCGATCATCCTCCTGCTGACCTTCGGCATCATCGACTTCGGCCGCGCGCTGTACCTCTACATCACGCTGCAGCAGGCGGCCAACGAAGGCGCGCGCGTCGCCGTCCGCGCCTCTTACTTCATCGACCCCAACGGCACTTCCCACACGTGGCCGACGGACTCGGACGTCGCGAACGCCGTCACCGGCCACGCGGTGATCATGAACCTGGCCAACAACCCGGCCTGTCCGAACGGGCCGCTGCCGAACAGCGGCGTCGCCCAGGGCTCACCCGTCAAGCCCGCCGCGAACACCGGCTGGATCTTCATCACCGACCCCAGCACTGCCGGCAACGGATCGCCCAACGGTCCTCGTGGCGGTCTTGGCACCTATCCGCCGCCCAACCTCGGCTCCGGCTGCAACAACGTGACGCCGGCGACCGGCAACGAGCCGATCAAGGTGACGCTCTGGTACACGTTCCAGCCCATCACTCCAATCATTCAGCAAGTTGTCGGCAACAACATCGTCATCACGGCATATGCGGTTTACCGAGCCGAATACTCGAACTAGCGCGCGCAAAGCGACGCTACAGGGTGGGCAGGCCATCGTCCTGATCGCACTGCTGATCCTCGTGCTGTTCGGCATGCTCGGCCTTGCCATCGACTCGGGTCGCGGTTACGTCGACAGGCGCGACCAGCAGACCGCCGTCGACGCCGCCGCGCTCGCCGCCGGCGACTGGTGGGAGAACATCCCGGACCTGAACAACACCGTCGTCCCGAAGTCGGTGGCGCTGTACGAGTCCGACCTGAGGATCTACAACGGCTGGCAGACGCAGAGCCACACCTGGACCAACGTCGGCCCGCAGAACAACCTGCCGCAGGACACGTACACCTACACCTTCAGCGGCAACTACACGCTGACGGTCGTGGCCACCGACACCCAGTTCAACGGCTACGAGTTCCAGTACACGAGCAACCACCAGCTGCCCCTCGCTTTCATCCAGATCTTCGGTGGGCCGCTGAACGTGCCCATCGGCGCGACCGCGACCGCGATCGTTGGCAACCAGCGCCAGACCCCCGCGCTGCTGACGCTCAGCACCGGCAAATGCGCCTCCGACCTGACCGGGTCGGCCCAGCTGACGGTGCTCGGCGACGTCTACACCAACGGCACCGCGTGCCTCGACGCCAACCTGCACGAGGCCGGCAACTGCTACGGCGCGGCGGGCTCGAACTGCGACGTCGCTCAGTACTACTGCTACAACTCGACGCCGGGCTTCGTCCCGTACCCGCCTCCCTGCCAGCCGGGTGACACCTACGGCACCGGCGTCGTCCCCGCGCCGACATTGCCCGACCCGGGGTACCTCGCGCCGTCGGTGGGCTACTACACCCTCGCCCAGGGCTACGCCCAGTGGAACCGCGGCACGTGGACAGAGATGTATCCGGGCTCGTATGGCTCCTTCCACCTGAGCGGTGGCTCCGCCAGCTGCGCCTTCCTGGACGCCGGCGTCTACACGTGGACCAGCGGCTACCAGTCGGACGCCAGCGGGAGCCTGCTCAGTAACGAGCTCAAGGCCCCGGACGAGGAGTACGTGGATCCGAACACTTTGGCCGGCCCCGGGACCGCCGCGGTGGCCGACCCCCAGTTCTGGGACATGAACGGCACCGGGTGCGCGGGCCACTTCAGCGTCGTGAACGGAGTCGCCCAGAACATCGTGCTGGCCCCAGCCTGCGTCAAGATCAACCCATACACACCCGCGGGATGCCACACCGGCGTCAACGACTCGCAGGGGCGCAACAACTATTGGGGCGTCGAGCTTACCTCGGTCCGGTACGACAGGTTCCTGGACAACACGAACGTCACGCCGAACCCCTGCTACACGGCACCGGGATGCCGGCGTGAGAGCGCGCCGTCCTCATGCCACCTGACGCCGGGCCGGGTGATCGGAAGCGGCGGCGCACCGTCGCTTATCGGGATGAGCATCAACATCACCAAGAACGCACCAGGCGCGGAGTACTACAACGTGTACATCAACCCGGAGGGCTGCGACGGCAACGAGGCGAACTTCGGCTTCGTCGGACGGTTCGACGCCCCCGGGTTCTCGAATGGGACGCCAGTCGGTCCGTTCCCCAACGGCGCGCCCTGGACGCTGGGCGCGGCCGCGCCCGGATTGCCGCCGGCCGCAGGCGCGACCCTCTACGACCTCACCGACCTGATGATCCCCAACCCGTCCAACTACTGCTACGCCCAGGTGAGGACGCTCAACTGCCGGCCGCCCGACGACGAGCAGCCCCCGCAGTGCTTCAGCAACTGCCCGCCGCCGGCGAACCTGCTGTCGCAGGAAAGCCCGCCGATGGACCTGCAGTACCCGCCTCACAGCGGCGGTGACGTCGCCGACGAGAACTACTGCCAGGTCTCGCAGAACCCAGGCAGCACCATCGCACCGTGCGCGAACACGACGCTCACGCCCGGCGCCGTCCAGTTCTACTTCCCCGACGGCTCCTGCATGAGCCAGAACGCCCAGGGCGCCACTTATGTGTTCGCAGGTGAGCAGTACAACTGGATCGTCATCTACGCGCCGGCGACCAACACCTGCAGCAACACCATGAACGGTGGCGCGGCGACCCAGTACATCGGCACGATCTACACCCCGAGCCAGAACTGGACGATAAGCGGCGGCGACCGCTCGCCGCTTGCCGGCCAGGTGATCTGCTACACGGCGAAGGTCAGCGGCTCCGGTGCGGTCGGCATCGACTTCAACCCCAACTACTCGCCCGCGCCACCGGCAGCCCGCCTGATCAACTAGCCGCCGCTCGGCGTCGCCTCGTAGCCCAGCGCCCGCAGCGCCTCGTCGATCCACTGCAGCGCCATCTCCCTCGTGTTCGGCCACACGTCGGGGGACGAATCCGGCGCCGCGGTGTCGATTACCACCCGCCCGGCGACGCGCAGCAGGTGCCTCACCAGGGGCGCCGCCTCCGGCGAGCTGAACTCCAGATCCTCGAGCGCGCGGGTCAGCATGAAGCAGGCCGCGTTGAACGTCTGGGCGTCGATCGGCGTACTATTCGCCAGCCGTTCGGCGAGATCGGCCCTGAGATCAGAGGGGTCCATACGCCCGGCTATTATTCAGTGAAGGGCTGGGAGTGATGGACCTCACCGAACCTGTACTGCTGACCCCGGAGGGCCTGGAGAAGCTGAAGCGCGACCTCGAGGTCGCCCTGCAGCGGCGCGCCGAGGCCGGCGAGCGCCTCAAGGAGGCGTTCCAGCCGGGCGACATCGAGGACAACCCGGAGTACGAGCAGGCGAAGGAAGAGGTAGGCATGCTCGACAGCCGGATCTACGAGCTGCAGGAGATGATCGGCCGCGCGCAGATCATCAGGGACACGCACTCCAGCGTCGCCGGCCCAGGCTCGACGATCGAAGTCGTCGACCACGAGGGTGGGAGCGAGACGTATCACCTGGTCGGCGCGGTCGAGAGCGATCCGTCGGCGGGAAGGATCTCGGTCGACTCGCCGGTCGGGCGCGCGCTGGTCGGCCACAAGAAGGGCGACAGGGTGACGGTCAACGTGCCGTCAGGGACGCTGACACTGACGGTCAAGGCGGTGAAGTAATGAGAGGGAACCTCCGGTTCCCTCTCATCGCGGCGTCGGCAAAGCCGACCCCGCCTTCGGCGGGGCGAGCGCCGCTGCTCTCCCTCCCGGTGTAGACCTAGGAGAGGAAATAGCCACCACCACCGACACCGTCGCGGGGATCGACCCGAACGCGATCGCCGACCGGACCACCGTCGGGGTGTTTTTTCGCCAGGCGGCCAGGTACGGGGATCGCGCGCTCGTCCACCACCTCGTCGACGGGGCGTGGAAGGACGAGAGCTGGGCGGGCATGCGCCGCGACGTGCTCGCGGTCGCGTCCGGCCTGATCGAAGCGGGCGTCAAGCCGGGCGACTGCGTGATCCTGATCGGCGAGAACAGCCTCGCGTGGCTGTGGTGCGACTTTGGCATCCAGGCCGCGGGCGCGATCACCGTCCCCATCTATCCCAACTCGACGCCGGAGATCGTGGCCAAGATCATCGAGAACTCCGGGGCGACATACGCGGTCGCGTCGGACCCCAAGCTCGCCGCGAAGCTGACGCTCAAGAAGATCGCGCTCATGGACGAGGAGATCGCGCAGTGGGTTCGGCACGGGCCGACCCAGACCAACGAGATCGTTGCCCGCATGGCGCGCATCGACCCCGACCAGCTCTGCACCATCGTCTACACATCAGGCACGACGGGCGATCCGAAGGGCGTGGAGCTTGCGCACCGCGACCTGGTCGATATCAGCCGCGCCGCGGTCAGGGTGCACCCGATCACCGACAGCGACCACTCGCTCTCGTGGCTTCCCTACTCGCACGTCTTCGGCCGGATCAACGAGATCTTCATCGGCATCGTGTACGGCGGCCAGACCTGGATCTCGCGCGGACCGGACTACCTGGCCCATGAGCTGCAGCAGGTCCAGCCCACCGTCATGTGCAGCGCTCCGCGCGTCTACGAAAAGATGTATGGGGCCGTGCTCGCGCGGGTCCGCGACCTCAGCTCACTGCAACGCGCGATGTTCCACTGGTCGCTCGGCGTCGGCAAGCAGCACTTCCACGCGCAATCGCCGGGTCCGTGGCTCCAGCTGAAGCACCGCGTCGCGGACAGGCTCGTCCTCGCCGGCCTGCGCCAACGGCTGACCGGCGGACGGTTGCGGTTCTTCATCAGCGGCGGAGCGGCGCTGGCGCGCGAGATCGAAGAGTTCTTCTGGTCGATCGGCGTGCCGATCCTCAATGGTTGGGGCATGACCGAGACGTCCTCAGGCGTGTGCTCCAACACACTGCGCGAGCACAAGTTTCTGACCGTCGGCAAACCGTTCCCAGGAGTCGAGATCAAGATCGCACACGACGGCGAGATCCTGGTCAAGGGCCCTGGCAACATGCTCGGCTACCACAAGAACCCCGACGCGACGGCGGAGATGCTGAAGGACGGCTGGATCTACTCGGGCGACATCGGCGAGTTCGACAGCGACGGTTATCTGAAGATCACCGACCGCAAGAAGTCCCTCTTCAAGACCGCCGGCGGCAAGTACATAGCGCCGGTGCCGCTGGAGCAAGGCCTGATGCGCAACCCGCTCCTGGTCCGTGCGCTGGTCGTCGGCGACGGCAAGCCGTACGTGACCGCGCTGGTGGTGCCCGACTGGGAGGATGCCCGGAAGCAAGGGCTCGACTCCAACGCTGTCAGGGCCTCGATCCAGAAGACCATCGACGAGATGAACGCAAACCTCGGGCACTGGGAGACCATCAAGTACTTCACGATGCTCGATCACGACTTCACCGAGGACGCCGGCGAGCTCTCGTTGAAGCTGGACGTCAAGCGCAAGGTGGTGTCCGACCACTACCGCGACCAGATCGAGGCCATGTACACGGGGAAGTCCAAAGACTCGTAGCCTTCCCTAGGTGGCCGGACCGATCGACCTGTCTGAGCTGCACGCCGCGCTTGACCGACTGCGCCCTCAGCTCTGCCACTGCGGGTTGAAAGGCGAGTGCCTCGGCTGCAAGGGAATCGAGATGGTGCGCTTGCAGGCGGAGGCCGTGGTCGCCGCCGCCAGCCAGCCGATCCTGATCCAGGTCGCCCAGGAGACCGCCATGAAGGACATGACCTCGCGCTTCCAGGCGATGTCCGAGCGGCTGATGTCCGACCCTGAGATCCGCCGCTCGGCGGAGGAGATGCAGCAGAAGCTCATGTCCGACCCGGAGACGCGCCAGCTCCTCGAGGAGCTGATGCGCCGGCTGGGCGGGACGCCGCCGACCGAAGAGCTGAACTAGGCCGCCGAGGGGCTTGCGGTCGGCGCCGGCTTTTGATGCTTGGCCGGCCTGTTCCACAGCGGCAGTGGTCCCGTCTGCAGCCGGTTGATGAGCGTCTGCTCCTGGGCGGAGGTCAGCTTCTTGTCGGCAACCGCCTGGTCGAGCGCCGGCTTGAGGTTGGCGATCAGCCTGGTCCGGAAATCTGCCTCGGAGACGTGCTGCGCCGCGGCGACCTGAGACAGGGACTGCCCGCTCTTCAGGTCGGTCATCAGCTGTGTCTCGCTGATCCCGAGGGCGGCGGCGGCCGCGCTCAGGTACTGCTGCATGTAGGCGCCGAGCGCCTTCTCGCCGCCGCCTCGCGCAACGGT
>WNGH01002424.1_pt1 | contig 17651 bp, 16 predicted proteins | sample 5400631 | NCBI WGS metagenome assembly WNGH01 (sample SAMN13153373, study PRJNA577476) | soil metagenome | isolation source: 115 cm soil or saprolite under Garry oak tree replicate 1 | place: USA:California | collected 2016-06-15
ACGCGCGCGTGTCGCAGATCGGGAGAGACTTTCACGTGAGTGACTGTTGCCAGCCCGATGCGGGGATCCTGTATTTCGCGCTCCAGGATCTCGCTTAGCTCGATCCGCAATTGTTCTTCGATGCGGTCAATTCGTCTGCTCTGCATTTGGCTTCTTTTAGCGTCGGGCCCACCGGCCGGATCGCTTCGGAACGTCGCTTCGCGACCTCTTTACTACCGGCCGGTGGGCCCACGCCGCGCCTATACAATCTCGATGTTTGTCTGAATCATGCACTCCGGCGCGATTCGTTCGGCTTCATCGGCTGCTTCCTCGAGTACCTTCTGCAAGAAGCTTTCGTCCGATCCCACAGTGACCACGCTCACCTGAGCGCGTTGCCACAATTCTTGATGGTCTACTTCCGAAACCGAAACATTAAACTTCGCCCGCAGCCGGTCCTTCAAGCTGCGTACGATCATCCGCTTATCCTTCAGGGAATGGGCGTGGGGAATGTGAATATCCAGCGTGAGCAGCGCGATGACAATCATTTTGGTTAACGTCGGGCGGTGTCTATAGGGCAGATGCTTGCGCCTGAATTCATTTTATGGGCAAGCCGCCTATTGTTAGCGTCGGGCCTTTCTGTTTGGGCTGCGCCCTGTCGGGCTTGCGCTTCGCGCGTCCGGATAGCTGCGGTACACCGCCTTCGGCGGCCTCCTTACTGCCGGCCGGTCCCCCCACGCCTATGCCCCGACGTCGGCCATCACTTTTTCTGTGACAAAGGCTTCGATGGTATCGCCGATCTTCACATCGTTGAAGTTTTGAATTCCGATACCGCATTCGTAGCCACGCGTGACTTCCGAAGCATCCTCTTTGAATCGCTTCAATGAACCGATCTTGCCTTCGAAGATGACCACATTGTCGCGCAACAAGCGAAGCTCGGCATTTCGCGTGACCTTTCCATCCGTGACGTAGCACCCCGCGATAGCGCCGACTTTGGGAATGCGGAACGTATTGCGAACCTCGGCGGTGCCCAGGTACGTTTCCTTGACCACCGGCTCGAGCACTCCTTGCATCGCGCGTTTGATCTCGTCGACTACGTTGTAGATGATGGTGTGCAGCCGGATATCCACCTTCTCGCGGTTCGCCAACTCGGACGCCTTCCGTTCCGGGCGGACATTAAAACCGATAATGATGGCATTGGACGCCGCCGCAAGCAGCACGTCGGTTTCGGTAATGGCGCCGACACCCGAATGCAGAATGCGGACCTTCACTTTTTCCGTGCTCAGCTTGTTCAACATTTCGGTGAGCGCTTCCTGTGAGCCCTGCACATCACATTTCAGCAGAAGCGGTACTTCTTTGATTTCGCCTTCGGTCAATTGCTTGTGCAACTGATCGAGAGTAAGCCGTGAAGTTTTGGCCAACGCGATGTCGCGCAATTTTTCCTGTCGATAAGAGACAATCTGCCGTGCCTTTTTATCGTCGGCGATGCATTGGAACGAGTCACCGGCCATCGGCAGGCCTTCCAGGCCCAGCACTTCGACGGGCGTCGACGGTTCGGCTTCCTTCACCGTTTTGGCGTTCTCGTCGAACATCGCCCGAACCTTGCCATAAACTGCGCCCGCGACGAAGTTATCGCCTACGCGGAGCGTTCCGTTTTGGACGAGAACCGTTGCGACGTTGCCCCGGCCTTTATCGATTTTGGCTTCAAGCACGGCGCCCATGGCGGGCAGAGTCGGGTCCGCTTTCAGGTTCTGCAGGTCTGCGACGAGCAAAAGAATTTCGAGCAGCAGCTCGAGGTTCTTGCCTGTTTTTGCCGAGACCTCCACGGTCGGCGTGTCGCCGCCCCAATCCTCCGCAAGCAGACCTTTCTCGGCAAGCTCGCGTTTGACGCGCTCGGGATTGACACCGGGTTTATCGATTTTGTTGATAGCGACGACAATGGGTACCTTTGCAGCCTTGGTATGCGCAATAGATTCTTTGGTCTGGGGCATCACTCCATCATCGGCAGCGACAACAAGCACAACGATGTCTGTAACCTTGGCGCCGCGTGCGCGCATCAAGGTGAACGCTTCGTGGCCGGGCGTATCGAGAAAGGTGATCTTGCGATTTTGCGCTTTCACCTGATAAGCACCGATATGTTGGGTAATGCCTCCGGCTTCCTGTTCGGTGACCCGAGTCTTTCGAATCGTATCGAGCAATGAGGTCTTCCCGTGATCGACGTGTCCCATGATCGTGACCACCGGCGGTCTCGGAACGTTGTTTGCGGTGGCGCTGACTTCAACGGCGTCCAGCATGACGCTCTCTTCAAACGTCACGAAATCAGCTTCCGCGTTGAAATCTTTGGCGATCCCCTTGGCCATTTCCCTGTCGAGCGTCTGATTGATCGTTGCGAGAACGCCGCGATCCATCAGTTTTCTTTGGAGGTCTTTTGCGAGAACGCCCAATTTTTCGGCGAGATCTTTGACCGTCAGACCTTCCGTCAATGTGACTTTGCGGAATTCGCGAGGCGGTTCCGGTTTGGGTTGAGGCCGGATATATGGCGATTCCAGCTTCTTTTCCGCCTGGCGTTCGTAGCGCTGCGTACGATCCACGCGTTCGTGTACGGGCCGGCGCTGCTCAACCACCGGAGGCGCTGGCATCGGCGGAGCCCCGGGGCGATTCCACGTACGCGTTCCTGCCGGGGCGCCCGGCGGTGCCGAGCGGCCTTGGAATCCCGGTGCGGACGGATGTCGTGGTTGTCCTTGTGGAGGACCCATAGGCCTCTGACCGGTGCGATCAAACGGTCTCCGCTGGCCCGGAGGCGGCGTTGGCGGCAGCCGATGCTGTTGCCGGAGCCGCTCTTGCACGATCTGCTGCATCGTCTTTCGCTCCTCATGCGGCGGCTCGATTCTGGGCGGTACGGCCGGACCAATTCGTGTCGGGGGCGGAATGATTCTGCCACCGCTCGGCGTGGTCTGTATTGCCGGCGGCGTTGGCGGCTCTACCTTAGGCGGAGCAATGGGAGGCGGAGCAATGGGCGGCGACGCAGCTACGGGCGGGGGAGTCACGGGTACAGGAGGAGGAACCGCGGGCGGTGGCGCAACCTTTGCCGCAGGCGCCGGAGCCTTCTCTTCGACCTTGGGTTCTGGTTTGGCTTCAACGGGCGGCGGTGCTGCGACGACCTGCACAACAGGCTCTGGTTTCGGAGGTTCCGGCGCGGCAGGCGGCGCTTCGACCTTCGCGGCTTCGATGACTTCCGGCAGGGGTTCCGGCTTCGCCTCCTCGGGGGCATAGACACCGAGCTCCTTCCGCAGCCGTTCGGCCAGACGGTCCTCGACCGTGTTGGAGTGCGACGTGACCGGCACACCCATGTGCTGCAATTCGCGAATGATCTCCGTGTTATCGCGATTCAACTCGCGAGCTAGCTGGTAGACTCGAAGCTTTGGCATTCCCTCTGTGAAGACCCCTTCGTCCGTTTACTGCAGCGGCGGTCCGCGAAGCGCAAGCGCGATAGCGCGCAGCCTTAAACATCGTCCGCCGACTACAGCTGGGACATTATCATCTATTTTACTCTTTAGGGGCGCTCTGTTCGCCCGTTTCTTGCGTTTTGGTGTCCGGTTCGGTATTCAATTCCGCTGGCTCGGCAGCGGGTTCATCCTTTCTGAACATGTGTTGCTGCGCGAGCCGTTCCATTTGATCCTGGTACGCCGGCGACTGCGTGTAGTACTCCGACAGCGCATCGCTGATTCTCTCGATCGTTTTTTCACCGATACCCGGAATGTTTTCCAGGTCCTCCGGCGAGAGATTGGCAAGCTGTTCGACGGTCGTGATACCGGCAGCATTCAGTTTCTGGAGCAGGCTTGGCGTCAAGCCAGGCATGTTCTCTACAGGAGTCGGAACAGCTTCCTGGAGCTGGTCCATCTGGCTCTCGACTTCGGCACGCTTTTCTTCTTCACTCTTGATGTCAATGCGCCAGCCGATGAGCTTCGAAGCAAGCCGAACATTTTGGCCCTTCTTGCCGATAGCAAGCGACAGCTGACTGTCCTCGACGACCATTTCCAGGATCTTTTCGTTGCTTTCGACTGTCGATACACGGCTGATCTTCGCCGGACTAATAGCATTCGTGGCGAACGCAATGACGTCATCATTCCACTGAATGATATCGATCTTCTCGCCGCGCAATTCTCGAATGATCGATTGAACGCGAGTTCCCTTCATGCCGACGCATGCGCCCACCGGATCGACATCCTTCTCACGTGATGCGACGGCGATCTTCGTTCGCTCCCCGGCTTCACGCGCGATGCTTTTGATCTGCACGGTGCCGTCATAAATCTCAGGCACTTCGGTTTGAAAGAGGTGCTGAACCAGGAGAGGATCCGTACGGGAGACCATGACCTGCGGCCCCTTGGTCGTCTTTTCAACCCTGGTGATGACCACTCGTATACGGTCTCCGACGGAAAAATTCTCGAGCCGTGATGAATCGCGTTTCGAAATTTTGGCTTCGGTCTTCCCCAATTCGACGATCATGTCCCCGTTCTCGAACCGCTTCACGACGCAATTGACCACTTCGCCAACATGTTTGTGGTACTCGGCGTAAACGCTCTCGCGTTCCGCTTCGCGGACTTTTTGAAAGATGACCTGTTTCGCCATCTGGGCAGATATGCGTCCAAGACCGACAGTCGGTTTCTTGAATTCGATCTCTTCCTCTAGTTGAGCCTCGGCCTTTATCGTACGAGCTTCTTCGAGCGAGATTTCGCGGACGGGATTCGTGACGGTATCGACCACTTTGCGAATGGCATAGACATCGATTTCGCCGGTCTCCGGATTGATGCGGCCTCTCAATTCTTCATTGGATTTGAAATGCTTGCGTGAGGCTACAACGATCGCGTCCTCGATCGCGTGAACCACGATTTGAGGATCGATTCCCTTTTCTCTGCTGATCTGATCGATCGTTTGAAAAAGAACGTTCGACATTAAAATTACTCCCTGTGACTGTCGCTTGGCCGGGACATCTCCGCCGCCCAGTCAATTTCCAGTCTCGCTTCTTGAATCACATCCAAGGGTATGTCGAGCACATCGCCCTTGCGCAATTCCAACCGGATCTTTCCGTCGTAGAGCCCCTGAAGACGTCCTCGAAAAACCTTTTGCTGATGCAGTGGAAGACGAGTCTGGATTCTGGCGAATTTCCCTTCGAAGCGAGCATAATCACTCTCTTTGGCCAGTTTCCGGTCAAGACCAGGAGAGGAAACTTCCAACGTGTACGAAAACGGGATCAGGTCTTCAACATCGAGCTCTGTTCCTATTTGTTCACTGACCAACTCGCAATCGAGGTGAGAAATGCCCACCGGTTTGTCGATGAAGACTCTCAGGAGCGAGTTCTTGCCCGCTCCTTTGAATTCCGCATCAACTAGCTCATATCCTTGACTTTCTACGACTTCTTGAATGAGCCGCCGAATCCGGTCCCATTCGATTCCTTTGCTCATACAACAAAAAAGTGGGCAAGAACGCCCACTCGAAAGAGCCAGCTCAAAAAATAAGTATAGGTTTCGACTAAGGTTAAATCAACCCGTTAATTGGATGCGCGAAGCAGCCAATACTTCAACGTGAGCACAATCAGGGCGCCGGCAAATCCAAGAACGGTGTTGTATTCGCGGTTGTCGAGGTACTGGCCGAAAGAAAAACAGAATATGGAGCCGCGCGAAAAGCGCGGGAAAAAACGCGGGACACTCCTCCGGTATGCGCGGAACGCATCGGTAAAAAGCACCTCCAGGTGCCTTTCTTCCCGCAAGATGACGGCCGGATAAATCACGCCGAAGGGCAGCAACACCAGAATCGCCGCAATCTCGTTCCAGCTCATGATGGCGAAACCACAGGCGAGCAACGCACTGCCAAAATAAAGCGGATTTCGCGTCAGCGCATAGACACCGCGAGTGGTCATAACGGTATCTTTTTTGATCACGCCGGCGGCAAGGGCTCGGAAAACGCCTCCAACAAAAGCCACGGGCAAGCCGACGAGGATAGAAGCGGCTGTGGGCTCAGCGAAGTACAACACTGCCGCGGCGAGGAGGAACCCTAGCGGAACGCGAATCTTTTGAAGCATTGAGCACGCCTCATTGCGGCTGAAGCGAAGGGCTTGCGTCAGCTATCAAGAGACGTTTGCGGCACGCTTCGTAGACTTGTTCCACGGTGATTTCCTTCATGCACTCCCAGTGTTCCAGAGGGCATCGGTCCCGCTCGTAGCATGGCCGGCAGGCGAGGCGCCGTTCAACGACGATGTCTTCTCGCCGGAACGGCCCATTGCGATCGCTGCTTGTCGGACCAAAAATCGCCACGATCGGTGTTCCGACGGCTGCGGCAAAATGCATCGGTCCCGTATCACCCCCCACGATCAGTCTGGCTCCCTCACAAAGCGCGACCAACTCTTCCAGGCTCGTCGGAATTTCGCGGATTTCCGGCGCTTTCTGTTTAACCTTCTTTACCAGGACGTCTTCGTCAGGGCCCCATGTCACAACGACAGGGAATCCATCGTTCATGAGCCGTGCGGCCAATTCTCCATACCGTTCGGAAGCCCAGCATTTCGTGGTCCCGTTGCCGCCAGGGGTGATGATGACGTAATCCGTGAGACCAGCGAGTTTTTGTACCACGGACCGCCGCGCACCGTCGCGAGCCTTGAGGGGAACTTCGATATACCAATCCGGGTCGATCCCAAGCGGCCTCAGCAATTCCATTTGCTGGTCGATGATATGAATCCGCTTCGGCGTCACGACGTCGGTATAAAAGAACCGGCTGACGGATTCCTTTAAGAAGTCCCTCTCCCATCCGATCCGCACAGGGGCGCCGGAGAGATACGCAAAAAACGCCGATTTCAACAGGCCTTGAAAATCGATAGTGCAATCGTACCCGTCGGTGCTGAGGGCCCAAACGAACTCTGCGATTTCCTTTGCGCTACCGATACCCGGACTATTCCGCCATTGGTAGGTATCGATTGGAACCAGATCCACATCAACACCGCTCAGCTCAACGGCGCCTTTGTTCTTGCGCTCAATCAGCCAATCGATTTCGGCCTCGGGAAACGCCTTGCGTAGCTGCGCGACCGAAGGCAGGCAGTCGACGATATCGCCCAGAGATCCGAATTTCACCACCAGGAACCGATTTGGTTTTGACTTGACGGTCATCTATTTCTCGGTCGACAAAATCCGCTTAATGATATCGCGAGTCGCGTGATTCTTCGGATCTTTGGCGTGGATTGCCGGACGAAGCACCTCGAGCACGCGCGAAACGTCCGGTTCGTCGAAGAGTACGACATAATCGACCGTACGCAAGGCGGAAACCAGTGACACGCGTTCCTTCTCGTCGAGAATCGGCCGGCCCGGATCCTTGATCATTGCTATGGATTTGTCGCTGTTGATAGCGACAACCAGCAGGTCTCCCATCGTTCGTGCGTGTTGAAGATATCGCAGATGGCCCACGTCTAGCATGTCGAAACAGCCGTTCGCGAGAACGACTTTTTTGCCTTGAACAAGGGCGGGCAGATCTTCAAGGCGCCGCAATTTCATAGGACTTCGTTGAGAATCGAATCCACAGCCTCTATCAAGTTCTGGACGACGAGATCCGGTTGGTGAAGATGCCGCTCGTGCTTTTCTCGTTCCTGTTGTCCGAAGCCGGTCAGCACGAGGATGCCTTTCGCGCCGGCGTTATGAGCGGTTTCGATGTCCACGTACTTGTCACCAATCACGAATGATCGCGTGAGGTCGATATTCATGTCGCGTTGCGCTTGAAGCAGCATGCCAGGATTCGGCTTTCGGCAATCACATGCCGCCGCTGGGTGATGAACGCAAACGTAAACGCCATCAAGCTTCGCGCCGTGTACGGCGAGTTCGGCGTGCAGGATACGATGAACTTGTCCGACCTCGGCTTCGTCGAAGTAACCGCGGCCGACCCCAGACTGGTTCGTGATCAATACTGCCTTCATTCCGCTGTCATTAATCTTTCGGATTGCAGGTCCCGTCCAGGAAAAAACCTTATAGAGGCCGGCATGGTACATATAACCGACGTCTTCGGATACAGTTCCATCACGATCCATGAAGATGGCTCGATGCATTACGCTCCAACCAACTCTCGTGCGGCCCGGCAGACTTCATCTACCGTAACGCCGTTCATACAACGATGATCGATCGGGCAGTGACGTAACAGGCAGGGGCTACACTCGACCGGATGTTTGACAATCCGTGTGCGCAGGCCATAGGGCCCAGTGACTGTCTCATCCGTCGAGCCAAATATCGCGACCGTCGGCACTCCAAGTGCCGCCGCAATATGCATAGGACCGGAGTCGTTTGTGATCATGAGTGACGATTCGGCCAGGACGCCAATCAGCGTTTCCAACGATGTTTTTCCCGCCAAAATCGCCGTCGCGCAAACAATTCGCTCACAAATGCGAGCCGCAATCGGCCGCTCCGTTTCTGATCCGATAACCGCCACATAAAAACCCAGTTCGCGCGCCAAAGTCTCCGCTACATTTGCAAACCGGTCTTCGTACCAGCGTTTTGCTGTCCCATACGCAGCGCCCGGGCTCAGGACGAGAAATGGCGCTTCAATCGGAATGCCCTCTCGAGCGAGCAGTCTTCTTGCCGTATTCCGCTCATGAGCGGTTGCTTCGATTTCAATTGAAGGGGATTCGACTATTGCCGATATCACTTTGACGAGGTCTAGATAATATTGCATTTGATGAACCGATTTTGAGCCGGCCGTGACCCCGTTCGTCAGCATCCACTGCCGTCCCTCGGTTGCATAACCGACACGTTGCGGCACGCCCGCCAGAAGCATCATGAGGGCGGATTCGAAAGAATTCGGCAGCAAAAGCGCCATGTCGAATTGACGGTTTCTGATGTCGCGGGTAATGCGAATCCAATCTGTCAGACGCGATGGTTTGGCTTCGCTCCACACCTTGTCTATGAATGGCGCGGCTGCGTAAAGTCCTGCTACAAACGGACGAACCAATAGAGTAATCTCGGCATCCGGGAAGAGCGCGCGGATCGCTTTCATCGCAGGAATAGCGAGGACCGCATCGCCGACCCAATTCGGTCCTCGAATGAGGATCTTCTCCAGTTTCTTAGCACGCATCAGGACTTTGGCAGCCGGCCCATGATGAGCGACATCAGGCGTTCGAAGTTCGCAATATTAGCAGAGATCCGGACGTAGCTGTAGGACCGGTCTGTCACTTCCGCCAAACGCACGGCATCCTTCTCGGTTGTGATGAGAAGATCGCCCCCTAGTTTTTCGATGTCTCGCCGGGAATAGTGATGATGGTCACCGAAGACGACCGATTTTACGGGGCGGATTTCCATTGACTTCAGTGTTCGAAAGAAACGCTCGGGTTTCGCAATCCCCGCAAAAGCGACTACGGCCAGGCCTTTGAGACTCTCGCTCGAGACGAGCGTATCCGCTGAATAAAGCCCTTCGATTTGGTATCGCAGGGCAAATGTGGGGATCGGCAACGGCTCAATTGCGGCGCTATCTGAATCCTGGACACACGCCGCATGGGCGCGCCTGAGCGCGCTTTTGGGTTCTCGCCACCGGCCACGCGGTAACAATGTCTCCCCAGCAGACCACTCGATCGGATCAATCGCTACGACGTCCACGTCGCGATAGAGCCGGCGATGCTGGAATCCGTCATCCAGGATGAAGACGTTGCCAAGATCCCTGCTCTCGGCAAAAAGGCCGGCTTCATATCGATCGGCGCCAACCACCACCGGAACATTGCCGAGCCGGCGCTTCATCAACAGGGGTTCGTCGCCGGCTTCTTCCCAATTCGAGCCCGCAAGGAGAACGCCCCGGCTGGTCCGGCCGTAACCGCGTGACAAAATCACCGGGCGGAATCCCTTTTCCCGAAATGCCTGTGCCAGCGCGATGACGATCGGTGTTTTGCCGTTTCCTCCCACCGTCAGATTTCCAACGCTGATTACCGGATGATTCAGGCGCCGCGCCGGCAGAATTCCGGAGGTATAAAGCTTCTCGCGAGCCTGAACCAGGAATTGAAAAGCGCGGCTCACCGGCCCGCCCCGACCGGTTGAAAAAACTGCAGTACGCGGTCGGTTGCCCCTCTGTGTTCAAGAAGGATGGCGTGCGCGTTATTGCCAAATTCCGACGCTCGTTCCGGATGGACCAGAAGTTGTTCGATTGCCGGGGCAAGTTGCGCCGCATTTTGAATCTGGATGGCTGCGTTCTCTTCGATGAAGAGGCGTGCCATATCCCGAAAGTTCTCCATATGCGGCCCGAATACGATCGGTTTTCGATGGCGTGCCGCTTCGAGGATATTGTGGCCCCCGTTTGCCACCAGCGAGCCGCCAACGAATACCGCCGTCGCATAATGAAACAGCGCGGCCAGCTCGCCAATCGTGTCGAGCAAGAGAATGTTTCCAGAACGGTGATCCGAATGGGGTAACTGGGAACGGCGCATCCAGCGCTGTCCGCGGCGTTCGAGGATCTTTTCGACAGCATCGAAGCGGTCGGTGTGCCGGGGTGCGATGATCAAGTTCAGACGGGGATGCGTCTCGCGTACCCGGGCGAAAGCGTCAAGTACGAATTCTTCTTCCCCAGGCATCGTGCTTGCAGCAATCCAAATCGGTTGCCAGGTGGAAAGAAACCTCTCAAGTCTGGCGTCGAGCGGTTTGCCAACGGCAACGGCGTCGTATTTGAGATTTCCAAAGACGGTCACCTTCTGCGGATCTGCTCCGATGGCTTCGATCCTTTGCCGGTCTGTCTCGGATTGCATTCCCATGATCGTGTAATCTTTGAACACGCGGCCCAACCAACGGCGCACCAGCCGGTATCGCGTGAACGATTTGTCGGATATCCGGCCATTGATCATCATCACGCGGATTCCGCGGATTCGGCATTCGCGAAGAAAATTCGGCCAGATTTCCGTCTCAGCAATGATGACGATCTCTGGGCGAAGCCGATCTAAGACCTGCCGCACACACCACGGCAGATCGATCGGGAAATAGAACGTACCGTGGATGATATCGATGCGCTCGCGGGCGAGTTCCTGGCCTGCCGGCGTGACCGTTGAAACAACCAGAGGCTTGTCGGGAAATTGTTGCCGCAATCCTTCGAGCAGTCGTTCGACCGCCTTGACTTCACCCACGGATACGGCGTGTACCCAAATGGAATCCTGCATTTGCGGCAACTTCACAAACCCGAAACGATCGGGCACGGTTGGAAGATACTTTCGAAACCGAACGAGATAGTACGGAAATATCAACAGTAGACCGACTGTGAGAGCAAGCGTGTACAGGAAATACATATCGTCCGCAGAGTATACTTTGGATTGCGGATTTCGAAATCATGAGGAGCGACGTAATGGCAATCAGGGTAGGTATCAACGGTTTTGGGCGCATTGGACGCAATCTTTACCGTGCCGCGATGGACGACAAGGATATTGAAATTGTGGCGGTGAACGACATCACGGATCCAGAGACACTGGCGCATCTCCTTAAATATGACTCGGTACTGGGCAATCTGAAGGCGAATGTCAGCTCTGGCGAAGCCAGCGTCAAAGTCGATGGCAAGAGCATCAAGGTTTTTAAAGAAAAAGATCCGGCAAAGATCGACTGGCCATCCATGGACGTATCCGTAGTCGTGGAATCCACGGGTTTGTTCACGAATGCCGAGGACGCGCGCAAACATCTGCGCGGCCCGGTGAAAAAAGTGATCATCTCGGCGCCGGCCAAAGGTGAAGACATCACGATTTGTCTCGGCGTCAACGACAAGGCCTATGATGCCTCGAAACACAACATCATTTCCAACGCGTCTTGCACGACAAACTGTCTCGCGCCGGTTGCCAAAGTCCTTCATGAAACGTTCGGAATCGAAAGCGGACTCATGACTACAATTCACTCCTATACCAATGACCAGAAGCTTCTCGACCTGCCGCACAAGGACCTGCGGCGCGCACGCGCGGCGGGACTCTCCATGATTCCGACATCGACGGGCGCCGCAAAGGCGATCGGCCTTGTATTGCCGGAACTCAAAGGAAAGCTGGATGGTGTTGCGATCCGTGTTCCAACGCCCGATGTTTCGCTTGTGGATCTCACTGTAAGAACCGCAAAACCTCTTTCCACACAGTCGGCGAACGAGGCACTGAAAACCGCGGCCAATGGTCCGCTGAAGGGAATCCTCCAATTTTGCGATGAAGAGCTTGTTTCTGCCGATTTCCTCCACAACCCTCACTCTTCTATTGTCGATGGCCCGCTGACGAATGCTATCGGCGATCGACTGGTCAAAGTATTCTCCTGGTATGACAACGAGTGGGGTTTCAGCTGCAGGCTTCGCGATGTCATCAAGCTCGTGATGAAATAATGAATAAACTCGGGATTTCGGATCTCGATCTGAAGGGCCGCCGTGTCTTTATGCGCGTGGACTTCAACGTTCCGCTCGCCGATGGCCAAATCACGGATGACACACGCATACAGGCGGCGCTCCCCTCCATTCGGTATGTCATCGAAAAGAACGGAAAGCTTATTCTCGCGTCTCATCTCGGGCGGCCGAAAGGCAAGCCCGACCCGAAGTACAGCCTGAAACCTGTGGCCACGCGTCTGGGCAATCTTCTTCGGAAAGCAGTCCAATTTGCGCCGGACTGCGTCGGACCGGAAGTCGAGAAGATGGTCTCGGATTTGCCACCGGGCGGCGTGCTGATGCTCGAGAATTTGCGCTTCCATGCCGAAGAGGAGAAGAACGATCCTGAGTTTGCGAAACAGCTCGCCAAACTCTGCGATGTCTATGTCAATGACGCTTTTGGCGCAGCCCATCGCGCCCATGCGTCGACCGCCGGCATTGCCGCATACGTGAAGCAGGCGGCCGCCGGATTCCTTATGAAGAAGGAGCTCGAATCGCTGAGTTACGCCTTGACGAGGGCCGAGAAACCCTTTGTGGCCATTGTCGGAGGTGCCAAAATCTCCGACAAGATCGAGTTGATCGAGAGTTTCATCAATATTGCAAACAACATTTTAGTCGGCGGGGCCATGACCTACACGTTTTTGCGCGCGCGCGGCATCGCGACTGATAAAGCGCTCGTGGAGAGTGAAAAGATCGCCCTGGCTAAAGATCTGCTAGCCAAGGCGTCCACGAAGAACGTCTCTATCGAGCTTCCGGTGGATCACCTCGTTGCGCCGGGTCTGGAGAGCGCGGCTTCTCAAGTCATTTCCATCACGGAGACTCCCCCTGATCAGATGGGTTTGGATATTGGTCCCGAGACCATTCGCCGATATTCGGGCATCATTCGGCAAGCGAAAACGATCGTATGGAATGGCCCCATGGGTGTATTTGAAAACCCGAAATTCGCTTCCGGCACGTTCGCGATTGCACGCGCGGTCGCGGATTCGAACGCATACTCGATCGTCGGCGGAGGTGACTCGGCCGCGGCAGTAGCACAGTCGGGCGTCGGATCCAAGATCACGCATATCTCTACCGGCGGTGGCGCGTCCTTGGAATTTTTGTCGGGGCAGAAACTTCCCGGCGTCGAGGTCCTGACGGACAAGGGCATGGGGGGACCGGCCGATGCCTGATCAAAGAGTAGTACCGACAGTGGCCGGATGCGCGAAGCGCAAGCCCGATAGGGCGCAGCAGAAACAAAAACGCCCCATGCTAAAAGAATGAGGCGGCCCATTATCGCGGGGAATTGGAAAATGTTTAAAACGCGCGCCGAGACGCGCGCATTTTTTGATGCTCTGATTCCCGAGATCCAGAACGTGGAACACTGCGACATCGTCGTCGCTCCGCCATTCACCGCGCTTTCGACTGCTGTTGATGAAACCGATGGTACGCGCGTCGCAATCTCGGCGCAGGATGTACATTGGGAAAAAGAAGGCGCTTTTACCGGCGAAGTTTCCGTCCGGATGCTTGTCGAGGCAGGATGTACCTATACGATCATTGGCCACTCTGAGCGCCGTCAGTATTTCGGGGAGACCGACGAAACCGTCGAAAAGAAGACGCTTGCCTCAGTGGGCGGTGGATTGAAAGCGATCGTATGTGTGGGAGAAACACTCTCGGAACGAGATTCCGGAAGCGCCTTTGATGTGGTGCGCAGACAGATTCGTAACGACCTGGGCCGGTTGACCGATTCCGCGCTTTCCCATATCATTGTCGCTTACGAGCCTGTATGGGCGATCGGCACCGGGCGCACGGCCACCCCGGAAATTGCTGCCGAAATGCACGCCGAAATCCGAAGGATCTTCGCAGAAATCTACAATCCGGCTGCAGCGGATTCGCTTCGCATTTTGTATGGTGGAAGCGTGAAGCCCGACAATATTGCGGCTCTGATGAAAAAAGAGGATATCGATGGTGCGCTGGTCGGCGGTGCGAGTTTAGATCCCGGATCATTCGTAAGCATCATCAAGTATTTATGATCACTTTGTTGACTGTCTTTCACGTTATCGTCTGCATTTTTCTGGTTCTTGTTGTGCTTCTGCAGCAGGGAAAGGGCGCAGATTGGGCTGGGGCTTTCGGCGGTGGCGGTAGTCAAACGACATTCGGTGCCCGTGGCGCCGGCACCATACTGAGCAGAGCCACAACTGCCGCGGCGATCATTTTCATGATCACGTCGCTCGCGCTGACGATCTTGATTTCACGGCCCGGCGGCTCCTCCGTCATTCGCGAAGGCGCCCGGCAACAGAATCAGCCGCAGCAACAACCAGCGCCCGGCCAGCAGCAACAGCAACAACAGGCTCCAGCGCAGCCGCCGGCCCAACAGCCGCCGGCCCAACAGCCGCCGGCCCAACAGCCGCCGGCCCAACAGAACGCTCCGGCTACGCCAGCGACACCGGAAAAGAAATAAAGACTTTGCCGAAGTGGTGGAATTGGCAGACACACCATCTTGAGGGGGTGGCGCCGCGAGGCATGCGGGTTCGAGTCCCGCCTTCGGCATTCATTGGAAATCTGCAACGGAGAGATTCGCGGGTCTCAGGCGACGACTTTCTCAGTGGTTGCCCGGGCCCAGATGACGCTGTTCAGGAAGGCTTGCCGGATTTCGCGGTCATCGATGCCCTTGCATGAGGCCCGATCCCAGTCGCATTGTTCGTAGGCTTCGACGCAGTTGAGGACCGCGCCCATCGGGCCGGTACGATGCACGATCGCATTCTTCACATCGTCTACCAGGGGCAGGAGCTTCAGGACTTCAGTCATCGGACGATCCACTACGGCATCAATCAACGAAAGAAGACCCACGGTGAAAAATTGGTCCACATTTCGCTGACGCATTGCGGCACCCAATTGCCTGCACATGTACGCCCGGACCATCGTCGTGTTCATCAGCTCGCGTGGCTTATTTTCCACGCTTTGGAGCAGCATCATGCTTGCCCAGTTGGCAATCAGTCGAGTGCCGACAAGCGCGATACCATGCCTCAAAGAGCTCACCTTGCGCGACAACCCATGTAACGGCGAGTTCAGGTATCGAAGAATCCGAAAACTGATCGCCAGGTTCTGGCCAACCGCCAGCTCGAGGTCATCGATCGTGATTTGCGGATCTTGAAGTTTCGAAAGCAGGTGAAGGATCGACAAGCGATCGGAGGGAATCTGCCGCTGACTTACGATCTGAGGTTTGCAGAAGAAATATCCCTGATAATAATCAAATCCTGATTGCTTCGAGTATTCGTACGCCTCATGTGTTTCGACTTTTTGCGCAAGCAGCTTGACCCCAAATTTACGAAGAGCAGCGGTCTCGGCGGCGATCGTTTTCGGGGCCACTCGCCGGATGTCGATATTGACAATGTTGGCTAGTGGCAGCAGCGGGTGTTCCGCGTCAGTATAGGGGAAATTGTCCAATGCAATGGAATAGCCCTCATTTTTGAGATCAGACAACCTTTTGAGCAGTGGCGGATCGGCCGGAGTGTCCGCGGCGATCTCGAGCACAACCCTGCTTTTCGGCACGGAGAAACAGTAGTCGCTCAGCAAAAAATTGGGGGTGACGTTGATAAACGCGATATAGGGTCCGACAACCTGATCCAGTCCGATATCCACGAAGGCTTCCAGCAGCAGTCGTGCCGTGGCGCGGTCGCCGTCCGTGAACGCAGCGCGATTCAGTTCACTGTCGCGGCTAAGCAATTCATAGGCAAATACATCCACGCCATCCCGGTAAATTGGTTGCCTTCCCACGAATGTCCTATCCACAACTACCTCCGAGCTTCCGTATCGACGGATGGCTTCCTGCACTTTAGCTCTTGGGCGAATGACGGGCAAAGCGTTTATTCTGGCAATCCATTCGATTTCTGCGAATAATTGCAGATCGAGATCATATTCACTTCTTTCGGCATCATTGGCTTGTGTGTGAGGAGAACGAAGAATGAGTAATGTGACGTTGAAGGTGAACGGGAAGGCCCACACCTTGGATATCGATCCATCGACTCCGCTGCTCTACATTCTGCGGAATGATCTTGAGTTGAGAGGGCCCCGGTTTGGTTGCGGCCTGGGTCAGTGCGGGGCATGCACAGTGATCATCAATGGCGTGGCGACGCGGTCGTGTATCACGCCGGTTTCGACTGTGAAAAGCGAGGTCACAACACTGGAAGGAATCGCCAAAAACGGCAAGCTGCATCCCGTGCAGCAGGCCTGGATTGACGAGCAAGTGCCGCAGTGCGGTTTCTGCCAGAACGGACAGATCATGACCGCCAAGGCCCTGCTCGACAAGAACTCGAATCCGACCGACACGCAGATCCGTGAGGCGATGGCTAAGACACTCTGCCGCTGTATGACCTATTATCGCGTCCAACTGGCTATCAAGCGGGCCGCGAAAGCAATTGCATCGCTGGGTTGGAATCGGAGTAAGGAGGTGGTGGCATGAGCGGAGCGAATGCAAGCCCGGCAGGGCGCAGCCATCAAGAGATGACTGCCTTCACAAACATCCCGAAACAGGTCGAAGAAGTTCTCGAGAAGTGGAACGTCACGACGTCCCGAAGAAATTTTCTTAAAAGCTCGGGACTACTGGTGGTGAGCTTTACTGCCGCTCCGTTGATACCTACGGCGGCCGCCCAGGTGCCCGCGACGGCTCAGGCGGCTGGTGGTCCCTATCCCGATCCGGACTTCCATCAGCTCGATTCGTGGATTGTGATCCATGAGGACAACACGGCGACGTTTTACGTCGGAAAGACCGATCTTGGCCAGGGCACGGGCACGTCATTCCGGCAGATAATGTCGGACGAACTGGACATTCCCTTTGATAAAACCACTTGCATCATGGGCACCACAAACCTCACCGTCGATCAAGGTGGATCCGGCGGCTCCGATGCGATCCAGGTCGATGGCTGGCCCATGCGGCGCGTTGCGGCTGAGGCTCGCCGAGTTCTCCTGGATATGGCATCGAAGCGCTTCGGTGTGCCTGCGGATGACCTCGTCGTCAGCGACGGGGTGATCACGGTGAAAGCCGATCCGACAAAGAAAGTCACGTATGGAGAACTGATCGGCAGCAAGAAATTCAATGTCACGCTGACGGCAGCCAACAACAACATTGATAACACCACGGGTGTGGCGAAGGTAAAACCGGTCCAGCAACTGAAGATGGTCGGGAAATCACCTCAGCGCTACGACATCCCTCCAAAGGTAGACGGCTCGCTGACATGGGCCGTGGATGTGAAACTTCCCGGTATGGTTCACGCTCGGAATGTGAAGCCTCCTGTGGCCGGCGCCAAGCTGGTCAGCATCGACGAATC
>WNGH01002429.1_pt1 | contig 17649 bp, 19 predicted proteins | sample 5400631 | NCBI WGS metagenome assembly WNGH01 (sample SAMN13153373, study PRJNA577476) | soil metagenome | isolation source: 115 cm soil or saprolite under Garry oak tree replicate 1 | place: USA:California | collected 2016-06-15
TACGAATCTAGGAGAGCAGTTCGGGTTTCTCAGCAAGAAACAGGCTGAAGCCCTGGACAAGACGTTCTCCCTAGCTGCAGCAGTCGGCAGCCTGATCAGCATCTTCGCAAGATTCGCACCAGCAGTCCTAGCAGCAGCCACAGCACAGAACATCATGAACGCGGCCACAGCTGTCGCAGACGCGCTATCAGGACCCCTGGGCTGGGCATTACTTGCAGGCGCTGCAGCAGCCCTCATCGCTTGGGGTCTCTCCCAGGAGATCAACCAACCAGCCGGAACCCAGACTGGGGCGAGCGGACAGACTGCCGCTGACCAGGCGCAATCTCGAGCCGGGAGTCGACGTGGACAGTTTGGCCTCGACACTACCGTCACGGGTCCTACCATGTTTCTCGCAGGGGAAACGGGCAGAGAACGCGTCACAATCACCCCTGAAGGGAAGACCGGTACCATCGGACGTCCTATCGCTCCCACGATCAACATCTACGGCGCCACAGATCCGACTGCAGCTGCTCAGGCTGTGAAGCGCGAGCTTGAGATCTTGATCGCCCGGGAAATTGTGAGGCGAGGATAAGATGGCAGCCGGCGATATCACACTTACTCGAGGAGTAGGCTACAGAGACGATGAACTCGATGCCAACGTCACACAGCAAAATCCGGCCAGTGCCAGCGGTGTAACCGTATCAAGCGACGGAGATATCCTCACCTGGTCAGGCACTTTCACCAATCCTGCCGCAGTAGATGGAGCGATAATCTACAGAAGTGTTGCCAGCCTCTCCAGTACAACATACGGTTTCAATGTCGCCCGGGCAAAGATCACAGTCCTCACAGGCAATTTCATCGTTACTGCATATACCCACTTCACTGATGGCACCACTCAGGTCAATACTGTCACTATCATTGGGAATGCTCCAACTACCGGCTATGTAGTAGCAACCACCACTGAGGTAGCGAGCAAGACCATCGACCGGCTCGGCCTAATCGTCCAATCCCAAGCTACACAAACGGGCACCTTCAACTTCACGGTCCTCCTCGACTTCATCTACCTCTTCAAAGAAACTCTAACACTTCCAGCAGCCAGTCAGCCCCTCCAGCTGCCACTGTTACGACGGGTCGCAGACCTACAAATCCCGAGCAGAGAAGGAAGCGTCCTCCAAGATCTCGGAAGTCCCAGCCCACAGATCGAGGTGGGAGGCACTCTCATCACCACCACTATTCCCAACAATTACACGGGAGACCAGTGGTGGGATGTCCTTGTCGGCGTCTGGCTTGAAGCTAACTGGCAATGGTTCGCCAGCGACCGGGTCGCCTACAAGTACCAGATCACAGAGCTCAGCAACACCCAGAACCCCGGACGAGTCGGATACTACGACTTCAGACTGCGCCTCAAAAAGGTCGACGTTGTCACGGCTACTGCTCAGACCTTCAACAGCAATACGGGAACAGGAGCAATTCAGTAGATGCCCCAACCCTACCTCAAACCAGTAATCGAGATCGATATTTTCCACGCTTACGGAACCGGTTTTCGGGAAGACAGCTTTCTCCCGTCCGGGACTACGCACAACTGGAATGCTCCGGATGCAGGTGTAACAGCTACAACTGACGGCGATGTTCTCAACCTTTCAGGAACTACCGCAACCAACGGTTTCTCTCGAGGCCCGGGCATTGCTCTAGCAAGTGGCACGACAAACAAGATCGCCCTACGAGCGAAGGCTGGAACAATCGCCACAGGATCCACCATTGATTTCAGAATCACCTTCACCGATGCTACGACCCAGACAATTACGATCACTCTGGGTCTCAATTACGCGGTAACCACCACGAATCTCACTGCCAGCAAAACCGTAGACAGCCTCAAATGGTTGAATCAATCAGCAGCCGGCACAGCCTTCATCGATCTTGCAATAATGACCAACAAGTCCATCGTTCTGACAAGCCAGGATGATGCCGTAGGACCCGACACGACCGCGTCGACTACAGCCGTGAACGAGGCTTCGTTTCGGCTGAAGAATGATGGAGCAAAATATACTGTTGGAAGCTCCAAGCTCGATTTCTATGACGACGTCTACATTTACGAGGGTTATCTGCGGGACGATCTCCAGATTCGAAAGCTCAGCAAGGTTTTCGGAGGCTCGATCATGGAGCTCGACCCTTCCCTAGACACTGCAGGAGATCTATTGCAAGTTCAGTGCAGTGGCTGGGCCCAAGCCCTCCTCAACGCCCTAGTCGCGAAAGACTATGGTAGCGGTTCAGACAATCCCTCAATCACGACATTTCAAGCAACGATCAATGATATCGTCAATAGCTTCGTCAATCCGGACGGCTACCAGCTGAGCACAACTTACATCCAGAACATCGCGGGTCCACCCGCCATCACCTACATGCTATTCAAGAACGACCAAGCATTTGACGCGATCAAACAAAGCATCGACCTTCTCACCGCGGGAGATCCTACCAACGCCACGACCTATCCTGCCGAGTTCTGGGTCGACAATTCAGAGAACTGCCATCTGGCTCCGTTAGGCGCTTGGGGTTCCGACCCGAATCCCTCCACTTATCCTAACACATTGAGTGTTGGCAGTGAACACATCCTCAATAATTTCCGCAAAGATATTCTCAACCTCAAGAATAAAGTCCACTTTATCACAGCTTACATCAATCCATCAAACCGGGACTCGTTCACCGAGGGCAACGCTAGCTCTTGGAGTTTCAGTAGCAACGGGGTCGGAGGATCCAGCACCGTATCCAATGACAGCACAGCCGGCAACTTCAAAGTAGGTTCACAAAGCATCAAAGCCAACTGGTCAGGCATGTCACCTGCACCGACGACGGTAGCGCTGAACTATCCATCTGCTGCAAACCTTGCTCTCGACATTACAAAGCTTGGCGGGAAGATCACGCCAGCAAGAATCATTTTCTTTGTCAAATGCGACCAGGCCGTCTTCTTTCCACAGCTCCAGTGTGTCACTACAGCGCCCAACGCTGTATTCACTGGCCCTTCGATGCCTGATGTCAACGGAGTAAACACTAGTGACTGGCATCGTTTCGAGGTATTCTTTGGACCCTACGGTGACAACTTCGTGCCTGGTCCTAGCGCCAATTGGACAAACATCAATCAATTTCAGTTTCTTTTCAGTTTCAACGCGCCAGGGCCTGCAGGCGGCAACATTTGGGTCGACGGGGTCTACATCGAGGGACAAAACCACTTCGTAGCCACCAACTCCACCAGGCAGAATCAGTACGGTACCCGAGAGACGAGTCTCACCAGTGCCAAGCACCGGAATGCTACAACCCAACAAGCCCTAGCGAAAGCAGAACTCATTCGGCTAGACAATCCGATACTGAGAGGTACGATCCAGGTTCCCGGGATACCTGACATCCTCCCAGGACAGAAAGTCACTATCAACGCGCCAAGCGCCAATCTCTCGAATGCTACTCTACGGGTCCTTACTGTGAAACACCATTATGGTCAAGACAATTTCACAACGACTCTAGAGCTCACGGATGATCTAACCAATTATCAAGCGTTGAAAGTGACGAGCATGGCCGATCTTCTCCTGCAGATCCATACGCCTTCCTCAAAGCCGCAACGCCAGAAAGATATTGAGATGGGAAACCCGCTAACGCTGTCAGGACAACCCGACTTCACAACGACAGCCCAGATAAGAGACTACCCTGGCTAGTGACCCTCGCTTGGATTCCAAAATTTTCCTTTGTACGGGATTTTTCCCTGACTCCACTTCAGACGGATACAACGCGCCTACAGTGGCAGGCTCTCGTGGGTCTCTGCAAGAACTTCGAGGAGCGCTGTGGTTCGAAAGAGAAAGACGGAGGCTTATCGGAACCCCACTAAAGTGGCGAGGAAGATGGACTCTCTTTGAGGGCATCAACGTATATCGATTACTTAGAGAGAGGAAGTCTCTTCGCTATATAGACCAGCTCATTGATAGGAAGAGCATTCAATCTGCCCGAGGTGTCTTCGATTCTTTTCTCCATCTTGTCGTTCTCAAGGTCGCGAACTATTCTGTCTGAAAGTTCCTTTCCTTTTCCAGACAAGCTATATCTGTATCGGACGAGACGAGACGGCCAGACTAACTCACGTTCTTCAACAAGCAGTCCTGCTCCTACGAGTGTTTCGATTACGTCAGACAGGTCTTCCGAATAAGGACCGTAGAAGTATGGTTTGAATTCGAAGGAAAATGGAATCCCTTCCTTATACTTCATTACACATACCATCTTCTGAAGCCGCTTCCGTCCGTCAACAGAGCCCCCTGAATGGTAGAAGAGCGAAAGAAGGAATACTAAGTCGCGTTCGTTCAGTACTCTACCCTACCAGTTTTCGATTGATTTTACCACTTCACTTCTTAAGCGTTTTTCGTCTATTGTAAACCCAGGATGAGCATAGACTTTCAAGACATTTCTCTGCTCTATATGGGGCAAAATGTCAGATTTTTCTTTCAATTCTCGGGGTTCTTTCGTTTCCGGATCGATATCATCCAAGTCTATGCGCCTCGGAACGCGACTCTTGACGATGTCGCAGATTATCTGATAGGGTTCGGTGCCCAATTCGCCACAAACCCTGCGAGTGAGGTCCTCGCCTAACGACGCCCCGTCTTCTGAAGACGTGAGATCTGTCAGGAATTTCCCGCTCATCTTTACATCCTCTTCGTTTAGATTTAGTCCAACTTGGGTATTTTCATACAGTCTCTTCTCTCTGATTCCCACTACGACTTCCTTAGCAAAAACCCCCGATTGCTCAAGAAGGGTAAGCAGACCATCATCATTAAGCTCGATAAACTTGTCCAAGTCGGTAAAATGTGCGCTTAGGTTAGGGTTGTCTTCTTTGCCCTTCAAAATTGCCTTCTCAAGCATTTTCTCTGCTATTCTCGATTGTTCCTTATGATATACTAGGTCATACATGCTCTTCCAAATCAAAATGAAGATTTCAGCTGTGATTATTGCTTCAAGGGTGTCGTCCAAACCAAGGTAGCATTTCTCAAAGTCTCTGACGTCACCAAGAATAGTGAATGAGTTCGCGAAATGATCAACATCGATGCTGTAACGAAGACCTACGTTGTGTGCATCGCGGATCAGATAATCAAGTTTGTCTGCGTCAAGTGGACCATTGATTATTTCGGAAATGAATCTTAGTTTGTGCTCTCTTCTTATGATTTGTTTGATAGAGCTTAAGGGAATATGGTCGTGACTTTCGAGAGTCCCAAGTTTCTTATCGATTATCTCTCCAGCCAAGTCTTCGTGGCTCCTCCCGCTTATTGTCTTCATGGCATGGTCAACTGCGTGAGAGAACGGGCCGTGACCGATATCGTGAAGGAAACCCGCAGCCATCAAAGTATTCTTACTGTCGCGAAGGTTTTCAGCTGTTGATGTGTGTCCTTTCTCTTTCTCTTTCTCAGCGAGCAAGTCACTTATTTTTCCTGCGAGATGCATCGCGCCCAGTCCATGCAAGTATCGCGTGTGAATAGCACCTGGAAAGTCAATGTATGCCTTAAGCCCCAGCTGCCGAATGAACATCATTCGTCTGACGGAGGGATTTCTATCGATTCGCGTTAGCCAGGAGGGGATTTCGATTCTGCCGTGTATGGGGTCAAGCGTTACGTGTCTTAGAGCCATCTTCGCATTGCCAGACGGCCTGCCCGACACTGTGATGTTCTTAAGTTCTATAGGATTTGTTATCTCCGTTCCTACTTCTTGCTCTACCTGAGGACCACTTGACATCAGTGAGAGCAAGTCTCTAGACCGAAGAAGTCCTGCGTCTGTGGCACTCTGCCAAGTAAACAAGAGTACAAGGAGAAAGTATTCTCAGAGGCTAAACCCTTTAGCGATGTTCTTCCAGGTTGCGCGAAGAGTAGTGTGGGTTCTCGCGTTCTCAGAATAATTATATCGCTCAGTCAAAATGTATCCCAGAGAACTTGGTGGCTATGGGAGAGGACAAACCAGAGTTCAACCAAGACCTCGAAATTCTGAAGGTTACGATAAAGGCTGATTTTGTGCTGGGAATCTTCCTCGCCAAGTTCACTGGCTTAGTGGCTGCGATTGTGGCTCTGTTGCTATTATGGTATCAGGTACGATTCCCCACACCTTCCAGCAATGCCCTAACCTACCTCGACCCGTGGTACTACCTCGGATCTCTTGGGATAGGTTTGATTGGATCTTACATCATTTCAAGAACCGCCATCCGTCCCTACAGGAAGGATCGCGAGTATCTTGACAGCCTTGTCGAGCGTATCAGACGGAAGGAGTCGGTAGGCTCGATTGCAGGCAAGCGTGAATAGGTGGAAGTAGTTCGCCATCAATACGTTTCGAATTTGGGGTCAGCGTGTCGCGGACTATCTTGGTACGGGTAAGAGACTCAGTTTCATTCTCGTGTCTGAGAAAAGTAGCTTTGGGCGGCTCAACCATCTAGGTGTCGAGTCACAGTAACTGGCGTGAACGATTAGCTGTTAATCCCAGCCGTATGGAAACCGAGCTAGCTATCAAACTACAATATTCCGGGATCCATTACCAGACACAGGTAGAGATACCGATTACAACAGTCGACTTCTACTTTCCTACCAGCCCACGACCGACACTAGTATTCGTCGATGGTATGCCGCACTTAAAGGCCGTTCAGACGGCAAAGGATGAGGAACTCAGAACCCTCCTGAGAAAGCGCGGATACAAAGTTATGGAACTAATCTACCGCAGCTATTCTGACAAGAAACGGGACGAACTATATCAGGAAATGGTCAAGCAGCTGGGAAGAGAATAGCGCGAGGATATCTCGGGGTCTGTCGACTGCTGCGCACCCTCCCAGGAAAATGACGACCTATAGGGACTGGAAAGGGTTCCATTTTCTTGTCGGATAGAACTGCCCAAGAATCAAGGGCCTAGCAAATATTATCTGCAGCGCGTATAGACTTGTGATCGATCGTCATTGGTTGCGGGTCCGGGGTCAAATCTGGCTCTTGAGCCTTCTGAGCCTCAGAAAACCCGCATGATCGCTCCAACCACTCTCGTCTACTGGACCCGTCTCGGGTTTGCTGTGCTGGCGGGACTGCTGTATAATGCACTGGGTCTTCATGGACCGGATGTTGTTCAGGGAACGGCTTCAGCGATCAGTATGGGAATCGGAATCTACGCGATCTCCGTTTTCCTCGTCAAGTACGTCTTGCGTTACGGTCCGACTGAGTTGAAGGGTCCAAATAAGCATATAACACTGGGAATTGGCAGCTACATCATCTGGTTCCTATTCACAACGATTCTGCTGAACACAATCATTAACCCTGGCCCGTTCTAGTAGTCGATTGCTCTAGAATCAGAGCTGAACGTTTCTCTGAAATGCAAGACACTTGGTGGGATTATCTTCGCGAAAGCACCGAAGTGACACTGGAGATGGATGTTCTGGACTTCTACGAGCGCTTGAGTTTCTTGGCTTTTCTCCATTCTCGACAGATGGTCTCCACGAGCAACCCAAGCTGGGTTCCCCCATTGAAGGTGTCGAGTTTCCGTGAGTGTTCAATCTTGCCGACTCCTGACCCAACAAGGTAGATGAACCCAGAGGGTCTCCTGCGATCTACGATTCGGATCCAGAGGTTGGGGTAGTCGCGTGGGTCTTCTTCGGCGAATTCACCAACCCTCTCCTTGAGACGAACTCTAATCTCCTTGGCGTACTTCATAGACTCGGAAACAATCGGTCTGATTCTTAACCGTGTCTAATCTCCTAAGTATTACTTCGGTTCCCGGTCCTCCTTACGTTGAAGTGTCGGAATTGCGGGGATCCTCTTCAGAGTTTGAGGGTCGTCGCCACAAGGCAGATTGAACTCGCTAGGGAGCCTAACAACTCCCATCGATGGCGAGAGCGGTCGAGGTCAACGACCTTAGTGGTCCAATGTCCTAGTTGCACGGAGAGATTCTCGCTTGAGGAGGATCTGTCCTTGCTGAGGGCTAGGAGACCTTTCATCATAGAAGAGAAGTCGAAAGAAAAGAAACGCTGATATCAGCGACACTGCCTTTTATCTCCCGTGGAGCCTCCTCTCAAGAAATACCCAGCTGAGTATTTTGGGTTTCCCTACACAGAACGCACCAAAGAGATAGAGGAGCTAAGAGCCAAACAGCATTGTCCGTTTCTGGACGTTGAATGTAAGAAACCTAGAAAGAGTCAGCCTGAGGTCAAGATAGGAGTATGCACGCTGGGCTATAGACCGGACTTCTCCAAAAACTTCCATCCAGTGATAATCTGTAGTTACAGATTCCAAGTGCCTAGTGTCTTTGAGGCGATAGAAAAGAATTACCTGCCGAACTCAAAAAGCGCTGATCTAGTCTGGGTTCCAGAAGTCTCCATCGGTGTTGGAGGCTCGGTTGATTACGTCCTAGCGAAGAGAAACAAGCTTGACGAGTTCATTTGCGTGGAGACTCAAGCTGCTGGAACAACAGGGACCCCGTGGGAAGCGGTTCAAGAATACAGAAAGACGGGCACTTTCAGCCGAGAATCATATGGCGTCGGGATAAACTGGGCGAATGAATTTGTCAAGACCATGATGCAACAGGCATACAAGAAGGGGCTAATCGTAGAGTCTTGGAGAAAGAAAATTGTCTTTGCACTACAAGACATTGGGCTCGAATACATGAACAAGAATAACGATACGGGAGGGTTGCATGACCCCAAAGATGAAGACCCGATACACTTTTGCATATTCAAGATGGTGTGGAGCGATGCGAAGAAGAGATGGGACCCTATATTTCAACGGAGGATGAGTACAGACACGGACGGCGTAAGACGGATTCTGGGTGGCGCTCCGGAGGGCGCCTTTCTATCGTCGTCTGACTTCGTGGAGAATGTTCGCAAGACCATGAAGAAAAAGGGAATAGGGGTTTCAGACAAGAAGCAGGTTTTGCTCTCTTAGTCTTGACTTGGCAATTTCCAAATATCCTTCCGAAATGTCAATTCCCACGGCTCTTCGACCCAAACGAACAGCTGCAACGAGTGTGCTTCCAGTGCCAACGAAGGGGTCCAGCACAATCCCACTCGGGGGACACGTTGCCTTAATTGGGATTGTGAGCAGTTCGATTGGGAATGCGGCATAGTGGGACGTATCATCTCTAACCTCGTCTTCAGGGACTATCGACCATACGTCTGACGGTATGTATCCATCTGCATGACTGTTTATGATGTAGAACCCTTTCTTTTCGAGCTCTTTTGCTCTTCCGCTAATTTTTGTACTATCGCTGTGAAGTAGCCTTTGTTGTCCCCGGATTGTCATTCGGAAATCGACTACTTCCCCCTTCCTCATCTTCTCTATCACTTCGTCAAGAGCTATCAACGCATTTCTACGCTCGACCTCTGTGAGACGTTTTGACCCCACGATTTGTCTACGATATTTGTCCCCGCTCACTCCGGTCGCGGAGACCCACCTACCGTTTGTCACGGTCGGGAACTTAGTGTGTTTGACTAGGATGCTCTTGTAATCGTAGTAGTACTTGCCTTGCTGAACGAAATGAAAGACGTGTTCATAGACGTTCCTTAGGCGATTCTTCGAGCTTTGCGTTCCCTTCATATGATGCCACACAACATCGTTTCGAAGAATCCAGCCATCATGTTTCATTGCAAGAGCAACTCGCCATGGCATGCCCATGAGATCTTTGTTGTGGTATCGGTCACCAATGTTCAACCACAGAGAACCGTTGGGCTTCAGAACACGTTTGAGCTGCCGGAAAACGTTCACGAGCTTGGTTACGTATTCCTCAGGCAGTTCCTCGCTTCCGATCACTCCATCTCGATGCTCTGTCCCGATTTGGTAGTCACGCATTTTCCAATATGGGGGCGAAGTAACAGCGCAATCTACTATATGCGAGGGAAGTGTGTCGAGAACCTTCTCACAATCCCCACCTAATATTGAAACCCTGGCCGAGTTGTCGAAGTGGCCGATTGAGAGGATTGAGGAAGCTCCGCTTGGCAATTGGGTAAGCTCTTGCAACCTACATTTCCCGAACACGTGGCGAGCATTTCAGCCTTGTCACGGGACCACTCAAGTAATACTCGGGTGAAAGTACTGACTAAGGCCACGCGTTTGCGGGGCTCCAGGGGAATCGTGCGCCCAAATGACGCGGTGAGTGTCTGGCTCCTTTTTTCTAAGTCTTGAATCGAAATGTTCTATTTCGATTCGACCAAACCTTTGAAGGTGGCGTACTCCCAATGTCCACAAAGTCGTTTGATTTGGTGTTCAACTCCCACTGGATGTGTCCGGCGTCCTAAATTGTCTGTTTGGCCAATTCCAAAATCAGATTGGTCGTCTCACCGACCTTAACATCATATGTTCGACGGCATTTGCCACATTCCATGGAGGCGATAGGGTTGGCCAGTTCTCGTTCTAGTTTCTTCACAGTCCGGCCTATGTATTGAGAAACAGGGCTTGCTTTGGTCTCAGGACGAAGGACGCTGACCATGGCATTCTTGACATCCGATTGGAACTGGATCAGCTGCTCGTGAGAGGGCTGCGGAGAATAGGGTATAATTCCGTATTGTTTGAGGTCTGAAGGACATTCGCTGATCCTCTGGCTAACCATGACCACTTGGTCGGATATTGCATGAGCGATTCCAAGCTCATAGAACACCGTTCGGTCGGCTATCTGTTATGTCAGCCAGAACCACGACTGCATCATGAATACTTGTCACTATGTGGTGTAAGATGGAACCGGTCTTGACGTTCGATCTTAGGCATGTCAGGCCGAAAAGCTCTATGGTGGATTTGAATAATGTCTCAAAGACTCTTGTCCAGCCACTCTTGTCTAGAGTATTCGTCGCCGAGAAGGGCATAATGACGTAGCAGGTTGATTGTTGCTGTGCAATTGGCATGAAACCACAGAGGAATATGAATGAATTTAGGACTAACTCTACTGCGTGGTTGGGCTCGATTGACTTATTGGTTGTACATCTATGCTCAAGAGCTAGGGGATTCTGCGAAGCGCCGCCTCTAGTGCGTCGAGGTCGTAGTCACAGAAAACTATGGTACCTCTTCTTGCGAGCCACTCCTGTAAATCGGGCAGTAGGCTTCGGTCAAAGGGTACTCTTGGTCTGTCTCGCCATTCCATTCGGATCTGTTGCGGATACTTGAAGGGACCTTGGGGATCTCCTAGGTCGTTTGACTCGTTGAACTTGTATTCTTCAATTACTTTTCCAACTCGGGCAACGGTATTGTTGCACTGGTAGGCGAATACAGTGTTCCCTTCCTTTACGCGGTCTCGTAGGGCGAGCAGTTGTCCTGCAGCATTGGCTGCGTGATTCTTGGAGTACTTGTACCTATTCATTAGAATACTCTCGATTTGGTCCATGTTCTTGCCTCGAAGGTTGCCCACGACAGGCCAGCCCATTGCAGCAACATCGTCCCTAACAAAAAGGTCGGCCGCTGACTTGCGCATCTTTCTCTTATGAAAAGTGACTATCCTAACTAGTTGTACTAGATGACTCATCGATCGACCGATTCCAACTATCCAAGGATGGGTTCGAGGTTGTTAACAGTATTTGTTCACTCGATTCTGTTGGCTCATGTTGCTCCTTGGAGCATTTGCAAACAATGACATACGCAAAATTCTCTATCCAAAGACATGGCTTGCTTTGAGTCCCTTGATCCCCTTCGAGGAATAGCCTTGTTCGGCAAGGATCTCTTTAGTGTGTTGTCCTAGTTGTGGGCCGGGGCTTGTTTTCTTTGGTTTTGTCTTGTAGAATCTCATCGGGGGGATAAACTGCTTGCCTTCCCGCCAAAGAAACATGTCTCGCTTGTAACCCAATCATGAGGGAGCATGCTGCTGGTGAAATGTCTATTCTAACCCAACGCCTGCCGAGCGTGGATCGCTTCATTGTAAACCTTGAAAGTCTCTTCGGCGATGGTCTGCCAAGACGCTGTCGAAGGTTTGACATTTCTAAGTTCGTGGTCTCCTTCTAGGGCAGTCCGCATCGCATCCGAGAGGCTCAAGGCGTTTGGTTCCGACAGTACGGCGTAGGGTGAGGCGATGTGTTGCAAACCGCCCACTTTTGTCACCACAAGTCGCCTTTCAAGTGCCATCGCTTCCAAAGCGACATGGCCGTATGGTTCCAATCTGCTCGGCATCACGACTAGATCAGCATTACCCAGCCACGCCCATTTCTCCGGCGGGCGGATGGATCCGAGAACTAGGATGTTCGGGTTTCCAGCAACCGTCCTTCTCAGCCTAGGGAGGTCTGACCCCTCTCCGGCGAAGACGAGTTTGTGGTGAAATCTCCCCGTCTCGTATGCCCGTAGAAGCATATCCTGACCTTTGTGATGAAAATCCACTCGGCCGAGGCACAAGATGTAGGGCTCAGGGATGGGTCTTGAGCCAACAGCTCCCACGTTGAGACCTTGTGGAATTATCCTGATTTTGTTGGAATCGATTCCCATGCCGATCAAGTGTTCCTTCTCAAACTTTGTCGTTGCAATAACCATGTCAGATACCTTGACTGGCAACAACCTCCCAGCATCACTCAGGGGGTAAACCCTACTGTAGGGATCAGAATGCAAAGTGTAAACGAATGGGATCCCACGAGTCTTTTTGACAAAAGCCGCTGCCCAAGCCATTGGGTAACCATACGAATGAGCATGGATGATGTCAGTATCCGACTGCATTAATTCAGTCAGCAGGTGCGGCAGAGGTAAGATGCTGTAGCATTCGTGGACAGAAGGAATTCTAAGAAATCGGAATGACTTTGTGTCACTCTCCCTAGTCTTCGTGAATGTGAAAATTTTCACATTGCAACCTATGCGACGCAGCCCTTCAGAGATGGATTTGACATGTAATTCGACCCCACCGATGTAAGGAGAATACCAAGGGGTTAGTTGAATTACTTTCATGGAATTACTCAGAGCTTTTGACGCTCCAGATCGGATGCTCTAGGACCTGCGTTCTCGCCAACAAGTCGTAGATGGTGAGAATGATCGTTACCGTAAAGAATGCTGCGAGAAGCACAGGAAGTTGTGGTGGGAAGTTCCAGAGTTGTTTGACGACATCTGACGCAGGCAGATAATTGTTTTCGTCGAATATTAGGGCTGGACTGACTAGATATAGAGGGTTATATTTCGTGAGTAGGAATGTGAGAGGAATTGCCGATAATAAGACAATGGACCACTTACTGATCATCCTAGGCACTAGAAGAACGGCGAGCATGGGGAGAACCCAGACAACATATTGCGGATTGATGCTAGGGTAGGATAGGTAGACCCCAAGGAAAGCTACCGTCAGGAAAGGAAACACCATGCCCGGTTTCTTGAGCGATTTTCGAAACATGAACATGAAAAAGACCAGAAGGATGGGTAGAATTATCAGAAAGACAGGGAGTTTGAGTGGGATTGGATACTGATTGAACATCAGCATCCATGTAAGCCCTGAAAAAAAAGGGGTTCCTCCATAATTGGGAGACGATCGTCCAATCAACAATCTGCTCAAATAGTCGAATCCGTGCGCGAAGATGACCGCGCTAGAGAGCGCGACAGCTGTAGAAATCAACAACGAACTCACATACCGAGTGAACCCCGATCGTTTGACTAGAAGATAGAAAACTGTGGGAAAAAAGATTATTGCGGGGAACAATTTGGTTGCAACTCCCAGACCTAACGAGATACCGCTCAATAGGAACCTCTCTCTCTGGAGGCAATATACAGATAATAAGAGGAACAGGGCGGCCAGGCTGTCAAACTCTCCCCACACAGACCCTATTACGAGAACGTATGGATTGAAGACCCATGCTAGAAGGCTAATTTTGGCCGCCCTCGGCGTCCGTCCACCAATTAGCCAGATCAGATATCCAATGGCGACATCAGACACCATTACTGGCGTTTTGAAGAATAGGTCCAGTAGGGGCAGGTTTGCGGGTATGAAACTTCGGTATGCTTCGAATAGATTTCCGGTCGAGCCCCACGCCGCCCACAATGTCGCAGGATCGGAGGGGAACGTGTACCCAGTGATTGCAAGCCAGAGTCGAAATATCGGAATGATCAACATTAACCAGAGGGGCGGATACGAGTAGTTCAGAACAGCAGGGCAGCCGCAACTCGTTTCTGGAAGGAACGGGTTAATTCCAAATCCAAAGATGTACGCCCCCATCAGTCGACTAGTGTAACTATCCCATCTTTGTTCTGTCCACGGGGCAATAGCGATTCGCAACAGCAGGCCTCCAAGCAACGGCAGGAACATGGGATTCTTCCGCCAGGAGGTCAGCAAGCCGAGTTTTCGAAAGATAGAAGACATTGAGTCTGTTAGTTTCAAGTTGTGGGCGACCTGTTGTCTTGCTGAAGCTGTTCTCACCCTTTAGTAGATGTGAAGATCAGATATTTCTCTAGAACAGAGAACACGCCGGCGAGGTCTCTTCGCAGATGGTATGGTATTAACTTCGCCAGAGGGGTCGGGTATTCCAGCAAAATGTCGTATCCATGTCGCTTAAGTTTTCTGAACCCTATCTCATCGAGGAGGTCTTGCAACTCTTCGACGCGGAGACAGTGAAAGTGTTTAGGATTGTGGGGAGGCAGGAATTTGTCGGCATTCCTTAACGTTCCACGGTTGGGCGTGCTAATTATGAAGGTGCCATTTAGCGACAAAACCCGATATGCTTCTTTCAGAAGAGGTGTTTGCAGTTGTTGGGGGAAGTGTTCTATAGCGTGGAGAAGAAGCACCGTCTTGAACGAGTTTGACTTGAAGGGAAGCCTGAGGATACTCCCCATAATCTTTCCGTCGACTGCACGTCCCATCCAATCACGAGACAGATAGTCGGGGTTGAAGTCGATGCCGATGTATGAGAGTTCAGCTGGGATCACCTTGCTAATCAATCCACTTCCGCATCCCACGTCAAGTATGGGGAATTGCCTTGGCACTAACTGGGCAATGTTGCTAATCTCACGTCGATGATAGTCAGCCCCGAATGTCTCGGGAAATGAAATGTGAAGCTTTCTGCTATCCGCTACGGTGTAGGTATCGCTGATTGTCTATTCCTCTTTCTTAGCAAATAAGCACCAGCTACAATGGTTCCAGCAACGACGAAGGGTAACAAACTCAGGAGCATTGTTTCAGCATAGTTGATGGAGATTTCTAGGATCCACACCTCGGAAAGCGATTGATTACCTGAGACCCAATATGAAACTCTCAGATAATTTGGGCCGGGTGAGGCCCAACTGGAATCGATTGCCTGTTTCCCCTGTGCTTCGCCTGAAACTAGGTTAAAGGTGACCAAATTGGCCCATGCGACCTCGTCATGGCTAAACTGAACGGATCCTGTTCCATCTGGAAGATTGGACGCACTTACGTTCCAATAAAATGACAACAGGTGTGGGTCATTAGGGTCAGGAATCGCCATCAAGTAGTATGCTTGGGTTCTACTAGTTATGAAAACGATTGCAAACGAGCTTGGTGGGCTCATTGTTGGGCTTGGACTGAGGCCAAGCATACCAAACGCCGGAAGGAATAAGATTACTAAAACCAAGACGAGTTGAACCACAACGAATTGGACCTTAATGATGTGTTTCAAGTCCAGCAGAAATTCTTTATCCAAACTACGCTTGTTTTGTTGTAAGCGCTAACCTCCAAGGTTTATGCTCCCGTTTGAATAAAGACCCCAAAATGGCTATTTGGAGACTGAAGAGTTCGAGTAGGCCAGCCACCATGAGGGCTGGAATGAACGATGGTCCAAGCTTGCTGAGAGTCTTGAGGAGGAGCTTTGCACTTCGTAACGGCCTCGAAGATATACTGAATTCAAATGTCGTAGGCATCGTTCCGTAATCCCGAATTAGCTCGAAATGACCTTGAAGGATTCTGCTTCGCTGAAGCATGTAGTCGGTAGGCGATCGGGGTCCGGTAATCCAGACGAGCGATGTGGGAACTCTCTTGACCTTGTAGCCCTTCCTTCGGACTTCGAGTGCCAAGTGCGCATCATCGTTAGTGATATCTGGTATTGCATCCACAAGCTCCCGTCTCACGGCGAGCATGTCTCCCGCGTGGGCGAGTTTCTCTTCACTATCAAGATCGTCCAAGGTAGCGTTGTGTATCGCCCAGAGGAAACTGTTTATCTTGTCCATTAGCGCACCGTCGCCGTTGGTCATTCGTACCTTCGAGTCTACAAGACCCCAATCGTCATGGTAGGCTAATCCTTTGACGAGTCTGGGGATCGCGTCTTTCGCCATCTTGATGTCTGCCGACAGGAAAACAAGTATGTTCCCAGTCGCGTGCGCAATTATCTTGTTTAGGGCAGAGAACTTTCCTTCGCGTTTTTCTTCCAAGAGAACCGTTAGACGACTCCCATTTCTTTGGAGCCTCTGAGCTAGTAAACTATTGGGTGTCGCAACAATTACTTCCGTTACATCGATCAGAGGATCTGCTAGATCCAGAATCTGCTTGACGAGCGAGAGAGTGTTCTCCAGCTCGACAGTTGCGCATATACAAACCGATACAGTGACTCGTAACTCCTTGAGGACTGCATGAGTCGATGTTTCCCTGAGCCCAGACTGTGAAGTCTCAGTGCGGGGAGATTCTTCCATCAAACTCTATCGACTCAGAAACGGCGAGGCTCGCGAAAGCCACTTTTAGAGCTTTGCGCTTCGGCGTTGTAAATTTGGGTCTATAAGAAATCTCAGGAGAGCCAAAGATAGAGCTAGAAAGACAAAGAGAGAAATAGAGAACCTGCAATCGATGTTTCTTACAAGGGCTCATCGAAAATCCTTATAAGCTGATTATCTTGCACGGACGATTTATCCGGTGATACCATTGCTAGGACGTTATAGTCATCACATTGTGCTTGCTGCTCTCATTGGGTCCGTCCTAGTAGCCTCGTCCATCGCACTCGCCAACTCAACCTCCGCGTCCAAGGTCATTTGGATGACGAACCCCGTCACGATCACCTTCTCACATACCACTGGTCATGGAAGTACCACAGACTCGTTAAAGTGCGCCCCTCCAGTCATAGGCTCTATAGTGACCACGACTAGTGTCTCTCCCAGCGGGGCAACACTTTCGACCGATCCTTCAGGCTTTGCCACATGCGGTCCCTCATTCCAGACTTTAACCCTGAACGCGCTGAGTACGACCCCGGGAACTTACCGCGGCATAGTAACTGTATCCCAGCTTTCCCTGTACGAATCTATCCCGCCCAGCCTAACAGTTACGATAGTCGTAACCTGACACTACTATTCCGCTTCCACCGTGTTCTGCCTCATTCTACCCGATTACTAGCGAATACACCGGGTGTATCTCCGCCCAGTTGTAATGGTCAGTGTCCAGAACATACGGGCCTGTGATCGTGATGTGCTGGCCAACGCTTGGAACTGGGATCTGGTTGGTATAGTTCTGGCATGCGGGTATCGCATCTGTCTGGCTAGGTGGGTTTACGCAGATTATCTCGACCACCAGATCACCGTACTGGGGGTACCCCTGGTTACCACTATTTGTGAGGTTACTGTAAGCCTGATCCAGGTTCAATCGCAGATGAATGTCGCCGTCAGCCTCGTCTATGACCCGGTCTACCGTTCCGGATGCAGTAATGCAAGGCTTGACAATCTGAAGCCTATAGGAATTGTAGATATGGCTGCTAATCGAGGCGGGGTCGCTGCAGGATGAGGTTGAACCCCCATTGAAGCGGTCATAGAGATAGAGACCGGCCAC
>WNGH01002432.1_pt1 | contig 17637 bp, 19 predicted proteins | sample 5400631 | NCBI WGS metagenome assembly WNGH01 (sample SAMN13153373, study PRJNA577476) | soil metagenome | isolation source: 115 cm soil or saprolite under Garry oak tree replicate 1 | place: USA:California | collected 2016-06-15
CGCTTCCTACGAACTCGCCGCGAAGATGCAGCTCAGCGCGCCAGCCGTGCTCGATATCTCCAGCGAGAGCGACGCCACCCGCAACCTCTACGGCCTCGACGAAAAGGTCACCGAAGATTTCGGGCGCCGTTGCCTCATCACGCGGCGCATGTTGGAGCGCGGCGTCCGTTTCGTCCAAATCTGGAGCGGCGCGGGCGGCCCGACCGGCAATTGGGACAACCACGCGGACATTTCCAAAGAGCTCCCCCTGATGGCCAATGCCACCGACAAACCGATCGCCGGGCTGCTCAAAGACCTCAAGGCGCGGGGCCTGTTCGAAGACACGCTGGTGGTCTGGAGCACCGAGTTCGGCCGCATGCCCTTCACCCAAGGCGCCACCGGGCGCGATCACAACGGCGGCACGTTCGTCTCCTGGCTGGCCGGCGCGGGCGTCAAAGGCGGCGTCGCCCACGGCCAAAGCGACGAGTGGGCCTGGAAGTCGATGTCGGGCAAGACCTATTGCTACGACTTGCACGCCACGATTCTTCACCTGCTGGGCATCGACCACGAAAAGCTGACCTACCGCCACAATGGCAGCGACCGGCGGCTCACGGATGTCCATGGAGAGGTGATCCAGGAAGTCCTGTCGTGACGGGCGAGAACGGAAACCTCGGACTAACCCGCCGATCGAGGGGACACCCCGGCGCCCAACTCAGTTAAATAAGGTTTTGCATGGAGGTGCTTCGCTGTTGAACACTCCGCGCCGTATGCAGCACCGCACCTTGGGCAAGACCGGCTTGCCATTGCCCGTGCTCAGTTTCGGCGCTTCCTCGCTAGGACAGGAATTCCGGCAAATCACTCTCGACGAAGCCATTCGCTCGGTGCAAGTGGCGCTGGACTGCGGCATGAATCTCATCGACACCTCGCCCTTCTACGGACGCGGCATGTCCGAAGTGATCCTCGGCGTCGCCTTGCGCGGCGTCCCGCGCGATCGCTATCTACTTTGCACCAAGCTCGGCCGCTACGATCTCGCTCACTTCGACTTCTCCGCCCGGCGCGTGCGCGAAAGCGTGGACGTGAGCCTGCACCGCCTGGGCGTGGATCACCTCGACATCTGCCTCTGCCACGACATCGAGTTCGTGGAGATGCAACCGATCGTGGACGAAACCCTCCCCGCCCTCCGCAAATTACGCGATCAAGGCAAAGTCCGCTTCATCGGCGTTTCCGGTTATCCGATGAAAATTTTCAAATTTATCCTCGACCAAACCGAGCTCGACGCGATCCTGAGCTACAACCAGTACACCCTCCAAAACACCCGGCTGGCCGACGAACTCATCCCATTTCTAAAACTCAAAGGTGTCGGCATCATGAACGCCGGCCCCTTCGCCGCGCGCCTGCTGACGAACGCCCCGCTCCCCAAATGGCACAAGGAACCGGACAATGTCAAAGCCGCGGCGCGCAAAGCCGCCGCACATTGCGCCAGGAAAGGGGTGGACATCGCCAAGCTCGCGCTCCAATTCTCGATTGCCCACCCCGACATCACGACCACCATCGCCGGCTCGGCAAACCCGGAAAACATCCGCCAATGGGCCAAGTGGGCCGCCGAACCGCTCGATCAGCAACTGCTGGCCGAAGTGCTGGAAATTCTCAAGCCGGTCAAAAACCTCGGCCACATCGAAGGCTTGCCAAAGAACAATTGACCGCGCATCGGGCCCATGAACCGGAGTGGAGCTGGACGGGCCTGGTGACAAGCCACCGCGTTCTTCTCCCACTCCTCCTCGGGAGTAGAGGGCTGGGGAGAGAAGGCCCAACATTTCGGCCCCCTCTTCCGCATTGTGCCACCGCGGCGAGTCACTTGAGCTTCGCCAATTCGCTCCGCGCCATTTCAATGAGCGGCTTCACCGTCTGCCCGCTGAAATCGAACCGGCAGCCCGCGGCGGCGAATAACTCGGGCAACGGGCGCGAGCCGCCGAGGGCCAAGCCGCGGTGATAACTCGCCAAGGCCTTCGGCCGGTCCTGCCGGGAATTGGCCCAGACCTGCAAGGCCCCGAGCTGGGCGATGCCGTACTCGACGTAATAAAAGGGATGCAGGAAAATGTGGAGCTGGCGATGCCAGAGCTTGGCCCGCGCCTTTTCGTAACCGGTCCAATCCACCTCGCCGCCGAAACGATCCAGCAGCGCCAGCCAGGCGGCGGTGCGCCCGGCCGGCGAATGTCCCGGATGCGAATAAATCCAATGCTGAAAGGCATCCACCGTCGCGATCCACGGAAAGATTTCCACAATCCCCTCCAGATGTTTATGCCGCGCACGATTCGCGTCGGCTGGGGAGTAGTATTCTTCCAGGAATTCATTGCCGAGCAGTTCCATGCTCATGGACGCCACCTCACAAAATTCGATCGGGGCGCTGCGATAGGCGTGCAAATCCTCCGTGCGCGTCGCCAGCGCGTGAAAGGCGTGGCCGGCTTCGTGCAACATCGTCTCCACGTCGCGCTGCAACCCGACGGCATTCATGAAAATGAACGGCAGGCGCGCTTCACTGAGCGTCGATTGATAGCCGCCCGGCGCCTTGCCTTTGCGATTGGCCAGATCGAGCAGGCGCAAGTCCTGCAGCGTCCGAAAACCGTCGGCCAGTTTGCCGTCGAGCTGATCGAAAATCCGCTGCGCTTTGCCGACCATTTCCTCGACCTGCGCGAAGGGCCGCAAGGGCGGGCGATGCAACGGATCGACGGCCAGGTCCCACGGACGGAGCGAAGGCAGCCCTAGCTGCCGGCGGCGCGTTGCCTGTAATTCGCGCAAGACCGGCATGATCTCCCGGGCGATCGTGTCGTGAAACTGCCGGCAATCGGCGGGGGTGTAATCGAAGCGGCCCCGGGCGCGGAAAGCGTATTCGAGGTAGCTTTTGAAACCCGCGTTCGCGGCGATCTGCTCGCGCAGCTTGAGTTGCTGGTCGAAAATCTCCTCGAACTTTTCGGCCTCTTCCAAGCGGCGATTGGCCACCAGCTCCCACGCTTCCTGGCGCAACGAGCGGTCCTGCTCCTCCAGGAACGGGGCCATCTGCGGCAGAGTTTTCTCCTGACCGCGGAACTGCACGGTGAGCGAGCCGGCCAGTTCCTGGTAACGCTGGCTGAGTTTGGCCTCTTCGGTTTCCAGGGGAACATTCTCCGGACGGAACAGTTCGACGTGAAGTTGCGTGTCGCGATCGAACACTTCGTAGCGCGCCTTGGGCAACTGCGAGCGCCAAGGTTGCGCGAGATAGAGTTGGGCGAGTTTGAACTGGCGCGGCTTCAACCGCGGCTCGATCTGCTCGATGAAATGCAGGTAAGCTTTTTGGGCCTCCTCGTTGTCGGTGTGGCAGGTCATCGCGATATAGCGGCGGGAGGATTCCTCGTCGAGCGCGGCGTTGGTCTCGCTCCAATCCAGCAGCCAGTGTTCGACCTCCGCGGCGGTTTTGCACCCGGCCGCGCGCGCTTCGAGCCGGTCGAACAGCGGCGCGATCTGCGTCCATTCTCCCAGGTCGATGTCGGCCGGAACCAACCGCCGCGGGGCGCAAGCCGGCAATGAACCGAACGGCAGCAAATTCATCCCCGGCAGAGTGCCGTACAAAAACGCATAAGGCAAAACTAACCCGCTGTGTTTAAGCCGGAAGAAGAATGGGAGCTAAGCCGGCCGCGGATGAAACACGGACGTTGGGAGGGCGAGCGTCCTCGCTAGACCCTAACATCGCCTGATCACTTCGGATTCCGAAAGTTGGGGACTCGCGAGGACGCTCGCCCTCCCGTTCGAAGGAAATCCGTGTTTCATTCGTGGCTCAATTTCAGATTTCTTTGTCTGGAATGGGTGAATCAAATCTCTCGTCGGTTTCAACAGCTCGTGCCGGCTGCGGATTCAGCGAACTCGCCGTCCAGTCAAGTTTTCCGTTTCAGCACCACGCCACAGAATCGCCATTTCTTGGCAAATTCCTCCACAGAAAGCGTGGTTTTGCCGAGGAGTGGGTCACCCACGACAATTTGTTCGTCGGTCACTTCCATTACCACGACGTAATGGTCCAGCAGCAAACCGAATTTGATCACCGCGAGGGTCAAACCCGCCTGTTTCAATTCCGAAATCGAATTGAAATGTCTGAACTCGCACTGCAACCCTTCGCGCGCGTACTGCTTTTGGAGCGCGCGGGCCAGCAAATCCGGGGGAGTGCCCATCGCCTGGCTTGTGTGGGCAAGGATCGCCACTTGCCCTTCCTCGGCAGTGAAACCCACTTGGCGCAGCGCGGTGACTGCCGCTGCCGGGCCGCAGTTATAGCTGCTGCTCTGCAAACAGACGCCATCCACGTCGATGCGCGTTTTCAGCGAAGCCAGGTAATTCCGGTTGAGGGCAGGAGCGGCGAAAGGCCGGATCGACACGAAGGAAACCAGCGCTACCATAAAGAGCACGACGAAGCCTTTATCGCGGCGTGACGAAAGCCGCGAAAGCGGGGTCGTCAGCACCATCGTGACGATCAACGCGCTCATCGCCAGCGGCGTGCGCCCGGCCATCAGCCACGAGAGCGGTGGCAGGAATTGCAACGCGCTGTTGCGGCGGGCCAGGGCGATCAACACAATCAAAGTGAACGGCAAAAAATATCCGAGCGTCCACCAAGGCCTGGGCAGCCGCGAGAACCAAAGACCCAACCCGACGCCCCCGATGCCCAATAGGCAAACGCCAAAAGTTTCCAGCCAGGGATTCATCGGGGTATTCCTAATCGAGGCCGTACTTTTCCAGCCAGGCCTGCGGCAGCGTGCCGAAGCTCAGGAGCCAATCGTTGAACTTTCGCAAACTCCACCCGCGGCCCACCATCAAGCGGCGGCGCAGGCGATCGTTTTCCAATCGGCCCAGCCAATAACTCATCGGCACGGTCGGCTGGCCAATGTACCAATTCACGTCGGCCTCGGCGCGGGCGCGGGTGAAGCCCAGATGGACTTGCAGATGTTTCACCGCCGCTTCGTGGCTGTAGCGGCCGGTTTGCAGGCGCAGATCGACGAGGATGCGGTGGCAGCGCCACAAGGCGCCGTGGAGCTGCTGCACGCGCAGCCAGGGTGAGCGATCGATCTTCAAGTCTGCCATCATCTGCTCGCACCAGAGCGTCCAGCCTTCGTAGAAAACCGCGTGGGCAAAAAGCCGCCGCCATTTCCGGGGATGCCGGTTGGCCGTGACGAATTGCAGGTGATGTCCCGGATAGGCCTCGTGCGCGCAGATGAGCGCGAGGCCGAAGTGCTGTTGTTGCTCGGCGCGTTTTTCCGACTCGGTTGCCTTGGTCAGGCTCAGGTCATTCACCCAGAATACGCCCCGTTGCCGCCGGGCAAACGCCCCCGGCTCCTTGTAGGCGGCCGTGGGAATGACCGCGCGCAGAAAGTCCGGCACCGGTCGCACCTCCAGGCTTTCGTTTTCGGGAAACGTCACGGCGCTGGCGGCGCGAAAGCCCGCGGCGATGCGCCGGGTTTCGTCGCGGTAAAGTTCCAGCAACGGCTTCGCCGGCCGCCAGCTCGCGCGCGCTTCGGCGAGCACCGCTTCCGCGGATCGGCTGCGCCCGAATTTCGCGCAAGCCTCCGCGAGCAAAGCGCCCACTCGCCGCACTTCGCCCTGCGCGAGCGCCTCGATCTGGCCGAGGGTGTAGTCCAGGCCGAGCTGGTCCCGCACCCGGCGCTGCAACGTTTCCGCGCCGACTGCGAAAGCGCCGGCTTTCGCCAGCGGCCGGTCGCTCACCAGGTCGCGGTAAGCATGCGACGATTTCTGCGCCGCCTTGATCTTCACCGCATCGTCGGCTGCCGGATTAACGCGCTGGAGGAACGTGGCGAGCGCTTCCCAGAGCGCGCCCGCGCCCGCCATCGTCTGCTCCATGATGTACAGCCACACGCGCTCCGGGCGGTCGATGAGCAAGCCCGCCTCGCTGAGAAAACGCGGCGCCTCGCGCAGGAGCGAACGCAAGTTGCGCGCGGCGCGCCGCGGTTCGTCTTCTCCGCGCTGCAATTCGTGCAGCAAAATGCCGAGCAATTGCTCCGGCGCGTTCGGCTCCAGCGCGTGGCGCCCGCGCGCGTAATCTTCGCACTCGCGGAGTAATCGGCTGCGCAAGGCCAGCCGGTCCAGTTGCTGTTCGTTGGAAAGTTCGCGCGGGGAAATGGCGTCGAGCGCGCGCAACAGGGAGACGCGGCGCGCTTCGCGCTTCTTTTCAAGCGCAAGCGTCGCGTGGCCTAGTTTGCCTTCGCCCGATTGGAGCCCGGCCAGGGCGGCGTAAGGGGGATTCTCCGCCAGCTCGGCTTCAAAATAACCATCGAGCGACCCTTCAAATTGTGACGACGCATCGTTCATGCGCGCAAGCAAGCCACGAAGCGAACAAACATACACGCCAGAATTCTGTTCGCCTCCTTTCCACCGCGCTCGTATGCTCACGCACATGACCATGCCCAAGTCAACCAGCCAGACCGGAACCCGAATCGAGTCGGACAGCATGGGCACGATTGAAGTGCCCGCGCAGGTTTATTGGGGCGCGCAGACGCAGCGCTCGCTGCTCCACTTCAACATCGGCCGCGACACGATGCCCCCGGAGCTGATTCGCGCGTTGGGCATCCTCAAGAAGGCGGCGGCACTGGTGAACCAGGAACTGGGCGAACTCCCCGCCGACAAGGCGCGGCTGATCGCGCAGGCCGCCGAAGAGGTCATCGCCGGGAAGTTGAACGATCAGTTCCCGTTGCGCATCTGGCAGACGGGCAGCGGCACGCAGACCAACATGAACGCCAACGAGGTCATCGCCAATCGCGCCATTGAACTCGCCGGCGGCAAGCTCGGCTCCAAGAAGCCGATCCATCCCAACGACGACGTGAACCGCTCGCAGTCGTCGAACGATGCCTTTCCGACGGCGATGCACATCGCCGCGGCCGAACGGTTGCGCAACGATCTCATCCCCGCCATTCAGCGCGTCCACGATGCGATTGGCGCCAAGGCGAAGGAATTCGCGGACGTCGTCAAGATCGGCCGCACCTATCTTCAGGACGCGACGCTTCTGACCGTCGGCCAGGAAATGTCCGGCTGGGCGAGTTTGCTCGCTCGCGACATCGAGCGGCTCGAGCAATCCCTCGACGGTCTCTACGATCTCGCCATCGGCGGCACGGCGGTCGGCACCGGGCTGAACGCGCCGCCGGAGTTCGCGGCACGCGCCGCGGCGAAGATCGCCGAGTTGACCGGCCTGCCATTCCGCTCGCACCCGAACAAGTTCGCGGCCCTTTCCGCGCACGACGAGTTGGTATTCGCGCACGGCGCCATTGCGACTTTGGCCGGGTCGTTGATGAAAATCGCCAACGACATTCGCTGGCTGGCGTCCGGTCCGCGCTGCGGCCTGGGCGAGTTGCGCATCCCCGAGAACGAGCCAGGCTCATCGATCATGCCGGGCAAGGTCAATCCCACCCAGTGCGAAGCGATGACTATGATCGCCGTGCAAGTTCACGGCAACAACGCGGCGATCGCCTTCGCCGGTTCGCAAGGTAACTTCGAGCTGAACGTGTTCAAGCCGGTCATCATCCACAACTTCCTCCACTCGGTCACCCTCCTCCACGACGCCAGTCACGGTTTCATCGAGTATCTGGTCAACGGCATCACCCTGGACCGCGCCCGCATCGAGTCCAGCGTGAAGAACTCGCTCATGCTGGTGACGGCGCTCAGTCCGAAAATCGGTTACGACAAAGCCGCCCAGATCGCCCACACCGCTTACGAAGAAAACCTGAGCCTGCGCGAAGCCTGCTTGAAGCTGGGGTTTTTGAGCGGCAAGGACTTCGACGAACTCGTCCGCCCGGAAGCCATGACCCATCCCTAGGGGCATGGCTACAGGCCAGGCTTGTAAAAATCAGCCAAATCGAGCGCGTCAGCCATGAATCACCCAACTAGAGAGTCGATCTTCCGCGACGCAGCCAAGACTATGCGGGCTGCGTTCGAAGATTCTCGCAACAATGTTCCACATCGAGGAGAGGCTGGCGGTGAAGGCGAGCAGATTATTCAGCGATTCCTATTGCAGCACCTTCCGAGGCGGTATTCGGCCACCAATGGCTTCGTGATAGATCGTGACGACAAAGTCAGCGGCCACACGGACATTATTGTTTACGACGCTTACAACTGCCCAGTTTATCGCACGAGCGAGCGCGGCATGATTTTACCGAACGATAATGTAGCAAGTGTCATCGAAGTCAAATTCCAGCTCACGACAACGACGCTCGACGCCGCAATCGACAAGCTGCACGAGCTGCGAAATCTGACAAAAACAGCTTTTCCGCCATCCCCTGACGGCACACCGCTTGGCCTGAAGGAGACATACGGGGTGATTTTTGCGTTTGAGTCTGACCTCAAGCCGGAAACCATTATGGAGCGGTGGAGGAGCCGACTGACCGACCGCAACCCTTTACATCAATCCCTCAGCTTGATCGTGATTCTCGACAAAGGCGTCTTCACCACCTTTGTCGGCATGCCCGGCTTCGGGCCCGCCCCGGCAATCATTCACGGACCATCTCAACACGCCGCCGGCACCCGCGTCGGCGTCATGTACTATGATACCGGCGAGATGGCGCTGGATGTATTCCTTCGCCTCTTATTGGCTCACCTGACCTTTTTTCGCCATCGGATTGATCACCCTGGCTTCGCCTTCAAGGGATCAGATCGTGTCATCGCGATAAATTTCGGAGAGTATGTCGGCACCAGCGAAATTCGCTATTACGACCCCGTTAAAGTCAATAATGTGGCGAAAGGGCAGTACGTCCAACGTCTCCAGAAGGCCATTTACGACTTGCACCGGTGCGCTTCGAAACATATCGAATCCTTACCCGCGCACGAAATGTTTCATGGCCAAACCATTTGGCGTGGCATTGTAGAGGTCTTTGAGGTCAAAGACCACTCCACAGCGACTCGTTGTTACGCTTGGTCTTCTTTGCTGGAACACGGCGGCGAACAGGAGCAGTTTTTTGCAGTTCTCCAAGTTCCGCCAGTTGCCTCGGCTGAAGATGCAGTCCGCGCCGCGATTTCGCGGGATTTCGATTTCAAGCCTGAACCAGGAAAAACTTACAAAGTGATGTCTGTCGCCCTTGAAAACGGCCAGAACCTCTTGATTGAGGCTGACTTGCAGTTTGCGGCCGGTAAAGCTTTTATGATCCTGGAGTGGTCATCAACTGATATAGGCGATGTCCCAAAAGTCAGGGTTGAAATTGAACCTCGCTATTTGCAGAGGTCAGGGAGCCCTGGGATCGACTTTTTTTATCGAGGACAGATCCCGATTCCGGCAGTCCAAGAGGCACAGACGTAACGAAGAGTTTGCCGGGAGAAGATTTCAAACGCCCCGTGGCCGCCGCGCAAGCCGCCGACTCATTGGAACGCTGCCGGGAACCGAAGGACGAGAAGCCGGCGTTCCTGGCATTATTATGACGCTGCACCCCTTCGGCGAATGCCTTGACCTCCGCCACCACATCCAAGCTCAGGTTGCCGACCGCTTGTTCCTCCGGGGCCCGTTGGCGCCCACGCCGGCCACACTAGCCTCGCCGGGCCTGGCAGCGCCGAACCAGCAAACGCAGCAAAACTTGCGTGACATTATCCCGCTTGACTTTCCGAATTTATCCATAATAGTCCATCTCGTTTCGATGTCTCGTACGCAGAGAGAAGTGTTGCAGTTTCGATTTATGAAAAAGACAAGCTTTTCGCTAACCGTTGTCTCCGTAATTCTGACCGAATGCTTGATGTTCCTGGTGGCTGGCGAGGCGCTGGCTCAAGGCAGTTGGGCTAAGAAAACTTCCATGCCAACGGCGCGCTGGGCCTCCCCCTCTGGGGTGATTGGCGGAAAGTTTTATATCGCGGCAGGCTATAATCCCGCCCTCGGAGGGCATATCACGCCCGTCGAAGTCTACGACCCCGCCACCGACTCGTGGGTTTCCAAAAATCCAAAACCATTCTCGCAAACTGGAGCGGCCGCTGGGGTCGTCAACGGCCTCCTCTACGTCGCGGGCGGCGCGGACTGCTGCGTTGCCATCGCCACAGTGGACACCTACAACCCTACAAGCGATACGTGGACAACGCTGGCGTCCTTGCCGCAGGCTGACGAATTCCCGGCAGGCGCTGTGATAAAGGGCCTTATGTACGTCGCGGGTGTGTCCAATCCATTTGCCACGCCTTATTCGGCGACACTGGACGTTTACGATCCTAGCTCGGGTGGGTGGACGGCCAAGACCCCGATGCCGACTCCTCGTGCCGTGGCTGGCGCTTGCGCGGTCAATGGAATTCTTTATGTCGTTGGAGGAAACGACCCCACCGGCAACGCTCTCAGCACCGTTGAGGCCTACGATCCTACGACTGACTCATGGACCGCCAAAGCCCCAATGCCAACGCCGAGAACTGGGTTAGCTGTCGTAGAGTTGAACGGAATCCTCTACGCCATCGGCGGTGCGAACACGTGGAGCGACCCGATCGTTTACGGCAATGTCGAGGCGTATAATCCCGCGCTGGATGTTTGGACCACGCAAGCGCCAATGCCGACCGCCCGCGGTAGTTTGAAAGCCCTCGTGGCCAACGGTTCTATCTATGCCATTGGAGGGGTGGCGGCTGGGGGAGCGACGGCTTTGGCGGCCGTTGAGGCGTTTACCCCGCCACCCATATTGGCGATCCAATTCTATCCGGGATTAACCATCACGGCTCCGGTCGGCAGCACCAATAAGATCCAATATGTGAACGATCTGAACAAGACGAATTGGACCACGCTCACGAATCTTGTTCTCCCCAGCGATCCATATATTTTTATTGATTACACTTCAATTGCCCACCCCCGGCGATTCTATCGCGATGTGCTCTCGCCTTGAGGACGGACTGAAAGTGGTCAGTGCCGCAGAACAGCATATTTCGAAGCGGAAAGTAGGAATGGGAATACCTGAGAGAGCCCGACAAAATGAGAAAGCGAAAACACATGCGATTACGCGAGACTGCCCCGTTCACAGCCGAAATTCCAAGGGGTGGTGTCCGCTGGCTCCAGCGCGGTGTTAGGCCAAACGGACTGGAAACTGTGATGTAACTCGCTCAAGCTCACGAATGGATGCTCTCAACTGTGACTGGTCGAACTGCAAAGTAAAGTGCAGCCGATTGCCAACCCCTGCTTGGTCTGCGACCTCGCCGCGAAGTTCAACATGGCCCTTACCATCCCCGACCAGTCGCAAGCTCAACTGGCCCTCCATCGTCGCAAACTCTGCCGAACCGCGTGATGTCTCAAAAAGCGGACGAAGCTCTGATAAAAATGCGGTCAGCTCACCCGTGATAATCGTGGCTGCGGCTCTGCCGCGAAATCCGCCAGCCCGGACACGAATTTCTACCGTCAGCCAATTGTCATCCCAGTATTCGCCGACTGGCCCGCGCTCATAACCACGCACATCAACCTCGATGCGCTCCTGCTCTGAATGACCGAACGAAAATGTCATGGCGTAGTGTGGCCTAATGAACGAGCTGAGCCACGCCGGGCCGGGGACTCGGGAAAACCTTGGACTTCCCGAAAAAGAGAGGGCGCCAATCGGCGTGGGCTCCGGCGATCTTGTAAGCCTTCATAGATTGTTGGTGACCGTAATCATTTTGTGCGACCAAGTCAGCCAAGTGACCCGCGGACGCTCCAAACACCTGATGTCATATAGCGTCCATACCGAATCATTGGTGCTCGCGCGAATAATGTGATATCTCCTGGACCATTCAACCCCGCACAGGCCGGACTGATACTGCACGTACGCTCCATAGATGCTGGCGGAATATGCATGAATCGACGGACTCTCTAGTGCCCGGGGCGTCCCCGTCTTCGGTGACCGATAGCCGTTAGTTTCCCACAGATGATGAAACTCGACCAGAGCGGCTGCGATTTCCCGAGGCTCAAGACGTGACGGAACGTGTCGCAAGTAGACCGTGCAGGCGACGACCACTATCACCGAAATGAACGCGCAGGAAACTAGAATGCGAATGCGAGGCATACGATGGCTAACGACCAAGCTCAGCAAGCGCCGTCGAGGCTGCGCTCCGGCAGCAACAGTCGCGTCGTAATTCTCCCGCACCGTCCGGCTGCCCAGCGGGGAGGCGGTTCGCCACAGCGCACTTCTTAGGCCCATCGTTTCGTGTCATGGCTGAATCTTTCGGTCTCTGAAACCGGCTATCGGCTGATTAGTGCTCATGACGTAGCCGATGACTGAGAAATTACCGCCATGCGCAACCAGCGTGCGCCACTCTGCTGGACCGAAATGGCGCTCCCCGGCGGAATTCAGCGTCGTCTGGGCAGTTCCACTCGGACCTCTTGTGACTCTGGCAGCCTCCCAAATCACGAAGCGCGGCTCTCCGTAGCCGACGACGCCGCGACGGTCCGAATCAAAGCGGACGGGCAACTGCATCCTGAATTCGTAACGGTCATACAAATCCACTCCAACATCGAAGCCCGGCTCGTCCGGACTGGCGAAGTATCGGTAGTTGACCTCGGCGTTCGGGAAGAGACTAAGGAACTCTAAGACGTAAGGAGCGGAAGCGCGAACGACATCAAGGGCAGCGAATCGCTCTTTGCCCTTTTGGCCCTCGCGAGCAAGCAAAGCAAGCGACTGCGCTACCTCCTCCGGGGTGAACTTCGGAGGCACGACCTCAGCCTGGGATTGCGTCGAACGCTTCCCGCTACAGGCCAGTAGCCAGACCGCCAGAAGAAGGATTAGAAAGATGGCTCGCATGACGGCGCGCGGTTCGATGCACCTAACGATTAAGCTCAGCGACCGCGGCTGGCAGCGGGCGTGCGCCGAAACCGATGATGCTGTAAAACCAGTGACTCACAAGCTGAATCCCATAGCGGCGGTTCGCTGGAGCGCACTTGTTAGGTGTTTCGTTCATGCAGGTTTTGAGGTGTGTTGTCGTAGTCACCGATGCGGATGTCTGAGTTGTGCCGTTTAAGCCACGCTACGACGCTAAGCGCCTGCTCGCGCGATGTGGCGACCTCAAGTGCCTGGCCGGTGCGCGAGTGCAACGTGAGAAGACATGCGTAGCCGAGCACAAACGAACGGCGCGGATGAGCCCAATAGACGAGTTGAGGTTCGACAGAAATGCGATATGCCAATTGAAGTTTCTGGTGGCTTAACATGGCGCCGCACTTGAAAGCTATGGACCAAATCAGAGTTGCAACAGCCCAAGTCGTGCTGCGGTAAAAAAGAAAGACAGCGAATCCGATAAAACCGGTGACATAGAGAGCAACGCAGATGGCGCGTCCGCGACGAACCTTTGCGGCTAGAATTCCGAAAATGTCGCCCGCCGACAGTCTGGAAACAGCCGCCTCGTCTGGCGCACCGAGTTCTGAAACCGGTATTGTTCGACTTTCGCTCATGGGCGACGGTTAGAAACGCAACTAACGTCCAAGCTCAGCGACCGCACCTGGAAGCGCGCGTCCGCCGAAGCCGGTGATGTTGTAAAACCTGTGACTCATAAACTGTATCGCATAGCGGCGGTCGCCGCAACGCACTTGTTAGCCGTCCCATTTGAAACCGAAGTCTTAATAAACATAAGGGATCATGCGCCAAGTCGTGGCTTTGTATTGAGCATACTCGGGATATCGTGCCGCCACTAATGCCTCTTCGCAAAGGATTCGTATCACGGCGCTGGCCAAAACCAGCCCACCACACAAACCGGCGCTCCAAGACCAGTGCCCGGCTGCTCCAGCCGCAGCGAATAGGCACATCGCGGCGTAGATCGGATGCCGGATATACCGATATGGCCCGCCAGTCATCAAGCCGCCCTCAGTCGGATCAGCCACCACATGGTAGCTGCGCCGACCGAACGCTACCCGCGCCCAAAGGAACAGCAAGAGTGCGATGACCTGTAACGAGATGAGGAGCGGAGAGGATGAGAAAAGATTCCGCGTGACCAGCAAACCGAGCAAACCGCCAATCATCCCGAAGTAACCAACGATCGATAGTTTCTTCGGCATAACGCAAGGCAGGCTCGGTTAACAGATATTCGGGAGCAGTTTGCGGTTAACAGCCCGTTGAAAAACGCCACTCCCCGTAGCAGCCGAGGTAACCAGCCTCAAATTTCCTCGGAAACAGAAGCGATATGAGAGCCTCCTCACGTCGGCTGCTACTTTCTGAACATGCGGTTAAGCATGGCGGCCACAATGGGATTGTATTTCCGGCTTTCATGCGTGTCAACAAGGCTTTATGGATTTGGCGCCGATGAATATGGAACCGGGAAATACCGCGCCTCCGCTGGGGAAGCTGGTGCCCAATCCCAAGGCGCGGGCGCCGGATCAATTTCATGCGGCGACTCACGCAGTTGGAGAGAAGGGCCAGCTCACACGGAGGGCTTCACTTTGAAACCGCTCTCGCCGGAACAATGCGAACTGGTGTCGTCGCTCTCGAAGCAGCTCGGGGCGATCCGCGGGATCAGGGCCGTCGTGCTCGGGGGATCGCATGCCCGTGGACGCGCCCAGCCGGGGTCGGACATTGATCTCGGCATTCTCTACTCGGAAGCGGCTCCTTTCTCGATTCAGAGCGTTCGCGAACTGGCCGAGGCCGTCAACGACACCGCCGGGCCGGTGGTCACGAACTTTTACGAGTGGGGCCCGTGGATAAACGGCGGCGCGTGGCTAACCATCGGCGGGCAGCGCGTCGATTTCCTCTATCGCAGTCTCGAACATGTGGAGCGGGTCATCGCCGACGCAGAGGCCGGCCGGTACGAGCTTCATTACGCCCAGCAGCCTCCCTTCGGATTCTTCAGCGGAACCTACCTTGGCGACATCGCAGTGTGTATCCCCCTGGTCGATCCCGAAGCGCGGCTCGAGGTGCTGAAGCGGCGGGTCGCGGCCTACCCCGAGGCCCTGCGTCGGGCCGTGGTGCAGGACTATCTCTGGTCGGCCGAGCTCGGGCTCGCTGCGTTCGCGCGCAAGTTCGCGGCTCGTTCGGACGCCTATGGGACGGCCGCTTGCCTGACTTGCGCCGTGAACCAACTGGTGTTGGTCCTGTTCGCTTTGAACCGTAAGTATCTGATCAACGACAAGACGGTCCTGGCGGAGGTTGCAGAGTTCGAGCGCGCCCCACGAGAGTTCGGGCCACGCGTCCAGAAGACGCTCGCGCACCTGGGCGCCTCGCCTGCGGAACTCCTCGCTGCCGTCGAGAGCGTCACGCAGCTGCTCAGGGAGACCGTTGAACTGACGGATGGGCTATACAAACCACGCTACACGCTGCGAAAGTGACAGGATGCTGTGCGACACGCGGTTGGAGTGTCCTTCAGATGACAAAAGGGATCGGGAGTCGAATTGGGGCTGGACCGCGCCGGAATCGTCTTGGAAACACGTGGGATCAGCCACGCTATTGCTTGCCATATTCTGACGCCGGAATGGATCGCGCAGCGGCTCGCGGGAAACGGAAGGCAAAGATATGCTATTTTGCGGGGCCCCTTTTCGTTTTTACAGGCCGGTTTTCCAAGCAGTTACGCTTGCTTCGCTGCCTTCCCGGGCGCACCCTTGATTCATGCGGCCGGATGAACAAGCCAGTCGGGAACAAATTGACATCCTCCGCGCTATGCCCGGCGAACAGCGGTTGCGTCTGGCGGAACGACTCTATTGGTCGGCGCGCAAATTGAAGCGGGCCGGACTGCGCACCCAGCATCCTGATTGGCCGGACGAACGGCTCGATGCCGAAGTGCGGCGGATATTCCTCCATGCCCGAACCTGAACTGTTTCTGCTGTTCGTGCGTCCCCTGAATCGCGCGGGCATCCGCTACGTCGTGACCGGCAGCGTCGCCGCGATTTTCTATGGCGAACCGCGACTAACACACGACGTGGATTTCGTCGTTTTTCTGCGACACGCGGACGTGGAGGGGTCGTGAAGGGGTTGCGAAGGGGTCGGTCAATGGGATTGTCGTATTTTGGCTTGTGACGAACCGGTTGCCGGGGCAGCGGATTCTTGGTTATGGTGCGGCGCACCATTTGAGCGCGCGGGCCAACAACGCGCTGGCGGGGACGGTGATTAGGGAGAAGCCGCCGCGGAATTGACTGAAGCACGATGCATGAATAATATGCGCTTCGTGCGCTCACTGGCTCGAACCCTCTTGGGTTGGTCGCTGCTCTTTTCCATGCTCGTGCTCGCCCGCGATTACCGCTTCGACGGCAGCATGTCGGAGGAAGTGCTGCGGAGTTATCTGTCACGCTCGATGACGACAATGTATCTACTCACCGGCCACGGCGACTTCGACGACAACCTGCGTGTGTTGACCAACTGCGGCGTGAAATTCGCCGGACGCGCGGTCTATCAGTGGGGCCGCGAGGAAGGCGGCGCGCCTGCGCTGCCGAAGAAAGTGGAATTGGCAAGAGCAAACGCCGCGAAGATTCACCGCGTCGATCCGGAACTGATCCTGCAAGCCTGCATTTTCGAAATCGTTTCCCGCGACGTAAACGATCTGCCCGTGCCGGCGTGGACTTTTGAAGGACTGGGCCGGCCCGTCGAGAGACGCAACTTTCGCTACGAGGAAATGACTTACTCGAGCGGACGCGGCAGCAATCAGTGGGGGCAAAGCGCCTCCGTGCCCGACGTGAGCCACAGCGAAACCAAGCTTTGGTTTTATTTTCTGGCACGCGTTTACATCGACATCGGCTGCGAGGCGATTCATTACGGGCAGGCCGAACTCATGAACGGCAATGATCTGAAGCTGGATCATTGGGCCGAGGTGTTGACGCAGGCGCGCCGTTACGCGGCGAAAAACGCACGACGGCATTTCATTTTGTGCGACGCGCACGTGCCGCGCGGGGGATTGGTTCGCGACGACCAGTTGCTCTTCGATTTCCACTCCTTCCCGCTGCGCATCGAGGAGCTGCCCGACAAACCGAAGCAGGCGCAGTTGCGCGTGGGCTACACCGACGCCATTTACGGCCGCAGCCACGGCGGCATCACGCCGAGCGGCTGGCGTTGCGAGCATCTGCCGTACCTCGTGGAGTTCGACAACTACGGCCGCAGCCGCCGACCCGGCGAAGCGGACCAGGGCCGCTTCTGGGTCTGGGGCTGGGATGAAATCACGTGGTTCTCGCAACAGCCGGAGAACGCGCGCAACGAGTGGCTGGGCTATGCGTGGAAATGGGTGCGCGAGCACGACCCTGACGGCTACGTGGAGATGCCCGGCATGCGCATCATCTCCGGGGCCGCCGACGGCAAACGTTGGTACGATGTGAACCAATCCAGCCCCGCAACCCCAAACGGCTTCGGCCAGGAACAAACCGTTCACGCTATCTGGGCGGCAGATACTAACAGCGCGCCTGCGAGGCGTTGACGCGCCAACCGCCGACGGTTGCTAAGAGCGTGTCCGGAAATTCGTTTTTGGGTAGCACAGGCCACTGGCCCACCGGCGTTGAATTAAGGGATTGTTTGGTCAGCGAGGACGCTGCGATGCGGCAGCTCCGTAGGAGCGGAATATTTGTAGCGAGCGAACGGTAAAACATCCAAGCTCCGTAGGAGCGGCATCGAGGCTGAAGATGCCGCCCCTACGGGGGAATGGCCCTTACTTAGTGCCTAATACTTTCTGCGAGAGGCATTTGTGACGGCTCGGGTGCGGGGTGTTCTGGAAGATGATACCGCGCGAGAGCGTTTCCATTTGTTTGAGTTGCTGACGCAGTTTCCGATAGTT
>WNGH01005047.1_pt1 | contig 17624 bp, 20 predicted proteins | sample 5400631 | NCBI WGS metagenome assembly WNGH01 (sample SAMN13153373, study PRJNA577476) | soil metagenome | isolation source: 115 cm soil or saprolite under Garry oak tree replicate 1 | place: USA:California | collected 2016-06-15
ACCCTCCGGGGAGCCCCAACATACGGTGACCGAATAAGCCTGCCGGCTTCTTGCCACAACCTGGCGAGGTATCCGATGTTGCTCGTTCCGCGGCCAACTCGCCAACCCGTGCCCCGGGCAATGCGGCGACCGGCGGTCTTCCGATTGTCATCGCGACGGAGACGTCGGTCAGTTGAGGTCGCGCTCGAATCCCGATCGTGCGTTCCACAGAGCGACTCGTCGGAAGAGGCCGCCCAGCCCAACTGGGGTGCGGACTCAGGGCGGCTGGGGTGGTGCGGTTGGCGGGGGCGGCGCACGAGGCCGCGTCGTACGCTTGCGCTTCAATCCGACGAATGCCAAAGTTGCTCCGGCCACGATCACGACGATGATCGCGCCGATGAGGGCGTACCCCACGTTCGCTGGGAAACCCGGAACAGGGGTGCCCCCCGGGCCGCCGGGTGCCGCCCGCGGGTTCTTGGTCATTGAAATCGTGCCCGAGCCACGATTCATCACGTACACGTTAGAAGGCGACGCGATGACTCCGTCAGGGAAGAATCCGACCGTCATCGCCCCTAGCACCGTGTCCGAGGTGCCATTTATCACGGTCACGTTCCCGCTTCCCGAGCTCGTGAGGTAGAGGTACCCGGTCGTCCGGTCCCACGCAATGCCATCCCCGCCGAAGCCGAGGGTCACGTTCCCGACCTCGCGGTTCGTGGCGTCGCCAATCACGGCGACTCTACCATCGCTGGGGACGTACACGTGGCCATTCGCCGCATCATAGGCCGGCCACCCGCAGCAACCTCCGTACGCAATCGGAATATTCGCGGCCACGCGATTTGTCGCTCCATCGATTACGGTGACGTTGAAACCGCGGTTGTTCGACACATACAGGTACCCGTTTCCGCTGTCCCAGACAATCGCGGTCGCTTGCAAACCAACCGTCACATTCGCAATGACTCTATTTGTCGCACCGTCGATGACGGACATGTTTGATGACTGCCAGGCAGAGACGTACAGACGGCCATTTGCACCGTCGTATGCGATCGAGAGAGGCCCGAGACCAACAGGAATATTTCCGACGATGCGGTCAGTCGCGCCATCGATCACGGTTACCCCACTTGACCCGGCCACATACAAGTAGCCGTTCGCACTGTCGTACGCGATTGCATACGGGAATGACCCCGACGCGAGGACTACCGACCCAACCACGCGGTCGGTCGAGCCGTTGACGACAATGACGCTGTCTTCGAAGGAATCCGGTACGTATAGCTGACCGTTCGCGGTGTCGTACGCAGGCCACGCGGGTGTGTGGCCGATCGGAATGGTCGCGATCACGCGTTCCGCTGAGCCGTCGATCACGGTGACGCTACCGGGCTCCTGGTGCGTCACGTAGAGAAAGCCGTTTGCACTGTCGTACGCGATCCCATACGATATTCCACCGACCGCGACGTTCCCGACGACGCGGTCTGTCGCGCCGTCGATGACGGTAACATTGGGGCCGTTCGTGACATACAAATGGCCGTTCGCCGAATCGTAGGCGATTCCCGAAGGCCGTGCTCCCGGACCGAGGAGGATGTTCGCGATCGCCTGATCCGTCGACCCGTCGATCACGGTCACGCTTCCGGAGCCTCCATTCGTAACGTACAGATCGCCGTTGCCCGAATCATACGCGATGCGTTGGGGACCAAAACCAGTCGGAACGGTCCCAATGAGGCGATCCGTTGCGCCGTCAATCACAGCCACGCTGTTCGAATATGACAGAGCCACATACACATGGCCGTTCGCCCCATCGTACGTGATTCCCGTCGGCGAGCCAAGGGGGATGCTGGCAACTATGCGCTGCGTCGCAGCATCGATTACGGCCACGTCGCCCCCAGAGGAGCTATAGGTATAATTCGTCACATAGAGATGGCCGTTTGCCGGGTCGTAAACGATTCCTAAGTTGTCGCCCGTAATGGACGTCCCCCCGGAACGCGCACCCATACCAACGGTGCGAACAAGGGTGGCTGTCGAGAGATCGATCACCGCCATCGCGCCCGTCCCGTAACTTTGGCCGACGACGTACCCGTAATGGTGGGCATCGTCAACCGCCACCGCAACCGGGAAGATCAGGTTCGACGCGCGGAAATTGCCTGGAATCAGGGTGTTGTTCTCCAGGACCAGCGTCTGGGCGATCGAGAGCGACGAAGTGTTTCCGGAACTTTGTCGAATGACTGTCTGTACCGTGGCAGGAGTTCGGTAAGATAAAGAGGTAGACCCTGCCATGAACAGGATCAGTACGACCGACACGCACAGAAGTGGCACGACGAACCCACAGCCTCGTCGAAGTCCGTTGACTGCCTCAATCCCTCGCAACAAGCCGGATAGCGCCCGCTGGCTACTTTTCGTTTCCGTCTCCAATGCGCCGGCGCACACTGGGGACTTTCGGCCTAGAATGCCGACGCGAGCCTTGATTCTCAATTTGGCGAATCGCTGCATCGGGAATCGTCTTTGTCGTCGACTCACATCAGTGATCTCATGACAGGCGGGTCACCGAGTGCAGACACCTGACCCCGAGGTCCGAACACTGATTCCACGCCGCCCTTCACCCCGTCACGCAAAGTGATTTCAGGACCGAGAACGGGGCCGATACGGATTTCTAGCCGTCCCCAGTCCACGCGATCGATGCCAGCGATCCCACCGCCGCCACCGCCGTGCCGACTGTCCCCCCTCGATAATTCGTACTGTCGGGACACGTTATTACGCTGGGGAATGAATGCGGGTCCCAACCATGCCGAACGCCCGTTTCGTGGAGGAGGCTCCGCCCCTGCCGCTGATTTGCCTCGCCTGCGGAACTAGAATCCGCATTGGCTGGAAGACGGTCGGCGGCCAGGCCAAGTGCTCGCGGTGTGGAGCACCAGTACCTCGTATGCCCGTTAGGTTGATCCCATGGTGGATCGTCCTTCACCTGAATGGACCTCGAAGCAGCTGACCTCGAGGGCCCCTCGGATTTCCTGCCCGAAACAATTAACGGTCCCCGGAGCTTCCGCGGCGAATGGTGGGTTGGAGAGAGCTTCCGCAACTTCTTAGTCCGCGGGTGCAGGAAGCCGAGCAATGGCCGGCGACCACCCACTTGCGGTTCGACAATGGGCTGTACCTGCGCGTCGAGCCGGTCGTGCATACTTTCGAGGTCTACCTTCGTTTTGCGCTTTTCGAGGATTCGAGTCGTGCGACCCTCACGCTCCCGATGGCAAAGGCAGCTCATCATCTGCGAGGAGGTCGAGGCTACGAGACCAAAACGGTCGTAGTCATTCCCTCCGCCAAGAAGGACAGAGGAGGCACAGCCGAAGACGCCGCCGGTCTCGAAGACCTCAGGATTGGGCTGGGCGCGAACTACGCACGTCTCCGTGTCGCGGAGCGGCGCAATCCGGCAGCGACAGACATTCCGTTCTGGAAGGCGCGAACCGACTTCATCGTGGTCGGGGACTTCCGCGGCCCGATTCACCCACCGGACTTTTCCGACGTGGCCCGGAGAATCGGCGGGACGACTACGGATCACAAGGAATTCCTGGAAAAGGCCATTACGCGGTCGCTTTTTCCGTCGACGGGCTGTTAGTAACGCGAGCGCGGACGCCGAGAAGGTCCGCGTCCAAGCCGGGCGCGAATTACAGGACGACTCCTTCAGAAAGGAGGGTGTGGATACCGTCCAGCGACTCAATAAGCCGGTGACCGACCGCCTCCCAGTCGTAGGCTCCGAACGTGTAACCGTCCCTCCCCTTATTGGGATGGAAGGTGAACCTGGCCCTGAGCCAGCGTGGAGGAGCCCCGGGCTCGAGGGCGATCCGCGGCTTGTGGCGATATACAGCCAGGGATGCAAAGTTCGCGGCGAGTTCCAGTTGGACGCGTCGAAGGCTTCGGCGGATCGTCGAAGGACCGAGGATACCTCCCAACGGCCAGACTCGGTACCCAGGCCTCCTGACCCGAATGCGGTTCAAAACCTCGGCGGGGGGTCTCAACGCGCGAAGATCGGGTCCAACGAACAAGCAGAAATCCGTTTCGAGTACATTGTTCCAAGGACCCAGGCTACCCCATCGGAACACGCCGAGGTAGAGATCGTTGTCGAAACGGGCGATTCGGCCTCCTTCGGGATTCACTTCGGCGACCTCGACCACTCGAGGCCGAAGGTGTGGTAGGAGACTCTCGAAGAAATCCACAGACGCGGTAAGTGCGTCGGCGCATAATGGTCGTATTGCGGCCCTTACCCATGTGGGTGTGTATAGAGTGTATGGAAAGGGTGTATGGAAGTCTGCGAGGGCGAGGGACGCTCGGGTACTTCCAAACACCCTCCCACTCCATGTAACTTGTCCCAAAACTTATCGCTCGGACACGTCCACGGCCGCAAATCCAAAACATGGAGTACGAGTTCGATAGTGTCTGTCTGTCCGATATCGGTATCAGGATTCTTTAGCCCATTGAAACCGCCGGGCGGAATAGATCTTTGGACGACCTCCCGTCTGCGCAGAATCGGTCAAATGAAATTCCCCCGAAATTTTCGTTCCGCCCGAACCTTGCTCGGGCCGCAAATTCGGGCCGAAAATTCGAGTACGTTTCCGAGGCTTCCGCAGCCCCATCTCGGGCCGGAAATTCTGGTCGGCCTAAGTTCCCTCCAGGACAACCGGCTCGGCGGTTTCTCGTTTGGAGAAGGACACGGGAATCTCCGCCGGAAGCCTCAGGCGGCTTGCCAAAGTCGTCCTCGCGAAAAGCGGATGAGGTCATGGAGAACCAGAAGCCCGACTCCACGTTGTCAGAATCGCCCGTTTCTGGCACGTCCAAGTCATCGGATCCGCGGCAACTCGGACGGAGTCCGGACACGTCGTGTTCGGTTCATCCTTCGCGCGATGACAATACCCCATACAGCGACGGAGAAAGTGAGCACGACGAAACCACCGATTACGGCGAGTCGCGCCACAGGGTCTACGCCCGGGGCGTCCAGGAACGGGATGGACAATCCCAGGGCTGCGAGATAGACCCATGGAAGCATGAGCACTCGGACAGCCCGAGCCCTCCCTTCGGAAATCCGTCCAACCCTAACGTTATGCCTGAAAACCCACTCGAAGAAAAAAATCATCGTCAACGCGATGGCCGCGAGAAGCAAGCCGAAATCGCGGGTCGTGAGAGTGAGCACGACGACGGCGATGATGCCGACCAGAATGATGTGCAGGAGGAGGGCCGCGATGATCTCCCCCGCCCGCCTGAGTCGACCTCCTCCTCCGCGCACCATGACGAGATCCTGAGCGGTTCGCCACGCGAAAGCGTTTCTGCCAGAACCTACCCCGGGCATCCCCGCCTCCGATCTGCGGGCATTACCGGGTTTTCATTACTTTCGGGTCGGGCACTTTCCAGGAGGTCCGCTTTCCAGGCCCCAATCCCACGGCGATAACGGATGCGCCGATGAGCGCGAACCAGAGAACGAACGCGCTGGCGCCGGGGTCGAGGTTCAGGCCCGGGTGCGTCAGGATGACAATTCCCGCCGGCAGAGGGAAACCCAGGATGCCCAATCCGATGAGAGTAAACATCGAGCCAACCCGCTCCGGTGGAGCGTGTGGAGGTCATGCCGAAACCTCCATCCCATCGTTCCGGCAAAGCCCTTCCGGCGAAAACCTCCAAGAATTCTCCGTTTCTGGCACGGCCCGATCAAAGCTGGTGCCAAGGCCACACTCCAATTCTCAGGCTACGAGCTACGAAACCGAAGAAGGCGAAGATTCCGATTACGCCACTCCCGACGAAAGCGAAGGGCCATTCCTGTTCAAGCCGCGTCGGATCTCGAAACCAAAACAGGAAAACGAAAGCCAGTGTGGAAACAATGAACGGCACCAGAACATAGAAGAGGAAATCGGAGAGCACTTCCCGAGCGCGGGACATGATCGCCTGCAAATACCTTGCCCTGCCGAAAAATCTTCCCTTTTGGCCTTCTGCGCATGTAGCAATCTTGGTTCGGAGGCCTACGGGACCGCTGCAAGTTGCGTCTAAGAACGTTCGCGTCGCCGAGCTTTCCATTCGGACTCGACCGGGTCCTGGATCGATGCAGCCGACGCGAGTCCCGCGTCCGAAAGAGACGCGAAGACCACCCGGGTCCGCCACATGACCGCCTCGAACGCCACAAAGCCCGCAAGCCCGGTCAGCGCCAAAATGCCTCCAACGAGGAGCAAGGCGAAGCCCATGGCCGGATCCAGCTCGGAGCGCCCGACGATGAGGAGGAGGACCCCCAGGCCGAAACTGATCAACCAGATTGGGCGCGCGCGGCGATACGACCAATACAGGATCTGGTTCCGCCGGCGCTGGACTTCGGGGGACAGGTGGAACACCGCTTGTCAGCAATCCCTGCCCCGGATTCCTCTATTCCGACAAGCACGGTCTTCGTGTTTCACTCTCCACAACGGCCGCCCCAAACTTGCAAAAGGTATTCGCACAGGGGATCAAGCTGGCGGCGCAATTGAGGTGTTTCGCCAAATGCCACTGCCCTAGTCAGCGGGCAGTTCGCCTCGGTCGAAGGGGCGCCTTACTCAGCGAACGTGGTCGGAAACGCCCCAAGCAACAATCGGGGTCGCGCACTTCTCACTCAGTCCTGAAAGGCTGCTTCCGCGCGCAGCCGGGCGTAATACAGCTCGGTGGTCTCGGTGCTACGGCGCTGGAACGCTCGGCTCACTGCCTCAATTCTGACACCTAGTCGTTCGCGGCTCTGTGCGAAACTGCTACCCACGGAATGTTTTTTGCAGATGACAACCCTGCCTGGTGTTGTGGCGGCCGAAGTTCAAAGGTCAGAATCCCCGATAACGGATAAGACTAGCCGACCAGGAGGCCTCAAGGCGTACGTCTACGGCTTCTTCGTGTTCTTGACCGTGCTTGCGCTCGGCGGCTACATCGTCGGCACAGGCGTCGCGACGCCGAGTTTTCTCCTAGGCGTCTTCGTGCTCGATGTGCTGGCCTTCTTGGGGTTCCTAACTTTTCGCGGAGCGGTACTTGCCCACATTGAAACCACCGAGGGCAAGACTATGTGGGAAAGTCGATCCTTCTGGCGGCTGGCTCTGCTTTGGTGTCTGCTGACTGCAATGACTCTGTCGGTGGTCGCGGTCGTTTCGCTCTCTCAGGCCTTGGAAATGACCCTCTGGTTTGTTGTGCCGCTGCTAGCAATTGTCCTCATAGCTTACGTGCAGCGGGCGACGACGCACGGACGGAAAGGGCCAAGGTCGTGAGGCCCTGGCGCACGGGGACCACGACCAAGCTAGGTTGGCAGCCTGGGCCAAGGGTTGAACCGACCATTGCACTAGGCAAAATGCGCGGTTCGGGATTCGCCATCCAGATAAGCGAGAGAACTAAGCGCACCGTTTTCGGCACGATGACGAAACGCTCGATGCGGGCGTTCACGAGTCGGTGCTCCCTTTATCCTCCAGGCCGTGCCAAACTCAACAATCAAGTCGTTTGGATGACAAACGGTTGTCCGACCGTCCTCGAGTTTCGAAGATCAGAATTAAACACGAATATGCGTACGATTCCCTTATGCTGCTTTCAACTCCGCGGCGGAACCCGGCTCGCGACGGCTAGGTTCCGCTGGCAGATAGTCCTGTCCAGCCTGTTACTGAAAAGGCGGACGAGATGAAGAATACGATGCGCCCGCTTCCTGGAGCCCGAGGATGGGAGGGACCACGAGGGTGGATCAGAGAAATGGCACGTGGCATTCCCATAAAACCCCGGTCGTCGGTTCTGAAAGGACGGCAAACTGCCAACTTCCTAACCACTTTCATGCTTCAGTCGGCATCGAACCGCACTTTGTTGACAAGCATCCTCAGCTTCAGGAACCGCCATTGGTTGAGCTGCATAAGACGGTTCTCTTGCTCACTAATCACCGCATCGATGTTTTCGAACTCAGACGACCGTAGGACGCCCTGCAGCCACGCATCGGAACAGCCGGGTTTCAGCTCCCACCACGCACGGATGGAGCCATCGATGCGCTCGCGGTCCATCTCCTCGACGGTCGGCAAGGTCTTCACGACACTGTTGATACTCCGACCGCATAGAAAAAGGACAGACGGGGAGTGCAGTGAAAGTGGGAGGCGACCGAAAGAAAGACTAGGCGAAGGCGGACTGCGCGAATCGCTCTAGAGGCCAAGTTTCCTCATAGCACTCTTCCACGGCTCACGCACGACTATCCGATAAGTCAGATGCAAACCCTTTCGCGTTCCTGGAGCCAAGAACCTGACGACGTCCCAGACAATGGATTCGCCGGCATGGGCGATCCAAGAGTACGCGCTTCCCTTGAGAGCATGTACGACACACAGCGGAAACTTCCGGGCCTTGCCGACATTCCTGCGGCCCTGCTTCGCCTGAACAACAAGATCGGCGACCACAGGACCTTTACACTCGCCGGAGTTCGTCATCATGCAGGAGTCCATTCGATCATCGCCTACCGCTTCTCACCAAACGGGTTCTCAGGGAACCATCCAATGAATTCGTCCCCGTCATAGGTGACGAGAGTGAGCCGCTTGTACGCGGCAATAGAGAACAGCGTCGGGACCGCTACCGGAAGCCGCTTCAGCTCCTCGGGGATCTGTTCAAGAGAAACCAGGAATGCGTATCTGGCGTCAAACAATTCCCCGTACTTGCGCGCTTGGTAGACGTCGTCCAGTTCTAGCTTCTCCTTCTTGAACTCAACGACAATGAACCCGGAATCACCATGGCCGAACTGGAAATCTACGAACCCCGCAACATCGGGCGATGTTCGGCGGCGAAGGAAGACGAAAATGATGTTTCGGTACTCGGGAACCTTCGACTTGAGCCTGTTGCTGAAGTTTCCGTTGGCCGTGATCTCCAAGTACAGTTCCGTAATCGCATCGCCGAATGAAACTTTGAAAAGGTTCTCCAGTCCCTCCATGATCGGCTGATAGTAGTCCTTCTCGTCGAGAGCTCCCTGGTTCTTGCCATTCATCGCTTTGATCACCCGCGTAATCACGCCCCATAGCAAGAGCTTATCTTTTCAGCGGAAAGCGGTGAAGCGAGCTTCGGAGATTACACGCCATTGAATCCAGACCGGGCCCTGAGAAAGCTGAAGGAGAATCAAAAGAGGAAATGGGTTTACAATTCAGTCAGTCTCATCAGTGGCTGCAGGAGCCCGTTCGCGGCGAGGAAGCTGAAGACATGCACAAAGGAAGAGTCTCCACGAAATTCCTTCACGCACGTGTGGATGCACGGCGTGCTCTGTCAATCACGAACGGCATGAACGACTGGTCCATTGAGGGAGCTTTCCAGACCTCCTCGAGGAAAACGTCGACAAGCGATTCAGTGACGAACACCGCATCGACTCCCAGATCCCTGAGTGACGAATAGCTGACAAAGCGTGGGTCAGCCTCGAGCCGTTTCGCTTCTTCCTTGGACAAGTTCACGCCCAGGAGTTTTTCGAAGTGATTCTCGGCGCGATATCTTGTCTCGAACCTGAGGCGGTCAGTGGTGACCTTTGTGTAGAGCTTGACAAGACTTGAGAGTGGCAAGAAGACGATCTTGACCCCGCTGGGCACTCTCTGTCGAAGCTGCCTAGCCTTGTTCAGCATGTTGTCCTCCGCGAAGTCGTTTGCCACAAAGCAGCCTGCAACGAGGTTCGCAGGTATCTCCGGTCCAGCCCTAAACAGATCCACATATCGTTTGAACTCATCCTCGTCCGTTTGTGAGATGGACTTCGTCTTCTCCTCATTCTTCTCGCTCCCGACCGACTTGCAGTCGTAAAAGACAAGCTCGGCGGGCTTCTTGGGCACGATCGATATACCGTCCGGGACCTCAACGCCGGACAACGCATGGCCCAGCTGAGTCGTCGGCAACACTGAGCTAAAGAGGGCAGCTACGCAGTCTTCGAGCTTGGTACGGTCCCCATGGGTCGCAGCGTGGAACGACTCATTCACAAGCTGATCGTCGTACTCGATTATCTTCTTGTATGTGTCCGGCGAGACAACGGATTTCAGCGTCTGGAATTTCTCCCGGATCCAACTCGCTAGGCGAATCATCTCACCCGAGATGCCCGAAGGTATCGCTTTTAGTCCTTCGTCGAGGATTGCTGGGTCCTCAAAGAACGAGTTCAACGACAGGAGTTGCACTGCGCCATTGGACTTGTACGAAAGGAGAGACCTCGCATCTTCCGAAACGGAGTCGGAGATTACGAGGAAGACATGTTCCGACATAAATGCGAGGAAGCCCAACAAGATGCATGCCTCACGGAGTTCGATCTTCTTCAGCGGGAGCAATACCGCGATCCTGAGTTCGTCGGGGCGCGCCCTCCCTACGAGATAGAACCTCAGTGCCGAAAACGGAAGCAGCTCTTCAATGTCCGGGGCTGGAATCTCGATTCTTGTTTGCTTCAGGGCCAGTTGTTGGACTAGGCCCAAGACCTTGGCATTGTCAAAGCTCAGAACCACGAGCGACTGTGGGTCAACCGCTGTCATGTCGCCCCTCTCGCAACGAAGGATGCCTTTGGATGCGTTCTCAACGTTGGCGACTCTTCCGCACTCACCACATGTGGCTGTCTTGATGGTCTCGAGCTTGGCTGCCCCGGTTCTCTCAAGAAGAGATCTCAATCCCGAAAGCTCCTCTTCATCAGCTCCAAGAATAGCTTTCACTTTCGCGAGCGAGTACCTGGGAGTCCCGTCGGCGATGTACTGCGACAGAACCGTTCCAAAGCTCGTGATTGCTAGGTCTTCGCGAATATCCCCCACCTCTTCAGGAACTCATCAAGTTCCTCCTTCTCCTGATCGGTCATGTTTCCGACATGTCCCTGTTTCCCTTTGGAAAGGTCAATCTCTATCCGTTTGCCGTCGAACGACAATGAAATAGCCACCACCCGCGAAAGATTCTCGCCCAAGAGCGGTATGCCAGCCTCTTCCAGCTGGGCCATGGTCTTCACTAAGTCGTCGCCCTGCATGGCAATCTTGGACGGCGATCCCGCAAGAGGGACTTCCCGGAGCTCGAGTTCCGTAACCCGTATGTTCCGCGCTTCCAATTCGTTCCTAAGCGCCCCCTTCGAGAAAATCAACGGTGCCCTGCCGAGATTGGCACTCTCTTTTTCGAAGACATCCGGTGCATCAAATGCCGCCTCAGAGAAGCATTCAACGACTTTCTGGGCGACGTCCTTGATCGCAGAAACTCTCAGGACTTTTGAAGACTCGTTATAGGTTCCGCGAATTCTCTTCATAGGATAGTCCGGGTGCCTTCCCTTCCTGCCTGGGAACTTTGGGCTTTTTGGTCTCTCGACGGTCATCTTCTCGCGGTCAACAGTCACCACGAATCTGAGCTCACCCCCGACCCTAGAAAGGCTGTCGACAGTCGCGATGGCATCCTTGTCAGGCTCGCTGAGCTTTTCCTCGATCAGCTGCGGAAAATTGCCGACTGCCCTCTTTAGTCGGTCTTCTGTGAGACTCCTCTTCGAAAAAAAACCGAAAGTGCTTCTCTTGGGCTCAGCCCGCTGGAATTTGTAAAGGTCTTCGAGAACCTGTGGATTCTTCACATAGATACGTGTCGCCAGGGCCAATCTTCGCAAGCCCTCTTTGTAGACTCCTAATTCCTTCGCTTTTTCGACGAGGAGTTGCTCCCTAACGCCTCTCCGTAGGTCGAGGATCTTGAGCAGCTTATCGTGCGAGTCGGCGTCCTTCTCCTTGAGTTTCTCGAGGACCTCATCGCGGGTGGGATGCCGATTGGTGATATTCTCGTACTTCAGTCCCTTGGACCCCGCGTAGTCAAGAAGTATCGCTCTGCTGAAGCTCGTCTTCAAACGTTTCAAGTCGTCCTTTTTCAATTCGATCCCTCCACTCAGGGCAACCTCGGAGATGACCGCTCGGAGCACGGTTCGCCGGTTCACGAATTGCTTCTGCAACCCAGAGAATCGTCGCGCCTCTCGGCTTGAATGTCTGTATGTGGCCAAAACTACTTAAATGGCTATTTTTGCCTGTTCCGTTTTGGCTCTTTGAGTGGGCTGGCTAGCATCGAAGGGTCCAATGTGGTTTGGACCGCGCTGTTCTCAATGCAGGTCCTGGCTGACCAATTGTTTGAATTTCGGGTCCCCGCGCAAGTTGTGAAAGTCATCCTCGTCGAGGGCCCGTTGCAAGAGGGTGGGATTGAGCTCGATGGCTTTGCCAAGGTCCGCTAAGGCGTCGTCAAGCTTTCCGAGTCTCGATTCGAAACACGCTCGGTTGTAAAGTGCAAACTCAGCCTTCGGCTCCAGAGCTAGGATTTCATTGCAAATCGATATGGCTTTCTCCTGATCTCCTTGTCGACTTAGCACCATCCACTTGAGATTCATTAGACCCAGTTGGGCCGCTACGACAAAGGGCCGTGCCGCCGGCCCGGCATGCGCGGAACTCGACCACGGACCGGGAAGGCTTGCCCAAAACGGTTACCCATCCCTCCATAGGAGCGCCCCGGTCCGGATTCGAACCGGATCCGGGTTGAGTCCGGACGGACCCATCCGCTTCGGGGTGCGACTCCCCACCGGGCCCCGCAGCCCTTTATACCCTAGACTCGATTGCGGGGACGCATCGATCGGGGTGGAGCATGAGTCGCATCGCGCGCGTTGCATTCATTGGGATCGCATCCCCTGACCCGCGTCGAGCACCCGAACGTCCTAGTGACCCTCGATCCGGAGTCGAGTTCGCAGAACGAGGTCACGATTGCGGCGTTCCCGAACAATCGAAACGTGCTCGTGGCGACCGCGCGCGACACGCGCCAGGCCAGCGGCTTCTCATGGGCCGGGTACTACCGCTCCACGGACGGAGGGGACACCTGGCAGAACGCCCTCGTGCCCGGTTTCCCGGGGGACACGTCCCCCGAAGGGCTCTCGTCACCCGTTCACGACGCGGGCTGGACGATCGGGAGCGACCCCGTCATCACCGCCGATCGAGAGGGACGGGTCTACCTGGCGTGGCTCTCGTTCGGCCCCTCGACAACGGAGTTCGCTGGGTGGGTCGTCCTCACGCGCTATTCGGACTTCGGGGCGACGTACGACTTCACCTCGGTCGTATACGCGGGGCACGACACGCCGAGCGACAAGCTCGGCGGTCCGGGGAACTCGCGCGTCACCGACAAGGAATGGATCGCCGTCGACGATACGGGCGGGTCGTGCGACGGGAACCTGTACATGCCGTGGGCCCTGTTCGAGAGCGCCGGTGGAGCCGTCCCCATAGTATTCCAGAGGTCCACGGACGGAGGCCGCTCCTGGACGCCGATCCTCCCCCTGAGCCACGCGCCGAACAGCCAGAACCAAGGCACGACCGTCGGGGTCGGCCCGGGCGGCGAGGTGTACGTCGCGTGGGAGGACTTCCACAAGGACCAGATCCTCTTCACCCGGTCCCTCGACTGCGGGCAGACGTTCGAGGCGGAGCGGGGGATCGCGTCGATCGTCCCGGTGCCCGAGCCGCTCCCGGGGAGCACGTACCGGCTCGACAGCTTCCCGCGGATGGCCGTGAGCCAGACCACCGGCTCGGTCTTCGTCACCTGGGCCGACTACCGGTCGGGAGACGCGGACGTGGTCCTCGCCCGATCCACGGACCGCGGCGCGAGCTGGTCCGCGCCGGCCCGCGTGAACGACGTCGCCACGAACCACCAGATCTTCCCCGCCATCACGACGTTCGAGGGCCGCGTGGACATCTCGGCGAGCTGGTCCGCGCCGGCCCGCGTGAACGACGTCGCCACGAACCACCAGATCTTCCCCGCCATCACGACCTTCGAGGGCCGCGTGGACATCTCCTTCTACGACAGCCGGAACGACCCGGACGGGAAGCTCCTGGACGTCTACTACGCAGAATCCGATGACGACGGCGTCTCGTTCCGCCCGAACGTGCCGGTGACGGACGCCCCGTTCGACCCGAACCTGGGAATCACCACCGGCGGAGGGGCGTTCCTCGGCGACTACAACGGCATCGCCTCGAACGCGGCGGGCGTCCATCCGATCTGGGCGGACAACCGGAACGTCGCCACGGCGACGCCGCGAGACCAAGACGTCTACACGGCAACGGTCTCGTAGCCCGCAAACCTGGGAGACGAATCAGGCCTCTTCGAGCCGGCGCCGTACGTACTCGTCGAAGTCGTACACCCGCAGTTCCTGTTCGCTGTACCGGCCGCCGACGAAGAAGCGCTCGAACTCCTTCCGGAACAGCGGTTCGTCCGTGTAGAACGGCCCGGCGGGCGTCGTGGCGGCCAAGTGCTCGCCGTGGTCCCGCCCGACGTACTTCGTGCGCGGTCGTGTCATCCCGTTTGAGAAATCCGTCCATCGATATGGTCTTGCCGTTCGACCGCATCCTTCGACAGAATCGTCGGAGGATCCTACAGGCAGCAGGGATTTCAATGTTCGGGACACCCGCGCGAACGATCTTCACGATTGGTCATTCCACACGGACGTTCGCAGAATTCCTCTCCCTCCTTGAGGAACATCGGATCGCGCTCCTCGTCGATGTGCGGCATTTCCCCGGCTCCCGGCGGGTCCCGTGGGCCACGGCGGCCGTCCTTTCGCGAGACCTGCCGTCCCGCGGGATCGGGTACACGCACCTCGAGGCCTTGGGTGGTTACCGCAAGCCTCGGGCGGACAGCCCCAACTCGGGTTGGCGCACCGAGGGCTTCCGCGGCTTCGCGGACCACATGGCGTCTCCCGAATTCGCCGCCGCAGTCGAGCGCCTGCTCATCCTCGCCGGCGACCGACGCACCGCGATCATGTGCGCCGAGGCGGTGCCGTGGAAATGCCATCGGTCGCTCCTGTCCGACGCGCTCGTCGCGCGGGGCGTGCCCGTCACGCACATCCTGGGCACGCGTTCGACACAGCCGCACCGACTGACGTCGTTCGCCAAGATACGGGGCAATCGGGTCACCTACCCCGCGGCCCGTCGGAAAGGTGTTTAAGCGTCCGAGACGTTGAACGGCCGGAGGGGCGATGGCCCGAGACGTGTGCTACGACGCATCTCCCGGCATGGTGATTCAAGGCTGGAGGAGCGCGGAAGACGGTCTCCATCTCCGGGTCCACGGATCCGAGGGCGAGGTTCGGCTGGCATGCCACTGCGGCCGGTTCCATTGGATCGTCCGGGAGCACATCTCCGAGGGACGGGCGCTCCTCCTCCTCACCTGCCACAACTGCGGACAGCGGGCGACCTTTGCGATGGAGGGCGTGACGCTCCCCGCGCCATAAGGCGTTCAGCGCATCGCGTAGCCGCCGTCCACGACGATCGTCTGTCCCGTGATGTACGCGGAGTCGTCCGAGGCGAGGAAGGCGACGACGCGGGCGACCTCCTCCGGCGTGCCCCACCGTTTCAGCGCGGGTTCCTCCCCCAGCTTGAGCCGTTCGTCGGGTGAGAGAGACTCCATCGGGCCGGTCGCGATGCTCCCGAGTGCGAGCGCGTTCACCCGCACGCCTTTCGGGCCGTAGGCTTGCGCGAGCGCGCGGCCCAACGCGAGGATGCCTGCCTTCGCGATCAGGTAGGGGATGCCTACCGTGTCGCCCGTGAGGGCGGGCGTCGATCCGATCAGGATGATGCTCCCATGCCGGGCCTTGACCATTGCGGGCAACGCGGCCTGGCAAACGTAGATCGACCCGAGCAGGTCGATGTCCAGCGGGGCCCGGACCTCGCTTGGCGTGAGGGCGGTGTACTCCTTGTACCACTCCTCGTTGCGGAACGGATGGCCGGCGAAGCACGCGAGGACATCGAGGCGTCCCAACGCGTTCCCCGTCTCTCGGACGAGGCGATCGCACGCCCGCGGGTCCGAGACGTCCGCTTGGATGGAGACCGCCTTCCGACCGATCTTGCGGACGGCCGCGACGGTAGATTCCGCCGCCTCCTTCCCGCGAAGATACTGGACCGCGATGTCAGCGCCCTCCCTCGCGAGTTCCAAGGCGGACGCACGTCCGATCCCGCCGCTCCCGCCCGTGACGAGCGCCATGCGCGCGTCGAGACGACCCACGGCGACCCGACCCGCTCCGCGCGTAATAAATCCAACGGGACGGGAAAAGGCATTAACCGACGACCCGATGGGCGTCTCGCGGGGGTAGCCAAGCTAGGACAACGGCGCCGGACTTAAGATCCGGTCTCGCAGGAGTCCGTGGGTTCAAAGGCCCCGCGCGCATTGCGCGGGACGGGAAGTCCCATCCCCCGCACCCATTCTCCTAAGAATTTGGACGAATCTATAAATACGGTACGCGCCTCCGCTCCGTCCAGAGGCAGTGCGGATGAATCGAACCCCGGCGGTCTTGGCATCGATCGCGCTGGTCGCGAGTGTCTTCCTGTCCTTTGCAGGTTCCCCGGCCCAGGCGGCAGACGTCAGCGTAACCCTCATCGCGAAGAACATCGGATGGCACGTCGGCACGGAGACGTCCACTCAGATAACGATTACGATTGACGTCGGCAATACGTTGCGCCTGCGGATCGAGAACCGCGACTTGCCGACGGTGCACACGTTCACTGCCCCACAGTTTCCCGCGGTGACGGGCCAGGGAGGGGGAGGTAGCTTCCTGAATGTCACCCTCGACAATAGCCGGCCCGTGTTCTTCTGGAACTACACGGCGGTGGCAGGTGATGCGGGGAGCTGGCAGTACTACTGCACTCCCCACTCCGGCGGCACGTATCCGAACCGATCCGGCATGGTAGGGCTCCTCGTCGTGCAGTCAGCTACCCCGCCTGCGACGGATAACACCCTGCTCATTGGGGGCGCCATCATCGTCGTGGCGATCATCGCGGTCGTCGCCGCGGTCATGATGCGCAGGAGACCAAAGCCGCCGATGCAACCGCCCGCCCAGCCGTAGCCCGCTAGAATGTGTCCAGGCGTATGCCGGCGAGGACGCGGTCCAAGGCACGCCGCTCGCCGAGAGACAGAGAGCAGCCGGCCGCGCCCGCGTTCTCCTCCGACTGAGTGGGGCGCTTCGTACCCGGTATCGGGACGACGTGGCGGTGGCGGCGCAACCAAGCGAGAGCCACTTGTGCGGGCGTCTTCCCTCGGCCGCGCGCGATGCGCCTCAGTTCCCGAATCAGCGGCGCGGTCGCTCGCACGTTTACGGGCTTGAACAGATCGTCCTCCGCCCGGACCCGGTCCTTAGGCCTCTTGCCCGCGTGGTACTTGCCGGAGAGGATGCCCTTTCCCATCGGACTCCACGCGAGGATCGAGATGCCCTCCCGTTCACAGTACGGCAGGACCTCCGCCTCGATTTCCCGCTGGAGCATGTTGTACCGGACTTGGTTCGACGCGATCTCGGCGCGGGATAGGCAGCTTCGGGCTTCCTGCAGGTCCCGCACGGCGAAGTTGCTGACGCCGATGTGTCGGATCTTTCCGGCGCGGTGGAGGGCCTCGAGCGCCTTCATCGTCTCGCGAAGCGGCACCTGACTCCAGGGATCTGGCCAGTGGACCTGATAGAGGTCGATCTCGCGGACGCCGAGCCGCTTCAGGCTTCCTGCGCACGCCTTCTTCACGTCGTCCGCATGGAGGTGCCACCCGCCGACCTTCGTTGCGACGAAGACGTTGTCCCGGCCGACGTTCCGGATCGCGCGGGCCATGACCGTCTCCGAGTGCCCGTCGCCGTACGCCTCCGCCGTGTCGACGAGGTTGATCCCGAGTTCGACCGCTCGCTCCATCGCCTTGCGGCAGTCGTCGTCGCGGACGTC